>JAEEGH010005640.1_pt1 | contig 31284 bp, 23 predicted proteins | sample 9134181 | NCBI WGS metagenome assembly JAEEGH01 (sample SAMN16246544, study PRJNA631951) | gut metagenome | biome: gut microbiome; feature: rumen; material: DP-attached | host: Bos | place: Iran: Karaj | collected 2018-10
GATTTCACCCTCGTAACACCTGACGGTGAAAAGCAACGCTATCAGATGAGACTTATCGGTGCCCATAATGTCATAAATGTTGTCGGTGCACTTGCAGTAGCCCACAGCCTTGGTATGACCCTTAAGGAACTGGTGATTCCCGTAAGACGCCTTGCTCCTGTAGAGCACAGAATGCAGATGAGAGAGCACGGCCTCGTAACCATTATTGACGATGCCTACAATTCAAACCCTGTAGGTTCCAAGGCTGCAGTTGAGACCCTGGCCATGTTTGACGGTATCAGGATACTTATTACACCGGGAATGGTAGAGCTTGGCGATAAAGAGGACGAGTACAACTATAAATTTGGAACTTATGCAGCAAAGTGCTGTGATTATATCCTGCTCGTAGGCAGAAAGCACACGGAGCCGATTATGAAGGGTGTACTTGATGAAGGATTCGATGAAAGCAGATGCTTTGTATTTGATAAACTTGAAGATGCCATGTCAAAGGCGTATACCATAAAAGGACAGGGGCATAAATACATTCTGCTTGAGAACGATTTGCCGGATAATTATAACTAAAGGAGCGTGTTAAAGTGAAAACTAAAGTTGCAATGCTGTTTGGTGGTAAAAGCGTAGAACATGAGGTTTCGGTAATCTCCGGAATTCAGGCCATCATGAATATGGATACCGACAAGTACGAGGTTATCCCCGTATATATGACAAAGAAAAATGAGATGTATGTCGGCGATAATATCGGAAAGATAGAATCATATAAGGATATCAACGGACTCATTGCCGGATCTACAAGAGTTATTATGGTAAATACAGGTGATAAGGTCAGTCTCGTTCAGTATCCTGCAAAAAAGCTTGGAAAGAACATTAATATTGATATAGATGTTGTGTTCCCTGTAGTTCACGGGACCAACGTTGAGGATGGTGCTCTTCAGGGATATTTAAAAACAATCGGCATTCCTTTCGTAGGATGTGATGTAACTGCCTCAGCCGTAGGAATGGACAAATACATCATGAAGATGATTCTAAAGGAAGCTGGTGTACCTGTACTTGATGCGAAGATATTCACATTGTCTGATTATGCAGACATGGACGGTCTGGTAGAAAAAATCGAGTCTTCAATCGGTTATCCTGTAATCATTAAGCCTGTTAACCTCGGTTCAAGTGTCGGAATCAGTGTAGCTAAAAACCGCGTAGAGCTCACAACATCAATTGATGATGCATTCAGGTATGCTACAAAGGTCCTAGCTGAGCATGCTATTGAACAGCTTCGAGAGATTAACTGCTCAGTACTTGGAGATGAGAATGAGGCCATTGCTTCAGAATGTGAAGAGCCCCTTCATTCAAAAGACATATTGAGCTACGAAGATAAATATGTAAGCAACGCAAAGAGTGGCGGTTCCAAGGGTATGGCAAGCGTATCAAGAAAGATTCCCGCAGAGCTCACTCCCGAAAAGAGAGAGGAAGTACGGGAGATGGCAGTTAAATCTTTTAAAGCCCTTGGCTGTAACGGTGTATCCCGTATAGATTTCATGATTGATGAAGAGGATGGTAAGCTTTACTTTAACGAGATAAATACAATACCCGGTTCACTGGCATTTTATCTCTGGGAACCTGTAGGTGTTCCGTACAAAGAACTCCTCGACCGCATGATAGGACTTGCTCTTAAGCGTGCCAGGACAGAATCTAATCTGACATTTACTTTCGATACGAATATATTAAACTCGGCAAGCTTTGGCGGTGCAAAAGGCAAGAAGGTATAAAACAAATTATTAAAAAAGGGGGAATATATGCTCAGTTACAAATGTAAAAACTGCGGCGGCGAGATGTCGGTGGATGGCAGTGGTGGACTGTACTGTGAATTTTGCGGAAGCAAACATTTCTTTCAGGATAAAGAATTTGAGGATTACCGGGTTTTCAGAAAGAATCTCCTAAACTACTTTAAAGGAATCCATGATGAGAAGGTCTACGGCACAGGCCGTGAGGACAGACTGTGGGATCACGCTGAGGAAACCGGCAAAGTCCTGACTGACGGAAGCGATGTAACTATCAGATATCTCTATTCATTTAACGATGACGGTGTGGAGGGATACCTCACAAAAAGCAACGCAATCTTTATATTTTCCAAGGCTGATAAAGACAAGGCTGACAAAATGCTTTCCGGCATAAAGAGCCTTGAATTTCCTCCTGCCGATGTAAAAGGATTAAATGACTGTTTCCCCTCATTTACAGGATCTTATGACCTTGATGACGGTAGCAGGATGCTTGCCTTTAAACGTCCGGAAAACCTTTTCCCTCTGTCAATGTTTGGAAGCTTTGCTCCTGAGCATGTAGCATGGATAATATCGAGACTTGAAAATATATGCTGTGTACTTGATTACAGCAATCTCGTTCATGGTGGCATAAGTGCAGATTCTGTATGGATCAATCCCTTCAGTCACCATGCAGTATTAATGGGACACTGGTGGAGCGCCGAGAAAAAAAGCGCAGCTTTACTCTTTGGAAACAGCAGGAAGGATCTGTCTGACCTTAGAAAGACAGCACTTCATATTCTGGGGAATCATAAAGATGAAACAAGAGAGCCCATGCTCGATTTTCTAAACGGTGTACCTTCGGAGGACGCGTTTACGGATTTTGAGAGATGGGATAATGTAATAGAAAAAGGGCTTGGCGGCAGGCATTTTGCAAAGATGGATGTAAATTTGTAAGGGATAAATGGAGGTTATGATATGGGCAGAGGCAGTTATACAGCGTCAGACTGGAGCAAATTAAAAAACAGCAGAAACCTTGGTAATGTAAGAAATGAACAGGAAATATTTAAGAACAGATCATGTGATCCAAGGTTTGATCCCAGATTCATAGAAAAAAGAGAAGCAAGGGATTCTGAGGATCATCCCGAGTCTGTGCCTATTATTATCGGACTTGATGTAACCGCTTCCATGGGATTTCTGGCCAAGAAGGTTGCAGAAGAATCTCTCAACGAGACTATGATGAAACTGTATTCAACAAATGCTGTTAAGGATCCTGCCCTGATGTTTGCAGCTTACGGAGATTACGGGGATACGGCTCCTCTTCAGGTGACCCAGTTTGAATCTGATATTCGTATTGCAGAGCAGCTCCTGGATCTGTGGCTTGAAAACGGCGGTCACGGAAAGGTTGTGCCCCAGCTTTTGTGGTATTTTGCGGCAAACCACACACTCGTCGATAATTATGAAAAGAGAAAACAGAAGGGATTTATATTCACGATAGGTGATAATGCGGAATGCCGTGATGATTTGAAATATGATCAGACGAGGGCACTCCATGGTCAGGTATTCGGTGAAGATACTCCGATAAATGTCAGGGATACAGTAAAGGCAGCCGGCGAGAAATATGAAATGTTCCATATTTTCATTAACCAAGGCCCATTAAAACCGGTTAACAATATTTCTGATATTTTGCCCGATCACACCATGAAAATAAAAACAGGTGATATAGACATGATTCCGGAACTGATCATCAGCACAATCCAGATGGCAGGCGGTATGAGTCTTGTTGATACCTTAAAGCAGTGGCCGGAAGAAAAACTGCCTGTATTATATAAAACCCTTAGTGAACTTAAGTTTGAAAAGCCAAAGAAAGGATTGTTCTTTTAATAATGCCGATAGTACGGGCTGTTATAGGGAAAAATTTTGGCGATGAGGGTAAAGGACTTGCTGTAAATTACTTTTGCAGTCAGGTACCGGATACCCTCGTCATAAAGCATAACGGTGGAGCCCAGGCCGGGCATACGGTGGAGACAGACGGAAAAAGATTTGTCTTTCACCAGTTGTCGGCGGGCTCTTTTTGTAATGCAGATACATTTTGGGCAGACAGCTACTATCCGGATCTCTACAAATTGTCTGAAGAGATGGAAGCGTTTCGTGACGTGGCGGGATTCTATCCAGTAATATATTGTGACAGTGATACGAATGTGACCCTCATCGATGATGTGCTTATAAACATGATAACTGAAGCGCTGAGGGGAAAAGAAAGACACGGCAGCTGTGGCATGGGCATAAACGAGTGCGACCTGAGGACAAAGGCCGGATACGGGATTAAACTCATGGATTTTTTATCAAAAGATACAGAGTATATGATAAAACGTGTAAAAGATATCAGAGATAATTACAGTCATAAGAGATTAGATGATATTTTGGCTGAAATGAATGTAACTGATATTAACTTGAATCTCGGTGCCTTGGAATATTTTGAACTCCTCCATAATGATGAAGTCATTAAAAATGCAGTTATTAAAATGCAGGAAAATGCAGATAAATATGTGAGAATATCCAAAGATAATGAGCCCTTGTTTAATAATAAAAAGCAGATAATATTCGAATCCGGACAAGGCCTTTTGCTTGACGGGGAAAACAAAGAGTATGCTCCTCATGTAACGGCATCCCGTACAGGGTTGTATAACCCGTGCAGGATATTAGGGAAATACAAACTTAAATTAAACGAGGCGGTGTATGTGTCAAGAACATATGTGACACGGCATGGAGCGGGACCGCTACACAATGAGTGCTTAAAAGAAGAACTTGGAATAAAACAGGATGATGTCACAAATGTCTATAATGAATGGCAGGGTAGTATCAGATATGCCAGGCACGGTAGTTTTGAAGATTTTACGGAAATTGTCAGAAACGATATTGATGAAAATGATTTAAAGCCCGAAAAAGTAAGCCTGTTTCTGACTCATCTTAATGAAACGGATAACAAAATAAAGATGACAGATACTGACTCCGGAATTGTCAAAGACATCAGTGTAGATGAATTCACAAATAATGAATATGTTAATAATACTTTCGATATGTATTATTTGTCTGATGCACCGGATAAGCTGGGAATTAAAGAACGTATATGATTATGCCGATATACAAATGGGTAGTAGCATTATTATAAATATAACCCAAAAGATTACTGATTTATTATTAAAGAGGGGATGTATTATGAGCATGTCTGTTGTGCACAACATTACAGCGATGAATGCAAATAGAATGCTAAATATTGTTGGCGGCAAAAAGGCTAAGTCAACGGAGAAACTTGCGTCAGGATATAGGGTTAATCGCGCAGCTGACGATGCTGCGGGTCTAGCAATTTCTGAAAAGATGCGACGCCAGATTAAAGGATTGACACGTGGAACACAGAATACGCAGGATGGTATATCTATGTGTCAGATAGCTGATGGCGCATTGTCAGAGGTTGGCGAGATGATGCACCGACTGACGGAATTATCGGTACAGTCAGCAAATGGTACAAATGATGAACAGGATCGTTTTGCCATTCAGCAGGAAGTATTTGCTTTACTTAATGAGATTGACAGGGTGTCTGAAACTACGACCTTTAATGAAAAGAATATTTTTTGTACTAAAAGCATAGAGGAAACAGATGATGATTCCGGAAGTTCAGCCTTTGATGTTGCAAAAAGTGAATTACTTACCGGTACATATCGGACTGTTACAGAAGATATTACGTTAAGCAATGGACAGATTATCAGTGCCAAAGATGCTAATGCTGTCATTGCGATGCTAAGTGGCACAGTAATATGCATGGAAGCTAATAAGATTATGGAAAATGGGGATACTGTATTTCATATGCAGGACTATATTGATAGCAAATTGTCCGTTTTGCATAAAGATATACATTCAACCTATGATTATTGCGATAATTCCCACTTTGAAAAATATATGGAAGAAGGAATGGAAAAGCTGAATAATCATCCAACAAGTCATCAGTATGATACGGCGTATAACTCATTTTGGACAGCATGCAGGATAGCAGGTAATCAGTCGTGGGCCGAACAAGGGGGAGGATATGACTTAAATTATGTAGCGGCCTCATCAGCTGCAGCTATGATGCAGGTAAGTTATGTTTATCGATATGATCGCAATGATTCAAAAAAGGCAGCAGCAAATTTTGCCGGTGCTGCATGGCATGCAATGGATGATGCAGGTATAACAGGAAGTAAAACACTTCAGTACATTAATAACATGAGCCCATCTAAATATACATATCCCGGTGAACTTATGGGAAACGGTGATGACGCAGTATATGCGTATATGAGTCTGTTTGAGATTCCTGATGAGGAAGGAGAGGATGAAGATGGTAAAAATCATTTCTGGATTCAATCAGGAGCGGAATCAGGTGATGGAATATGGTTGGAATTCGGAATGATGGATACAGAAATTCTGGGTATAAACGGATTGGATGTCAGGACAGAAACCGGTTCACAGGTAGCGATTGAACGTGTAAAAAATGGGTTAGGTGTATTATCATCAATAAGGAGTGAAATAGGAGCTCAGCAAAATCGTCTTGAGCATACAATACGTCATCAGGATAATACAGTAGAAAATACGACGGCAGCGGAATCAAGGATAAGAGATACAGATATGGCAAAGGAGATGGTTGCATTCTCCAACCATAATATACTTGAGCAGGCCGGTAGTACCATGCTAGCTCAGGCAAATCAGAGTAAGCAGAATATACTAAGTTTGTTGCAGTAAAAAAGCCTCTCTCGCCAGCACCGAGAGAGGCATCTCTGTAAAGAGAAACAACTATTCGGGATCGTCCACTCCAAAGGGGATTATAGCAATTCCCTCGTTTGACTATATCCCTACAATATAATATAATTTTTAATATCTTCAGGGCGGGGTGAAATTCCCCACCGGCGGTAGAGCCCGCGAGCGTAACGGCAGTGTATGAGCCGTAAAGCATGATCCGGTGAGATTCCGGAGCCGACAGTACAGTCTGGATGAGAGAAGAGAAAAGAGTTTTTTTGATGTTTCCGCCCCGATGTATTTCGGGGCGTTTTTGTTTGAATATGGATAAGAATACAGACAATATCGAAAATAAAAAGAAATATATGCGCCGGGCAATAGAGCTCGCTTGGAGCGGAATGGGATATACAAGCCCAAATCCAATGGTGGGAGCAGTCGTAGTAAAGGACGGCCGCATAATAGCAGAGGGGTATCATAAAAAATGCGGTGACCTCCATGCAGAGCGGTCTGCGTTTGCAAATCTTAAGGAGGATGCAAATGGCGCTGAGATGTATGTAACCCTCGAGCCCTGCTGTCACTATGGCAAGCAGCCACCGTGTACCCTGGCCATTGTGGAGCACGGCATATCAAAGGTTTATATCGGTTCAAGAGACCCTAATCCCCTGGTGTCAGGTAAAGGCGCAGCGTTCCTAAAAGAAAACGGCATAGAGGTAGAGGCGGATTTTTTAAGGGAAGAGTGCGATAAACTTAATCCTGAATTTTTTCATTATATATCAACAGGCAGACCCTACGTTGTCATGAAATATGCCATGACATTAGACGGCAAGATCGCCACAAAGACAGGGGACTCCAAGTGGATAACGGGAGAAGAGGCCAGAAAGAATGTGCACCTTGAGCGAAGCAGATATGCAGCAATACTTGCAGGCATAGGTACAGTATTGGCCGATGATCCGATGCTGAGTGCGAGGATAGACACAGCCGAAACCCCCGGAGGATTCTTAAGCGGATATGATGTAAAGCTCCCGGATATACCTCATCAGCCGCTGAGAGTGATCATGGATACAAATCTCTCAATCCCGATGGATTCCAATATTGTAAAGACTGCGGGAGAATATGAGACGGTAATCGCATGCGGATCCGGATATGACGGCGGATACGACCCTGAAAAGAAGGCGGCTCTTGAAAAAGCGGGGATAACGGTAAAGGAACTCCCCGGCAAGGACGGCAGAGTGAGCCTTAAAAAGCTGATGGATTATCTCGGGGAGAGAAAGATATCAGGTGTATATATTGAAGGCGGCGGGACGGTTCATGAAGCAGCCGTCAGGGCAGGTATCGTTAATAAGGTAAGCGCGTATATCGGGCCAAAGATATTCGGCGGAAAGCATGCCAAGTCGCCTGTTGAGGGAAACGGTATCGAAAAGGTAGCCGATGCTCTTAATTTGAAAAATACCGGCATCACAAAACTTGGTGAAGATATATGGCTTGAGTACGATGTGTCAGAATAATAAATGACACAAGTTGATAAAATAAAAAAACAATATAAGTATTTTGAGGATAATATGTTTACAGGTATAGTGGAAGAAACCGGAAGTGTGAGCCGTGTGATAAGCGGCGGCACATCGGGAGAAATAAAAATAAATGCAAAGGCAGTATTGCAAAATACAAAGATCGGAGACTCGATAGCGGTTAACGGAGTCTGTCTGACGGTGACGAAACTGTTTGACGACGGATTTACGGCAGATGTGATGCCGGAGACACTGCGACGGAGCAATTTGGGACTCCTAAACTCGGGAGATAAGGTAAACCTTGAGAGAGCCATGGCAGCAGACGGGAGGTTCGGAGGCCATATAGTATCCGGACATATCGACGGTACAGGCACTATAGTGAATATGCGGAATGAGGGTAACGCAGTCTGGGTCAGGATAAATGCAGATGCTGAGATCATATCTCTCATAGTTGAGAAAGGCTCGATAACGATCGACGGTATAAGCCTGACAGTTGCAAATGTCGGAAGTGATTACTTCGAAGTATCGATAATACCCCATACGGGCAGTCAGACAACGCTCCTTGGTAAAAAGCAGGGCGATAAAGTCAATCTGGAAAATGATATCGTCGGAAAATATGTAAAGAAACTGCTTGGAAACAGCGGTGGAAATACCGGTGGCAAAAAAGACATCACAATGGATTTCCTGGCAGAGCACGGATTTTATTAAGTAAATAATTTAAACGGAGATACAAAAATGGAATTTAAGTACAACACAATCCCGGAAGCCCTTGAGGCGCTCAGGAACGGAAAATTAATCATGTGTACGGACGACCCTGACAGAGAGAATGAGGGCGACCTTATCTGTGCTGCAGAGTTTGCCACAAAAGAAAATGTAAACTTCATGGCAACATACGGAAAAGGTCTTATCTGTACGCCTATGTCTAAAGAGATAGCAGACAGATTAAACCTGCCCCAGATGGTGTCGGAAAATACCGACAATCACTGTACAGCATTTACCGTATCCATTGATCACATTGATACGACAACAGGTATCAGCGCCGAGGAGAGAGGCTTTACTTGCAGAAAACTCTGCGATAAAAATACAAAGCCTTCAGACCTGCGCCGTCCCGGTCATGTATTTCCTCTGACATCAAGACACGGTGGAGTACTTGTCAGAAACGGACACACGGAGGCAACTGTAGATCTCTGCAGGCTGGCAGGACTTACTGAGTGCGGACTCTGCTGCGAGATAATGAGAGAGGACGGTACAATGATGCGTACCGAGGAACTCCAGAAGATGGCGACAGAGCACGGCCTTGTATTTATTACTATTAAAGAACTTCAGGATTACCTGCGCCGTCATGAGAATCACATGATTCTTGAGGCATCAGCAAAGCTTCCTACTGTTCACGGTGAATTTAAGATAAACGGATATGTGAATGACATAAGCGGAGAGCACCATGTGGCACTTATCTGCGGAGATATCGGAGACGGAGAGGATATCCTGTGCCGTGTACATTCAGAGTGTCTCACCGGCGATGTATTCGGATCGGCCAGATGCGACTGCGGTCCCCAGCTGGCAAAGGCCATGGATATGGTCCAGAAGGAAGGCAGGGGCATCATCCTGTATATGAGACAGGAGGGCAGAGGTATAGGCCTCATCAATAAATTAAAGGCGTATGAACTCCAGGAAAAAGGTTTTGATACGGTGGATGCCAATATTAAGCTCGGCTTTGCACCGGACCTTAGGGAATACTGGAATGGAGCCCAGATACTCCAGAACCTCGGAGTAAAATCACTAAGACTCCTCACAAACAATCCGGACAAGATATACGGACTGGAAGGATTTGATTTTAAGATAAAAGAGCGTGTCCCCATTGAGATAGAGCCCGGTAAATATGATGAGTTTTATCTTGAGACTAAGCAGAAGAGAATGGGACATATCTTCCAGCAGATAAAACTTGGATAATTATTAAATACAAACCAACATAAATACAAAACATATACAAAGGAGAAAACAAAATGAGCATTAATCTGATTGAAGGAAATGTAGTAGCAAAAAAAGGGATGAAGGTCGGAATCGTGGCATCACGTTTCAACAGCTTTATCGTACAGAAACTTTTAGACGGTGCAGTTGACGGACTGGTACGTCACGGCGTTGATGACAAAAACATTTCTGTCGTATGGGTGCCGGGAGCATTTGAGATACCCCTTGCTGCAAAGAAGATGGCAGAGTCTGACAAGTATGATGCAGTCATAGCAGTAGGCGCTGTAATCCGTGGTTCAACAACACATTATGATTATGTATGCGCTGAGGTATCAAAGGGTATCGCAAGCGTATCACTCTCTACAGGCAAGCCTGTACTCTTTGGCGTAATCACTACAGAGAATATTGAGCAGGCTATCGAGAGAGCAGGCTCAAAGGCAGGCAACAAGGGATATGACTGTGCACTCTCTGCAATTGAGATGGTTAATGCCCTTGAGATGATTTAATTATCAGCCCTGCAAAACGGGATTCGAATATACCGGCAAATATGATATGATAGATAATGATTTTATAATTCCTACATATAAAAGGCAGGATTAGTAATTATGAAGATTGTACTTAAAAATCTTACAAAGGTTTTCGAGGGAAGAAGGAAGAAAGATCCCGACGTAACAGCTGTGGACAATTTTGATTTCGAGATTCCCGACGGAAAGCTTGTGGCACTGCTCGGACCGTCAGGCTGTGGCAAGTCAACGACTTTAAATCTTATAAGCGGACTTGAAGAGCCTACAAGCGGTCAGATATTTTTTGATGATGAGGACGTGACAAATGTATCTCCCGAAAACAGGGGCATTGGTCTCGTATTTCAGAATTATGCTCTTTATCCTCACCTTACGGTACTGCAGAATATCATATTCCCCCTTCAGAATTTAAAGGGCGACGACAGACTGTCAATGGATGAGATGAAGAGAAAGGCAAAGGATGTTGCAAAGCTTGTCCAGATAGAGGACCTGATGGACAGAAGACCCAAGGAACTCTCAGGTGGACAGCAGCAGAGAGTAGCAATAGCGAGAGCACTTATTAAAAATCCTAAGGTGCTCTTACTTGACGAGCCTTTGTCAAACCTCGATGCCAGGCTGAGACTAAAGACAAGAGAAGAGATAAGGCGTATACAGAAGGAAACAGGTATTACCACAGTATTTGTGACCCATGATCAGGAGGAGGCAATGAGTATTGCCGACCAGCTTATCCTCATGGAAAACGGTGTGGTAAAGCAGATAGGCGCTCCTCAGAGTGTATATGATGAGCCTGCAAATCTCTTTGTTGCACAGTTCCTCGGTAATCCCAAGATTAATGTACTCAGAGGTTTTGTACAGAATGAGAAGCTGATTATCCGTGATGAAGTATTCATGGAGATGAAGAATACTCCTGACAAAGATCTCTTTGTGGCTATCAGACCTGAAGGCTTTGTGATTGATGACAACGGTACGCTTACATGCAATGTCAGAAATATTGAGACGACAGGCCGTGATACCAGCATAGTTGCTACTCATGACGCAAGTCTTGAGGAGACAATCCGTGTAATCATTAATTCCGATGAGGTTCCTAATATAGAGAAGGGACCCATTAAATTTTCATATAAAGAGAACAAAATGTTTTTGTTTGAACTTTCAGGGGAGAGGATTCTTTTATGAAAAAACGTTTAAAGAGCGCAGATGTGAGAGGATGGCTGTTCTTACTGCCTTCACTTCTCTTTCTGGCTGCGTTTTTCATTTATCCCATGTTTGACGTACTTATCTATTCGTTTGAGGAGCAGTTCAACTTTGCTTCCCAGACATATACGGGAGTGGGATTCTACAATTTCAAATATGTACTTCATGACCCCTATTTTGTCCAGGCGTTAAAGAATACATTCATACTGGTTATTATTACTGTGCCTGTCTCAACATGCATAGCCATACTGATAGCCAGATGCCTGTCGTCGATTAAAAAGCTCAGGGAATTTTACCAGACCATTTATTTCCTGCCTTATGTGACAAACACACTGGCTCTCGGTCTTGTGTTTATGATTCTCTTTAAGAAGACTGCATATTCAGACGGTATGATTAACCTTCTCATAAATGCATTCGGAGGACAGAGCGTTGATTTCATTGACGGACCGTACTGGGCCAAGATACTCGTAATGAGTATTTATACGATATGGGTTGTATTGCCTTTTAAGATACTGATACTTACCAGCGCCATGGCGTCTGTTAATGAAGATTATTACAAGGCTGCAAAAATCGATGGTACTTCTTCGGCAAGGATATTCTTCAAGATAACACTGCCGATGATTTCGCCGATGATATTCTATCTGATTATTACAGGATTTATCGGTGCGTTCAAGGCGTACAGCGATGAGGTCGCTTTATTTGGTACAGACCTTAACGGTGCAGGCATGAACACACTGGTAGGATACATATATGACATGCTCTACGGAGACAGCGGTGGATATCCTTCCTACGCTTCGGCAGCAGCACTCTTACTGTTCATGATTATATTTACTATTACATGCATTAACCTTACGGTCAGCAGAAAAAAGGCTGTATATTAACAGCTCCGGGTAATTGAAATGGGTAATAATAAAATTGTACTTAAAAAAATACTGGTATATCTGATACTGTCGATAGGTGCTATTGTTGTACTCTTCCCGTTTTACTGGATGATACTGACATCACTTAAGGATTACGGTGAGTATAACGCAGAGTATATACCGAAGCTCTTCACGGCACATCCCACACTCCAAAATTATGTAGATGCATTTACGACGGTGAGCCTTGGCAGATACTGTGTGAACACGTTTGTATTTACTGCAATCACAACCATTCTGATGATTCTGGTAACAACGCCGGCGGCATTTGCTTTTTCGAGAATGAAATTCAAGGGCAAGAATATTGTGTTTGCTCTTTATCTCTCACTGATGATGATTCCCAATGAGCTGGTTGTTATCACAAACTATGTAACGATTACAAATATGGGAATGAGAAATACTTTCTCAGGTCTCATTCTTCCTTCGGTCACATCGGTATTTTATATTTATCTCCTTAAGGAAAATTTCGAGACTGTTCCGGAGAATCTTTATAAAGCAGCCAAGGTTGACGGTACATCTGATTTCAGATACCTGACAAGAGTCCTTGTTCCTATCTGTCGTCCGACCATAGTGACAATCGTAATACTTAAAATAATAGAGTGCTGGAACAGCTACGTATGGCCCAGACTTATCACAGATGATTCAAAATATTTCCTTGTATCAAACGGTATTCAGGAAATCAGAGAGAATGGTTTTGGCCGCGAGAACATACCGGCCATGATGGCAGCAGTAGCAGCAATCTCGGTACCGCTCCTGTTACTCTTCCTCTATTTCAGAAAGATGATAATGGAGGGTGTCATAAGAGGAGGCACAAAGGGATGAGAAGAAAAGGGACTATTCTTTTATATATTATCCTGGCAGTAATGATGCTCACCGGATGCCATGGCAGAAAAGCCGGTGAAGATTTTGTCATGCCTGAATCTTTTGATGAATCAAAGCACATCGAGATAACTTTCTGGGCTAAAAATGATACAAACAAATCCCAGACTCAGATTTATCAGGACGCAATTGCAGGATTTGAAGAGCTTTATCCGAATGTACACGTTAATATCAGACTTTACACGGATTACGGCAAAATCTATAACGATGTAATCACAAATATCTCTACAGGCACTACTCCTAATGTCTGCATTACTTATCCGGATCACATTGCAACGTATCTTACAGGCAACAATACAGTAATACCGCTTGATGAGATATTTGATGATCCGAAATACGGACTCGGCGGAAGCGAGGTCAAGTTTGATTCTCCGACAAAGGATGAGATTGTACCCAAGTTCCTCGAGGAATGCAAAATCGGTGAGTCGTATTATGCGGTACCTTACATGCGTTCATCAGAGGCATGCTATATAAACAAAACATACGTGGAAAAGCTTGGATATGAAGTTCCAGATGTACTTACATGGGATTTTGTTTTCGAGGTATCCATGGCAGCACTTGAAAAAGATGATGACGGCAACTTCCTTGTAAATGGTCAGAAGGTAATGATACCGTTTATATATAAGTCCACTGATAATATGCTGATAACGATGCTGATGCAGGCAGATGCACCGTACTCGGATGAGAACGGAACTATACAGCTCTTTAATGACAAGACATCAGATCTGCTGTATAGAATAAGCGACCTTGCAGATACCGGAGCATTCTCAACATTTAAGATATCAGGATACCCTGCAAACTTTTTAAATGCCGGTCAGTGTATATTTGCAATCGATTCGACAGCCGGAGCAACATGGATGGGATCGGATGCACCTCTTGCGGATATTGCTGAAGATGCATTTGTTGATTTCGAGACAGCAGTACGTCCTGTGCCCCAGTTTGATCCTGAGAATCCCAGGATGATTTCCCAGGGCCCTTCAATATGTATATTTAATAAAGCAGACAGTCAGGAAGTTCTGGCGTCATGGCTCTTTGCAGAATACCTGCTAACAAACGAGATACAGACAGCATATGCATGTACGGAAGGATATGTACCTGTTACAACCAAAGCACAGGAATCGCTGATATACAGAGATTATCTCTCAAAAGAGGGAATGGATAATAAAATGTATTATTCAGTAAAGATACAGGCATCAAAGCTAATACTTGATAATGTCAATAATACTTTTGTCACACCTGTATTTAACGGATCAACATCACTTCGAGATGCAGCCGGAGCTCTTGTTGAGAATGTCACTAAATCAACGCGAAGAGGCGAGACTATAGACAGCGCATATATGGATAAACTCTATAATGATGTCATAAGTCTCTACAGACTTGACAGCATCGGAGAGGCATCAGTTAAGCAGGAGTTTGGCAGGATGCCCGTTGCGTCAAAAGTACTTTTGATTTCACTTGTAGCTGTCTGGGGACTATTGGCTACCGGTTTCAGTCACGAGATGATGAAAAAGAGCAGGGACGAAAAATAGTTTCTTACTGATATGGCAATAATGATATAGAATGTGACAGTTTTATAAAAAATATCGTCATTTTTGTTTATTGTTTACAAATAATATTTCAATTACTATAATAGCCGGATAGAAAAACCGGCTATTTTTTTACGGCTTAATTATGGAGGAAAAATCATGAAAAAGAAATTAGCATTCGCTTTAATGCTCAGCGTGGCACTTGCAATGACAGCATGTGGACAGAATGAGACAGCAGAGACAGAGAATAATACTGAGTCAGAGGTAGTACTTAACCAGGCTGATACAGAGAAGTCTGAGGGTGTAATGACATATGAAGAGTATATGGCAGCAGACCTTGAGACAGAGGTAACAGTAGAGACATATGTACAGGCTAAACAGGGCTGGTGGGAGAACGACGGAGTTGGAATGGCTACATTCTACACACAGGATGCAGATGGAGCATACTTCCTTTACAACATGCCCTGCTCACAGGAAGACTATGACAAGCTCGTAATCGGTACAAAGATTAAGGTTACAGGATACAAGTCAGAGTGGGAAGGCGAAGTTGAAATCATAGATTCAACATTTGAGATTGAGGAAGGTGGATTTGAAGCATCAGCTGTTGATGTAACAGACAAGCTTGGAACAGACGACATCATCAACTACCAGAACCAGCTCGTATCATTCAGAGATATGACAGTTGAGGCTGCTAACGATGAAGGCGATGCATTTATGTACAACTGGGACGGTTCAGGTTCAGACGGTGATGACCTTTACTTCAACGTATCAGTAAACGGCGAGACATATACATTTACTGTTGAGTCATACCTTACAGGTGCAGGAACAGAGGTATATGAGGCAGTTAAGGCTCTTAACGTAGGCGATACAGTTGACCTCACAGGATTCCTTTACTGGTATCAGGGAGTAAATCCTCACATCACAGCAGTAACAGTTAAGTAATTAATTTGATTCATACAGACAGGACGGACAGACACATGTTTAAAATTGGTGAGAAGCAGACTTTAAAGGCTGCAAAAAAGGTAGAGTTTGGTATTTATCTTGAAGAGATTAATCCAAGGCGTGATGAAAACGGGAAACCGGAGAGAGTGCTTCTCCCGGAAAAGTACGTTCCGGAAGGATTAAAAGTCGGCGATGATGTAGAGGTATTTTTATACAAGGATTCGTCGGACAGACTGATAGCTACTACGGAGACTCCCCTGCTCACCATGGAAAAACCGGCGAGATTAAAGGTCTCACAGGTTACAAAGATAGGCGCGTTTCTAAGCTGGGGTCTGCCTAAAGACCTGCTCCTGCCATATCGTCAGCAGACAGGCAGGGTAAAGGAAGGTGATGACGTCCTTGTGTCTCTCTATGTGGACAAGAGCGACAGACTCTGCGCTACAATGAATGTATATAAAAATCTCCACACCGATTCTCCGTACAAAACAGGAGATGAGGTGTCCGGAGTAATATATGAGGACAGCGAGAAATTCGGACTCTTCGTGGCTGTTGATGATATTTATTCTGCAATCATTCCGAGAAAGGAATGTACCGGAGATGTAAAGCCCGGTGACAATATAAAAGCCAGGGTAACATCAGTCAGGGAAGACGGAAAGCTGAACCTCAGCATCAGGGAGAAGTCGTATGTTCAGATGTATCCCGATATGGATAAGATACTTGATCTCCTTGATTCATACAGCGGAGTTCTCCCGTTTACCGAGAAGGCAAGCCCTGAGGTAATAAAGAGGGAGACAGGCATGAGCAAGAGTGAATTTAAGAGAGCAGTCGGTCATCTCTATAAAGAGCGAAAAATAGAGATAAACGACGGAGTAATAAGAAAACTATAATATGCAAAATAAAAAAGGAACCGCATGGTTCCTTTTTTAATGAATTAAATCCGTTTAATTTAAACGCTTAAATCAATGTTTCCTCCGACAGCAGGATTAACACTGCGCTCCATTGCAGCCGCATCCATCATCTTCATGAGGCCTGCTGCTTCTGTTTTCTGTGTATCCAATGTCTTTGCAAGCATCTTCACACCGAACTCGCCGGTGAGCTTTGATGATGCAAGTGCTGTTGAAAGAGGACCTGCAACGCTCATATCCATAATCATTCACCTCCGTGTGTTTTCGGCCACCCATCTATACTTACCAATCTTATGCACTATTTGGTATAAAAAATCAAGGAAATTGTAAGGGTCTAAAACTGGTTTACATAACGAAAAGCCTTATTCTTTAATGCTTCCGAGGTTGATTCTCGAGATGATGCCGGGTGAAAACAGGATATAAACAACGAGGGAAGGAATGACTCCCACAAGTACCATGCAGTAAAGAACAGGATCATTGGATGCGTTATATCCGGCGAAACTGTTAATCACAAGAGCGATAGTCTTTTTCCTGATATCAAGGAGGACAAGTTTCTGATAAATTGTATTATTCCAGCTTAATGTAAAGTTGAATATGAGCTGGAGCAGTATAGCCGGCCGTATGACAGGCAGAATGATTTTGTTAAAGGTGATAAATTCGTTGCAGCCGTCAATTCTCGCTGCTTCGATGATGTCTTTTAAATTCATGGAATGGAGGTACATTCGCATGAAATATACGCAGGACGGAATGGCTATGCCGACCATGATAATGGGGAAGTAATGGTTGTGCAGGCGGAGACTGAATACCAGTTTTAAGTAACCGACGACTCCGGCTACTCCCGGTATAAGCATGGCTGCAAATACAGGGCCCCACAGTGCATTGCGACCTTTAAATTCGTAATGCTCAAAACCGTATGCACACAATGTGCCGATATATGTACCCACAAAAGCACATGTGACTGATATAAAGCATGAACGTAATATAACGGCATAAATATTGTTGCTTATGTATGCCATTTCATATTTGACACTGACCAGATTTTCAGCAAAGCTGCCACCGGGCAGAAGGGAAAAGCCTTTGATTATTTCCTGAGTAGTTTTTGTAGAGTTGACCACAAGGACACTTATCGGGAAAAGTGCAATGATGCACAGGCATATGCATACTGCGTGTCTGAAAAGTATTATGAGTGTACGTTTCGGATGACGGACAACAAATGTAAAGCAGAGGCGTACATTTTTCTTTAACATCTCAAAACGCTTTTTCTGATAATCCTTTAATTCCGATATTACCTGTTTGAAGCCTTTACCCTTTGGTATGGGCTTTTTGCAGATGAGACATATGATAAGTGTATCAATCCGGTGGATTACGGCGGCGGCAATAATCGATGAAATGATTACTAGTGTAAAATATGTACCTGTTCCTTTAAATGAAGAATACAGGCCCATAAACAGGTTATGAATAAGATATAGCTCAAGAGAAATCTCGCCAAGGAACCCCAGAAATCTGTTGCCTATACGAAGTTTCATACCGATAAGGAGCATGAGCAGTACAAAGAAAAGGACCATGGGACACTGGACCATAAGGCATCGCAGTTTGTCATCATATCCTTTGTCCAGACCAGATTCACTCCAGTAGCTGTACGTGTTAAGAGCATATTCCGTAGCTCTGTTAAGTGCCACAAAAATTATTGACACAGCAATCAGAACAAGAGCGTAGAAATGTTTCATGAAATCCACGATGCGCTCTTTGTGCTTTGCAAACAGCATTCCGAAAGGAAATATGAGTGATGTGTTGTACCACCATTCGCCCTGAAACCATGAGTCTCCGTGACAGAGGTAAAGTGAGCCGGCAACCATCCCGCCTGTAAAAATAAACATAAGTATCAGCGCTATACTTCTGTTTTTTATAAATCTGAAAAGAAGATAAAAAGCGACATACAGGATAACAATCTCGACGATGTACCACATATGTGAATTGATGAGTTTCCACCCGGTAAGCCATGATATTAACAATCCTGTTTGAGGAAATCCGTTAGTAATAATGTGATGTATCAGGAAGATAATGATTATGAAATAAAACGGTACGAGTACAGGCGGCAGTCTCTTTGAAAAGAATTTTTTCAGATAATCCGGTTTGTTTTTGAAACTTTCATAAAGCCCGTATCCGGAGAAGAAGAAAAACATGCCGACAAATCCCACACCGAAATTTTCGAGGATATAAAGGACGCCTGCATCGTTAGGGGTGGCCTGCTGTACAAGGTGATGAAAAACAATCAGAACTGCAAAAAAGCCGAGGATCATCTTGGATGTTTTCAGTGATAAAAATTCATCATTCCATCCGGTGCATCCGTCTCCCATGTAATAATATTTCTTGAGCTCACTGTCATAAAGACGTTCGCTCCGGCCCATATATGTGATACCGCATAGCAGAGCAAATATAAAAGGCATGGCAATAATCCACGGCGCAAAAGTGAGTGTCTTTAACCTGGATATAAAATAATTGTCCTGCTGTTTGGCATTTGCCGGTTTGCCGAAAGAATAATCGGAAAGGAGTTTTTCGTATTTTCCTGTGACATCGGCAATGGCGGTATCGTAGTTTTTCTCGGTACTATCCTCAACATAACATCTGATTTCGAGAAAAACGCCGTTATGTTCCATGAAATATGATGCATTTACACAGTAATCGTTTGAGCCGGGGAATTTTGTGCTGTAGCATACCCGGTGAAATGTAATATCTCCCAGGGTGATGTCATCATGAGTGGGTTCATTTGTTAACTGGTAACCGAACTGATAATTTCGGACTCTGTTTTCTGTTGATGAATAGCTGATTTCGGAGAAATCCGGGAGTATAAAGAACTCCTGGAAATAATGATAATCTTCAGACAGAACGACGAATATTGCATCATATTTTTTCATTTCGGATGCAATCTCACGCCTGCTGGTGTCCTGGAAATATCTTAAATAATTCTTGGGGGATGCAACGTTTAGATCCATTTTGCTGATGTATGTGGTGGCACCGTTTCTGCCAAACTGGGTAAAGCCGAGTTTTGACGTTTCCTCTCCCTTGTTTCCGATGGTAATATATACGGCGAGTGCCATGAGAATAACCATAGATATTACAATGGTTCTGCTCCATTTTACAAGAATTTTCAAAATTGAATCCCCCTGAACGTGTAAATACACTAATAATTAAAACATATTTTATGGTATTTGAAAACGGACTGATGAGACTCCCGGCAGGGGTTAAAATTATTGTCCGACGTGTAAGATTTTGCTATAATTAAAATGTACGAATGTGTACAGGGGGTAAAAGCCATGAAATTTGTCAAAACAGAAGATTTAAAGCCGGGAATGCGTCTCGCTAAGCCGGTATTTAATAAAAACGGAGTCATGCTTTATGACCGTGATACAAAACTCACAGGGCAGGGCGTAAACAGTATATACAATTTCGGGCTTATTGGTCTTTATATTCTTGAACAGGCAGAGCCTCTGCCGCCTTTATCAGAAGCAGACAGGGAATTTGAGAGATTCCAGACAGTAGCCGTATTTAAGGTGAAAGATATGTTTGCCCAGATAAGACGGGGAAAGCACCCTACCCAGCTCGGGTCTCTGGCTGCCGATATTATCCACGATTACGGTAATTTAAAAGAGAGAATGAACTTCATGCAGAACCTTCGTTCCGCAGAAGATAATGTTTATAAGCATACAATTAATACTGCTATACTCTGCGCAGCAATTTCGGGACAGATGACGCTCTCGCTAAAGGAGCAGAATGACCTGGTTACTGCAGCACTTCTCCACGATGTGGGCAGTCTCGACATCCCTGAAAAGATTGCCATCAAACAGAAGGATGAACTGACAGAGACAGATATTGCGGCCATATATAAATACAAGGAAGAAGGTATCAGAATGGTAAGAGACAGCGTGCTCCTTACAGGAGAGGTACCGAGAATACTGGCTCACTTTTTAAGTGATGTACGCAATATCGAGACCAAGAAATATCATCTTGAAAAAAATACTGAGACACTAACAGAGATATTAAAGGTTGCATATTTCTACGATGTGCTCACAGCCATGAAGTTTGGCGAGGAGCCCATGTCAGACATAGCGGCATACAGATATTTAAAGCATCCGAGAAACATGATGAACAGACAGGTGGTAGCTGCACTTACCCAGGCAATAAATATTGCGCCTCCGGGATGTACAGTTCAGTTTGAGAACGGAGACAAGGGTATAGTTATCACGGATAATCCCGATGATATCCTCCGTCCGTTTATCCTCTCATTTAAGGATAACCAGATATACAACTTAGCTGACGGCCGTGTATATCAGGAATATCAGATTAAGGATGTAATGAAGACCCTCGACAACAGATATATCATGACAGACAAGTACAAGGAATATCAGGAGCGTCTTAAGAACGGAGAGGGCAAGACCTTCAAGGTCGGCAGAAAAGCAAATAAAAAATAATTTTCGGTTAAGGAATTAAAATGACTTTCGAAAATAAGAAATATACGGATATACAGGCACTTTTTGAAAACAGGTTTCTGAACTTTTATCACATGGACGCCCTGACGGATTCGGGGAAAACGTTTGATTACTATTTTGTGTCAAGAAACAAGCCGGACAATATCAAAGCAAGGACTGGGGAGAACAAGCCTGAGGGCGTAGTGATTTACCCGCTCCTTAAGGATGAGCCGGACAAAATAGTGATGATACGTCAGTACAGGTATCCCATAGGCGACTATCTGTACGAGCTTCCGGCGGGACTCATCGACGAAGGCGAGAACGCGGACATGGCAGCAGTCAGAGAGATGATGGAAGAGACAGGACTTGAATTTGAGCCTTATACCGGAGGTGAGGCCTTTTTCAGAAGGCCTTTTTTCATGGGAGCGGGATATACAGATGAATCTGCATCGGCAGTATTCGGATACGCCAAAGGCGATTTCAGGCAGCACCTTGAAGAGACAGAGACGATACAGGTATTTGTCGCTGATAAAGAAAAAGTCAGGGAGATACTTGAAAATGGCAGGGTATCATTAAGATGTGCGTACCTGCTGATGAATTTCTTAAAGAGTGACAGGGATAATCCGTTTGAATTTTTAAACGGGAAATAATATAGCAAAAAGGAAGTGACGTGTTGATCAGAGAAACATTTACTGACGGATGGAAATTAAAGGAGACAGAGGGGGAGAAGGTATATGACGTGTCTATACCGGTATCAGTATTGTCAGTACTCCTTGAAAATGGGGATATAGAGGACCCGTTTTACAGGGACAATGAAAAGAAGTGCATGGCACTTTTTGAGAAAGATTATGAATTCACAAGGACTTTCGCGGCGTCCGGTGATATTACGAGAGAAGACGAGGTAGATCTGGTATTTTACGGCATAGATACTCTCGCTGATATTTACCTTAACGGAAAGCGCCTGTCATATACGAGCAGCATGCATCGTGTCTACAGATTTCCCATAAAGGATAAACTGATTTCCGGAGCAAATGAAATCAGAGTAGTCCTTCATTCACCCCTTAATTATATTAAGGAATACATACCCGAGAAAAACAAAGAGATTAAATATATACCCAGTGGCTGTATGGCCGGTAACCAGTACATCAGAAAAGCCCACTCATCATTTGGATGGGACTGGGGACCGAAGCTTCCCGATATGGGGCTCTTCAGAAAAGTTGAACTGGAGGCATATTCAAAGGTCGCAATCAAAGAGGTTTTCTTTGATCAGGAGCATGAGGACGGCAGGGTAACACTCTCAATTGATCCTATCCTCAAGATAACAGATTCCGTGCCTGTAGAGATATGCGTCACATTAAACGGCAAGGAAGCTGCCTCAAATGTAATCCGTATGCCTGAAGAAGGTGCCAAGGAGACGGTAAGGGGCAGAAATCAGTGTGTCATTAAAATTGATAAGCCTAAGCTCTGGTGGCCAGGCGGTCAGGGAGAGCCTTATCTTTATGATGTAAATATAAAGATCAAGAAATCAGATACAGTCTATGACGAGAGAGATTACAAAATAGGACTCCGTACCATGTCAGTCAGCAGGAAGAAGGACGAGTGGGGCGAGGAGTTTGCTTTTGTGGTAAACGGACGAAAGATATTTGCAATGGGCGCAAACTATATTCCCGAGGACTGTATTTATCCGAGAATAACGAGAGAGAGAATCGAGGAGATAGTTAAGAGCGCAGCAAAAGCAAACTTTAACACGCTTCGTGTATGGGGCGGCGGATACTATCCTTCTGATGATTTCTATGACCTGTGTGATATGTACGGAATCATTGTATGGCAGGACCTTATGTTTGCATGCAATGTATATGACTTAAATCATGAATTCCAGGAGAACATTACTGAGGAAGTTCATGACAATGTAAAGCGTCTCCGCCATCATGCATGTCTCGGACTCTGGTGTGGTAATAATGAGATAGAGTCTGCATGGAACGGATGGCCGGGATTTAAGGATGAAACACCGTATCTGAAAGCAGATTATATAAAGATGTTTGAACATGTACTTCCCGAGGCTCTTCGGGAAGTTGATGAGGATACATTCTACTGGCCTTCTTCTCCGTCGTCAGGCGGATGCTTTGACAACCCTGATGATGAAAACAGGGGAGACTGCCATTACTGGAATGTATGGCACGGCTTCAAACCGTTTAGTGATTATAATAAGCATTTCTTCAGATTTTTGTCTGAGTTTGGATTCCAGTCACTGCCGTGCAAAAAGACGACAGACACATTTGCTCTGCCCCAGGACCAGAATATCTTTTCGGACATCATGGAATGTCATCAGAAAAATGACGGGGGCAATGGCAAGCTGATGTATTACATATCCCAGAACTTCCTGTATCCAAAGGATTTTGTTGGACTCACATATGTGAGCCAGATACTTCAGGGACTGGCAATAAAGGCAGGAGTGGATCACCTGCGTCGTAACAGAGGCAGATGCATGGGAACGCTTTTCTGGCAGATTAATGATAACTGGCCTGTAGTCAGCTGGTCATCAGTTGATTACTTTGGCAGATGGAAAGCTCTCCAGTATATGGCAAAGAAGTTTTTCTCTCCCATAGCCGGAAGCATAGAGCGTATCATGGATGAAAACGGCAAAGAGACATATCAGTATGCTGTAAGCATAGTCAATGAATCGCCGGAGCCGGTAAGCTATAAGGTGAGACTCTCCGTACACGGTCTTGACGGTAAAGAGATAGGCCACTTTGATGAGACGGGCAGAGTGACTCCCGGCAAGGTTAATAAACTGCGCAAGCATGACTTCTCAAGATATATTGAGAAACGGGGACCGGGCAATGCTTATATCAGGGCTGAGTTTGCATATTCAAACGGAATGCATGCATATGAGTATGCAACATTTGTGCCGTACAAGCATATGAACCTGCAGCAACCGAGAGTGACATTTGATGTCAGGGAATTTGATGATTACTATGAGCTCGAGGTTGAGACAGATACATTTACACCTTTTGTAATGCTCGACTTTAATGACAGAGATGTGGTGCTTGAGGACAATGCATTTACTGTTGTGGCGGGAGAACCGTATGTGACAGTCCTTAAGAAATCGGAGATAAAAGGACCGCAGTTTGAGAGCATAGATGACCTCTGCTCCCATATAGATATTTATTTCCTCCAGAGAAGCTATATGTACTTTGACGGAGACAGGATGGAAAACTATGAGCCTGTCCGAGAAGAAAATACATTGTATGTGGACGAGCTTCCCGAAGATGTCATTTTTGACGATGAAGGATTTGAGGAAATCTATGATGATGTATATAATGACGGAGAGATAATCTACGAGACAGAAGAAGAACTGAAGGAGAGACTCAGAGCCGAAATCAAGGATGAACTGAAAGCAGAAATACTCCGTGAAATGTCAGGAGAGTCTACTGAAGAAGATGATGACAAAAAAGAATCTGACACAGAACAGTCAGATGATAAACCGGAGGAAACTGAAACAGACGAATCTTCAGATGATACAACAGGTTCAGATACTGATGATTCTCCGGAAGCTCCGGTCGAAGAGGAAGAGGTTATAGGCGAGGTTGAGGAGATTGAGGAAATCGAAGAGGAATATTCGGAGACAGAGATTATTTCCGATATTCCAGAGCCTGAAAACATCGTCGTGGCAGATGAACGGGAAACCCTCGACGAGAGACGCAGAAAAAAGAAAAAGCAGAGAAGAAACGAATCACAACTCGACGGAATAAGGATTAACTAATGATTAAATATCTCGAAAAAGAAAAACTGTTTAAGATAGACACGGTAACCACATCATATATTATCGGAATAGCTGATGATAAGTATGCAGGCCATGCTTATTACGGAAAGAGAATTCCTGATGATGATGTCTCATATTTAATGAGAATAAATGAACCGCCTTTTGTGCCCTCAGTAAACAACAGGGACAAGCTTTCGTTCCTTGACTGCTTCCCTATGGAATATCCAACCCACGGTGTAGGCGATTTCCGTGAGGACTGTATTGCCGTAAGGAATAAGGATGGATACAGCGGACTTGAGCTCTTTTATGATGGATATGAGATAACGGACAAAAAGCCCCATCTTGACGGACTGCCCCAGACATTTCCTTCAGAATCGGGAAAGTCGGAGACGCTGAAACTGTATTTAAAGGATGATGTGCTGGGCTTAAAGGTTACTCTGCTTTATACAGCATTCGAGGATAATGATGCAATTGTCCGCAGTGTCATAATGGAAAATAGTAGCAGCGATCCTCTGTATGTCACAAAAGCATTGTCTGCATGTATCGATATGGATAATAAGGATTTCGAGCTCATGACATTAAACGGTTCATGGGCAAGGGAACGCCATATCCAGAGGAATCCTGTGGGCATAGGATTTGCAGGAGTATCGTCTGTAAGAGGCGAGACATCTCATCAGCATCACCCATTCCTTGGACTGTTATCAAAAGGAGCTGATGATGACCACGGCGATGTGTACGGAATGCATTTTATCTATTCTGGAAATTTCAAAGGGCTCGTATACAGGGGCCAGTTTGATAACGTCCGGATGATGATGGGAATAAATGACGAGGATTTCACATGGAAACTTGAAGCGGGTCAGTCATTTGCGACGCCTGAGGTAGTCACTGTTTATTCCGGTGAAGGCATCGGAAAGATGACCAGGACGTATCATGACCTTTATCGCAATCACCTGATAAGGAGTCCTTATAAAGACAAAAAGCGTCCCATATTAATCAACAACTGGGAAGCTACATATTTTGACTTTAATACAGACAAGCTACTTGATATAGCAAGGGAGTCGTCAAAGCTTGGCATAGAGATGCTTGTCATGGACGACGGCTGGTTTGGCAACAGGTATGATGACAACAGAGCTCTCGGAGACTGGTTTGTAAACGGGGACAAGATTAAGGGCGGCCTTAAGTATCTTGTAGATGAAGTAAATAAGCTGGGCATGAAGTTTGGTATATGGTTTGAACCGGAGATGATCTCTCCCGATTCGGATCTTTACAGAGAACACCCCGACTGGGCAATTGCAATTCCGGGAAGGACGGCAGGTCTTTGCAGAAATCAGTATGTCCTCGATATTACAAGAGATGAGATAAGAGATTATATAGTAGAGAGAGTATGCGACATACTCTCGTCTGCAAATATCGAATATGTGAAATGGGACATGAACAGGCAGCTGGCTGACCTTGGCTCATTATACCTTCCTGCTGACAAGATGGGAGAGCTGTCTCACAGATATGTTCTGGCTGTATATGACATGCAGGAGAGAATACTGGCAAGATTTCCCAATCTGCTCCTTGAGAACTGCTCAGGCGGCGGGGCGAGATTTGATCCCGGTATGCTTTACTACAGTCCACAGATCTGGTGCTCTGACGATACGGATGCCATCGAGAGATTAAAAATACAGGAGGGTACAGCCCTTTTATATCCACTCTCAACCATGGGTGCCCATGTGTCGGTATGTCCTAATCATACGGTAGGCAGAAATACTCCTTTTGAGACAAGGGGATATGTAGCCCTGGCCGGAACATTCGGATACGAGCTTGATGTAACAAAGCTCTCTGATGAAGACAAAGCGATGATACCGGCCCAGTGCAAAATGTATCATAAGTACAGGGATTTAGTGACTCTCGGGGATTATTACAGAATAGCCTCGTATAGTGACAACGGTTACTTTGACGCATACATGACAGTGGCAAAGGACAGGAGCGAATCACTCCTTACATTTGTGCAGGTCATGAACAGACCAAATCACCACTCGAGAATCATTAAGCTTAAGGGCTTTGATTCGAATGAAAAATATTTAATAAAGAAATTTAATATCGAAACAGGAGAGGAAGAACCATATCTTTCATATATGAAGAAACCACTGTCCGGAGATACTCTTATGAACGGCGGAATCATTATAGAGAACATGTGGGGCGACAACAGGGGCCTTCTGCTTCATATAGTTAAGGCATAGAATTCCTTGACTAAATAAAAATGATAATATATTATTGCGTTGTAATAAATTTGAAACATTTGGAAAGGTTTTGTAATTTTTGGCCGGGTGACAAATTAATGCAGCGCAATTTTTTTGTTTCATTAAAAAGAATATGCATACTTACAGCCATGACATTAATGGTTATTGCCGGACTGACAGGATGTGGTAACAAGTTAAAGACACTGCCCTCCGTATCGACGGATAATATTACGACTCCTGTGACAGGCAAAAACGGAGAGGAGTATATTTCCCCTGAGAATCAGGCTATTATCAGTGCTGTCAGCAGCTACGAAACAGTATTCGGTAATCTTCAGAGTGTCACAGTATATGACAGAAAGGATAATGTCAGGACAAAGGAGAACTCAGCAATCTACACTCAGGTAGTCACGAATCTGGCTTATGCCACATACACATATTACCTGAAGTGTGACATGCTCTATGATAAGGAAATAAAGGCATGGACAGTATCGGCTGTATCCTATGATGAGAATAATCCTTTTAATATGGATGTAACCCTTACGTATGATACGGACAAAATTAAGGAAGACATTGTGGCAAATGAGTATTCATTTTACTTTAGCGATGTCGAGACATATGTGAAGCCTGACAGTATAGATGAAGTCACGATTAACAGTATTTCATGCAATACGATAGACGAGTACAGGGCAGGCAGTTATTATGACATAACATTTACCTTAAAGGACGGATATTATTATTACGACTGTGAGGGAACAGTTACATATATTTATTACCGTCCCGATTATTACGGTGAGGAATGTATTAATTACTACGGCTGTGAGACAGTACTTGTAAGCAGATATGTGGACCCTGACACAAAGGTGAGATTGTCGGATTCGTCCATGCTCCAGGATCTCCTTGATTACGGTTACGAGATAGGAAGTAACGATTATAAATCTCTGATTGTATCGGACCTCATTGATTCATATACATTTGATGATCCTGTATATACGGATACAAACTGTACCCGTCATATGTCTCTTGTTCTTAAGGCGACAGACGGCGTGCTGATGAATTATGATATCGAGTACAAGTACGATTACACTGACGGTGTGTGGTCCATTAATTATATAAATGCATACAGAGCCGAGGAGAGCTATACGATTACCGAGGATTTCTACGGAAATTATTCGGGACTTGTGGTAGTCGGTGATGCTGAAGTGGGAATCATAAAATTTGCCATTGATGAATACGACCCGGAGGAAAACAAATTTACAGGATATGTCCAGTACACGAAGGATAACGATTTTTCGTCAGCTGAAGTAGTGAATCTAACAGGAAAGTACGTTGGTTATGACTGGCAGGTATCCCTTGAATTTGAGAAGAAGATTATCTTCTCCGGATATACCGGTAAAAAGACGGTGTCCCTTTATATAGACCCGAATGACGGAGTATTAAAGACTGCGTCAAATGATACTGTCAAGATTGAAGTGTGGAAACAGTAAATATCATTCTTGAATGAGAATGTATTATAAGGTATAATTATTTTTTGATTGGGAGACCAGTCAGGGAGAATATAGGAAACCGAGGGAAACGGTTCCTAAGGGATATTTTGAAAAAAGGAGAAAAAAGATGAAGAAAAAGTTGATGGTAGCTTTTGCAGCCGTTATGGCAGCATTTGCACTTACAGCATGTGGAAACCCTCTTAAGTCACTTCCTGAAGTAGGCAGCGACAATCTCGTTGATCTCGTTGATGACAATGAGGACAAGAATCAGGCGGCAGCGGCAATCCTTAAGAAGATTGACAAGGATGCCCTTGCAATCGGTGATGTTGAGGAAGTTACTGTATACGACAGAAAAGATGATGAGGACGGCAAGGAAAAGTCTGATGTCTATGTACAGATCTCATCTGAGTCAGACATGGCTTCATATACAACATACTATGTGTTTACTATGAAGTATGACAGCGACTCAAAAGAGTGGGAAGTAAAGAAGTACGAAGCAGATGAAGATGAAGACATCCAGGTTGAGTTTACATCAGGTATGAACGATGAGGACATCCTCGATGATATCATCAACAAGGAGTATTCAATATATGTGGAAGATGAGGAAGGCAATTACTATTACCTCTATCCTACAACAGACACTGTAAGCGACTTTACAGTATCTGAGCCTGAGATTACAGTTGATTCACCTGAGCATCTTTACATCAACTATGATGTGACAATGACTATCACTTCAGGAATGTACTTCTACTCTGTAGAGGGTACAGTTGAGTACTCATTCTGGATTGAGGATGGTTCAGAGGATCTTTACTTCAACTATGGTGATTATGAGCTTGTAAGCAGAGAAATCGATCCTGAAATCGGTGATTCACTTTCAGATGAGCAGATGATTATTGACTTTGACAGCTGCGAATTCGAAATTGGATATGATAATCCTTATGTAGTATCATCAGCAGATTTCTCTGATTACTACTTCAACGATATTTACTTCGGTTCAGATTATGCAAGCAGATACCTCTACTACACATTAGAGGTTATGGACGGTGTTGAGGTTGAGTACTACGCTTACCTTTACTATGATTATGACGGAAGCACATACTCACTTGACAAGTACTCTTGCTACAACTACTACAACTACGAGACAACATATACAGACAACATCCTTGGCACATGGTCAGGTGATTACATCGAGAGCTACTATAATGATGACGGAGAGAAGATTGCTACAATCGATCTTGTAATCGATGATTACAGCAACAACCAGGGATACTTCTATGGTACTGTATATGTAACTGAGACAGAGTCAGGTGAGACAACTGAGTCAGAATTTGAAGGATATTACTCATCAAGTGGATATCTCTACATCGATATGGATGAGACTATTTACATCTACTTTGATAAAGAGAAGCACTATGAGTACTTTTACTACATGTATCTCTATCCTCAGGCAGACGGATCACTCGGATATGAGGGTTCATGGGAGTCATACAAGTTAAGCAAATAATTTAAGTTAATTTATTAACTAAGGGATCGGCTTACGCCGGTCCCTTTTTATTTTACAAAAATAGTTAATAAAACATCACTTTTTAAGTAATCGATACTTTATTTTAAGTTAATGTTTTATTATAATTAAGTGTGTTTACAGGGAAAATTATTAGTAAATTTTTCCTATTTTGTTAGCACATGTAATCGGTGTATTTTGAATTGGAGGTTATTGTATGACGCCTGCTGTGATGAAGGAAGAAATCAGAAGGGAACTGACAGAGAATATCATCCCCTTCTGGAAGAGTTTAAGGGATAATGAGTACGGAGGCTACTACGGTTATCTTGACTATGACTTAAAGCTTGATAAGAAAGCAGTCAAGGGATGTATATTAAATAACCGTATCACATGGTTTTTCTCAAATGCCTATATGGCACTGGGAGATGAGAGCCTGCTTGATGAGGCCCGTCACGGATATGAATTTTTAAGAGATAAATGTATAGATAAGGTAAACGGCGGTGTCTACTGGTCCATGACATATGACGGCAAGCCGGAAGATACCACAAAGCATACATATAATCAGGCATTCTGCATTTACGCACTGTCATCCTACTATGCGGCCAGCGGAGACAGCGAGGCTCTGGATCTGGCATACAAACTGTTTGATATTATAGAAGATAAATGCACAGACGACCTTGGATATATGGAAGCGTTTACCGCGGACTTTAAGCCCGAGAGCAATGAAAAGCTGTCGGAAAACGGTGTCATGGCAGACAAGACCATGAACACTCTCCTCCATGTATTTGAGGCATATACCGAGCTCCTCAGGGTAGATGAGAGACCGGCGGTAAAGGAAAGATTAAAGTGGATGATGGATGTCTTTGCTGACAGGATGTACAATCCGTCTCTCCACAGACAGGAAGTATTTTTTGACAGAGAGTACAACTCTCTCATAGATCTCCATTCATACGGTCACGATCTCGAGACATCGTGG
>JAEEGH010005641.1_pt1 | contig 31274 bp, 29 predicted proteins | sample 9134181 | NCBI WGS metagenome assembly JAEEGH01 (sample SAMN16246544, study PRJNA631951) | gut metagenome | biome: gut microbiome; feature: rumen; material: DP-attached | host: Bos | place: Iran: Karaj | collected 2018-10
GTGTTCGATTATCTGCTCTTTGACGAGGAGGTTTCGCGCGACCTCTACGACAGACAGATCGACGTGATCATGGAGAAGCTCGCTCCCCACATGCGCAAATACGCGAAGCTCCTGCAAAAGGTCCATAAGCTGGACAAGATGACCTACGCGGACCTGAAGCTCTCCGTGGATCCCGGCTTTGACCCGAGAGTGAGCATCGAGGAGGCTGAAAAGTACCTCGTTGACGGCCTCGCGGTCATGGGCGGTGAGTATGTGGAGATGATCAAAAAGGCGTTCAAGGAGAGATGGATCGATTTCGCGAACAACGACGGAAAATGCACGGGCGGCTTCTGCTCGAGCCCTTACGGCGTGCCCGCGTCATTTATCCTGCTCTCGTGGCAGAACCGCATGGCCGACGTATTCACGCTGGCTCACGAGCTCGGACACGCGGGACATTTCAAGGAGTGCAACGCGGTGCAGGGCTGCTTCGATACCGAGGTTCCGTCCTATTTCGTTGAGTCGCCGAGTACGATCAACGAGCTGCTGCTCACGGGTTATCTCGAAAAGACCAATCCCGATCCCCGCTTCAGGCGCTGGGTTCTCAGCTGCACGGTCGGCAAGACCTACTATCACAATTTCGTTACGCACCTGCTCGAGGCCGCTTACCAGCGCGAGGTCTACAAGCTCGTGGATGCCGGCGAGAGCGTGCAGGCGGACACTCTTTCCGAGATATTTAAAGATGTGCTGACCAGGTTCTGGGGTGATGCCGTAGAGCTCACCGAAGGCGCGGAACTCACCTGGATGCGCCAGCCCCACTACTACATGGGTCTGTACTCATACACCTACTCGGCCGGTCTTACGATCTCGACCGCGATGAGCAAGAGGATCCTCACCGAGGGCGCTCCCGCCGTCGAAGACTGGAAAAAGGCGCTCCGCGCAGGCAGCACGGTAACGCCTCTGGAATTCGCAAAAATGGCCGGTGTGGACATCTCCACCGACAGGCCTCTGCTTGAGACGATCGAATACATCGGCTCGCTGATCGATGAAATGTGCGAGCTGACCGAACAACTGGGATTCTAAAAGACATGGGGACGGTTCTTTTGTCTGCCAAAAAAGCAGAATAATACGCGGGCGCCGCAGAGAAAACTTCCGGGACTCGTTGAGGACGTCGGTACTTATCGACCGTATTCGGGTCGATTATGTACAGCTACGTCCGAATCGAAGCGAGAGCGTGTCTCCGGAAGTTTTACTCGTTGCCGCCCGCGTAATGGTTACCTGGGTGCAGACAGAAGAACCGTCCCCATGTCTTGCTTATCTTAAAGTTTAAACGCTGTCCCTATAAACAGCGCCACATCTCTGCCGGCATCATCCGTCACATCCACCCGGATGACTGTCGTGGTCCTGCCGCTCTTTACCACGCCGGCCTTTGCGATCAGTTTAGTGCCCTTGGGCGCGGACAGATAATTGATGCTGACCTGCGAAGCCACCGAGGGCTTGTGGATATTGTTCGCGATCGCGGCCAGTGCGAGATCCGCCAGTGTGAAAATGGCGCCGCCCATGACTCCACCGTTCGCGTTCTGCAGCGCTTCCGTGATCTCGACACTGCATACCGCGCTGTCATCGGTCAGCTCATCGAGCCGCATACCCGCTCTCGACGCGAACAGGTCGTTCATAAAATATTCTCTTGCTTCTTCGGTTGTGGCAAATGTACTCATTTTCTCTCCTCCGGAAATGTCCGTCTTTGGGCTGATCACCCGGCATTATCCCTTATATTTAAACTGATTGTCTTCCTCATCGTAATAATATCCTGCTGCCTCGAGGCGGCTGAACAGTTCCTCTTTGTCGATGTCCATATCCGCGCACAGATCATCAACATCCGAATAAAAATCTCTCAGCTTCAGATTAACAAAACTCAGTAAAATAGCGGGTTCCTCAGGTATCATGCAAACCCCTCCGTTTTTTATTTTGCACCTGGGTGCGAATTAAGACCCCTTATTCTGCCATCGGTGCTCTTGCTCATTTACGGAATATGATATAGCCTTTTTTATGGCGTTTCAAGCGTTTTTTTGGGAAAATCGCAGCGCTGCGTGCACATTTTGCGCACTTGCGAATATCCCGCGTTTACGTTATATTGTAAGAAAACGCCCTTCCGAGCGTTTCGATGTATAGGATAAGGAGCTTAAAATGAATACTGAATTATTGATCGAAATACTGTTGTTTGCGGTCGGTTTTGTCTGCCTGGTCAAGGGCGGCGACTGGTTCGTTGACGGTTCGACCGGCATCGCGCACCGTTTTCACATGCCTGAGATCCTGATCGGCGCGACCGTCGTATCGATCGGCACAACTATCCCCGAGGTCATGGTTTCCGCCACAGGCGCCATCACGGGCGGCGACGGCGGATCGGCCATCGCTTACGGCAACGCGATCGGCTCGATCATATGCAACACCTCGCTGATCGCGGCCATCACGATGACCTTCAGGCCCGCTCCGGTTGAGAAAAAGAGCCTTCGCACACCGATCGTATTTTTCTTCATCGCCGCAGCATTCTACTGCACCGTAGCTTACGTTTTCGGATATTTCAGCAGACTGACCGGTGCGATCCTGCTGGCGACATTTATAGCTTACATCATTCTTTCGGTCAAGCAGGCAAAGGAAGCTTCGGTTAAGACAGCGGCCAATGCAGGTCACTTCGAAGATCCCGCGAAAACTGCCGGTGATGCCGTGATCAAAGCGGATCCTTCGGGCGCAGCAGTTGCCGAAGCAGCAGGCGCCCCGATAAAGGATATCCTGCTGATCGTCCTCGGTGCCGCAGTCATCGCGGTAGGCGCAAAGCTCCTCGTTGACAACGGAACCAAGATCGCCGAATCCATCGGGGTTCCCCACACGGTTATCGCCCTCACCTTCGTAGCCCTCGGCACCTCACTGCCCGAACTGGTTACCGCAGTCACCGCGCTGATCAAGGGCCACAGCGACCTGTCGCTGGGCAATGTCATCGGAGCGAACCTCTTCAATCTGGTCCTCGTATCGGGCGTAGCCACCACGATCTCGCCCTTTGCGGTTCCCTGCGAAAAGATGTTCATGGGCTACAACTCCTCGCTCATAATCGAGATCCCGCTCATGCTCATCGTCATGTGCATCATGTGCATCCCCGCCCTCGTAAAAGGCAAGATCTACAGATGGCAGGGAATACTGCTGCTGTGCATATATGCGGGGTTCTGCGTTTTTCAGTTTGCGACTTAAAGCGAGATGACCCAATAGCACGCGAAGCGTGCGTATAGATGAAAAGAAGACCGTCACGAAAGCTTGCTTTCAGTGATGGTCTTTTTTCAGCTAAGCAGCCGTCAGGCTGCTATTGGGTTACGAGCCTAGCGACATCGAGTGAGCCCTGCTCACGAGATGCCACCGCGGGCTGAGAGCTGAGCCTAGCGACATCGAGCGAGCTCTGCTCGCGAGATGCCTTACAACGAAAAAAGGTGCCTGTCACCATGAATAACTTCATGGTGACAGGCACCTTTATACCTATATCCTTTTTACTTAACAAAGTAATGTCTTGCGATCCACTTCGACAGTCCTCCCAGCCCGGGATAAACTATCCTTTCGCTGATATTCAGCTGGTCGAGCATATCGCGGACGCGCCATCGCAGATCCTTGTCGATCACGTACTTGACCGTGTTCTGCGTTTTCTCGTCGAGGAAACCCTCGATATCCGTCATCTCCATCGGAACGAGAGAGAAGAACGAATACTGGTTCACTATCCTCGTGTTCATGGACGGCGGCTCGATGATGATCATCGACTCCTTGCCCATGTCGCGGTCATACTGCTCCAGACTGCCCGCAGCCTCATCCAGCATATCCACGGAAAATATCGTAGTCTGCTTTCGGCTGACTATGTCGCGGTAGCTCTCGGGCAGCAGCGAATACATCTCGTTGATGTCGATGCGCCAAACGGCGCAGTCATGCTTGTCCATCTCGCCGAGGTTCTCTTCCGTCGTGGCAAAATGCAGTCCGATCAGCACCGAATGCGACCAGTCCAGCAGACGCGTCGGCAGACCGTAGTGTTGTCCTAGGATCATCTGCCTCCAGACCGAACCGGTGATGCCGGGCTCGTCATTGACTGCGTATTTCGCAAAATTCGCAAGGATCGCGGGCTCCAGCTCTTTCTGCAGCTCCTTGCAGTTGCGGCTCAGGCTCGTGAACATCTTATAACTCACGTCCGGAAGTCCGCGGTACAGATACGGACTGCGATTCCTGTGCAGATCCGCTCTGTACTCCTGCTCGGAGAGCATCGGCATCAGCTGGTCGACCGTTTTTATAAGTACTTCTTTAATCATCCCTTAATGATGGCCTTCTCAATGATGCTGTCGATAAAACCGATCTTGATGGTCTTAAGCTTGGTGGCGAACAGAGCCAGAAGCAGCATAAGAACCTTCTCGCAGAAGTTGAGAACTGTCTGGATAAACGCAACCGCAGAGTTGATGCCTACGATAGCTTCCGCACCGGAGATCGTGGTTCCCTTGCCCCAGATCCTGAACAGTGATGCGATCAGGTCGAAGATGTTGGGGATGAAGCCGATCAGCGCGCTCAGAACGCTGAAGCACAGAGTGATGACGAGGGCCTTAAGAACGTTGATCTTAAGCCAGTCATTCTCCTCAACGATAAACACATAACCTACGATCAGGGCCAGTACCAGATAGCCGCTGAAAAATCCGCAGAGATAAGCGATTGCTGCAAAAGCCCCTGCGGCGATACCGAATTTTGTTTTCATATCCTTTTCTCCTTTTGTTTTTTATGGGATACTCCCTGTATTCATGGTGTCATAATCGGGCTTTGTTGTCAAGCGGTTCCCACTGTTGTATAATCGGTATATGGGGTGCAAAAGCACCGGTATGACTATATGAGAGGGGTATTTAAAATGACTGAAACAAAAGCTCTGAAGCTAAATTACAGGCGCACCGCGCTGATCGGCTTCGCATTCTTCGGGATACTGCTGCTCTGGCAGGTTTACGATTCCTGGTGTCCCACTTTCCTGACCGACATTTTCGCGCGAAGGATGTACGACATGTCCTCGGCACAGCTCAAAAGCAGCGACCCGGACAAGATCCTGAACGTACAGTGGATCGTCGGCATCATCATGGCCTGTGACAACCTCGCGGCGCTCATCCTGCTGCCTATCTTCGGTAATCTCTCCGACAAAACAAGGACTCCGATCGGCAAGAGAATGCCCTATATCCTGACCGGAACCCTCGTTGCGGCGATCGCGTTCCCTTTCATCCCGCTGTTCTTCCACTACAATAATATCGTCGGTATGATCATCATGATGGCCATCGTGCTGATGTTCATGATGATGTACCGTAATCCTGCCGTCGCGCTGATGCCCGACATCACGCCGAAGCCCCTGCGCGCAAAGGCAAACGGCATCATCAATATCATGGGTTATTTCGGCGGCGCGTTTGCCACCGTACTCGGTATCTTCATGGTTCTCTCGAAGTATATCAACGCTTCCGACACCGACAGGGCAAAGATGCTCTGGGTCATCGAGCTGCCCTTCATCGTAGCTTCGATCCTCATGGTTATCTCGGCATTCGTGCTGTTCTTTACCATTAAGGAAAACAAGCTCGCCGCGGAGCTCAAGGATGAGATGGATCTGGGCGAGCAAATGGCCGCGATCGAGACTCCCGTTGACGACGACAAGCCCATGTCCTCCGCCAACAAACGCATGCTGCTCGCGATCCTCGGCGCGGAGTTCCTCTGGTTCATGGCTGACAACGCGATCGGCACCTACATCGGCAACTACGTTATCTACTATCTGCAGTCTTCATCGAGCAAGACCATGATCCTGACCATTCTCGGCGGCGTGGCTTCCGTTGTCGGTTTTGCGACCGCAGGCTCCATTGCGGACCGCATCGGCAGAAAATGGACCATTTCCTCGGGTCTGGCGATCACCGTTCTCGCGTATATCGTTATGATATTCGCAAAGCCTACGGGAGTTGTCACCGGCGAACACGGCGAGTTCTCGTTCCCCGTGATCCTCTTTGTCGTATGGGCTATCAAGGGCTACGGCATGGCACTCGTGCATAACTGCTCATTCCCGATGGTCGTAGAGCTCTGCTCCTCGAAAAAGATCGGCAAATTTACCGGCTACTACTACGCGGCCAGCATGTCGGCGCAGACCGTTACGCCCATACTGCTTGGTCTGGTTCTGCGCAGGACTCTGGCATGGGGCACGCTGCCCAAGTACGCCCTGATCCTCGTGATCTTAAGCTGCACGGTATTCACATGCCTTGTTAAGAATATCAAGGCTAAAAAAGTCGCCAACGTCAAGGGCCTCGAAGCCATCGAAGGCGACTGATAATAAAACATCCGGCGTCCGTAGTTCCCTGCTGCAGGGGATACTGCGGACGTTATGAGGTAACTATGGAAACAAATAATGTTAATTCAATCCCTCCCGTACTCTCTGCATACGTGGACGGAAGCTTCGACAAAGAAACCGCCCGTTTCGCCTACGGTGTGATCCTGCTCGACGGCGATACGACCGTCGCAATGATGTCCGCCGCAGACGACGATCCCGAGCTCGCATCCATGCACAATGTGGCCGGTGAGATCAAGGGCGCCGAGGCCGCGATCCGTTTCTGCCTCGAGCACGGGGTAAAGGAGCTCACGATCTACCACGACTACGAAGGCATCGCAAAGTGGCCGCTCGGCCTCTGGAAAGCGAATAAGCTGGGTACACAGGCCTACCGCGATTTCTACCGCGAGGCGGTGCGGACGCTTAAGATTACCTTCGTGAAGGTCAAAGGGCATTCCGGAAACAAATACAACGACATCGCCGACAAACTCGCCGGCGAAGCGCTGAAATAAGAAAAGACATGGGGACGGTTCTTCTGTCTGCCCACATGACTTAAAACGCGGGCGGCAACGGGATATTTCACCGCAAAACAAGAGCTTATCGTTTTGCGGTAAAACACCCTGCGGCGCCCGCGTATTATTCTGCTTTCCGACAGACGGAAGAACCGTCCCCAGACACCCTTTTTCACGCTTCTACTTCATCGACTGTATTATCTCCCATGCGTCCGCCGCGCTGCCGCTCTCCAGAGTGAGCGTGACCATGCAGGGCGTGTTGAAGAATATATTGACGTGGTTTTTATCCGACAATGCATTGGTCAGTTTTTCTTCGGTGATCTCACGGACACGCCCGATGCATTCAGCCCAGGCGTCCGCGTCGGCGCCGGTATCTGCCGTCCAGCGGATGCGGGTATCGCCGCGTGTATAAACGCCCTCAAACCATATCGGAGAGGGATTGCCGCTCTCCTCACGCAGATAAGCGGGAAAACTCGCGTCGGTGAGTATGCCCATATTTACTTTCTCGCTCTCTGCGGTATAACCCAGAGCCGCGAGATCCGGGATGCAGGACGCAAACGCGTCAGGATATTCTACCCGTGTAGAGAAAATGACCGATCCCTCGGGCGGTTCGGAAAACCGCTCCCGGTCAAACGGATGCTCCCAGAACCAGTCAAGCATCCCGACCATCGACTCATAACTGTCCTTAAACGAACCGCATATCTGATACCAGCCCTTATCCGTCTGCCAGGTCAGGGTCTTATTCTCGTTCTCGGCGCCTTCCCCAAGTATGCGGACGCCGTCGCGCACAGTCTCGGTGACATAGGGCGGCAGTTCATTGCCCGCGTCATCCACACGGATAAATATAACATCGCTGATCTCGTGCAGCTCCTTCGGCGCCGCTATCAGTGTCAGATCGCTGTATTCCGCTATGCTCTCGCCGCGTCTCATCCACATAAATACGACCTTGTACAGGCTGCCGTCACCGTTGTATGACGCCGAAAAGCTCTGCTCGGGATGGTCGGCGATCGTGGGGATGATACCCTCCGCCTCAAACTCCGCGCGCCTGTCGTTCATGAGCACAGTCAGTGCGCTCGGCCCCATAACGAGGTCTGCGCTGCTCGATACGGTCTCCTCTTTTTTGCCGGCATTCTTAAAGTAATCTGCCGCGGTCATGGACCGAGACCAGGTCTGCGTCCCTGCGTCAGTACCCTTGCCGATACGCGGGATCATATATATCCCGAGAATAACCAGACACAGGCACGCCGCAGCCGCAGCCACGCCGCAGATCATCCTCCTGCAAAACGGCGCTTTTGCCGTTCTGCTGCCTGCCTCTGCGGAAAAATCCTCCGCGTCCTTTATATATTCGTCTTTGATCTCGCCTATCGCGTCTGTCAGTTTGTCCTTACTCATATACAGATATCCTCCTTTTCGAGGTGCGTGCGAAGCTTGTCCCGCGTGCGTTTGAGCATCATTTTGACCTTGCTCTTCCCGAAGCCGAAACGCCCGCAGATGTCTTCGATCGTGTCAAAAAACCAGTATCTGCGCAGAAAAACGCGCCGTTCCTCATCGGAAAGGGTGTCCAGGAAGGAATTGATGATATCGGTCAGTTCCTTTGCTTCCAATGCCTCGTCGATCGTGTGTCCCGAAGGGATGCATTCCTCCAGCTCGTCCAGCGAAACGGCGATGCCGTCGCTGCCGCCGCGCTTTGCGGCAGTTCTGGCGCGGAGCTTCTTTAAAGACAGCCGCCTCGTGATCTTCCCGAGAAACGTGGAAAGTATCTGCGGATTGTGCGGCGGGATGGCGTTCCATGCGGCCAGGAAAGTATCGTTTACGCATTCCTCGGCGTCTTCCCTGTCGTTCAGGATATTATGCGCAACGGCAAAACAATACCGCCCGTACTTGCGCTGCGTTTCAGCGATTGCGGACTCATCCCTCTCCATGTACATACCGACGATCCTGCTGTCTTCCACGGACGCACCCCCTTTCGCTTGTCAATCTCGCGAATTGCTTCGCAATTTGCTCTCTGTTTATATACTACCATTTTTTCGCGCGGGGTCACAGCGAAGAAATGAGGAGAAGACATGGGAACGGTTCTTCCGTCCTTTTTTTGTAATCCAAAGCACGGCGCTGCAGAGAAAACTTCCGGGACCCGTTAAGGACGCCGGTACTTATCGACCGTATTGAGGTCGATTATGTACCGCTGCGTCCGAATCGGAGTGAGAACGAGTCCCGGAAGTTTTGCTCGTCGCCGCCGTGCCGATAATAGAAACAGGGGACGGAAGAACCGTCCCCATGTCTCATGCTATCTCATTAACGATATTGTTGATCCACACGCCCTTTTTGACCAGTATGAACCCGAACGTGCACTTGAGCAGGTTCAGCAGGTTCACGCAGGCGTACAGCGGAAGGATCGGAAGCGCCGTGAAACGCGACAGGATAAATGCCGCGGGTACCGAGATCACGCACATGAACGCGCTGTCGAACAGGAATGTAATGCCTGTCCGGCCTCCGGCCCTGAGCGTGAAATATGCCGCATTTTCAAAAGCAAATATCGGCATGAAGCAGGCTCCGATCCTGATGATCGACGCAGCCATGGCCCTGGCGCTGTCGGTCGTATTGTAGGCTCTCGGGAAAAGAGGCGCCAGCACGAATACGAGAATTCCGATCAGCACTCCCATCGATAGCGAAAAAGCTATCATCCTGTATGCGGTCGTCTTTGCCTCTTCCATGTCTCCGGCGCCGAGCATCGGGCCGACGACTATTCCTACGGAATAACCGAGCGAGAGGTAAACGACATTGAACAGATTCGTGATCGTGGTCGCAATGTTCATCGCGGCTACAACCTCGAGGCCGCGCAGCGAATAGCACTGTGTGAGCATCGCGATGCCCGCGGACCAGAGCGTTTCGTTGATGATCAGCGGAAAGCCCTTTATCGCCACCTGCTTTACCAGCAGGGCGGGCACGTGCAGGCTCCTGAACGCGCCTTTGATGTATTCGTATTTCTTTGCGTGGGAATGCGTCCAGACCATAACGATCAGCATCTCAACATATCGGGAGATGATGGTCGCGAGCGCCGCGCCTTCGACGCCCAGTTCCGGGAATCCCCAGTGGCCGAATATCAGCAGCCAGTTCAGTCCCAGGTTGGTGATGACCGCTACAACACCTGCGATCATCGGTATCCTGGTATCGCCCATTTCCTTCTGCATGCTCGCGTAGATCTGCGTCAGCGCGAACGGAGGCAGGCCCCAGAGCATGATGAACAGATATCTCCTGCCGAACTCAAAGGTAGCGGCTATATCGCCTTCGCTGCCCTCGCCCAGCAGATAGTAATTGATCAGTGTATCGCCCGCGATAATGAATACCAGTATCGCGATAATGCTTATCGCAACGCAGACAATGAGTTTGAGGCGGAACGTATTCCGCATGCCTTCCCAGTCCCTGCGTCCGAAATACTGAGCTCCGAATATCCCGACGCCCGAAACGGCGCCGAACAGGCAGAGCGAGTAGACGAACACGAGCTGATTGACGATCGCGACTCCGGACATCTGCTCGGTCCCGAGCTGTCCGACCATGATATTGTCCAGAAAGCTCACGAAATTCGTGATGCCGTTCTGGATCATCATCGGGACTGCGATCCCGAGTACCATTGCGTAAAATTTCCTGTCTCCTATCAGCTTGCCCAAGCCGCTCCGGTTTTCTGCCGTGTTCATGATAATCTCCGTTGTAAATTATATTTATGCACTGAGTTCATTCGCAATCCGCTTCGCTGCTTATAATATCTTCTCAGTTCGAACTCAGTGATTACGCACTGAGTTCGAACTGAGCCATATATAATTCGTAATACGCGCCGCGCAGAGCCATGAGTTCTTCCGCAGTGCCCGCCTCCTTGATGCCGCCGTCGTCGATGACGAATATCTTGTCGGCGTTGCGGATCGTCGAAAGACGGTGCGCGATGACGAATGACGTCCTGCCGCGCAGGATCGCCTCGATGCCCTTCTGCACGAGGATCTCGGTGTGGGTATCGATGCTCGAGGTTGCCTCGTCGAGGATCAGGATCTTCGGGTTCGAGATCATCGTTCTCGCGAATGCGATCAGCTGCCTCTCGCCTGCGCTCATGCCGGCGCCGCGTTCGGCGATCTCGGTATCATAGCCCTTTTCGAGCTTCATGATGAAGTCGTGAGCGTTGACAGCCCTGGCTGCTGCCTCGATCTCCTCATCGGTCGCGTCGAGCCTGCCGTAGCGGATATTCTCGCGGATCGTGCCCGTGAACAGGAAATTCTCCTGCGTCATGACGCCGAGCTGGCGTCTAAGGCTCTCGATCGTTACCTCGCGGATGTCGTATCCGTCGATGAGTATCCTGCCCTCCTGTACATCATAAAATCTTGAGATCAGATTTACAATAGTTGATTTTCCCGCACCTGTAGGTCCTACGAGCGCGATCATCTCTCCGGGCTTTACGCGGAAGTTCACATCATGCAGCACATCCGGATCGTCGTCATAGTGGAAACTGACATGCTCAAACTCGACCGCGCCCCTTACCTCCGGCAGGTCACAGTCCGCCTGATCGTCCGTGATCTCTGGCTCGGTATCGAGCACCTCAAAGATACGCTCCGCGCCCGCAACATTGGTCACGAGCTGATTGTAGAGATTGCTCAGGTGCATGACGGGCATCCAGAACATGCCGACATACGAGGCAAATGCAACGAGGGTTCCGACCTGCACATTCTCGATGCCGAGCACCTTAACACCCACATAATACATCGCGATGAGTCCCACGGCCCAGCAGATGTCAGTAACGGGTCCGAACAGATCCGCCCAGCGCACCGCATGGATAAAGCTGCCGTAGTGCTCCTCTACCAGACCGTCAAAGGTCTTCTGGGTCTCCTTTTCCGCATTGAAGCTCTGGACGATCTTGATCCCGGCCACATCCTCATGGATGAATGCGTTAAGGTTTGAATTCTTCTTTCTGAAATCCTGCCAGCCCTTGTGCGAACGGGTCTGGACGGTCCAGATGCCGACGATCATGATGGGCAGGCTCCAGAGCGAGGCAAGCCCCAGTCTCCAGTCCTTCATCATCATGATGATCACTACCGCGATCAGGGTCACGGCGTCGGGGATCAGCGTGGTTACGCTGTTTGAGAGCACGTCCTTCATGGAATTGACGTCGCCCATGATCCTCGAGAGGATCTTGCCGGTGGGACGGCTGTCGAAAAAGCCGAATCCCAGCGTCTGAATATGCTCATAGAGCTGCTTGCGGACCTTGGCGAGGACGTCGTTCGACATCTTTGCCATCAGGTACATACGTGCCTTGATCAGGAACACGAGCACCAGGTTCAGTCCGATGCCGACACTGCCGAGTATGATCAGCCCGCGCGTGTCGGAGTTTGCGATATTTACGTTTATCGCCCGTTCGATGATGAGCGGATTTATGATCGATATCGTGGTCGCTGCCGCCATTATCAGGAAAACAACGGCGATCAGGCCACGATAATCGAGCAGGTACGAGAACAGGCGGATCAGTGTTTTCCCCTTGGAAACCGAGCTCACCTGCTCGTCCTGTTTAGTGGCGTTTCTGGCCATATTTCATCACTTCCCTTCGCTTCGCTTCGGGCTTTCGCAGTTTGCTTTCGAGGTTTTGCCTCTGCGAGGCAAATTCCTCTTTCGCAATTCTGCTTGCCTTTCGCTTCGCTCAATAATTATGCTGTCTGTACCTCTGCGCAATCCATAGCTTCGCCGTACTGCGCGAGATATGTGTCGTAATAGTAGCCGCCCAGGTCCATCAGCTCCGCGTGAGTTCCGCGCTCGAGCACCTTTCCGCCCTCGAGTACGATGATCTCTTCCGCGCGGCGTACCGCCGAGATCCTGTGGGCAACGATGATCTTGGTCATGCCGCCCATGGCGCCGATATTCTTCTGTACCTGATGCTCGGTCTCCATGTCGAGCGCAGAGGTCGAATCGTCAAGTATCAGCAGCGGTGCATGCTTTGCGAATGCACGTGCCATGCTGATCCTCTGCTTCTGACCGCCGGAGAGGCCGACGCCTCTTTCTCCGATGACCGTTTCGCGGCCCTCTTCGAGTCCTGCCACGAATTCTGCCGCGCAGGATGCATCGAGCGCAGTCTCAATGTCCTCATCGGTGATACTGTCCTTGCTGCCGAGACGCACGTTCTCCGCTATAGTGTCGGAGAACAGGAAAACATCCTGCATAACCGCCGCAGAAGCCCTGCGGACAGTCTCAAAGGGCAGCTCCCTGATGTCTGTGCCGTTCAGCCTGATAACGCCCTCTGTGGGGTCGTAGAAGCGCAGGATCAGGTTGATGACCGAGGTCTTGCCCGCGCCGGTCGCGCCCATAATGCCGAGCGTTTTGCCCGCCTCGAGCTTAAACGAGATGTCCTTGAGTATCTCCTTGTCGCCGATCGTGAGGCTCACATGGTCGAATTCGAGCGACTTAAACTCGAACTTCTCATCCCCGGAAGCCTCGGGCGCCTCGATCGAAGGCTTCTCGGCAAAGATCTTGTCGATCTTCTTTTTCGACGCGAATGCCGAAGCGATCGAATTTGCGATCCAGCCGAGCATCTCCATCGGCCATACTGCGTTCTCGCAGTAAGCGACGAATGCGGAGAGTTCGCCGAGCGTGATCTCCTGTCTGATCACGAGCACGCCTCCGAAGAGGACCGCGGTAATGGGCAGAAGCCTCGAAACCATTGCAAATATGGGATCGTAGCGCACCCATTCGAGCGACATCTTCATGTTGAGGTCATAATAAGTCTTGTTGTGTCCGAGAAACTTGCCGATCTCGAACTTCTCACGCGCGAAGGCTTTTACCACGCGCACTCCCGCGAGGTTCTCCTCCGCAACGGTATTCATTTTCGCGTTTTCTTCGCTGATGTCGTCATATACCTTGTCCAGCTTTTTCTCGAGAATGATCGCGAGCACGCCGCAGATCGGCAGCGCGACCACCGGGAAAAGCGTGAGCTTCCAGCTGATCCTGAACATGAAATACAGCACCATCGCGGTGTGCAGCACGATCTGGATCGCGAGCATGCCGATGTAGCCGAATGCCGACTGCACCGCCTCCACGTCGCTCGTTACACGCGACATGATCTCGCCGGTATTAGTCCTGTCAAAGAAATCGACTCCGAGCTTCTGAATGTGCTCCATCAGCCGCTTTCTGATATCCGAGCCCGCGCGGAAGCTGACCTTGTCAAAGGTGTACTCCCTGCCGTAGCCCGCGAGCACGCGTCCGATGCCGACGATCAGCAGGATCAGGAGGAGATTGACGAGCAGCTCCACCTTTCCGCCGCGGATAACGTCATCGACCAGGCTCTTCGCAACCTGCGGAGATACCATGTCCAGTGCTTCATAAACGATCAGGCATATGATCGCAAATATATATTGTTTCCAATACCTTGATAAATACTTCCCTAATTTCATTGATAATCACTTCCGTTCTCTATTCCCATCCCCGGAAACAATGCAAAAAGACGTGAAAAGGCCGCGGTGCAATTGCACCGCGGCCTATGAAAATACACTATAAAAACACAGTCTATTTGCATCGATCCGAGGCAAAAGCTAACCTTATATCCACGATATTGAATTTTCCATGAGCCGCAGATAAGTTTCCGTTAAATGTACGATATTTCATCATCAGTTTTTGCCTCCTTTCTTATAGTTTCTGTTAATTTCGACGATCCCTTTGTGGTTGTCCACTGTAAACGGATTATAAGCGTGTTTGTTTTTCCTGTCAAGACATTTTTCTGTTTTTGTGTACAACATATGTGAGATTTTTTATAATAAAACCGTAGATATATAGCAGAGGGCTTTAAAACAGCGGGTAAGGCCGGAAGGGACGGTGATAGCTTGGACGACGGAAAATTGATCGACCTGTTCTTTGAGCGCTCGGAGCAGGCCATCGCCGAACTGTCCCGTAAATACGGCAATCTTTGCAACCGGATAGCCCGAAATATACTGAACAACCGGCAGGATAGCGAGGAGTGCGTAAACGACGCCTATCTGGCGGTCTGGAACACCGTGCCCCCGCAGCGTCCCGATCCTTTGGCGGGGTATCTCAGCCGGATCGTGAAAAACCTGGCACTGAAAAAATATCATGAGAACACGGCGCAAAAGAGAAACAGCACCTACGACATCGCTCTCGACGAGATAGCGGACTGCTTTCCTTCCACGGCGTCGGTCGAGGACGAGGTCGAAGCGAAAGAGACCGCAAAACTGATCGACCGTTTTCTGGAAACATTGCCCGAAACCGACAGGATAATGTTTGTCCGCCGCTACTGGTACGCCGATACCACAGAGGATATCGCGAACATGTTCGGCAAGACCGGTCATTACGTATCCGTGCGGCTCTCACGCGTCAGAAAGTCACTCAGAAAATACCTCATCAGGGAAGGGGTGGGTCTATGAACAAAGACGATATATCAAAGGTCTTAAACAATATCGACGAAAAATATATACGGGAAGCCGCTTCATTACCCGGTGCTCCCGTCCGTTCCTCAAAAACCGGTGCCGCGCAAAAACGCAGCTTCCGCCTGAGCTGGGGCGCTCTGGCCGCCTGCCTGCTCATGACCGCACTCATTATCCCGACCGCCGTTTTGCTCTCGGCAGAGGCCAAAGAGTACAATGAGGCGGTGCAGTTTTTCGAGGAAAACGGCCTGCCTTCAGAGGGCCTCAGCCGTTCGGAGTTAAAAGCGGTCTACCGGGACATAACGACCAACAGCTTCACCTACAGCAAAACCGCCGAAGTCATCAGACATTCCGTGCAGGGCTGGGAGATCACGCCGTCCGAGCCTTCTCCCGACGAGCTGGCCGCTGCGTGGAACCTCAATTCACGTGTCACTCCCGCGCCCCAAAACGATATCGGCTACCGGATCGATTACGATACTGTCGACGGCGCGGAGCAGGAAGATATCTGCATACTCGAATGCTATACGGACGACCGCGTTCTCTGGCGCGCACAGTTCAGGGAATTCTATATTTCCGGATATGCACGCTTAGGTGATAAAACAGCCGTGTGGGGACAGAACCATCTCCGCTCCTCGACAGATACTCTTCGCGGATGGGTCGCGTGTGTAAACGATGCAGGAAACATATTGTGGAAAAAGAAGACAGATCATTCATTTTCGATCGAAGAAATCGCGGCTGTCCTCGATAACGGCGACGGAACCTGGGAAGTGGTCAGCAGAGGCGACGTCACAAACCTGTGTCTCAGCCGCTATGACAGCGAAGGCAATGAATTAAGCTTTCACAAAACCGAGGTCGGGAATTACGGCATCCGCAACGTCATCCGCCTCGGAGACGAGTACATGGTGCAGCTGTCCAACACGTTTACAGGCGATACCTCCCACCTGTTTAAGGTCGACAAAGAAGCAAACATCCTCGAGGATTATTCCTACAATACCGATGATTGCCAGTACTACATCACGGATACGGTCGAGTTCGGCGGAAAAGTTTTCTCGTCCGCATACGCCGTCCCCCTGCAGCACGATGAAGGCGGACGCCACGAGATAGCGAACATTCTCGATTACGTTTTTGATAAACATGGATGGAGCATCAGCAGCGAAGAGCTGACGCCTCTGGTCCGGGACAATTACACCGCGATATTGCTGGTGTGCGACCGCGAGGGCGGTACCCCGCAAACCTTCTACGCAGTGAGCGGCTGCATGGGCGGCAAACTGAACGTCAACGCCAACGGCCTGCTGGAATGGGATGTCGAGAGCTTTGTTTCAACATTCTTTTCGCCGGCAACCAGCTCATTTACGATCGGCGGCACCTGCAGCGTGTCCCGCTATACCTTTGACGAAGCCGGAAACCTGGCTGACCGGGCAGAGACCGATGAGACCGTGCAGTACAGGAAATAAAGGGGCCACAGATACACAGACACGGGAGAAGAACCGTCCTCTTGTGTCTGGGGTTGTAAAAACTAACCTACATACTCCGCGAGCAGCTTATATGTACTCTTGATCGCGTCGATATGCGTTCTCTCATAGCCGTGGCTTGCGCGGACGCCGGGGCCGATGGCGGCGTGGCGTACGTCAAAACCTGCCACGAGCGCGGGATCGGCATCCGTTCCGTAGTGAGGCGTGAAAATATCGAGCGCGTAGTCGGCGCCGGAAGCCTTGGCGGAGGCTTCGAGCTCGTGAGTCATGTCGAGGTTGTACGGGAACCGCGAATCCTTGCAGAATATCGAGACTTTGCGCTCGCTGCTGGTCTGTTCGGGACCGATGCAGGCGATGTCGACAGCCAGGAAATCCTCGACATCCGCAGGGATCATCGATCCGCCGTGGCCGATCTCCTCGTAGAATGAGATATAGATATAGACTTTGCGGGAAAGAGTGATCTTCCCGTCTTTTATGTCTTTAAGCAGCTCCATGAGCACTGCGACCAGAGCCTTATCGTCGATAAAATGCGATTTGATGTAACCGTTCGATACGGTAAAGCGTGGCTCTACGGCCACATAATCGCCGACCTCGATGCCCAGTGCGCGTACGTCGGCCGCGGAGTGCACATCCTCATCGAGTACGACGAATGAGTTCTTGTCAAAATCGGCAACTTCTTTATTGAGCTCGTCTTCGGTCACATGCACCGACGCATTTTTCCTCTGAACGGTACCTGTGATGACCTTGCCGCCGCGGGTATGCACGCGGACGTTCTCACGCTCGGTATGATATGCGTAGAGGCCGCCGACCTTGCAGACCTTTACTGTGCCGTCATCATTGATGTGACGGACCATCAGGCCGATCGTATCCCCGTGCGCGGTCACGAGCAGCGGATGGCCCTCGCCGCCGGCATCAACAATGATACCGCCTTTGCGGAGTGTGGAGGTCTTAAAGCCGAGCGCTTCGATCTCTTTGATCAGATAGTCCTGCAGTTCGTGATATTGCCCCGTGACCGAATCGATCGCGAGCTCCTTTTCCAGCTCTTCAAAATATCTCTTGGTGTTTAATTCACAGCTCATAGATAAAACTCCTTATGAATGATCATCTGCGGACCGGCACGTTTGCCTGTCCGTCTATTATATTCTAGCAGACTATCCGCGCGCAGTAAATCAGGATTCGCAGACAAGGGGCACCGACATGGGGACAGATCCCACAGACAAGGGGCTTACACAGACATGGGGACGGTTCTTCTGTCTGCGAACTGCGCAGACAGAAGAACCGTCCCCATGTCTCGGAACCGTCCCCGTGTTTGTTGTGGGAACCGTCCCGTGTATATATTTTTTTACTCGCCTGCTTCAACGGTAATATCGCCGCTCACGCTCGTCAGATTGAGCTTGATCTCGCCGGCGCCCATTACGTAGCTGCCGCTGCGGATGATCTCGATCGTTTCGTCATTGTAATCGAGCCTTACATCGCCGCAGGTGGTCTTAACATGAGCCAAATAGCCGTCGCCTGCTGCCAGCTCGATGTCGATATCTCCGCTGATGGTCTCGGCGTTCATATCGCGCGTGTTGGTCTCATCGAGGTCGATGTCGCCGCTGGTAGTCTTGGCCTCAAAATGCTGAAGCGTCGAATCGTCGGAACTGATATCGCCGCTTACGGTGCTGCACTTTCCGCCTACGAAGCTGCAGTCCGAGAAGCCTATATCACCGCTCATGGTGCTGATCTCGCACTCGCTCGCGATGCAGTTGTCCAGATCCACATCACCGCTCATGGTGCTGATGCTCATCTGCGCAACATTGATATCCGAAGCGTTCACATCGCCGCTCAGGGTCCTGATCGCAACATTCTTCAGGCCTTCGGGGATCTGAACGGTAACGGTGATGTCGGGGCAGGACATGCTCTTGAAGAAATTGCTCGTGCCGGGGCGTTTTTTCGCTACGGCGTAGATCGTCGAGCCTTCCTGTCTGAAATCAAAGCCGTAAGCCAGTTTCTGGTTGGTGGTGCCGTCGTTCTCGTACTCAACGTGTACGGATCCGTCCTCGCTCGCCTCCGCAACAACGTCGCCGCAGTCGGTCTGGATCACGATCGAATCGCACTTCTCAGCGGTAAAGATCTTTGAATCCTCATCATCAGATGTCTCCTCGCGAACACATCCGGCATCCTCTGTATCCTGTGCGGTCTCGCCCTCTGCCTGATTGAAGAAAGGTGCGCAGGGATCCTCCTCTGTCTCGGGGGCCGACTTGGTCGCCGCCTCAGCCGCGTCCTTGTTCATGCTGCGGTTAAAACTGTCGGAAAACTCCTTCGCAAAAGCGCCGGACTTGTCCTTAACCTTGCCCGCCACCTTCTCAAAGCCCTCAGCAAAAGCCTTTGCGAAATCCTCGGTCTTGTCTGAAATATTATTGAATACGGTACCTGCGGTATCGCCGACGTTCGAAGTGAACTTCGTGGTGCCCTTCGTAACGGTCGCCGCAAAGCTTCCGAGGAAGCCCGCGATATTCTTCGCGGTATCGCTCATGGTCTTTGAAATATTGTCAGCTGCCTGCTTGAACTGCTCCTCATCGATCTGGATGTGGATGCCCTTACCGGACTTCTGCTCCTTACCGGTCAGCTTGTTCAGCTCATCTACCAGCTCATCGATGCTGCCGAGTTCCTCACAGATCTGCTCTTCGGTCTTGCCGTTCGCAGCACCCATGGTGAAATGCTCCTCGTAATCGGTGAATATCTCGTTCCTGATATCCTCATCAAATCCGGCAAGCTTCTCCCTGAGCTTGTCCATATATTCCTGCTTTGTCATGTTTCCTCCATTCTTCCCTGTGTAGGGGATATGTAGTTTATCTGAATTCCACCCTTTTGTGATCGTACTGCTTTATCTTAATATCTCGTCGACCGCGCTCACGAACTCCTTCCACTCGGTCTTCAGTCCCTCCTGATAGCTCCGTCCCGCGTCTGTCAGGTGGTAATACTTTCTGGCCGGACCACTCTCTGACTCCCTCAGATAGGTCTCAACCAGGTTGTCGTCCTTAAGTCGCTTTAATACGAGATACAGTGTGCCGGTCGCAATGACCATCTTCTGCGAGATCTCGTCTGTCAGCTCATAGCCGTAACGGTCTCCTTCGACAAGCTTGGAGAGTACGCACAGCTCCAATGCTCCTTTTTTAAATTGTGCGTTCATCGGTACCTCCTTTTTGTTTTATTGAAATTAGGCAGCTCGCTGCCGATTGCTTTTTTGCTTTCCGAAATACACTTTATCACAATCTATTCTACAATGCAATATAGTAAATATAAAAAAATAATAAACTTCACTTGCTACTATTGCAGGGTGCAGTTTGACTGCCTATCTGTTATCTGCTGCCGGTCTCCTGTTTATCTCCTGCCTGCGCTCTGTCCGCCAACCGTCCCTGCATAGTATCGCGCAGCTTCATCTCACGGATCACGCCGTTCAGCGTCAGCCTCTTGTTCGCGCTCCAGCGCGGGAACAGCAGGCTCTCATGCGGCGCGTCGCCGGTAAGGCGGTGGATGACGATATGCTGAGGGAGCAGTTCGAGGGCATCCGTCAGGATTCCTATATATTCTTCGGGTGAGCTGATATACAGATATCTATGGCCGGATTTCATTTCGGTTTTTTCATTATCTGCCGGATCGTTCACGATCCTTCTGTTTTCGCTGACCGCACCGGCCGGGCATACTTCCCCCGCCTCGTACATCCTGCCAAGCTCTGTCCCCTTCATAACGTGCAGCAGCTGCAGTTTGATCCCCTGAATATCACATGCTCCCACATATTTCACGGTCTCGAGCATGTCGGCGGCGGTCTCGCCCGGAAGTCCGAGTATCACATGCACTATGACCTCGAGCCCTGCTGCCCTGAGTCTTTCCACAGCATCATCGAACACCGGCAGCGCATATCCCCTGCGGATAAAGCGCGCAGTACCCTCATGGATGGTCTGAAGTCCCAGCTCGATCCATATGGGCTTTCCGCTTACAGACCTTACTTCTTCCAGCATCGCGATGACCTCATCGCCCACGCAGTCCGGCCGCGTGCCGATCGACAGCGCGCATACCGATGGATCCGCCGCCGCTGCGGTGAAGACCTCTTTCAGATGCGCAATATCCCCATATGTATTCGTATAGCTCTGAAAATATGCGATATACTTCGCATTCTCATACTCATTCGCAAGCTTCACGCGAAGCCTCTCCTTAGCCCATGCGCGCTGGTCGGGAATGCTCATCTCTATCGGCGCCGCAAAGTCTCCCGAACCGCCTTCGCTACAAAAAATACAGCCTCCGAAACCGCATGTCCCGTCTCTGTTGGGGCATGCGGCGGAGGCCGAAAGCGCAAGTTTATAAACCTTAGTCCCGAAGCGGGTTCTAAGATAGGTGTTCAAATCGTTATATCGCTTCTCACCGAATACCTGCATCTGATCATCTTAAATGCGGAAGCCCTTATACCGGGACTCCCGCAGTATTTATACTATGTCGATTCGCTCATTTACCCGCTACGGGGATATCGTCCATGCAGATCGCGAGCGGGCCCTCGAAGCCCTTGTCGTTCTGCTTTTCCTTAGACAGTGTCAGTCTGTTCTGTACCTCGAACCAGCTGCCGTTTACCGAACCGCCGGTCACGGGAGTAACCTTCTCACCGTCAAAGAGGAACGCGAGTCTGATCTCTCCTCCGAAATGTCCGTCGAACGAGTCCATCTGGAAGTCGGAGAAATTGACAACGTGAAGATAAGGCTTTTTCTTCATTTCTTCTACGCTTGTAGTACCGCACTCAACCGACAGATCGTCGTAAATGCCCGTGGGCTCGATGCCAAGATACGAAGCGAAGCGCGCATTGCCTGTGATGGTCTTTAAAACGCCCTTGTCCATGAAAGGCCTGTCGATGAGCCTGATACCTTCGGAAGTGAAGGGCACGTCGGCCTTAAGCTCGGCGGTGATCGCATCGCCCGCGATCTTTCCGTCCTCGCCCGCCTGTACGTTCTCGCCGGTCTTATAGTCGGAATAGCCTGCGTAAACATAGCTGGCATCGGCCTTATCCTTATAGAAGTCAAAGAGTGTAGCCACATAGTCCTCAGAGAGGATCAGGCGGTAATTGCCCGATGCGGGTGCCTCGGACGCCTGTGCCCTGGCCTTGGTGTACTCGATGGTCCTCTTGACCTTGTCGCGGAGGGCCTGCGCGTTCAGGCTGTCGTAACGGAAATCCTTGTAGGTCTCCACGTCGCGGGGTGATTTGCACTGAACCACGAACTCGCCGGAAACGCTGCACTTGCGGTAGCCGGCGTTGATGCCCTTCGAATTGATGATGTATTTGCTGTCATCGTAAATGAACAGTTCCGCGGAGTTGAGGAACGCGTCGCTGTCATGATCCTCGGCAAAAAGAGCCTCGGCCATAACGCGGCAGTTCTCCTCCATCGTGTTCTTCGAGATGTCGGATTCCATTTCAATGAAGCGGTTGTCCGACGGGCCGGGCAGCTCGTACGTGGGATTGGCCACGAAAGAAGCGGCGAACATCGCGTCCTTTATCAGGCGGCGGATCTCGCTATCGGTCATGCCCGGGAAGATATTGACGGAAGACTGACCTTTGCAGGCCTTTCCGTTCTTTTCGAAGTCCCTGTAAACGGTAACCTCGTACTGGGTGAATTCCTTTGCCCTCTTTACATCAAGGGTCTTTTTAATGAAAAACAGCTCCGCGCTCTTCTGCACGGTCTTTTTGATCAGGTATTCCCCGACCTTTTCAGCCGCAAGCGCGGCAAGTATTTTATCTGTCATAATTTACACATCCCTTCGCAATCATCCGAGTCTGATCTTTGCCTTGATATAAGGGCCGCCGTCGGAAACTTTGACCCACTCCTTGTAGCCCTTGCCGCAGTAACCGGTACCGCAGGCCTCCATTTTGTCGGATATCATAGAGATCGACTTTAAGAGATCGGGCACATAACCGGTCATGACGATGGGTGAGAATATCCTGCCGGTAAATTTGCCGTCTTTGATCTCGCGCGCGTAATTTACCATCAGCTGGATGCCCCAGTTCTTAGGGTCCTCCATGCCGCTCGACGCTTCGCAGAGCATCACGCCATTCTTGACCGAGGCGATCATCTCCTCCACGGTACTGCTGCCCGCCTCGAATATGGTATTGGTCATTCTGGTGTAAGCCTTGCGCTGGGTGCTCTCACGGCGTCCGTTGCCCGTAGGCGCGGTGGAAAGATGCGCCGCCGACTGCAGGTCGCAGATACCTGTCTGCAGGATACCGTTTTTGATAATGATGGTGTCATGCGCGGGAACGCCTTCGTCGTCAAAGAAGAAGGTCGCAACCTCGGGGATGGTAGACGCGCCGTCGTGCATCGTGATCAGCTCCGAGGCAACCTGCTTGCCTACATACTGCTGAGCAAGCGCCCTGTCCTTTACGAACATGTCCATCTCAACGCCGTGTCCGAACGCCTCGTGCACGATCATGCCGGTAACATCGGGCATGCAGATGCACTCGTACTCGCCGGGCTCGATAGGCTGCGCATCGAACAGCTCGATGGTCGTCTTGCAAGCTGTCTCGAGCGTCGCCTCAAGGTTCTTAAGTATCTCGCTTCCGCCGAGGATCGACATCGGCTGATAGCTGTCCTTGATCTCCTCGCCCGCGGATCCGAGTACCGCAAGCCATGCAGCGCTCCACATAACGCTCTGCGTCATGTCCTTGTTGCGCGAAAGGAACATCTTTGTGTACTTCTGGTATGAGAAGCTGGCTGAGCAGTTGATGATCCTTTCATCGTATGCGCGGCCTTTCTCGGAAATGCGGGTCAGCAGCTCGATGATCTTCTCATTGCCAAGTTCCTCGGGATCCTCCTCGTACTCGGTGCTCTCGTTGAGAACGATCTTCTCGTCGCCCAGCTCATCGACGCGGAATGCTTCGATGCCCGCAGGGATCGCGCCGTCCAGTGCGATCAGATTATTTTCGATGTTCTTAAGGATTCCGGGGATTGCTTCGTCAGAGATCTCGTTGAAACTGTACTCCGCTGTCTCTCCCTTGCTGCAGATCTTCACGCAGAAGCCGCGCTCGGTAAGGTTCGCGTCCTCACGGATATTTGTTCCTGTCTTCGATACGTTATATATCTTGCCGATCGAATCGCTCGCCAGGATCGACGCATAATCGTATTTCTCAAGAAGCGCGTCGAGAAGCTTCTTTAAGAGCGGTTTTTTCTCCCGCAAATATTCACTTTCTTTTACTTTCATGCTGTTTCCTTTCTCCCCGCCAGAAAAGCGGAGTGTCCTGCTTTATTCACAAACCGCACTCACCCCTATGCGGCTGCTTTCGTTTTTTCGGCGGAAAAATACACCGTCAGCGCTCCGCAAAGCGCTATCGCCGTCGATACAAGGAGCATGCCTTTTACACCCAATCCGTCCAGCAGCACGCCTCCCGCCAGGCTTCCCGCCACAGACCCCGCCGCAGTGGTGGCAGTCATTAGTGCCTGACCTTTTGTCCTGTCCCTTTCCGATACCGTCAGATTGACGTAATATACGCTGATCCCGGCAAACAGCCCGTATCCGAGCAGCTGGAAGCCCATGGCCAGATAGAGCAGCGCAAGTCCCGGCGCCAGATAAATAAACAGGTTCTTTATGAACATCACAACTACCGACAGCCTGAAAAGCGTCGATACCCTGATCTTTTTCATTATAAACGACAAGCCGAACAGCGCCGGAAGTTCACTGAGCGCCGTGATCGCCAGGCCGTAGCCCATCTCTTTGCTGCCGTAGCCGTGATACGATACGATCTGGAAAAGGTAATTCATCACGATGTTGTGGCTCGTAAACGCAAGCACACATCCGAGAAGCACAAGCGTAAACCGCCTGTTCTCCGCGAAAAATGTGAGGAGCGGAGTACTGCCGGGCCTGTCCGCAGGATTGCCATTAGTCTTAGAGACAGTTTCTCCGTTTTTTTGCGACGCCGATCTTTCATTACCGTCCGAATCCCCGAACCGGAATGTCAGCACCACCGCGATCATGAACAGATATATCACGATCACGGAGACGATCACCGTATTCTCTCCTGTTTTTCCCACAAGCACGCCGAGGAATGTCGTGACCAGCGCATACGCGGTCGATCCGATCCCCCTGCCGATACCGAAGTTGATGTTCACTCCTTTTTCCATGTAATGGATCCCGAGTGAATAAAGGAGCGGCATGAGTATCTGCAGCACCGCAACGAGCGTTCCGTAACAGAGCGCGCGAAGGAGCATGCCTTCCCCGGTGAGAAGAAGCACGGTGCAGAAACCTATCGCTATGGCCGACAGTATGACCGGAATGCTGCGAAGGAGCATTTTCCTGCTCTTATCAACAAATGAGCCGACCACCGGCTGCATGATAACGGAAACCGCACTGCCCGCCGAAAGGATATATCCAACCTGTGAATTGGTAAATCCCTTCGCCAGCAGATACACACTGGAAAACGCAAATACACAGCCAAAGCTTCCCCAGAAAAGTCCCTGTATCAGACAAAACCGCAAAGTCGGCATGATCTTGGTCTTAATCATCGTTTCAGCTCCACTGTTTGTGTGGTTTACAAGTCACTCAAATAGTATCGCCTTTTTGCATTTGTGTCAATCGAACAGACTATTCGACGCTTGTAGAAACAAGCCTGTATATCATCTTGTCCCGCGTCAGGATGCCCTCCGCGATCATGTCGCGGCGAAGGGTGCAGAAGTCATCGTGATAGTCCGCGATAATGATATTGACTTCACGCTCGGTGTAATCGCGGCCGGGCTCAAAGGCCTTCGCGATCTCCTGCAGTACTATGAGTTCCTTCTTTCTCTGCGCGGGGATACTCTTTAATTTTCCGTACTCGAAGAAGCTGTCGATGACCTTCTTGCGATAGGCCTCATCGCGCTCGTCCTGCAGCTTTTTCTCCTCGGACTTTTCCTTTAAGATGTCGAGGATCGATACGTTGAACACCTCGTTATTGATCGCGTAGATGGTGTAATACTGCTCCTTGCGGGACTTTACCGCGCCGACTTCCACAAGTTTCTTTAAGTGGAACGATATCGTCGCGGGCGTAAGACCGAGGCGCTCCGAAAGTCGCTCCACGTACATTTCCTCGTCCATCAGCGACTTGAGGATCTGTATCCTCGAGCGGTCCGCAAGACATTTGAATAAATTGATCGCTTCCAGTTCTGTCATAATACCTCCCGGATCTTTGCATTGATCTCTTCAACTGCGGAAAGCTTCGATTCTTCGATCATGACCTTCCTGCTGTCGTCATGCGCCTTCGCCTGCTCCAGGGAAATCTTCCACGGTGCGGTCACACGCTCGAACGCGGTAACGAACGCGTCCTTTAAGGGTTTGCCCTGTACCTGCTTTTCTGCTGCGCCGCACACTGCCTTGCAGATGTCGTAAATGTTTGATCTCGCCTTCAGGCTGTTGCTCTCGTCGATCCTTCCATCACCGGAAAGTGCCTTGGCTTCAGTGAGAACCTGTTCCTTTCTCTCACCGAGCCACTCATAAAACTTGCTTACATTTTCGTTCATTTTCTCAGTCCTTTCTTATAAATGTCATTCTGTTTTTCGTTTTCTATTTAGACGACCATCTAATCGGATTATATGTGGCATTTTTGTTTTTGTCAAGATAAAATTTGTTATTCCCTATAGTTTCGGGTTCGGCGTGCACCTTTATTGCAGATAGACATGGAACAACTTTACCCGTATAATTGTTTTAGATGGTCTAAGAATAAGAGAAAGAAAGGATTGTAATATGCCCGACTACGATGTATTAAAAGAACAATTGACCGGATTCCTTGAGACGGATCCGTTTTATGTGCCGGCTATGGCGAATGCGTCCGCTCTGCTGTGGGAGGCGCTTCCCGACATAAACTGGGCGGGCTTCTATATAGTACGAGGTGACCGGCTCGTGCTCGGACCCTTCCAGGGCAAGCCCGCCTGCATCCACATAAAGCGCGGAAAGGGCGTCTGCGGGACCGCATGGGCCGAGGACAAGACCCAGCTCGTGCCCGATGTGCATGAATTCCCGGGACATATCGCCTGCGACTCCGCATCGAATTCCGAGATCGTTGTGCCCCTGCATGACGGCGGACGCAACGTAGCAGGCGTGCTCGACATCGACAGTCCTCTGTTCTCGCGTTTTACGGAAGAAGACCGGGCAGGTCTCGAAGCATTCGCAAAGGCGCTTGAGGCACAGATTGACTGGTAATATCCCAAATATATTTAAAAGGGCGACCCGGATAAGGATCGCCCTTTGCTTATTCTATCGTTATCACCGTGATCTCCGGCGGGTTAAACGCCCTGACCGGGATCTTTACGCCTTCGATCGACGCCTTGATATAGCCTATTCCGCCGCTCACCAGCATCGTTGTATCACCCTTGATATATTTGCCGTACGAATATGTCGGGAAAAGGCCTTCCGCGCGGGTATAGAGCCCTCCGAGGAGCGGAAAGCGCATGATACCGCCGTGCGTGTGCCCCGCAAGCACCAGGTCGATGTCATATTCGGCGTAAATGTCCATGAACTCCGGCCGGTGCGCGAGAAGGATCGTCATATCCGGCTTTTGGCTCACTTCCACACCGTCGCCTGCGGTCAGAGCCTCCAACCGGCCGATCATGGTCTTTGTATTTCCGATCACATATTTCAGCATCGCCTCGGTCTTGTCCGCCATCGTCTCGAGGAATGCGAATTTCTCGTCCTTATAGACCGTTGCAGGGTCCTGAATACCCAAAAGCCATATATTCCGGTCATTTAACCTGAGATTGGCCGCCTTGTTGTTGAGAAAGATCACGCCGCTGTCCTTCAGGGCTTTCACAAAGCTGTTGTTCTTCTCATCGTCCAGGAGCATCATCTCGTGATTCCCGTAGACAAAATATGTGCCCGCAATCTCTGTCAGCTCGCTCATGAATTCGATCGTGAGGTCCTCGACGCGCTCGATCTTGCCCTGCGCCAGAAGGTTCTGCTGCCTCGTGTAATGATCGGTATCTGTCAGGTCGCCCGTGACCGCGATGATGTCGGGCTCTTCGCTCTTTACTTTTTTCAGGAGCATATTCTTCTGCCATTCGCTCCTGATTGAATGGATGTCGCTCAGCTGGACGATTTTTATTGCTTCCGCGCCTGCCTTTTCTTCTCCGGCTGAAACGCTGTATCTCTTTACAAACACAAAACGGTTTATAACTATATTCCCAAGTATCAGCAGCACCGCAATAAGCGCGACCGCCTTTAAAAACGGGTGCTTCTTCTTTTGTTTCTTTTTCATTTTTATATCCCCATACATTGGCCGGCCGTGCGGAACGTTTTCATTGTACTTACCCATTGAGAAGGTTATACTTATATCAAACGAATAAATGCGTTCGCTCTGCGCAGATCTTGCGCCGCTGAAATCCGCTTACGGAGGTTTTCCCTGATGACCAATGATCGTAATTCAAACAATTTCAATAGATTCGCGCCTCTTGCGCTGCTTCTTCTGGCCTCGGTCGCCGTTCTGATCGTGGCCCTGGTAAAGATATTCGGCGGCGACAAAGAGCCCGCTCCGGGCGATTCACCCGTCACCGCTCCCGCAGACAGTGCAAATGCCGCATCGCAGGACAGTCAGGCCACACCTGCCCAGAGCGCAAGCTCTGTGCCCGCTCAGACCACGGATAGTACGCCCACGGACATTCCGCAGACCGCGGACAGCAATCCCGACGAGTCGCCTTCACCTGCCCCTACCGATAGTGTAACAGATATTGCCGATGACAACAATAACGAGCAGACCGGCGAAGACCTTTCCGCTTCTTTTTATGCCGTTCCGATATCCGACGAGATATTCGCCCGGATTAAGGGCAAGTCATATCCGGACGGCTGCACCTTAAGCCTTGACGAGCTGCGCTACGTGCATGTCCTTCATTATGACTTCGACGGCAATATCACCGACGGCGAGGTCATCGTGAATGCCTCCGTCGCCGAAGATATTGTCGAGATATTCCGCGAGCTCTTTGAGATCAAATATCCTATCGAAAAAATGACTCTCATCGACGCGTATGACGCCGATGACGAGCGCTCGATGGAGGACAACAATACTTCCGCCTTCAATTACCGTTTTATAGCCGAGTCGACCACGCTCTCGAATCATGCGCTCGGCCTCGCGATCGATATCAATCCGCTGTACAATCCTTACGTTTATACCCGCAAGGACGGCTCGATCTTCCTTCAGCCCTACAACGCAGGCGATTATGTGGACCGTGAAAAAGACAATCCATACTACATCCGCAAAAACGACGCCTGCTACAATATCTTCATCGAGCACGGATTTACGTGGGGCGGCGACTGGAATACAAAAAAGGATTACCAGCATTTTGAAAAAACCAAATAAATATGCGGATCATCATCCGGTCAACAGTGCGGGCAGCGATGCCTGCACTTATTTTTTTAAAAAAGTTGTTGACAGATATTACGGTTAGTGATATATTACGGTTAACGATAGTACAGTAAACGTAATAATTCAGAAAGGAAGGATCTCTTTGAAGGATAATGTAAAAAGCGGCGCTCTGACCGAAGTTACTTTCTTCATCCTGCTGTCGGTATTTACCCCGAAACACGGCTATGCGATCATGCAGTTCATTGAAGAAAAGACAAAAGGCCGCCTGGTGCTCGGCGCAGGTTCGCTCTACGGCGCGATCAATACATTGACCGAAAAGAGCTGGATCGAACCGTACGGCGAGGGCGGCAGGACAAAAGAGTACAAGATCACGGCCGAAGGCCGGCAGATAGCGGAAAAGGAGCTGGCGCGACTTAAGGAGCTCACTGCAACCGCTGCGGAAATAATAGGAGGAGGTGATCCGGCATGAGCATAGTAAAAAGAAGATTTTTCGCGGGCTTCATGAGAAGCCAGGAAAGATGGCTCAATTCCATGGCCGACAAAGGCTACCGGCTGGTAAAGACCGGAAAGCTGGAATACACATTTGACGAGTGCGAGCCCGGTAAGTACCGCTACGCGGTCGAATATGTCGGCGACAAGTCCATGGAGGATGAGGAGGCCTATAAGGCGTTTCTCGAGGATATGGGCTACACGGTATTCTACAAAAATATCAATCTCGATTTTTCAACAGCCAAACTGGTCTACAGACCCTGGGCCAATAAAGGCGGCCGGATCTCCACAACCGGATCGACCCTGTTCAAAGAGCTGCTGATCGTTGAGAAAGAAAATGACGGAACCGAATTCCGGCTCCACACCGAAAAAGAGGACCGTATCGAGTATTACAAGAGACTCAGCCATCCCTGGTATTTCGCTGTTTTCCTGTGTCTTGCACTGATGGTTATCTACTGGCCGATGGTTTTGCCTGTTGTGCTCTTCGCAGGTTTGACGGCACTCTTTGCGCTCCCGATCATAATCATGGAGTGCAGGATCCATAAGATAAAAAAAGAAAAGGAATTGGAGGAATAGATATGAAAAAGAATGTGAACATGAAGGTCGCCATCCCCGTTATGGTGGTGGTTATAATACTTCTGATAGTCCTTAAGTCAGCCGGCCTGTTAACTATCCGTTCGGGCATGCGTCTCGGCTTTTCCGGCAATGACGGCATACATAAGTTTAACGGCAGCTACTCAAAGATTACCGGCATCATGAAGCATACCCTTAGACCTTCTAAGGGTTCCGACACAATTCACTGCGAGATCAAGTCCAAATCGGGTTCCCTGCACGTGGAGATCATCCAGAAAAGCGACGATACGGTGCTTTACGACAAAGTGATCAACGACAATGAGACCTTTGATCTTCCGGCTTCCGGAAAGGTTGCGATCAGCCTGAGTACCACCGGTCATTCGGGAAGCTATCTGTTCGAATATTAAGAAATAAACGAGCCTCGCGCGGAATGCGGAGGCTCGTCTTTATTTTTTCTTTAAATGTTTACAGAACGCTCTTTACGGTCTTAGCAACATTCTCTGCGGTAAATCCGTACTTCTCAAACAGCAGTGCCTGAGGTGCCGAAGCGCCGAAGCCTGTCATCGTGAGCGTAGCGCCGTCGAGTCCGACGTACTTGCCCCATCCGAAATCGGTGAGCGCCTCTACAGCTACTCTCGCGCGAACCTTCTTGGGCAGTACCTTTTCTTTGTACTCTGCGCTCTGCTCTTCGAAGATATCCATGCAAGGCATTGAAACGACGCGTACATCGATGCCCTCTGCCGCGAGCAGTTCCTTAGCCTTAACCGAGATATTTACCTCCGAACCGGAAGCGATGATGATCGCATCGGGAGTTTCCTTCTTCGAATCCTCAAGGATGTAGCCGCCCTTTAATGCCTCCTTCGATGAACCTGCAAGCTGGGGCAGTCCCTGACGGGTCGTAACGATGGCGGTAGGAGTCTCCTTCGAAGTAACTGCGCTATACCATGCAGCCAGCGTCTCTGTAGCATCCGCGGGTCTGAACATATGGAAATTCGGAAGCGAACGGAGCATAGCGGTCTGCTCAACGGGCTCATGTGTGGGTCCGTCCTCGCCTACGCCGATGCTGTCGTGCGAGAATATCATCGTAGTAGGGATCCTCATGATCGAGGAAAGTCTGAGCATGGGCTTTGTATAATCACTGAATACAAAGAATGTAGCCGCATA
>JAEEGH010005643.1_pt1 | contig 31264 bp, 25 predicted proteins | sample 9134181 | NCBI WGS metagenome assembly JAEEGH01 (sample SAMN16246544, study PRJNA631951) | gut metagenome | biome: gut microbiome; feature: rumen; material: DP-attached | host: Bos | place: Iran: Karaj | collected 2018-10
ATAATCGATTATGGCAAATACAAGTATGAGCAGACAAGACGAGACAAGGAAGCAAAGAAAAAGCAGAAGACAGTAGAACTTAAAGAGATACGTCTTTCTCCAAACATTGATTCAAATGATCTCAACACGAAAGTTAACAATGCCAAAAAGTTCTTAGAGAAAGGAAACCGTGTAAAGGTTACACTTCGTTTCAGAGGACGTGAAATGGCACATATGCAGAGCAGCAAACATATCTTAGATGATATTGCCGAAAATCTTTCGGATGTAGCTGTTGTTGAGAAAGCACCGAAGATTGAAGGCAGAAGTATCAGCATGGTACTGGCTGAAAAGAAATAGTATTTTAAGGAGGATATAATATCATGCCAAAGATGAAAACAAGCAGAGCAGCTGCAAAGCGCTTTAAAGCTACAGGAACAGGAAAGCTTAAGAGAAATAAAGCTTATAAGAGACACATTCTTACAAAGAAGACTACAAAGAACAAGAGAAACTTGAGAAAAGCTACTACAGTAGATGCAACAAACGTAAAGGTAATGAAGAAGATATTACCATATCTGTAAGAAGCGTGTAAGGAGGATATAGAAAATGGCAAGAATTAAAGGTGGTTTAAACGCCAAGAAGAAACATAACAGAGTATTAAAGCTTGCAAAGGGATACAGAGGAGCAAGATCTAAACAGTATAGAGTAGCTAAGCAGTCAGTTATGAGAGCGCTTACAAGCTCATATGCCGGAAGAAAGCAGAAGAAGAGACAGTTCAGACAGCTTTGGATCGCTCGTATCAATGCTGCAGCTCGTATCAATGGACTTTCATACTCTAAGTTCATGTACGGTCTTAAGCTTGCAGGTGTTGAGATGAACAGAAAGATGCTCGCTGAGCTCGCTGTTAACGATGCTGAAGGTTTTGCAAAGCTTGTTGATGTTGCAAAGTCTAAGGTAGCAGCTTAATTAATTTAAGAATTTGAAGGAGTCTTGGTTATCCAAGACTCTTTTTTTATTGTTTTCTTTAACCTTGAGTAAACACATGCTCCGCTAATGCGGTGAAATATTATCGCAATACTATTGAAAATAAACTGAAATCTACTGTTAATATTTGGAAATTTAAATGTGAACAAAGTGTGAACGCGAAGATTTGTCAGAAAGTAAATGATATAATCCTTTGCGTTGCTTAATACACGGCTACTAAAATCGGGGCATTTACTTATGAGACTTGAATTAATGGTTTTTACTAAGAATATTGAAAATTTTGTAGGGAGAGTGTCTTCATTTGACACCTCTTGTACATGTGATAGTGCGGCCTGAAGCTTTTTGTTTAAGAAGCTATTAGCCGCGCTATCTTTTTATATAAGCTTATATGTCCTGTAAATAAAAATACGCTTTATGCTCCATTTTAGTAAATCGTTAAAGGTATTAGCTAAGTAATATTTATGGCTGGAGAGATTCAGTTACAGTAGGAAAAAATATATGAATTAAAAAAGTAAAGGTTGAGAGAGAGGTAACGTATATGGGAGAATACATTATTTCTGTTATTACACCATTTCATAATGTGGATTATGAAATGTTTAACAGCTGCATTGATAGCATGCTGAAGCAGACATTAGGCTTTGAAAATATTGAATGGATAATTGCATTACACAATTGTGATCAGGACCACATTGATTATGCAAAGAAGAAATTAAGCAACTTTAAAAATGTAATTTTAAAGGAGGTTAATAACGAAAGCAGAACACCATCTAGTCCTAGAAATGTTGGACTTGATCTTGCGACTTCCGAGTATGTGGCATTTCTAGATGGAGATGATAAGTTCAGAGAAGATGCTTTGGAGAAGATTATTTATTATTTCAAAAAAAGCAATTCTCAGATACTTGTATTCCGAAGAGAGTTTGAGCTTGAACATCCAGATATGCTGGCACTATCTGAGACTGTTACTTGGGATACAACTAGAGAAATGATTATCGTGGATATGAATGATTCTGTTGATAATCGTAATTATAATAGCTTTCCATTTTTTGTAACTAATAGAGCGTTTAAACGAGACTTTTTGAATGAAAATCATATTAGGTTTGATGAGGATATCGATAATGCAGAAGATTGCTATTTTAATCTGCAGACAATTCATCTGGCAGATAAGATGTGCTTCTTACCTCAATTGATTGGATATACCTATTTTATTAATTCGAAATCAATTTTAAGTAGTGATAAATCTGATGAAGATATCCTACACATGCTTCGCAATTCCACAAGAATAATAGATGATGCATTAGATTACGGACTATATGTTAACAATATAATCTTGGCACTTGGTTTTGTTATGAGTCGATATTTGTCGGTACCTTCTGTAAAAAAGGAGACAAGAACAATTGTTAAGGAAACATTTGAACCTTACCTTAAAATGACAACACCTATTCCAGCTGGAAGATTTATGGAGCCATTTAGAACAATGATGAATATTCTTCCATTTGAAATTTTGCTTAATACAAAGCGATTTGAAAACCAAAGCACAATTCAGAATGATTATGACGTGTTGGCTGGAATTTTAAAGGAAAATGAGAATACTCATTTTGGTAGTCGCTATCATTTTGAAGATATCTTGTCTATCAGAGGCTTTCAATCGCAAGTTCCTATTGAAAGTCTCGAGTCATACCAGCCGATGGTAGATGCGGAAAAGAGTATTGGAGATATTAATATTTACGCAAGTAAAAAGCCAAGTTGGTATACGAAGTTAATAAATGGAATGTATATGCCTGTTTCTGAAAAACAAGCAATAAGCTATGCGGATGCATTTCAAAATGTGCTAAAGGGTAACAATATCCTGGTATTTTCTGAGACTGACACACCTATTGTCCGTTTTAATAATGGAGTGCTTGGCAGTACCATTTCGGGCATTACCCTAGATGGTTATTATCGAAAATATAGATATACCCTATCAGAACTTACAAGAAAATTTGTTATTCCTAGAGAAATTTATTACCAGATGGATGATAAGGCAGATACTAGTCCAGAATTTGACTTGGCTAGAAGATATCTTTTCATCTTAATGAGTGTTGCTAACAAACATGTAGATCAGATTATTGTGTTTGGTGCTACTGATTTTAGAAAATTTGAAGATAGCATATATGAATTCATGCCAGATTTAATAGAGGATATTGAAGCTGGAAAATTACATAAGGATTACGGCTTTAATGATGCGGTAAAACAATATTTGGCATTACACCTAAAGCGTAATCAAAAGAGGGCTAATGAATTAAGAGAAATATATAGCCAAAAGGAAAGAATTAGCCTTAGGGATATCTGGAAAAAATTATCGGATATTACACTTATAGATGTACAGCCTACATCGAATTCAATTGATGAATATTCAGGAATTAAAATTGATAAATCCATGGTTATTTGCGAAGAAGGCATGATTGGATCCAGGGCTGAGGAGAATGGCCAATATGTTTTGAATCGCGATAATAAATTTTATGAATTTATCAATTATCAGGGGGATGAGTCGCATATCATTTTACCTGATGACTTAAAACCTGGTCTTGTTGTTCGTCCGGTAGTAACAAGTGATGCTGGATTATATAGAGTACCTCTTCGTTTTAAAATTAAAATAAGCGGTGTAGAAGAGGGAAATATTATTTTTAAAGATTGTGTATAAAAAGAAAAGAGGAGAAAAAGATGGCTATTAGAAAAAGATTTGATGCACTACAAACTTTACGATTTTTATTGTTTTTAGTTGTTTTTGGGGAACACAGTGGATTTTATAGACTTATAGGAGTACCAATTTTCTTTGAAATTTCTATAATGAGTGTTTTCTTGATGATGTCAGGATTTTTAATGTTTTATACATATTCAGAAAGAGAACTATCAACAAATCCCGTTGAGAACGTTAAGTTTTCTATTGGAAGAATTAAAAAATTATATCCTCTCCATGTAGAAACGGCTTTAATTCAACTTGCATTTGTAATATTTTTCTTCTTTGATTATTTCAGAACAAGTCCAGAAGGATTTGGCTATTTTGCATTTAGAGTTGGTGTGAATTTAGCATTATTACAGGCATGGGTTCCAAACTTAGAGCAATATACCTTCTTCTTGAATGGTCCTTCATGGTTCCTTTCAGTTATGATCTTTGCATACTTTTTGTTCCCATATATTGTAAAGCTTCTCAAAAAGCTTAAGACAATTAGAAATGGCGTAATTGCTGCAGTTTTATTATTTACAATTGCTTTTATTGCAACAATTGTTGTAGGTTCAAAAACTGGATATTTAGATAGCGAGTTCTTTATCTGGTTTACAATGAATTCTCCAATAATGAGAACAACTGATTTTATTTTAGGATGTATTATTGGATTTATTTATGTTGAAAGAAGAAAAACTCAAGATATTGATGCTAAGCCTTATTCTAAGAGATTATGGACTTTCTATGAAATTATGGCATTTCTATTATTACAAGTGTTTAGTGTGTTTATTGTAGCGGGCGTATATCTGATTGGCGGTGATATTGGTATTGCATTGGCTTATTGTACAGTAGGATTACCTTGTTTGATCGGTTTACCAATGCTTCTTGTTTGCATTTATGGAAGAGGCTATATGTCTAAGCTATTCTCATGGAAGCCACTTGTATATCTTGGTGATATTACTATGTATACATATTTAATTCACTATATTTATACACAGCTTTGGGCATATCTTCAGGATTATGTATTTGGAATTGATAAATCAGATCCAAGAAATCTTTATATAGTTCCTGTTGAATTTGTTCTTACTATTGGTTCAGCTATTTTATATGACAAATTTAGAAAGAAGAGAGCTGCAGCTGCAAAGGCTCGTGCTACTCGCCCAATGGAAGGTCAAGTTGAAGGGGCTTAATAATGAAAATACTAGGGAGATTTTTACTTAGGCAAAAAAGAGGATTATTGCTGTTAGTAATTTGCTCGATTGTAGTTGTTGGGCTTTCATTGCTCAATACAAGTTATATAGCCCGTGTGACGGATGATACTTATAGCGTCACAACAGGTGGCATCAGTAAGGATATCTATTTAAAAGGCCTTACTGATGCAACAATTATCATGGTGCTTATTATGGTGGCCATGACAGTTGCAAATATAGCAAGTGGCTATTTTGCTGGAAAAATTGCTGTTTCAGTTGCAGAGGGAATTCGTAATGCAATCTACGAGAAGGCTTTGACATTTTCTTTAAAGGAAATGAATGACATTTCTATTCCATCAATGATAACAAGAAGTACAGGGGATGTTATTTCTATCCAAGGCGCTTTGTATTTAACTCTTACAACGGCGCTTTCAGTACCCTTTCTTATTGTCGGCGGAGTGCTTGGAGTTCTTTCTTTAGGAAAGACTTTGGTGGCTCTATTGATATTAGGTGTTGTTCTTGTGATTGTAATTTTTATCCTTCTGGTTATGAGAGTTAGTCCTCTGTATGTCTCATTTATGAGCCTTGTTGATGGCCTCAGTAGGGTTACAAGAGAGGGGCTTTCGGGCATACAGATTCTTAGGGCGCTTAATCGAGAAAACTGGAGCAGCAGAAGAATCCAGGATACTAGTGAGAAAATAAAAAATATATCATCCCGCGTAGATGTTGCTCAATCTATAATGCAACCAAGTATGTATATGGTTATCAATATCGTAGATATTATAGCGATTTGGGTTTGTGCGGTTTTTGCTGATAAGGCTATATGGAGTGTAGGCGATATTGTTGCATTTATTAATTACCTTTTTATGACTTTATCTGGAATTATTATGGGTGCCATGGTTGGAATTCAACTTCCGGCAGCATTTATATGTATGGGAAGAATAAAAGAAGTTCTTGAAAAGGAGCTTTCGATTAAAGATGGAAAGGGAGAAGATGTTTCTAATTTATCTAATTACGATGTTTGCTTTGATTCTGTAAGCTTTCGTTATTCGGATGACTCTGGATTTGTGGTAAGGGATATATCCTTTACTGCTAAACAGGGGGAGCTTACGGTTATCACAGGTAATACAGGTTGCGGCAAGACTACTTTGATGCAGCTTATACCTAGGCTTTATGATGCTACAAAAGGATCTATTACTATTGGTGGTGTAGATGTTAGAGATATGAAGCTTAAGGACCTTAGGTCATTTATTGGTTATGTTCCCCAGCGAGTCTTTCTTCATACTGGAGATGTTCGATATAACATCTCTTATAGAGACAAGGACTACGATGATGAAACTATTCTAGAATCAGCTGAGTTATCTCAGTCCTTATCATTTATTCATGAAAAAGAAAAAAGATTTGAAGAATGGATTTCACAAGGGGGCAGTAACTTCTCTGGCGGACAAAAGCAGCGCTTGACTATTGCTAGAGCTTTGTCTGGCTCTCCAAAAGTGTTGATTTTAGATGATAGTGCCTCGGCTCTTGATTTAGAGACCGGAGTAAAGCTGAGAGATGCGCTTTTGAGCATAGTAGGTGATATTTCCATAATATTTATAACTCAGCGTTTATCTATTATTAAGAATGCTGACAAAGTTGTTTTAATGAAGGATGGGGAGATTTGTGAACAAGGTACATATGAAGATTTATCAGTGCGTAGTGATACCTTTAGAGAAATTCTTCAATCTCAAATGGGGGCTTAATTATGGCAAATGATACAACTAAACCTATTTTAAGACTCATAAGATTGCTAGGTAAGGATAAGTTAAAGGTATATCTTTCCTTTGTGTTTGCTTTGTTTTACTCAATCACTCAAGTTGCAGGACCGGTGTTGCTTGGTCAATCAATTACTGTGTTTGCAAAAGGAATGACAAAGGTTCTTAAAAATAATGAGCCATTTCCATTTAATCAGTTGATGTTTTACATTGCATTATGTGGCGGAGCATATATATTCAATTGGATGTTTTTGTTATTACAGAATTACGTCCTTATTGATGTTACACAAAAGATGGTGCTTCGTCTTAGACTAGAGATTTCTGAAAAAATGGCTAAGCTACCTCTAAGCTTTTATGAAAATCATCTGTATGGAGATATATTATCTACACTGACAAATGATGTAAATGTTCTTTCATTGAATTTTAGAACCTTTTTAATTCAGATAGCTGACGCACCTATTTATCTAATAATGATGATAGTTGTAATGTTTTATCGAAGTCCAATCCTTGCAATTGTAGTTATTTTAAGTGTTCCTGTTAGCGCCTTGTCATCAAAGATTGTTTTATCTAAATCACAGCAATATTTTGATGCTCAGCAAAGAACTCTTGGAGAGTTAAATGGAATAGTTGAAGAAAACTACACAGGATTTGATGTGGTAAAACTTTTTGGCCATGAAGAAGAAGACGAGGCAATATTTAGAGAAACTAATAGAAAGTTATCGAAGGCCAGTGAGAAGGCTTTGTTTCGTTCGTATCTTTTGGCACCAATCGTTATGTTGGTGGGCCATATAGCTCATATTGCCGTTTTGATTTTGGGAGCCTTTTTAACATTCCTTGGAAAGATTCCTATTGGTGATGTTCAGACATTTCTCAATTTTGTAAACAGTATATCTGAGCCAATGCAGCAAATAGCTCGATTAGGAAGTGTTTATCAAAGTTTTATAGCTGCTGCTTCAAGAGTATTTGCTTTTGTGGACGAAGAGGAAGAGAAGGATACCTCAGTTGAAGGTGTAAAAGCTGAAAATATGAATGTATCCTTTGATAATATTTCCTTTGGTTATTCAAAAGATAAGATAGTCATAAATAATTTTTCTTTTGATGTTAAAGAGGGAGAACATATTGCTATTGTAGGTCCTACAGGGGCTGGTAAAACTACGCTGATTAAATTGCTAATGAGATTTTATGATGTGATGAAAGGCCAGATATTACTTGGGAATGTTCCGATAACTGATTTTAATAGGGATACTCTTCATGAGCTTATTGGAATCGTTCCGCAGGAGATTTGGTTTTTTCAGGGGACCATTGCAGATAATCTTAGACTTGGTAGAGAGGATGCCACCGATGAGGAAATTGAGGTCGCTCTAGAGGAAGTTGGGGCTGATTATTTTGTTGATTTACTTCCTGGCGGAATTAATTTTGTATTGGCAGAAAATGGAGCCAATATATCTGCAGGTCAAAGACAGTTACTTGCCATTGCGAGAGCATTTATAGCTAATCGTTCGATTCTTATATTGGATGAGGCAACATCATGTGTGGATACACAGACAGAAAGAAGGCTTCAGGATGCAATGATTAAGCTTATGGACGGCAAAACAACTTTTATTATTGCTCATCGCCTAAGCACTATTGTTGATGCTGATAAAATCCTTTATTTGCAAGATGGTGATGTAAAAGAGCATGGTACCCATGAGCAATTGATGAAACTGGGAGGACTATATAGGAAGATGTTTGACTCTCAATATACATAAGACTATCGCAGCTTATTAGTCTTATATTTGTTTTAAAAGAGGAGGATGATGTATATGAAATTAGGTGCATCAGATAAGTTTTTTTATTACGTATTATCTGGTAGATCCACAATAGATATTATTTGCGATATGTATTTCAAACAGGAATTTGATCTATCGGTAATGAAAAAATGTGCTGATGAAGCGCTTGAATATATTCCGGAATTTAATAGAAAAATAAATGTTAATAATGGAAAGCTTGAAGCAAGTGAGGGTTCAGGCGATGTGGCTTTTTTGCCATATGATTCCAAGAGGATTGTACATTTTGGGTCGGATGAGACTAATGGACTTTTGTTTTACTTTTCCTATAAGGATAAGTTCTTAAAATATAGTGGCTTTCATGGTGTTTCTGATGGGGCCGGTACGGTTTCGTATATTAAGACGGTTCTTTATCTGTATATGCAAAAAATCGGAATGGATATTAGTGATGAAGATTTTGCTTACTATACAAAAAATATCAGGACTATTAAGCCAAATCCAATGATGTTAGATAATGATGTTTTCTATATGCCTTATGAAAAATATGGAGATTCATCTGTAAATCCTATTTTTAAATCTAGCAATTTAAACGCTTTTTCAATTCCAGAAAAGCCATATGATAACAGCTGCAAGTACACTCATATTTGCAAGGCTAAGATTTCTCTTGAGAAGTTTAATGAATCGAGAAAAAAATCAGGCGTATCTTTATTACCTTATGTATCAGATATTGTATCTATGGCTATTCATAAGCATTTTGATAAGGGCAACTCGCCTATTATTTTAATGTCAGGTGTTGACCAAAGACCAATGTTAAAAGCAGATACATTTGTTAATTGTTCAGATAGTATTTTCCTTTCTATGACAAATGACATGTTTAAGGAAGATGAAAAGACTCGTTGTTTTCAAATAAAACAGAATATGAAAGAACAGCTTGAAGCAGATTTGCATATAAAGCTTGCAGGTGACAGGGCGGAGCTTGTAGAAAGTTTTGAGGCTGATCCAAGTGGTGTGGTAGCTATTGCTGATAAGCTAGCCAACATTCCATCTGCGGATAACTTCAATCCTATGACCATGGTAATTACAAATATGGCGGATATAACTATGGGTAATGCGGTTGATGATTTGTTTGAAGATTTCTTGATTTACGATGCCGCCAGAGCTAATTATGCTATTTTCTGTTCTTTCGGTGATTATATGCATCTGATTGTAGGTAATCAAAATGATAGTTCAAAAATTATTGAAAGTATTGTTAGTGAACTGGGTGACAGAGGTTTAGACGCAGAAATATATAGTGATGAGCATTACTATTCAGATGTTTTTGATTTTGAATTAATTGATTGATTAGGATAGGAGAATAAACATATGGATATTTTTTTCAGCATTTTAATTCCAGTTTTTAATCAAGTGGGATTAATGGATCATTGTATTGAAACGATTAAGAATCAGACATATAAAGAATTCGAGGTTATCTTGGTTGATGATGGTTCTACAGATGATTCTTACAATATGTGTGTTGGTTTTTGTCAGGGAGACGATAGATTTAAAGTTCTTAGACATGAGAAAAATGGCTCCTTAGTTGCAGCTAGATATACAGGAATGAAGTATTGTAGAGGTCAATATGTTTTATTTGTAGATAGTGATGATTATTTAGAGGAGAATGCTCTTGAATTGCTACATGACAGCCTTGAAAAGAATCCAGTTGATATTCTTAGATTCGGATATATAAAAGAATTTATGGATAATGTGGAAGGTGGATTTGGCTTGGTTCCTGAGAATGAAGAGGTGCTTCCACTTCATACAGACAATCCCCTTTATGCCATGATGACTGATGAACTGGTTCCTAATGTGTGGAAGAACTGCTATAGCAAAAAAGTAATTAAAAAGGCAGTAGAGGAAATCCAGCCATTCTATTGCAATATGGGAGAAGATGTATTCTGGAGCTCTGTATTTTTCACTTGTGCAGAGAGTGATGGAATATTAGAAGATTGTTTGTATCACTACATAATTGGTACTGGCATGTCTACACAGGCAAAAAATCAATCTGTAGAAAAGCTCAAAATGCATGTAGACAATATTAAATGTTGTATTGAGCATATGAAAGATTATATCTCAAAATATAATCCAAAATATCTTGATTTAATTGATGAGAAGGCTGTTTCTATGTATTGCTTTGTCCTGATTATGTTTATGAAGGATGAGAATGACTATAGAAAGATTGTTGATTATCTAAAAGTGTTTGATGAGTCAGGTCTTGAAATGGTATATGATTACGGCTGCAACAAGGCGTTACTTTTCAAGTTTAGATTTGAACATAAAATTACAGATGAGATGCTAGATAAACTTGGAGTTAAATACGATAAGTTTTCATTGAAATAAGGGGGAGATAATGTATTTTAGTGTACTTGTTCCTGTTTATAATCAAATGGGAAAAATGGATAAATGCATAGATTCATTAAGGAATCAGACACTAGAGGATTTTGAGGTTATTTTTGTAGATGACGGATCGACAGATGGCTCATCAGAATTCTTAGATAAACTATGTGATAACAATGAAAGATTCTTTGTATATCATCATGATACTAATAAATCTTTGACGGCTGCTCGTTTTACAGGAATGGAGCATGCAACTGGAAGTCACATTTTCTTTTTGGACAGTGATGATTTTATTGAGCGGACTGCTTTGGAAGATTTAAAAAACGCATTCGATTCAACCGGTTCTGATGTAATACGATTCGGAGTCATGATGGAGCCAATGGGTGTAACAGTGATGCCGCCTGAGACTGATGATTTCTTAAGTAGTTTTATGAAAGGAGCGATTCCTCCTGCTATTTGGAAAAATGCTTATGATGCATCTGTTATAAAGGGCACCTTAGAAAAATGCAGTTCTTTTTATTGCAATATGGGAGAAGATAGCTTCTTTTCAACTGTCTTTTTCGGCAATGCTGATGTTGTTACTTCGTTAAATAAGGTCCTTTATCATTATGATGCCTTATCTGGCATGTCCCAGACTAGTCAGGTAAGTACAATGTCAAAGCTTAATAGGGATTATGAGAGTGCTCATTCCTCAGGACAGAATATTCTTCGATTTATAAAAAAATATAAGCCTGAATACTTAGAGTTGGCTCAAAAGTCTATTCGTCATATGTATAGATATATTCTTTGCCAAAATATTTTGTACGCCAAAGATTACTTGGATGTTTCTTCTTATCTTAATTTTTTCAGGGAAAAGGGAGAAAAGCTTGTGTATGAATTTGGATGCAAGGAATTGATTCCTTATAAGGTTAAGTTCGACTTAAAGAGAAAGGACGAACGGTTTTCTGATATTGAGTTAGAAGAGTTATTCACGCTTTTGCCAGAAAAATGATTTTTTTGACTTTATTATTACATTGATATTTGCTAATCTATTCATAGCTTAAATTTAGGAGGTTCTTTATTATGGCAATATTAGTTACAGGTGGAGCTGGCTTCATTGGAAGTCATACATGTGTTGAGCTTCAGCAGGCGGGTTACGACGTTGTTGTTTATGATAATCTTTGTAATTCTTCCGAAGAATCACTTAAGAGAGTAGAGGCTCTTACTGGTAAGGCTGTTAAGTTTTACAAGGGTGATGTCTTAGATAGAGATAGATTGAATGAGGTATTTGATAAGGAAGATATAGATTCATGTATTCATTTTGCAGGTCTTAAGGCTGTTGGTGAGTCTGTTCAGAAGCCTTGGGAATACTATGAGAACAATATAGCAGGTACACTTACACTTGTTGATGTAATGAGACAGCATAATTGCAAGAATATCATTTTCTCTTCATCAGCTACTGTATATGGAGATCCAGCTGAGATACCTATTACAGAGAATTGTCCAAAGGGTCAGTGTACTAATCCTTATGGATGGACTAAGTCAATGCTTGAGCAGATTCTTACAGATATCCAGAAGGCAGATACTGAGTGGAATGTAGTTCTTCTTCGTTACTTCAATCCTATCGGAGCTCATCCATCAGGCACAATGGGAGAGAATCCAAATGGTATTCCAAACAACTTGATGCCTTATATTACTCAGGTTGCTGTTGGTAAGCTTCCAGAGCTTGGTGTATTTGGCAACGATTACGATACTCCAGATGGTACAGGTGTACGTGATTATATTCATGTAGTAGATCTTGCTAAGGGCCATGTTAAGGCTCTTAAGAAAATCGAAGATAACTCAGGTCTTAGCATTTACAATCTTGGTACAGGCGTAGGCTATTCAGTTCTTGATATTGTTAAGAACTTTGAGGAAGCTAATGATATTAAGATTCCTTATTCAATCAAGCCACGTCGTGCAGGAGATATTGCTACTTGTTACTCAGATGCTACAAAAGCTAAAGAAGAGCTTGGCTGGACAGCAGAGTACGGCATTAAGGAAATGTGTGCTGATTCTTGGAGATGGCAGAAGAATAATCCAAATGGATACAGCAAATAATAAACAAATATCTGAATGTTTGAATTATTCTGAAAATAAAATTTTTAAGAAAAGGGGTTGACGAAAGCCAATCCACATAGTAATATATGTCTTGTCGCTGAGGTGATTAGCGACAGACAATATGGTTCCTTGGTCAAGCGGTTAAGACGTCGCCCTCTCACGGCGAAAACAGCGGTTCGATTCCGCTAGGAACTGCGAAAGCGTCATCGTCAGATGACGCTATTATTTTGCCTAAAAACTTGAATTTTTTAGGTTTTCTGTTATAATAGCTATTGTTGATGAAGAGAACGACTGAGGAGAGAGCTAATTGCTCTCTCTTTATTTATGCTCTTTCAATTTTAAACTGAATCAGATGGATTTTTCATTTGATTCCTACAACTGAATAAGGAGGACGATAATGTCAAAACACACCGATTACGAAAAACGTACGGAAGAATTGATTACTCCTATTCTTGATGAGTTAGGCTTTGAGCTTTATGACGTAGAATACGTCAAGGAAGGCGCAGACTATTACCTTAGAGCCTACATTGACAAGGATGGAGGTATCACAATTGACGATTGTGTGGAAGTCAGCAGAAGAATGAATGATCTTCTCGATGCAGAGCCTCAGATTGGCGGTGACGAGGGATACATCTTCGAAGTTAGCTCACCAGGACTTGGTAGAGTACTTAAAAAAGATAAGCATTTTGAAAAAGCTATAGGTCAGGATGTAGACATCAAGACTTATAAGCCAGTTAATGGAGCAAAAGAATTTACTGGTATGCTCAAGGCATTTGATAAGGATACACTTACCATCGAGTTCGAAGATGGAACAGAGGTATTTTCAAGATCAGATGTTGCACAGGTTAAATTATCAATAGATTTTTAAATTATTCTTGTAAATAAGGAGGAATTATGGCAAATACAAATGATTTTTGGGATGCTCTTACAGATCTTGCAAAAGAGAAAAATATTAGCATGGATGTGTTAATTGAGACAATTGAGAATTCACTTCTCATCGCTTGCAAGAACAACTATGGAAAGGGTAAGGACCCTAATGGTAAAGGCAAGGAAGTTAACGCTTCTGTAGAGATTGATAGAAACTCAGGTGAGTATCATGTATATCTTATCAAGACAGTAGTTGAGGATGTACAGGATTCTGTTGAGGAGATTTCTCTTACAGATGCTCACAACATCGATGGCAAGCTTCAGGTAGGCGATGTTGTTAAAATCGAAGTTAAGTCTAAGGAGTTTGGTAGAATCGCAGCTACAGCTGCTAAGAACACTATCACTCAGAAGATTCGTGAGGAAGAGAGAAACGTTCTTTACAAAGAGTACTATGAGCTTCAGCACAAGGTTGTTACTGGTGTTGTTACTCGTTTCTCAGGCAACAATATCCACGTTAATCTTGGCAAGCTTGAGGGCTTCCTTTCAGAGTCTGAGCAGGTTAAGGGTGAGTTCTACAAGATTCAGGACAGAATCAAGGTATATATCGTAGAAGTTAAGATGTCTAGCAAGGGACCTCGTATTGTTGTTTCTCGTACACATCCTGAGCTTGTTAAGAAGCTTTTCGAGGAAGAGGTTTCAGAAGTTAGAGATGGTATCGTAGAGATTAAGTCAATCTCACGTGAGGCAGGTAGCCGTACAAAGATTGCTGTATGGTCAAATGATGAGGATGTAGATCCAGTTGGCGCTTGTGTAGGTCAGAATGGTGCACGTGTTAACGCTATCGTTAATGAGCTTCGCGGCGAGAAGATCGATATTGTTGAGTGGGATGAGAACCCAGCTTACCTTATTGAGAATGCACTTTCTCCAGCAAAGGTTGTTGCAGTTGTTGCTGATGCAGATGAGAAGAGCGCTCGTGTAGTAGTTCCTGATTATCAGCTTTCACTTGCAATCGGTAAGGAGGGCCAGAATGCTCGTCTTGCTGCACGTCTTACAGGCTTCAAGATTGATATCAAGAGTGAGACTCAGGCTAGAGAGGCTGGCGATTTCCTCGATTACGAAGAGGATTATGATGACGATGAGTACTATGATGAAGAAGAGTACTACGATGAGGATGGCGAGTATGATGAGGCTGAGGCTGATTCAGAAGAGTCTTCAGAGGAAGAGTAATGATAAATAAGACAATACCTCTTAGAAAATGCGTTGCATGCGGGCAGATGGTTCCCAAGGATGAACTATATAGAGTTGTAAGAACAGAAGATGGCATTCAGCTTGATTTGACTTACAAGGCTCAGGGCCGTGGGGCTTATGTTTGTCGTAAGATAGAATGTATTCAGCTTGCTGATAAGAAAAAGTCATTTAACAGGTCTCTTAGATGTCCTGTTTCTCAAGAGGTAATTGATAGCTTATATGCGGAGTTTAAAAATGATAGATAAAGCACTTAATATGATTAGCTTAGCTATGAAGGCTGGCGCTTTAGCTAGCGGAGAGTTTGCATGCGAAGAGGCAATAAAGGGAGGCACTGGTTTCCTTTGTATTGTAGCTACTGATGCATCTGCTAACACTAAGAAATCATTTTCGAATTCCTGTGAGTTCTACGGAGTTGATTATGTAGAATATGGCACTAAGGAATCTTTAGGTCATGCAATTGGCAAAGAATATCGGGCATCTATCGTAGTGTGCGATGAAAATTTATCCTTAAGTATTCTAAATAAGATACGCAGTTAAGTAGTTGAGGAGGATATTAGATGGCAAAAATTAAAGTACATGAATTAGCCAAAGAGCTTGGTAAAGAGAGCAAGGACGTTATCGCTTTCTTAAGCTCAAATGGTATAGAAGCAAAGGCGCAGAGCGGCGTCGAAGAAGATATGGCGGCAAAGGTTAGAGCTAATTTCGGTGGCGCTTCTGAGAAGCCAGCAGCTAAGGAGGCAGCACCTGAGAAAAAAGAGGCACCTGCTGACAAGGATGCTGCTAAAAAGGCACGCCCAGTTGATAAGGATGGCAATCCAATCAAGAAAAAGAAAAATGTCTTCGTTGTAACTCGTGATAGAGATGACAGAAGAAGACGTGGTTCAGATTCTTCACGTTCTGAGAATAGAGATGGTGGCAGAGATAAGAGAAATAATAGTTCTCAGCCACAGCAGCCACGTGGACCAATCAGACCTCGTTCATTTGCTGACGGTGTTCGTCCATCCCAGAGAGCATCTGCTCAGTCTAATGATACAGAGTTTGCTTCAAAGAAGAAGCCCGTTGATGCAGAGGCTCCACGCCAGGCTAAGAGACCTGAGCGTCCAGAACGTTCAGAGCGTCCAGAGAGAAGCGAGCGTCCAGAGAGAAACGAGCGCCCAGAACGTTCAGAGCGTCCAAATAGAGGAGAAAATAGAGGCGACAATAGAGGTCAGCGTCCTGAGAGACCTTCTAGAGACGATAGAAATGGCGCTTCTAGACCAGACAAGAGAAACGATAGAAATAATAATCGTCCATCTCAGGCACCAGCTGCAGATATGTCACCAGCTTCAAGTGGCAAGGGCGGCCGTCGTGATGACAAGAAAAAGAAAAATAATAACGATAGAGAGAACAACTTAGGCGGCAAAAAGCAAGAGCGTTTCATCAATCTTGAGAAGAATGGTGGAAAGAAGAAAAAGAATAACGCTCCTAAGGCACCAGAGCGTGATATGAATGAAGTTCTCACTATCACAATTCCTGATAGAATCACTATTAAGGACCTTGCAGACAAGATGAAGGTTCAGTCTTCTGCAGTTGTTAAGACTCTTTTCTTAAAGGGTAAGATGGTTACTGTTAACCAGGAAGTTGATTTTGAAGAGGCTTCTGAGATTGCTCTTGAGTTCAACTGTATTTGTGAAGAAGAGGAAAAAGTTGATGTTATAGCAGAGCTTCTTAAGGAAGAGGATGAGGATACATCAAGCTTCCCATCACGTCCACCTGTTGTCTGCGTAATGGGTCACGTTGATCACGGTAAGACATCACTTCTTGATGCTATTCGTGATACAAAGGTTACAGACCGTGAGGCTGGTGGTATTACACAGCACATCGGTGCTTATACAGTATCTATTAATGGTCAGGATATTACATTCCTTGATACTCCTGGTCATGAGGCATTTACAGCTATGCGTATGCGTGGTGCTAACTCTACAGATATAGCTATTCTTGTAGTAGCTGCAGATGATGGTGTTATGCCACAGACAGTAGAGGCTATTAACCATGCAAAGGCTGCTGGTATTGAAATCATTGTTGCAATCAACAAGATTGATAAGCCAAACGCTAATATTGATAGAGTTAAGCAGGAGCTTTCAGAGTATCAGCTCATTCCTGAGGATTGGGGCGGAAGCACAGTATTCTGTCCAGTATCAGCTCACACTAAAGAGGGTATCGATAACCTTCTTGAGATGATTCTTCTTACAGCTGAGGTGCTTGAGCTTAAGGCCAACCCTAACCGTAAGGCTCGTGGTCTTGTTATCGAGGCACAGCTTGATAAGGGACGTGGTGCTGTTGCTACAGTACTTGTTCAGAAGGGTACACTTCACGTTGGTGATCCAGTTGCCTGCGGTAGCTGCTATGGTAAGGTACGTGCAATGCTTGATGATACAGGTGCACGTGTTAAATCAGCAGGTCCTTCAGTTCCTGTAGAGATACTCGGTCTTTCTGAAGTTCCAAATGCAGGTGAGGTTCTTATGTCATTTGATTCTGAAAAGGAAGCTCACTCATTTGCTGATACTTTCGTTGCAGAGCACAAGAACAAGCTTGTTGAGCAGACAAAATCAAAGATGTCTCTTGATGCACTCTTTAGCGAAATTGAGTCTGGAAACCTTAAGGAGCTTGATATTATCGTTAAGGCTGACGTACAGGGTTCTGTTGAAGCTGTTAAGCAGTCACTTGAAAAGCTTTCAAACGAAGAAGTTGTTGTTAAAACAATTCATGGTGGTGTTGGTACTATTAATGAATCAGACGTTGTACTTGCATCTGCTTCAAATGCAATTATTATCGGATTTAATGTTCGTGTTGACCCACAGGCAAAGGCTACAGCAGATAGAGAAGGTGTAGATCTTCGTCTCTACAAGGTAATTTACGATGCAATCAACGATGTTGAGTCTGCTATGAAGGGTATGCTTGATCCAATCTTCGAGGAGAAGGTTATCGGTCATGCAGAAGTTCGTCAGATATTCAAGGCTTCTGGTGTTGGAAATATCGCTGGTTCATATGTTACAGACGGTTACTTCCAGAGAGATTGTATGGTTCGTGTTACTCGTGAAGGCGAGTTAATCCACGAAGGTAAGCTTGGTTCTCTTAAGAGATTCAAGGATGATGTTAAGGAAGTTAAGTCAAACTTCGAGTGTGGTCTTGTTATTGAAGACTTCAATGATGTTCAGGAAATGGATATCATCGAGGCCTACATTATGGTTGAGGTACCTAGATAATGAGAAAAAATTCAGTAAAAAATACACGTATCAACGAAGAAGTTATGCGTGAATTGAGCAATATTATTCGTCTTGAGGTAAAGGATCCTCGTATTTCACCAATCACATCAGTGGTTTCTGTAGAAGTTGCTCCTGACCTTAAGACATGCAAGGCATACATTTCAGTTCTCGGTGATGAGGAATCTGCAAAAAAGACTCTTGAGGGACTCAAGAGCTCTGCAGGCTTCATTCGCCGCGAGCTTGCTCGCAGGGTAAATCTTAGAAATACTCCTGAGATTACTTTTGTTAGCGACCAATCAATCGCTTATGCTGCAAAGATGAGCAAATTAATTGATGAGGTAAATGCTCCTCTTCACGAGAGAGAGGACTAGGCTTTTGGAGGTAGACATGATAGAAAACTTTAATGAACTAATTAGCGCTTCAAATACAATAGGTATCAGCGGTCACATTCGTCCTGATGGAGATTGTGTTGGCTCATGTATGGCAATGTACAATTATATTGTTACTTATTATCCTGAGATTGAAGTTCATGTCTATCTTGATCCTATTCCTAATATTTTTAAGTTTTTTAAAAATGCTGACAAAATTGAGGATATTCATTCAGTTTCTGCTGATAAGTCTTTTGACTTATTTATCGCTTTAGATTGTAGCGATGGTGCTAGACTTGGAGATGTGTATCCATTCTTTGAGAAGGCTACACATACTATTTGCATTGACCACCATATGACTAATGGTGGCTTTGCAGAGTTTAGTTATATAATTCCTGATGATAGTTCTACTTGCGAGCTTGTATACAATCAGTTTGGCAAAGAAAGAATTACAAAAGATATTGCAGAATGTCTTTATACTGGAATTATTCATGACACAGGTGTCTTTCAGTATTCCTGTACGACTGAGGCTACTATGGATGCTGCTGGTTTCTTGATGACAAAGGGCATTGATTATCCAAAGATTTGTACAGACACTTATTATGCCAAGACTATGATTCAGAATCGTATGCTTGGTATGGCTTTGCTTAATTGCAAGACTTATTTAGATGGGAAAGTTATTGCTGCAGTAATTGACGCTGAGGATATGGCCAAGTATGATGCACAGTCAAAGCATCTTGAGGGCATTGTACAACAGCTTCGCGATACTACAGGCGTCGAGGTTGCAGTATTCTTATATGAGTTAGCTGACGGAGATTTTAAGGGAAGCACAAGAGCAACTGGTGATGTTGATCTTACTGAAATTACTGGTGTTTTCGGTGGCGGCGGTCACAAAAAGGCGGCTGGATTCTCTGTAAGCACCAAGGAGCCATGGTCAATTATTGAACAAATTGTAGACATGGTTTCAAATCAATTTAAACAGTTAGGAATTAATTAATGAATAGTGGCATTATTAATGTCTATAAAGAAGCCGGGTATACTTCATTTGATGTTGTTGCCAGGCTTCGTGGCATTTTACATATAAAAAAAATAGGTCATACTGGTACCCTTGACCCAGATGCGACAGGCGTATTACCAGTCTGTGTAGGTAAGGCAACCAAACTATGCGACATGCTTACAGACAAGGATAAGGTTTATGAGTGCGTGATGCTTCTTGGTACCGAAACAGATACTTACGATATGAGCGGCAGAATATTAGAGCGTAAATCAGTTACTAGCTCAGAGGCAGAGGTTGTTGATGCAATCAATGGATTTGTTGGCGATATTATGCAGGTACCACCTATGTATTCCGCTTTAAAGGTAAATGGCAAAAAGTTATATGAGCTTGCTAGAGAGGGTAAGGAGGTGGAGCGTAAAGCACGTCCAGTTACCATTTTTAGCATTGATATTTTAGAAATGAACCTTCCTGAGGTAAGTATTCGTATTCATTGCAGCAAAGGCACATATATTAGGTCTTTGTGTCATGATATTGGACGGGTTCTTGGCTGTGGTTGTGCCATGAAATCCCTTATTAGAACAAGGGTTAGTATTTTTGACATTGCAGACGCTAGAACATTGGATGAGATAGAGCGTATTGTCAAAAATGACAAGCTTGATGGTATTATGATGCCTATTGATCAGGCATTCGAGGGCTATGGCACGGTTTATGTTATTCCCGATGAGGAAATTGTAAAGCATGCAGTTAATGGCGGTAAAATTGATATTAATCATGTATTTGCTGAGTCAATGAGTTCCTTTGAGGAGGATAACAGATACCGTATGTATTTACCGGATAACCGTTTCTTGGGAGTATATACTTACACTGATTCAACTTTTAAATTGGAGAAATTCTTCCTAGAAGAATAGAGAGAATAATGAATTATTTAGTTTCACTTTTTGATACACAAATTAATGAGCCAACTGCAATTACAGTAGGCAAATTTGATGGTATTCACAAGGGCCATAATCTTCTTACAACTGATATTATCAAGAAAAAAGAAGAGGGGCTCAAATCTTGTTTAATCACCTTCAAAAATTCTCCTAGAACTGTTCTAGAGGCAGACAACACGCCTTCTTTGATTACCAACAAAGAAAGAATGTTTATGCTAGAAAATAATGGTCTAGATTATCTTATCGAATGTCCATTTGATGAGAGATTAATGCAGACTGATGCCAAAGAATTTATTGAGTTTCTTGTAAATAATTTGAATATGAAATATATGGTGTCAGGTTCAGATTTTACCTTTGGATATAAAGGTGCTGGTAATGTTAGTCTTTTGGAGAGTCTATCTAAAGAACTAGATTTTGAATATAATTCAATTTCTAAAATTCAGATGAATAATCGAGATATCAGCAGTACTTATATTCGAGAGGAGCTTAGCAATGGCAACATTCAGGCTGTCAACGAAATGCTTGGATATGAATATTTTGTTTGGGGTGAGGTTGTTCACGGGGCTCATTTAGGTCACACAATCGGCATTCCAACAATCAATATTATGCCGGAGGCTTGTAAGCTTGTTCCAAAGTTTGGTGTCTATGTTACAACTATAGATTTTGATGGTCGAATTTATCATGGTGTTACAAATGTTGGTACAAAGCCTTCTGTATCCGATGAGAATATAGTTGGAATTGAGACACACATTCTCGATTACAATGGTGATTTGTATGGTAAATTTGTAAAAGTAACATTTATGTCATTCTTACGTCCGGAAATGAAGTTTAATTCAATTGATGAGTTAAAAAATCAAATGAACAAGGACAAGCAGGTTGCAAAGCAGTTTTTTAATAAATAGCCTATTTTACTAGAATTAAGATTACATATTACAAAAATATTACAAAATATTGACAGCAGACTCGATAGTTGCTATAATTCTACCGTTGCGTTTGTTGTTTTATATTTGGAGGTTTTATGAGAAAACGCATTATTTCAGCATTTTCATTGGTTTGCGCGTTTGCACTTATATTTGATTTTTGTGTTGACGCACAGAAGAATACTGTTATAGATGGTTCAGACGATTCTGCTTCTGCAACTGCTGGTGTTATTTCCGCTAGCGCTGTAGATTTAGAGTCTTTAGAGGATATTTCTGTTGAGGATTCACAGGCAATTGCCACTGCAAAGTCACTTGGTGATATTTATGGATACAACAATATAGGTATCTGTAATGTTTCAGAAGGAAACCTTAACATTCGAGAGAGTGCTTCTACAGACGGCAAATTAGTTGGTAAATTTCCAGCTAATGCAGCCTGCGAGATTGTTAGCACAGAAGGTGAGTGGAGCTACATCACTTCTGGCGAGGTAGAGGGTTATGTTCTTACTGAATACTTACTTACTGGCGACGAGGCTTGGGACAAGGCATTAGAGCTTGCTGAGTATGTTGCAACTTCGACAACTGGTGGTCTTAGAGTTCGTGTAGAGCCTAATACTGATTGCGAGATTATCTATCAGCTTGCTGATGGTGAAGAAGTACCAATTCTTGATAATACTCAGGATGATGAGTGGATCAAGGTTGACGTAGATGGTGATGAAGGCTATGTATGTGCAGAGTATGTTGATGTAGATTTATCTCTTACAACAGCTATGACACTTACAGAGGCTAGATATGGTGCTGGAGTTTCTGATGTTCGTATGGCGGTTTGTGACTATGCACTTCAGTTCGTTGGAAACAAGTACGTTTGGGGTGGTACATCCCTTACAAATGGTGTTGACTGTTCTGGATTTACTATGCAGATAATGGCAAAGTATGGTGTGTATTTATCACATTCATCTAGAGCACAGGCAAATGAAGGCACAGCAATTTCTACTTCTGAGCTAAAGCCAGGTGATTTGATTTTCTACGGTAGAGGTAGCACAATTAATCACGTAGCTATTTATATTGGAGGCGGACAGATTGTTCATGCTTCAAACAAGAGAGATGGAATAAAGATTTCTAATTATATGTACCGAACACCGCTTAAGTGCGTTAGGGTATTATATGATTAGCAAACAGGCTAGATACTTCATAGTATCTAGTCTTTTTTATTTGTGTATGATATAATTTCATTTGTGGTTCGCCACTAATTTGATTATTATTTTGAGAGGGATTTTAATATGAGTTTACTTGAACAGTGGCAGTCAATTGCCTACAATCAGAATCAGTCTCAGGCAGATTTACAGAGATTCTGGCAGAATTATTTCTTACTCGAAAAGGGAATTTATGAGCAGCTTTTAAATGACCCTGACACAGAAGTAAAGGGAACAGTTAAGGAGCTTGCTGAGAAGTTCAAAATTGAGGTTATGCCTATGGTGGGTTTCCTCGATGGAATTAATGATTCTCTTGTAGAGGCTAATCCAATTGAGACAATGGAAGAGGATACAGTAGTATCTCTTAAATTTGATAAAGAAAAGCTTTTCAAGAACATGATTGATGCAAAGGCTGATTGGCTTTATGGTCTTCCACAGTGGGAGAATATATTTGACGAGGAGACAAGAAAGTCTCTTACAAAGGAAGCAAAGAACATGCATACAATCGTTCGTTCAGAGAAAAAGGTTGGACGTAATGATCCATGTCCTTGCGGATCTGGCAAGAAGTATAAGTTCTGTTGCGGAAAACGTGCTTAAAAATATCTTGAGCTTGCGAAAGATTTTTTAAGTGCTAGTAAGATCCAGAATGAATCTTACATGAAAACGTGCTTAAAAACTAAAAAATTATGGAGCTATCGGTTTACGATAGCTCCTATTGTTTTGAAAAAGCTTGGATATGAAATTGAACAGCAGGCTTCATTGTCAAATGTGGTTTCCCCATCAGCAACGAGTCCTGCAATTGCAAATGACATTGCTATGCGGTGATCTAAATACGTATTTACGATAGTACCTTGGAGTGGATTGCCACCATTAATTATCATTCCATCATCAGTTGGTGTGATATCGCATCCCATAGCTTTTAGATTCTCAGTGACAGTAGCAATACGGTCACTTTCTTTTACTTTCAATTCTGCTGCATCTTTTATTATTGTTGTGCCACTAGCACAGGCCGCCATTACAGCAATAACAGGAATTTCATCTATTAGAGTAGGAATAATATCACCTGAAACTTCACATCCATGTAAATCGCTTGTACATACATGAATATCTGCAACTGGTTCACCTGATACAATTCGTTCATTTAATAATTCAATATTTCCACCCATATCTCTAGCTACTTTGATTATTCCAGCTCTGGTTGGATTCGTATTTACGTTTTTAATTAATAAATCTGAATTAGGGCAAATTAGTCCTGCAACAATAAAGTAGGCAGCTGATGAAATGTCACCTGGAACCTCTATCTTTTGTCCAACCAGCTTTGGGCCACCAATAATTGAAGCTGTTAAACCTTCTGATTTAATCTCAGCGCCAAATCCAGAAAGCATAAGCTCCGTATGATTTCGAGATACAACAGGCTCAGTAACTGATGTAACTCCATTAGTATATAATCCTGCAAGCAACACACACGATTTTACCTGAGCAGAGGCAACAGGAGAATCATAATGTACAGGATTTAAAGGACTACCTCCAATTTCTAATGGAGCACATCCGTTATCTTTGATAGAACGGATATTAGCCCCCATCATTGTAAGAGGTGTGATAATTCTTCCCATAGGACGTTTTTGTATGGATTCATCGCCGTTTAATGAACTGATAAAGGATTGTCCAGCAAGAATTCCGGAAATTAGTCGAGTAGTAGTTCCGCTGTTGCCAACGTCCAAAATATTTTGAGGCGCAGAAAGTCCATGTAGCCCCTTTCCTTGGATTACAACATGGTCGCCATCTTGAGTTATATCTATTCCCATTTCTCGAAAACAACCAATCGTAGATCGACAATCGGCCCCGTCTAAAAATCCTGTTAACTCAGTGATACCTTCTGAAATTGCGCCAAACATAACGCCTCGGTGACTGATTGATTTATCTCCAGGTATTGTGATTTCACCCTTTAAGCTTTTTATTTTTGATATAGCCATTTATATTTCCTCATTAATTTGTTCTTTGTCTTGTGTAGTAATTATTGTGAGTGAGAACAGTCTGAGCTCTTTTCATAGCATCATCAGTATAGAATTCTATTCTTAGAACACCAGGCTCAAACTCTCTATTATGAATAATATCAATATTCTTTACACTGATATCTGCATTTGCAAGTAGCTGTAGAACTCCAACAAGTGTACCAGGTTTATCATCGATATCACAATATAATTCATGGAAACGAACCAAGGCATTTCCTGGAATAGTGATGGAATCGCGATAATCCTTGGCTTTTGTCCAGAGGGATAATATTTCATCTGCATTTGCAGTATCGATAGCAGACCTAAAGGTTTCTAATTCATCTTTAAAAGCGTCAATTAGCTTTAACACTGAATCTCTGTTACTTAAAAAGATGTGCTGCCACATTGTTGGTGAGCCAGATGCAATTCTTGTTATATCTTTAAAACCACCGGCAGCAATTGTCTTGCAAATAGCACGTTCATCGTCTGTATCCTGAACTAAATTAACTAAAGCTGCAGCGATTACATGTGGTAAATGTGAAACAGCTGCGGTTGCCTCGTCATGCTGCTCAGGAGTGAGCTTTATAGGAACGGCTCCTAGACTTGCTATATATGCACCGAATTCATCATAGGTGGTAGGACTCATTTCTGCATCTGCTGTCAAAATATAATAAGCATTTTCAAGCATTAGAGCAGAAGAGTGTTCAAGACCAGTTAGCTCTGAACCTGTCATTGGATGTCCTCCAATAAATTGGTTTGTAATGCCAAGCTCCCTAGCGACAGCTGTGATATCACCTTTTACAGAACCTACATCTGTAATTATGCAATCAGGTTTTACAACATCTTTTAGCTTGCGTAAGTACTCGCAGTTTACTTTTACAGGGGAACATAAGAAGATAATGTCACATTGTCCAAATTGATGAATCTTTAATAATCCATTATTATCGATTAGGCGTTCTTCAAATGCGGCTTCAATTGTTGATTCTCTTGATGCGGTAGCAAGAATTCTAGTGTTTGGATAAGTCTTTAATATGGCCTTTGCTATACTTCCACCAATTAATCCTAATCCAACGAATCCAATAGTTTTTGTCTTCATATTTAGTCTCCCTTATACATCTCCAACGTCAAACACACTTTACTACTTTAAAGTGAGAATATATTTATATAATAACACATATTCTCATTGTAAATAGTCTGAATATTGATTAAAATATAATTAGTTTTTACACAAGATATGACGCGTTGGGGAATGCGTCAAATAATTATTGGGAGGTAATACACATGAAGGTTTTTACTACGGACAAAATTAGAAACGTTGTGTTGCTTGGTCACAGCGGGGCGGGCAAAACCAGTCTCATTGAATCAATGGCTTTTCTAGCTGGTCAGATCAGCAAGCCGGGCACTATCGAGGCTGGTAATACCATTAGTGACTACGACAAATTGGAGACAAAAAACAAGTTTTCTATCTACACATCTATAGTTCCAATCATTTGGGGCGATACTAAGATTAATTTCCTAGACACACCAGGATATTTCGATTTTGTTGGAGAAGCTGAAGAAGCTGTTTCTGCAGCTGATGCGGCTATTATTGTAGTTTCAGGTAAAAGCGGAATTGAGGTTGGTACAAAGAGAGCTTGGGAGATGTGCGACAAGTTTAATCTTCCTAGAATGGTATTTGTAACTGACATGGATATAGATGATGCCAGCTATAGAGAAATCGTAGAAGAACTTCAGAGTTTGTACGGCAAAAAGATTGCTCCTTTCCATCTTCCAATTAGAGAAAATGGTGAGTTTGTTGGCTATGTAAATGTAATTCAGCAAATGGGCAAGCGCTGGAAGGCAGATGGTACAGTTGAGCATAGTGATGTACCAGATTACAATCAGGAATATTTGGAGAAATATCGTGAAGCTCTTATGGAGTCAGTCGCTGAGACTTCAGAAGAGTTCATGGATAGATATTTTGGAGGAGAAGAATTCTCAGAGGATGAAATCAGACAGGCTCTTCGTGTGAATGTTGCATCTGGTGATATTGTTCCTGTAATGATGGGATCAAACCTCACAAACAGAGGACAGTACACAATGCTTACTGACGTTGTAAAATATCTTCCAAGCCCTGCTGATTGTACAATTACAGGAATTAACGCAAATACGAATGAAGTTTATGAAGCAAATTATGATTTTGCAAAACCAAAGTCAGCATATGTCTTCAAGACAATTGTTGATCCATTCGTTGGAAAATACTCTTTAGTAAAAGTTAATTCTGGTGTACTTAAAACTGATGATTTGCTTTATAACAAGCATAAGGAATCTGAGGAAAAGATTGGAAAGCTATATATTCTAACAGGTAGCAAGCCAGAAGAAGTACCTGAGGTACATGCTGGAGATATCTGTGCACTTTCTAAATTACAGAAGGTTGCCACAACAGATTCACTTTCTACAAAGGCTAATCCAATTCTTTATATCAGAACACCTTTATCAGTGCCATATACCTATAAACGTTATAAGGCAAAGAACAAGGGAGACGAGGATAAGATTGCACAGGCATTGGCAAAGTTATGTGCAGAGGATTTAACAATCAAATCTGTTAATGATGGTGAGAATAGCCAGTCACTTATTTATGGTATTGGTGATCGCCACATTGATATGCTTGTTCAAAAGCTTAATGAAAAATATAAAGTTGACATTGAGTTAAGCCAGCCAAAGATTGCATTTAAAGAGACTATCAGAGGAAAATCTGATGTTGAGTACAAGTACAAGAAACAGACTGGTGGACATGGACAGTATGGTCATGTAAAGATGACCTTCGAGCCTTCTGGAAATATGGAAGAGCACTACAACTTTACAGAGTCAGTTGTTGGTGGCGCTGTTCCAAAGAACTATTTCCCAGCTGTTGAGAAGGGCCTTCAGGAGGCTGTGCTTGCAGGACCACTTGCTGCATATCCAGTTGTTGGTATCCATGCTAATCTTTATGATGGAAGCTATCACCCAGTTGATTCTTCAGAAATGGCATTTAAGGTTGCTGCCAAGGGTGCATTCAAGGACGGAATTATGAAAGCTAATCCAATTCTCCTTGAGCCAATTGAAACACTTAAGGTTGTTGTTCCAGATGCATACACTGGCGATGTAATGGGCGACCTTAATAAACGTCGTGGTCGTGTTCTTGGAATGAATCCAACTGAAACAGGCGGAAAGACAGAAGTCCTTGCAGAAGTACCTATGGCAGAGCTTTATGGCTACGACACAACTCTTCGTTCAATGACAGGCGGCTATGGTACATTCTCATATGAATTGGCTCGCTACGAGCAGGTTCCATCAGATGTTCAGGCTAAGGAAGTTGAGCGTAGAGCTAATAAGATTAAGGATGTTGATGAAGAATAAATAGAATATCTTAGTTCTCTTAGGCGGTTAATCCGGAAGTTCTTTTCGGGTTAGCCGCTTTTTTAGTGAAAAAATGGTATTATTATTTAGAACAAAAAAATTAAAGATGTTTGAGAGGTAATGATGAAAGGAAAAGTTTCAAAAATTATCGTATATACGTATTTGATAATAATGCTGGTGATATATCCGCTGGCTATGAATGACATTTACTTTGATATTACAAGAACTAAGAGAATGATTTTATATAGCGCATCCTTTGTGCTGATAGTTGGATTAGTTCTCTTAGGACTTATGAATCACAAAAATATAATAGAAATTAAGGAGAAACTATTCTTTTATAAATGGACGTTTATATTTTGCGCTATTTTATTAATAAGCTTGCTCATAACTTTTATTGGCAATGGCGCTTCAAGCGTAGCTTTCTATGGTAATGACGTACTTGGTTTAGGTCTTATGTTTTACCTATTACTACTAGTTAGCTCGTTGATATTTTGGACACTTCAGTTTGATGAAAAAGGATTTCTATATTTAATTTTGGGGACTTCAATTATTGAAGCAGCCATATGCTTCCTTCAATTCTCAGGAGTAGATGTTGGTGGTTGGACAAGTCAAATTGTTGACTACCAGAGAAATCTATTTATGGGGACAATTGGAAATATTGAGTACGTTGGATTTTATTTTGTCGTTGTTTTCCCGTTTGCAGTCTATGCCTTGCAAAGAAAAGAAATGCAGATTATTGGGACGCTGGCAATATTTTGTTCATCTTTAGGTATTGTTGTATCCAATAATGACGGCAGTATTTTGGCTTTTGCATTTGAAATGGCAATATTGTTTGTCTTTATGAGCAAAGCGGAAGAGAAGCTTGAGGTGTTTTTTAGGCTATTTGTAATTATCGCATTTGCGTTAATGATAATAAAATTTGTTTCGAGTTATGCGAATGAAGCTAGACCACTGGGGAGCATACAAAAGCTTTCTATTCATCCAGTGATTTGTGTGTGTTTATTTGTTTTTGGAGTGATTGGAATCTATCTGGCTAAGCATAGAATTGCATTGAAAATAATCAGAGTAAAATCTTTAATTCTTTTGATTTTGCTTTTAATGATTCCTATTTATATTTTCGTCTATACATGCTTCATTGGTAAAGGCACAATTCCGTTCCTTGATAATTTCCTTTACTTTGATATCTACTGGGGAACTCATAGGGGATATTTGTGGCAATCAGCAATAGATATTTTTGCTAATGCCAATTTATTTGGAAAGTTATTCGGACAGGGAGATGGTTCTTTTTGTAGGATTTACTATTATAACTATTTGGAGACCTCTCAAGAGCTTGGGCTTTATTATAATCTTGACGCTCATAATATGTATTTGCAGTTTTTGTGCGAATATGGATTGTGTGGGCTTATAAGTACTCTTGGTATAATCGCTACAAGCGTACATCGACAGTTAAATAGTGAAAGAGATTTTGATAAGTATAGAGCAGTTGCTTTAGTAGGAACTCTTATAGCGGCATTATTCTTAGTTAGCCAAAACATAACTTTAGGTTTTTTACCTATTCTAATCGGCTAGTTTTATTTGCAAAACTTCACAGCTTTTATTATAATTGCGAATAGTTGTATATATCACGAGGTGAGAAAATGAAACATAATTTTAAAGCAATTGAGAAAAAATGGCAGGCAGCCTGGGAAAAAGACCAGATTTTCAAGGCTGTTGATGGTTCTGACAAGCCTAAATTCTACGGTCTTGTAGAGTTTCCATATCCATCAGGTGCTGGTATGCACGTTGGACATATCAAGGCTTATTCTTCAGTAGAAGTAGTATCTAGAAAGCGTAGGATGCAGGGCTACAATGTATTGTTCCCAATCGGATTTGATGCATTTGGTCTTCCTACAGAAAATTACGCTATCAAGACAAATACACACCCTAGAAAAATCACAGATGACAATATTAAGAAGTTCACAAAACAGCTTTCAAGTGTAGGTTTTTCTTTTGATTACAGTCGTACAATCGACACAACTCAGGAGGATTACTACAAGTGGACACAGTGGATTTTCCTTAAGATGTTCGAGAAGGGACTTGTTTTCAGAGATAAGACTCTTGTAAATTACTGCCCACATTGTAAGGTAGTACTTTCAAATGAGGATTCTCAGGGCGGAAAGTGCGATATTTGTGATAGCGACGTTATCCAAAAGGAAAAGGACGTTTGGTACCTTCGTATCACAGAGTATGCTGACAAGCTACTTAAGGGCTTAGATGAGGTTGATTTCCCTGAAAATATCAAGCAGCAGCAGGTAAACTGGATTGGTAAATCAAAGGGAGCATTCGTAAACTTCACTCTTGAAGGCATCGAAGACAAGCTTGAAATTTACACAACTCGTCCAGATACACTTTGCGGTGTTACATTCATGGTAATTGCTCCAGAGCATCCATATATTGATAAGTATGCTGACAAGATTTCTAACATGGACGCAATCTTAGCATACAGAGCTGAGTGCCAGAAGAAGTCTGAGTTTGAGCGTACACAGCTTGTTTCAAAGGACAAGACTGGTGTTAAAGTCGAGGGCTTTGATGCAATCAACCCTATTACAGGCAAAAAGATTCCAGTTTTCATTTCTGATTACGTAATGATGGGTTATGGTACAGGTGCTATTATGGCTGTTCCTGCTCATGACCAGAGAGACTGGGATTTTGCTACAAAGTTTGGTATTGATATTATCCCTGTTATTGAGGGTGGCGATGTTACTAAGGAAGCTTACACAGGCGAAGGTAACATGATTAACTCAGAGTTCCTTAATGGTCTTACTAACAAGAAGGACTCAATCGACAGAATGATTCAGGAATTAGAGAAGCTTGGCTGTGGTAAGGCTGGTGTTCAGTTCAAGATGAAGGATTGGGCATTTAATAGACAGCGTTACTGGGGTGAGCCTATTCCAATCGTACATTGTCCTACATGTGGTGATGTTGCAGTTCCATTTGAGGAGCTTCCACTTAAGCTTCCTGTACTTGAGAACTTTGAGCCAGGTACAGACGGAGAGTCACCACTTGCAAAGATTGACAGCTTTGTAAATTGCAAGTGCCCTAAGTGCGGTGCTGATGCAAAGCGCGAGACAGATACTATGCCACAGTGGGCTGGCTCTTCTTGGTACTTCTTACGTTACATTGATCCACACAACGATAATGAGTTCGCTGCAATGGACAAGCTCAACTACTGGATGCCAGTTGACTGGTACAATGGTGGTATGGAGCATGTTACACGTCACTTGATTTATTCTCGTTTCTGGCATCATTTCCTTTGTGCCCCTGTT
>JAEEGH010005645.1_pt1 | contig 31263 bp, 16 predicted proteins | sample 9134181 | NCBI WGS metagenome assembly JAEEGH01 (sample SAMN16246544, study PRJNA631951) | gut metagenome | biome: gut microbiome; feature: rumen; material: DP-attached | host: Bos | place: Iran: Karaj | collected 2018-10
ACTCTTTCCGGCAAAATATGAAAAGCCAAAGACCACGGCGCCGGTGAAGATAAACATGATGCCGTACAGGAGCTTTATTGTCCTACTTAAAGCCTGATCACTTTCCATTGCTCTTTCTCTTCTCCAGTTTCTTTATGGATTTTGTGGTCTGCCTGTTGGCAGCCTTCTTTTCAAAATCTTCGTATGCCTTGACGATCTTCTGTACAAGAGGATGTCTTACAACGTCGGAGCTGGTGAGGGTGATAAATTCAATCTCATCGATGCCCTTAAGTACGGTAGCGGCAACATCAAGTCCCGACTTTACATCCGGGGCCAGGTCCTTCTGTGTGGCATCACCTGTGATGATGACCTTGGAACCAAAACCAATTCTGGTAAGGAACATCTTCATCTGAGCAGGTGTTGTATTCTGAGCTTCATCAAGGATGATGAAGGCATTATCCAGTGTACGACCTCTCATGTAGGCCAGGGGCGCTACCTCGATGAGGCCCTTTTCCATGTTCTTGATAAAGTTCTCGGTGCCCATGATCTGATACAAAGCATCGTAAAGTGGCCTTAAGTAAGGATCTACCTTGCTCTGAAGGTCTCCGGGCAGAAATCCCAGCTTCTCTCCGGCCTCAATGGCAGGTCTTGTGAGTATGATCCTGCTGACTTCCTCTCTCTGGAAGGCTGTAATAGCCATAGCCATGGCAAGATAAGTCTTACCTGTTCCCGCGGGGCCCAGGCCGAAAACTATCATCCTGTTACGTATGGCATCTACGTATTTCTTTTGCCCAAGGGTCTTGGGTTTGATGGGCTTGCCTGAAATGGTATGACAGATAACGTCCCTGTCCATATCAACAAGCACGTTTTCTGAAGATTTGGCCGGTGTCTCCCTGGGATCCTCCTTGAGGGTGATGGCGTAGTCCACGCTCTGCTCCTCGATCATGGATCCCCTTCTGGATAACTGTACCAGCTCTCTTATTATCTCCGATGCCTTGGTGGCACCTTCCCTGTCGCCTATGATGTGGAGTTCCCCGTTCCTGTCGATGATCTCCACCTTAAGACTCTTCTCGATCTTGCGGATGTAGCTGTCGTTCCCGCCAAAAATATTTCTTTCATCCTCCGCAGTCAGGGCAAGTGTAAGTTCTGTAATCTCACTCATTCAATCTTTCTCCAACCCTTATTTATGATACGGCTCTCCGTTTATTATCCTGTACCCCCTGTAGATCTGTTCAAGCAGGATAACCCTCATCATCTGATGGGGAAAAGTCATATCCGAAAAGCTGATGCTGCGATCAGCTCTCTGTAAAACACTCTCATGAAGTCCAAGGGATCCGCCGATCACAAACTGTATGTGGCTGACGCCACCAACGGCCTGATCCTGCAGAAAGTCCGCCAGAGCCTCCGAGGACAGCTTCTTGCCCTTGATGGCCAAAACCACCACCTGACCGCTGTCATCAAGACTCTTTAGGATGCGCTCTCCCTCTTTCTTTTTGATCTGCTCCTCCACTGCAGGCGGGGCATTGTCGGGAGTCTTCTCATCCTGGACTTCGATTATATTCAGCTTGCAATATCTTGAAAGGCGCTTGGAATACTCGCTGATGGCGTCATTCCAATACTTTTCCTTGATCCTTCCAACGCAGACAATACTGATCCTGATCATCTGTCACCTTACTTCCTGACGCTACCGCCGGAAATAATGTTCCGGACACCGTTGCCCTTGGCCAGTTCCTGCTTCATATAAAGGTGTCTGTCGCTATCCTCGGTCTGGCTCAGAACAGCGATCCTCTTCTGGTCATCAAGTTTAGAGTAATCAACCTGTTCCCAGTTACCCTTAACGCACTTACCTGTCCACTCGGTGGTCTCGCCGGAATTATTGATGGTTATGATGTACATCTCGCCGTCATAGAGGCCTCCGGAAAAAGTGCCTATGGCATTCTGAAGATACACATCGCTGTCGTTCATGTGCTCCTGATTATAGTCGTAATGCTCCTGTCCCTGGCCATTCGGAAGGTCATCCTTCCAGCTGCCCACATACAGGTGCTCTGTTACCACATTGGTGCTGTAGGCAGGATAAAAAGAGAACCAGGCTCCTTCACCGTCTCTCTTGCCTGCTGTCCAGTGTCCGTAATAATACTGGCTGTCGGCGTAAACGGCAATTCCCGTTCCCTCAGGAAGTCCATCGGCGTTGACCTCTCCGGAGTAAAAGAAATCCTTGCTGCCTGTGAGGGCATAGGACATGGCTTCAAATCTCTCAAGATGTGCCAGGTCTCTGACAGCATCTGTGTTGCCTGCCTCCCAGTAAGCGCTCATCTCCTGAAGCTGCGCCGTGACGTTATATTTCATTCCCTTATAAACATCCTTAAGAACAGCTCCGCTTGTGCCGTAGAAGCTGTTTCCGGATACGGAAGTCTTGGCTGTGTTCTTGTCCTGCGTGGTGGCAAGGGTTGCAGCATTTGAGGAGGTATCCTCTGTGGTTGCTGCCTCTGTAGAAGCTGTGTCTGAAGCATCTGCCTCAGCGGTATCTGTGGCAGCCTCTCCTGCCTCCTCCGTGCCATTGTTGTAACTTGCTATATTCTCATCAAGTTTCTGGCTGTCGCTATTCTTGTGTCCCGATAATGCCAGAAATAATACCAGTATCAGCAGTATTACCGCGGCTATTCCGGATGTGATTGCTATTTTTATCTTTTCTTGTCTGTCCATGTTGTCTCCTTTTAAAAAGTTCAAGATATTATAGCATTAATCCGCAGGATAGGCACTATCAAGGAGTGCTAATATACTTAAATCCAAGCATGGTCACATCGTCGAACTGATCTGCTTTTCCCACAAAGTCAGTGAGATCCTTTCTGACTGCAGGAAGAAGTTCAGCCATATGCTCATCCTTGTGGGCATCAAGAGCTGCCAGCATCCTGTCTGTGCCGTACTGCTCAACCTCTTCATTGATGGCTTCGGGTATACCGTCGGTGTAGACAAAGAGCGTATCTCCGGGCTCAAGCTGTATCTCGTATTCCTTGATCTTGATGTTCTCCATTGCCGCAAGGGCCAGACTGTGCTTGTCCTTAAACAGCTCAAAGTTCCCATCTTTCTTTCTGATTGCAGGATACTCATGACCGGCATTGGCGCATTTTACTATTCCCGTCTTGAGATCCACGATTCCGATCCACACCGTCACAAACATGTCGGCATCATTTCCCTCGCATAGGGCTGTATTGGCAGCTGTAAGGATATCTGCAGGGCCTTTTCCGGATTCTGCAAGAGTCTTTATGGACGTCTTACTCCTCATCATAAACAGAGCCGCCGGGATTCCCTTACCCGAAACATCCGCTATTACCATGGCCATCTTATCGTAATCTACAAAGAAGAAATCATAGAAGTCTCCGCCCACTTCCTTGGCAGGATCCATGGTTGCAAAGATCTCAAAATCATCTCTCTTAAACTTAAAGTGCTGAGGAAGCGCAGAGGCCTGGATTGTCCTTGCAAACTCAAGCTCCTCATCTATTCTCTTCTCCGCAGCATCAATATAACCCTTCAGAACATCAACCGTCTGATTAATGTCATTGGACAGGGATGCAAACTCCGAAGCATAGTAAACAGAAACCGTCTCATCCAGGTTTCCGTTGGTGATCTTATTAAGTGATTCATTCACAAGGTCAAGGTTATTTACGACGATGCTCTGAACCAGAAGGGATATGAGCACATAGATAACCGTAAAGAGCATGATATCTGCAAAGGCCGTCTCGTAGGCTCCTGCATTTCTGCTCTGATAAACCTCATCGGTTGGCAGGAGCACCAAAAGCTTCTCCATGTTATCCAGCTTTTCAATCCTGCAGAAGGAATCCGTTCCGAACATGTTGACCCTTGCATATTCCGTAGCTCCGAGTCTGTTAACGGTATCAAGATCCTTCTGAGTAAGGCCTGTGCCCTTATGGTCACCTGCTATGACTACCCCGGATTCCTGGATTATGTCAAAAGAGCCTTCATCACCCACATGGAAGTTGAGGATGCCCACGTCGTTTCCGGCTTTTCTTACCCTGTTGTAGGTCTCTGTGATATCAGATGCCGCAGTCTTTAACTGAGTCTTGGAATCCTGGATTGCAGACTGGGTCTGTATGGCAAAAGAAAAACCGAAGTTGCCGATGATAATGACTGTAGTAACAATAAACAGCCAGAACTGAAATCTCTGGGAAACCTTGATCTCTTCATCGGGAACCCGTCTGAAGGGGTTCTTGAACTCTCCCGCTGCAATTCTTATGACAATGGATGTAAGTGCCAGTCCGATACCGCAGAATATGATCATGGGAATGGAGCAGACTCTTACAACGTAAAAGGCCATCTTCATATCGCCTCTGTGGGTTATGAAAACCACGTACATATGGAATACTTCCATGACGGCGCCCATGAAGAATGAATATATTGCAGATGGCTTTTTTCTCTTAAAGATATAAATATTCATGGCCGCAGCCACAAAGCCTGAAAGACAGGTAGATACGCTGCAGGCGATCCTGGTGTAGGAACCGACTCCAAAATATGTGCCGGCAATATATCTTTCTATTCCACCAAGGAGACCTGCAATGATACCTGCGGTAGGATCAAAGAAGAGTCCCGCAATAAGGGGACCCAGATCCCTGACGTTTATGAGCATATCTATATAGTCCACTCCAAAATGAGTGGACAAAATAGCGCAAAATCCATATACCAGCCCCAGCAGTATCCTGATGGGCCAGGAGATACTCCTGTGACGCAATGCTTTCCAGATAAGAAGTGTCAGAAGTACATGCCCCGCTACAATAAGGGACATCTGAAAGATCATTGAAATCATGTAAGTTCCAGCCTTTCCTGTGGTCACAAATCCCACAATACTATTGTAGCAATGATTATGTACCTCTACCAATTAAAAAAAGTTAATAATTTAATAGTTTTGCGCATAAAAACAGGAGCCCTTAGGGCTCCTGTAGCGTGAATCTCTTATTATCTCTCTTTTCCGTAGAAGAACAGTCCCAGCATGCCCGGGCCTACATGGCTTCCGGAGAAAGGCTCGTGCTGACTGATGGTTATAGGCACATTGGGAGTGATCTCTTTAACCATAGCACAGAGCGTCTCGGCGTCCTGAAGGCAATCTCCGTGAGATATGCATACATGCTGATCCGGTATGTCCATAACCTTCTCCTTGTACTTGCCGGCCAGAGCACGAATAGCCTGAGCTCTTCCTCTGACCTTGGAGCAGGATATGATATGTCCGGTGCTATCTCCAAACAGTATAGGCTTAATATTTAGTACAGTTCCGATGGTGGAAGCAACTCCGCTTACGCGGCCTGTCCTCTTTAAGAAGTTCAGATCATCCACTGTAAAGTACTGACACATGTGAGGAACATCCTCATCCAGAATACGGGCAGCCTCTCTCACATCAGTGCCCTTCCTTGCAAGTACTGCGGCTCTCTCCGCGAGAAGTCCGTTTCCAAAACCGCATCCGTGGGAATCTACGATGTGAATAAAACGTCCTTCAAACTCTTCCATCAGCTCATCCGCTGCAATCTTGGCTGCATTGTAGGTTCCGCTGATGCCTGAACTCATGGAGATATAGATAATGTCTCTTCCTCGCTCCAGAGCCGGTCTGAAGTGAGTTTCAAAGGTGTGTGAGTTGATAAGGGAGGTCTTGGCGACCTTGCCCTGTCTCAGTTCCTCGTAAAAAGCATGTCCGTCAAAGTGATCCACATCCCCAAGATATGTCTGAGGGACGTCATCAAGTGTGTATTCATCCGGAATCAGTTGAATTCCGTCAAGCATCTCCTGCGGAAGATTGGCACATCCGTCAGCAAATACGTCAAAACTGTAATCCATAGTAACCCTCTGTAAATGTTTTATTTAGATAAATATTCATCGATGCCCTTAGCGGCAGCCTTACCTGCGCCCATGGCCAGGATAACTGTTGCTGCTCCGGTTACGGCATCACCACCGGCAAATACGCCCTTCTTGGAGGTCTGTCCGTTAGCCTCATCAGCTACGATACATTTTCTTCTGTTGACCTCAAGACCCTCTGTTGTTGAAGAGATAAGAGGATTGGGTGAGGTTCCGAGAGACATGATAACTGCATCACACTCGATCTCGAACTCTGATCCGGGAATCTCAACAGGACTTCTTCTGCCTGACTCATCGGGCTCGCCCAGCTCCATGCGGATACATGTAATGCTCTTTACCCATCCGTTCTCATCCTCATGGATTTCAACGGGGTTGGTAAGAAGATCAAAGATGATGCCCTCTTCCTTGGCATGATGAACTTCTTCCTTACGTGCGGGAAGTTCTTCCTCACCACGTCTGTAAACTACGTGAACCTCAGCACCAAGACGAAGAGCTGTTCTTGCTGCGTCCATAGCAACATTTCCGCCGCCGACAACTACGCACTTTTTAGCCTTCATGATAGGTGTTGTTGAGTTCTCGTCAAAGGCCTTCATCAGGTTGCTTCTTGTGAGATACTCATTGGCTGAGAATACACCCATAGCCTGCTCGCCGGGGATATTCATGAATCTGGGAAGTCCGGCACCTGAGCCTACGAATACAGCCTCAAAGCCTTCCTTCTCCATGAGCTCATCAATAGTAACGCTCTTTCCGATAACAACGTCAGTCTCAAGCTTAACGCCAAGAGCCTTTACGTTCTCGATTTCCTTCTTAACAACGTCGTCCTTGGGAAGACGGAACTCAGGAATACCATAAACCAGAACACCGCCTGCCTCATGAAGAGCCTCAAAAATGGTAACGTCATAGCCCATCTTGGCAAGGTCTCCTGCGCAGGTAAGTCCTGAAGGGCCTGATCCGATAACGGCTACCTTTTTGCCCTTCTTCTCCTTGGCACCTTCGGGCTTAATGCCCATCTCACGAGCTGAATCTGCAACGTATCTCTCGAGCTTACCGATAGAAACGGGATCGCCCTTGATACCTCTAACGCACTTACCCTCGCACTGGCTCTCCTGAGGACATACACGTCCGCAGACAGCGGGAAGAGCACTTGACTTACTGATAACCTGGTAAGCAGCCTCTACATCGCCGGCCTTAACCTGCTGGATAAATCCGGGGATATCGATTGATACGGGACAGCCCTCAACACACTTGGGGTTGGGGCAGTTAAGGCATCTGGTTGCCTCTTTTTCAGCTTCTTCTTTGTTATATCCGAGGCAAACTTCTTTGAAGTTTTTTGCTCTCTCTTTTGCATCCTGTTCGCGAACAGGAACTCTTACAAATCCATCCATATGCTGATCTCCTTTTTATTATGGTATTGATAGGGATTGTTCCATTTCATTCTCGCAATCCTTATCAATGACAATTGCCGCATCCTCCGTGGTGTGTGTCGCCTTCCTGAGCCTTCAGATACAGTCTGCCCTCTTCTGTCTTGTAAAGCTTCATTCTGTTCATGGCCTGATCGAAGTCAACCTTGTGACCGTCAAACTCAGGTCCGTCAACACAGGCAAATTTAACTTCGCCACCAACGGTAAGTCTGCATGCACCGCACATTCCGGTTCCGTCAACCATAATAGGATTCATGCTGACAACAGTAGGAATTCCAAGCTCCTTGGTGAGCTTGCATACAAATTTCATCATGATCATAGGTCCGATAGCTACGCAGTGATCATACTTATTGCCCTCATTCCAGAGGTCCTGAAGAGCAACCGTTACCATACCTGTTCTTCCGTAAGAACCGTCGTCTGTAGTGATATGAAGGTTGCATACTTCCTTGAATCTGTCCTCAAGGATTACAAGATCCTTATTCTTTGCTCCGATGATAACATCACAGTCAACACCGTGCTCCTTGAGCCACTTGGCCTGGGGATAAACAGGTGCTGTTCCTACGCCGCCTGCGATGAATACGATCTTCTTTTTCTTGAGCTCCTCGATGTCCTCGTATACAAGGTCTGAAGCCTTACCCAAAGGTCCTACAACATCTGCAAGCTCGTCCCCTGCCTTCAGCTTTGAAAGCTTGAAGGTCTCAGCTCCGATGGCCTGAACCACGATCTCAACTGTTCCCTTCTCTCTGTCGTAATCACAGATTGTGAGCGGAATTCTCTCTCCCTCTTCGTTTACGCGGATAATGAGAAACTGTCCGGGTAAACACGCGCTGGCTACACGCGGAGCCTCAACAATCATCTGGAAAATGTTTGTTGTGAGCTCTCTGGCTTCCAAAATCTTAAACATAGTCATCCTCCTACAAAAATAATTTATCGCTGCCCATATTCGAAAAATACTCGCTTTTTCAATAATAAGGGATTGCTACAAAAATATCAATCTTTATTTCTTTAAATTGTTAAAGTATTCTTATCTGTTTGAAATTTTGATAAGTGTATACTTTCCGCTGGAGTCGTACCCCAGCCTGTTAACCGAGCCATCATGCGTATTCACCGCATATATGAGCCCTGTTGGTGTTACATTTCCGTCATAGGAAACATGGTTCTCAATGACCTTATAGTACTCACCGGCTCCCGGAATTTCTATCACACTATCATATATATACTCATTATGGCCATCCAGCCCTCTTACTTTGCCCGTGTTGTCCAAAAGGATATCCAGCCTTACCAGAGTCGCCACAAGGCTGTTTACGGCCTGCTCAGTGGATACGAGCCTTGTATATACCAGATGGTACTCCCTCTCCACTATTTCACTGCAGTTTCCGTCGTTATCAAAGGCAATGAATTTAAAGGAGCTCTTGCCAACAGGCATTGTAATGGGTGATATATACTGTTTTGAATCAGAAGTGGGATCGCTGCCGTCCGTTGTGTAGAAGATCGAGCATCCCGCCTCAGCCACTGCAACGATCATGGTGTTCTGATTGTACTCTCCGCTGGGCTCCATAATCTCCGGAGCTGCAGGAGCGCCCTTTTCGATCACATACTGCGCCTCTGCAACCGCACTGGCAATGCCAAAGCTGTTCACTGATACGGCCTTTACATCATAGGTTCCATCAGCATCCAGCACGATCTCATTCTCGTAGAGAATACTGCTTGAATCAGGTTCTCCGTCATTTACCGTATAATAGATCTTATTCTGCGCATCCCCAAGCACCTTAAGGCTGACGCTGGTCTCAGTGTATGTTCCCGATGCCGGATTCATGACAGGCATGGGTGGAACATATCTCTCTTTTAAAGAAACCGCCACTTCGTTGTCACTGTCATTTAAAAGCTCAGCTATTCTCTCATTATCACCGGTCTGTCTGCAGATGGAGATTATGCCCTCGTAAGCACTAAGGATCTTTTCTTCGTTGAAATTGTTTTCATCAGTTATCAGCAGGAGGCTGTCTATGGCCTCGTCGGTCATGCCCTCCTCCAGATAATAATCCGACATTCTAAAGAGGATGTCAGGATTTTGCGGATGCTCCTTATTTCCTTCTTTAAGATAAGAAATGGCCTTGTTAAAGTCTCCTGCGTTTCTTGCATTCTCAGCAAGTCCAAGATAATAAAGTGAAGTCTTGTTCTGATAGACAATAGCAAGGAATACCAGGGCAATAACAAGAAAGAGCGCAGCAATGACACCAAGAATAAGCTTCCACCTGGACAGCACTGCCCTAATGAAAGCTTTTCTCTTCGCTTCTCTTTCTGCTCTCTCTCTGTCTTCTTTGTTCAGTTCATCTGCCATTCCGGATAAGGTGGCGTTGATCTCATTCTCGATCTCCGGATCAAAATCCGGGACAAAGTTGATCTCAGTGCCACAGTTGTCACAGTACATATGTCCTTCCGGAATCTCAAGGCCACAGTTAGGACACTTCATTTATACTCCCGGATTATGACGAACCGCCGCCTCATAGCAGTTGTTCATCAGCATTGCGATAGTCATGGGGCCAACACCACCGGGTACAGGGGTGATCGCTCCTGCAATCTCACTCACTTCATCAAACTTAACATCTCCGCAGAGCTTGCCGTCTTCGCCGCGGTTTATGCCCACGTCGATGACTACAGCTCCCTCTTTGACATGATCTTTGGTTATAACACCTGCTTTCCCCACAGCTGCAATGATAATATCAGCTCTTTTACAAACAGCCTTAAGATCGGCTGTCCTGGAGTGGGCTACAGTTACGGTAGCATTTTCTCTCAGCATTAAAAGAGACATAGGCTTTCCTACGATGTTTGACCTGCCCACGATCACGCACTCTTTTCCTGTGATGTCGTAGTCGGGAAGACCTCTCTTTATCAGCTGGATAACACCTGCGGGAGTGCAGGACACAAAGCCCTTATCTCCCACAAGAAGCGCTCCAACGTTCATGGGATGGAAACCATCCACATCCTTGTAAGGACTGATGGTATTGATAACTTCTTTCTCATCTATGTGCTTTGGAAGAGGCATCTGAACGAGAATCCCGTCCACATCCTCTCTCATGTTCAGTTCGCGGACCAGCTCCAGAAGCTTCTCCTGAGAGGTGTCAGCAGGAAGCTCAAAAGAAAGAGACCTGTACCCTATGTATTCGCAGGCTCTCTTCTTATTGCGAACATATACCTGGGATGCGGGGTCTTCACCCACCAGAATAACGGCGAGGGTTACCTGTCTTCCCCTGGCAGAAAGCTTTGCGCATTTCTCCTTGAGCTCGTCTTTGATCTGTGATGATATGGCCTTGCCATCAATTATCGTTGCGCTCATATTATCTCCTTTTGTCGCGATATTCGGATTGCTCCGCTTACACTCTCATAATCCTTCGTCAAATCTCTATATCGCTTAGAACAGTCCTACAATCTTACCATTCTCGTCTACATCGATGTCGAATGCGGCAGGTCTCTTGGGAAGTCCCGGCATTGTAACGATTGCGCCGGTGAGGGCAACTACAAAGCCTGCTCCTGCGGAAACATAAGCTTCACGAACTGTAATATTGTAATCTCTGGGTCTTCCGAGAAGGTTCGGATCATCAGAGAGTGAGTACTGGGTCTTGGCCATGCAGACAGGGAGCTTGCCAAATCCCATCTCCTCTATCTTCTTAAGCTGCTTAAGGGCTGCAGGTGCAAAAGTAACACCGTCTGCGCCGTAGATCTCTGTTGAAACCTTTTCAATCTTCTCTTTCAGTGAGAGATCATCCGCATAAATAGGTGCATAGTTTGAAGGCTTGGTGTTTATTGTGTCGATGACTTCTTTTGCAAGGGCCTCGCCGCCTTCGCCGCCCTTTGCCCATACTTCTGAAAGAGCGAACTTGCAGCCTCTCTCCTCACAGAAGCTTCTTACATAATCAGTCTCTGCCTGAGTATCTGTAAGGAAGGAGTTAAGTGTGACAACAACGGGAACGCCGTACTTCTGGATGTTCTCGATGTGCTTTTCAAGGTTCACGATACCCTTCTTGAGTGCTTCAAGATTCTCTGTGCCCAGGTCAGCCTTGGCAACGCCGCCGTTGTACTTGAGAGCTCTGATAGTTGCCACAAGAACAACTGCATCGGGGTGAAGACCTGCGATCCTGCACTTGATATCAAGGAACTTCTCTGCTCCAAGGTCAGCGCCAAATCCTGCCTCTGTTACTGTATAGTCAGAAATAGAAAGAGCTGTCTTTGTTGCTCTCACTGAGTTGCAGCCGTGTGCAATATTGGCGAAAGGTCCGCCGTGCACGATAACAGGTGTATGCTCCAGTGTCTGAACCAGATTGGGCTTAATGGCATCCTTCAAAAGAGCTGCCATGGAACCTACTGCGTTAAGATCTCCTGCTGTTACCGGCTCGCCGTCTCTTGTGTAAGCAACAACTATTCTTGAAAGCCTGGCCTTGAGATCGTTCATGTCGCTTGCAAGACACAGAATAGCCATGATCTCGGAAGCAACAGTGATTACGAAGTGATCCTCTCTGGGAACACCGTCTGCCTTTGCGCCAAGACCTACTACGATATTTCTGAGGGCTCTGTCGTTCATGTCCTCAGCTCTTTTCCAAATGATCTGTCTTGTATCGATACCCAGCTCATTTCCCTGCTGGATATGATTATCTAAAAGTGCTGCAAGGAGGTTATTGGCTGATGTGATGGCATGGAAATCGCCGGTAAAATGAAGGTTTAAGTCCTCCATCGGGACAACCTGTGCATATCCTCCGCCGGCAGCTCCGCCCTTGATACCAAAGCAGGGGCCCAGAGACGGTTCGCGAAGCGCGATAACTGTCTTGTAGCCCAGTCTGTTAAGGGCATCTCCAAGGCCGACGCTGGTGGTCGTCTTGCCCTCACCTGCAGGTGTGGGATTGATTGCAGTTACAAGAATAAGCTTGCCCTTTTTGTTTCCGGAAACCTTGGCAAGGTATTCCTCAGAGAGCTTTGCCTTGTATCTTCCATAGTATTCAAGGTCATCCTCTGTTATGGACAGCTTTTCAGCCACTTCTCTGATGTGAAGCATCTTTGCTTCCTGTGCGATTTCAATATCACTCTTTACAGCCATTACTCAGTTCCTCCTCCATTCACATATGCATCAAACTCCGCCTTTGTCATCAGTACTTTCCTCGGCTTGGTACCTTCCTCTTCTCCGACCACGCCCGCCTCACAGAGCTGATCCATGATCCTTGCCGCCCTGTTGAAGCCGATCTTGAATACTCTCTGGAGCATTCCGATTGAAGCCTTTTCTTTTTCTATGATAATGTTCCCTGCCTGAACAAAGTACTCATCCTGACCCGATCCCGAATCGCCGCCTGCGGGAGCTCCTGCTCCACCGCCTGAGCCCGACTGGCTCTGAAGATTCTGGATCTGCTGCTCTATATCTTCGCCATATGATGAATCGATTCCCTGACCACGCAGGAAATCGGTAACTGCCTGTACTTCCGGATCTGACACAAAGGCGCCCTGTATTCTGGCGGGCTTGGTGTAGCCCTGAGGAAAAAAGAGCATGTCGCCCTTTCCAAGAAGTTTCTCTGCTCCATTCATGTCCAGAATTGTCCTTGAATCCACGCCGCTGGACACAGCAAACGCAATCCTGCTGGGCATGTTGGCCTTGATAAGTCCTGTGATGACGTCCACGGAAGGACGCTGCGTTGCAATAATAAGGTGAATGCCTGCCGCTCTGGCCAGCTGTGTAAGTCTGCAGATGGCATCCTCAACCTCATTGGCTGAAACCATCATGAGGTCAGCCAGCTCGTCCACGATCACCACAATCTGAGGAAGCGGCGGGTTATCCGGATCATTCTGATCCTCAAGGTACTTGTTGTAGCCCTTTAAGTCTCTGACGCCCGTTTCGGCAAATTTCTTGTATCTGTTGGTCATCTCGGCAACAGCCCAGTTCAGCGCTGCTGCGGCCTTCTTGGGATCCGTCACAACAGGTATCATGAGATGAGGAATACCATTGTATACAGAGAGCTCAACGATCTTGGGATCGATCATGATCATCTGCACATCCTTGGGATCCGCCTTGTAAATAAGACTCATGATGATGGTGTTGATGCACACTGACTTACCGGATCCTGTAGCACCCGCGATAAGAAGGTGCGGCATCTTTCCGATGTCCGTGACAACAGTCTTGCCGGCAATATCCTTACCGACCGCAAAAGCAAGCCTGGAATTAAAGTTCTTGTATTCATCGGACTCAAAAAGGTCTCTTAAGGCAACTGCCTGATTCTCCTTGTTGGGAACCTCGATTCCCACTGCGGCCTTTCCGGGGATAGGCGCCTCAATTCTTATGTCGCTGGCAGCCAGATTCATCTTGATATCATCCGCAAGGCCTACGATCTTGTTTACCCTTACGCCTGCCTCAGGCTGCAACTCAAATCTTGTAACCGCAGGTCCCTGGCTTATATCTGTCACAGTGACCTTTACGCCGAAGGTCTCAAGTACTGTCTGAAGCATATATGCTGTCTCCTTGAGCTGGCTCGCGGAGTATGTGTTCTTGTTCTTGGTTCCCTCTTTGAGGAGGCTTATAGGCGGGAATACGTACTTCTTTTTGACTGCCTTCTGATGCTTCTCTATAGCCTTCTCCATGGCCGGATTGGTGGTGTGCGGACCAGGACCCAGATTTGCTGTAACAGGCGCAGCACCGTTTATGCTTGTGTCTGCTCCCTTGCTCATTGAAATATGATCCTGAGCATGAATCTTGTAATCTCCGTTCATACCGTTTCCAAGATGCTCTGCATGCACAGGAACATCGGGAAGCGGATCCTCTTCCTCAAATTCTGCTGTAGCTCTGGCTACAAGTCTTGTAAGCGCCGGTGCCTCTTTATCTTCGTCAAAAGAACCTTCAGTGACATTCTCATCTATCACATCTTCAGTGTCAAAGCGCTCCGGTCTTGACGCATTGCTCTCGGTCTTTGAAATATGATTCTCGGGCTTTGCTGTGTAGCTCTCGGTTTTTATGACTCTCTGGCCGTCCGGCTCCTCATTGGTCTCTATTATATGATTCTTAAGCGTTATCTCATGTATATCGTCGTGGAACTCGTCCTCATCGGGAATAAAGAGATTCTTGTCCTCCTCCTTTTCTGCGGTATGGACTCTGATCTCATTTTTCTTTTTCTCTTCTTCATCCTCTTTGGCAAGCTCAGTATCCATCATTACGCCGGATACTTTTTTCTCCATGCGAAGGATCTTCTCATCCTCCTTCTGTTCGATGGCAAGGCGCCTGTTCTCCTCTATCTCGGCCCTTCTCTGCTCCATCTTCTCACGGCGCCTCTCGGCATAATCGCGGTAGTTGTCAGCCTCTTCCCTGGTCTTTTCGATAAGGCGCCTTCCACCCTTCTTAAGCCCTCCGACAAAGGACTGCTGGGTGAATACCACGATGGCCGCTATTCCTAACACGAGAATAAGCAGGACCGTGCCCACAAGGGACAGATACCTGTAGAAAAGATATGCCAGCGATCCCGCAAAGACACCGCCGCCGTCCCTTCCACTGCTGGCGCCGTTAAATATGGCAGCCAGATCATAGGAATCAGCAGCCTGAGGTCTTCCGGTAATAAGCTCGGCAAGTATTCCAACTATGAAAAAGAGAACCAGACCGGAAACGATCTTTCTTATAGATGCACCGGAGCCAAAGTTGGCGACGCCGACAGCCACTGCAGCCACCGCCACAATCGGTGCAATATAGGCGGTGATGCCAAACAGACCGAACAGAACTTTGCTTACAGAGTCGCCGATAGTACCACATATGCCAAAATTACAAAGAAATAAAAATACAGCCAGTGCGCCTGCTGCAAGAAGTATCAGCTCGCTCCTTAACGTGTAGTCAAGTTCGTCATTAGCAGCAGTATTCCTTCTCTGTGTTGATGCGCTCCTGGTTGATGTACTTTTAGATGATGTGCTTTTAGACCGGGAGGACTGACCTGTACTCCTCCTGGTAGAATTTCCCCTCTTATTTTCAGCCATTTCTTTCCCGTCACAAAACTTTCTTTTAAAAATTTCTTCGTCTGCTTTCCCAAAACAGACTCTAGATAGTATATCATTTTTATGTCCTTTATGCTATACTAACTACTGATTTAAAGTAGTTAATCGATATATCGTATTTTTATAATTGAAGGAGACAACAATGGAATTTAAGCAGGAATTGGAAACCGGCAGTTTTAAGATGATAGGCAATGCGGAGAACTCCTTAAAGATCAAGGAGGTTGCCGAGAAATGCCGTCTCGTCAAGACAGAAAACGGAGTTAAGGTCGAGCTGGCTTACACCGGTCCTAACGCAAGCAAGTACATGCAATATGTGGACAAGCACAAGGAAGAGCTCACCAAGTACCTTATGAACCCCGATGAATCAGATCTTTTTGAATGGATGGAGCTCTCTCACCAGACTCCCACTACTCTTCGCAAGCATGAAAAAGAAAAGCTCATCCTCTATGTAAACTTTGATCCCGAGACCCGTCTGGTAATGACAGGTATAGCAGATGAGAACGTAACCATGAAATTGGGTTCTCCTCTTATGGAGATTAATGTTGATCAGCTTACCCGTGACGAATTCAAGCTTCATATCTTCAACATGCTGCTTCTTGCCGATGAGATAGCTGTTCTCATGGGAAATACAGATCTTCGCAAGATGTCCAACATTCAGATCGTCAAGACCTATCTCACAGAGATCTATGACAAGTTCCACGAGAATCCCTGATGATCAGTTCTTAACAGCTTAAAAGCAAATAAAGAGTTTCGGGCGCCGATAATACTTCGGCGCCATTTTTATGCATAGAACACAAAAAACCGGCATACCATTTCTGACATGCCGGTTCTATTTATTGTTCAGTTATTCTCTTTTTGCCCGCTTATCAGGTCTCATCCTCTTCTTTCTTCTTTCCGAGGAGAAGGATTGAAAGTGCGCAGGCTGCAGATACGAGGATTGCCAGTACAGATGCTGCAGGGTTGCTTGAATCTGCTGTTCTTCCTCTTCTTGCACCGAGAACTGCTGCCTGTTCCTTGGGTTCTTCTCTCTGTGCTCCGAGAACTGAAGGTGTAGGTGCAGGTGCTACAGGTGTAGGATCATCAGGAATAGGTGTAGGTGTAGGAGGATCGGGTGTAGGATCATCTCCGCCGCCGCCTGTTACTGTAAGCCTTCCTTCAACTACTGTTACATCGTAGTTGGATTCCTTACCTGATGTGAAGGTGTAAGTAAAGGTATTGTAGCTCCATCCGGGATTTGTACGTGTACCTGTTACATTAAAGGATGCATTGTCGTTTCCTGCAAATCCTGAACCACTAACTGTAACTTCGTGGTTTGTAAGAGGTATGCCGTTATATACCTTGCTGTCAGTTGCAGATGTGAAGGTGATCGGGCGCTTGTTGATAACAAGTTCTGCGTCTTCAGTCTTTACATTGAACCTGTTTGTAACATCCTCACCGTCCAGCGTTACTTGTGCTCTTCCTGCGAACTGTGTAGGAGTCCTGCCTGCATCAGTTGCCTTGGCACCGGAAGTGATTCCTTCAACGGTATAAGTCTTGCCATTGATAACTACTGTGTTGTCGCCGGTCTTATCGGATACATCTTTTGCCTCAGCAACTGTTCCAAAGAGGTCATTCAGGAATCCCGTTGCTTTGCTTACAAGGCCGCCTTCCTGCTCGTCATCATAAGTTACGGTGAAGCCTTCTACGCTGTGCTCTTCTGCACTGTAGTCTGTTGTTCCGCCTATAGCATGAAGTGTGATGTTCATCATTTTGCCATAGTAGAATATGATAACGTTCTTGTCAGGATCAACATCGATGGTGATTCCCTGTTCTGCGTCGTCGATTATGAAGTAGTTAGCAACTTCTACAGGGCTTTCTGTTACAAGTGTCTGATATACCTGATTCTTAACTACCTTATCAGGAATAACGGGCTTAGTAGTGTTCTCCTCATAGTAGTGAACTGTGTACTGAAGATCGTTGCGTTTTGCGTAGTAGAATATTACATCGTCCATATCTACATCTACTACAATATCCTGAGAAGTGGGTGCTAATGCGTTCCATCCCTCAACTTTGACAGCCTCTTCTGTAATCTCCTGCTTATAGGTCTTGTTCTCAACCAGCTTATCAGGACTTACAGGATTGGTTGTGTTCTCTTCATAGTAGTGAACAGTGTAGCCAAGGTCACTTCTTATCTTGTAATAGAATATCAGTACATTCTCATCTTCGTTAGCAGAGATCTCAATTGTCTGCTTCTCCTGTGAAGACTCGTCAAGGTAATATCCGGAAACCTCTTCATATTTCTCAGTATGCTTGGACCCAAGCTTCACATTATTAACTTTCTTTTCGTCAAATACGCTCTGTTTTGTATCAACATCGAGATACTGAACTGTGTAGCTTAAGTCTTCTCTCTCTACGTAGTAGAAGATTATCTCCTGACCATTCTCTTCAAGAGTGAAGGTCTGCTTAGAAGCACCGTCAACTACCCATCCTGATGCAGTAGCATCCTTGGCTTCCTCTGTATACGACTGGCCATATGTCTTGCCGGATTCAGTCTTATCGGAAAGCCCGGGAACAGTTTCTGTTGTGTTCTTCTTGTAGTAATGAACAACGTAGGTATAGTCTGTTCTTGCTGCATATTCAAATACTACTTCGTTTCCTGTAAGCTCAATTGTCAGATTCTGTGAAGCAGCTGAAACAAGTTTATATTTCTTTGTAATCTCGTTATTCTTCTGCTCATCAGGCGTTACTGTTACAGTTGCGCCGTAGGTCTGCTTTCCAACTTCATCGGGATCAGCCAGAACCTTGCCGGTCTTCTCTTCAAGATATCTAACTGTATAAGAAAGGTCACTTCTGGGTACATAGTAGAAGGTGATCTGCTTGTGGTTCACATCAAGTACGAATTCCTGTGAAGCAGCTCCATCAACTTCCCAGCCTGATGCAGTTGCATCCTTAGCGTCCTCTTTGTACGTCTGGTTATAGGTCTTGTTATATCTTGTCTCGTCTGTAAGACCGGGAACCGGTGTACTTGTACCCTTCTGATAGTAGTGTACTGTGTAATCAAAGTCTACTCTCTTTGTGTAGTAGAATGTTACACTATTATCTTTAAGCTCGATAGTAATATCCTGAGTCTTAGGTGATACAAGAGTGTAGAACTCCTGAATCTGTTCGTGCTTCTGAGCATTAGGGCTTACAGTAATGGTCTCACCATAGGTCTTGCCACCAACTTCATCAGGATTAGCAAGAGGTTTCTCAGTGCCCTGCTCGAGGTAGTAAACAGTATAGGAAAGTCCGCTTACAGGCTCATAGTAGAATATGATCTGCTTGCCATTCTCATCCAGAACAAATTCCTTCTCAGAATCGCCTACGATGTCCCAGCCCTCTTTTGTCTTGGCTGTCTCTTTGTATGTCTCACCATAAGTCTTTCCGGTTCTGGTCTCGTCTGTAAGTCCGGGAACTGACTCGGTTGTACCATTCTTGTAGTAGTGAACGGTGTAAGTAAAGTCTGTTCTTGGTTTGTAATAGAATTTTACATCGTTGCCTGAGACTTTGATTGTAATTTCCTGACTGGTTGGTGGTACAGGATCATAGTTCTTTCTAATCTCCGCATCCTTATCAGCATCAGGTATTACAGTAACTTTCGTGTCAAAGGTCTGACCCTCTACTGTATCAGGATCAGCAAGAGGTTTCTCAGTACCCTGCTCAAGGTAGTAAACAGTATAGGTAAGATCAGTCCTGGGTACATAGAAGAATGTAATCTCCACGTCTTTTGCAGTTCCTTCGAAAGAAACTGTAACCTTTGAACGTCCTGATTCATTCTCTCCGTACTGATCTGTTGATGAGGATAATTTATATCCTTTGCTTGTTGCATCTTTGGCATCAACATCTACAGTTGTGCCATATTCGTTGCCACTTACTTCTAAGTCATCAAATACCTTAACTACTGTAGTTGCGCCCTCAAGGTAATAGTGAACAGTGTATGTATAGGTTACCTGCTCCCATACTGCAAACATTGCCTGATAAGGCATTCTCTCGTCTGCAGCTACCTGTTTTGCTTCCTTGGTAAGGGCGGCATCAGAGTAGAACTTGCCGTTGGTTTCGTTGTAATACAGGAACATATACTGTGCAGCATTTTCCTGAGTCCAATTAGCCTTAGTTGTCATGAAAGAATCAGCAGCTTCTTTGCTTCTTCCCATGTCAATTCTTGCCCATCCAAGGAACTTGAAGCCTGATCTCTCAGGTTTTTTCTGAATTGCAACAGCCTTGTTGATTCCAAGATTGCTGTCGTTATACTGTTCAGGACTGGCTACGGTATCAACGTGGTAAGCAGCTGTTCCGTCATTTACGAACCATGGGATGAATGTAGGTGTAGGCTCGCCGTTTTTCTTGAAGCTTGCACGGAGCTGTATGGTGTATGCCTTTGAACCATCGTCCCTTGGAGTAACCTTTGCATCGTCAATGTCTAACTCAAACTTCTGTCCGGGATAAACTTTCTTAACATCTACATACTTGTTGCCATCCCACTTCTGAAGCATCCAGCTGTCAAAACTGTATCCTTCTTTTGCAGACTTAACTGCAGGAACTGCTGAAACCATAGCACCGTCAACGTATATGTTATTGTCTACTGCTGTGCCGGTTCCATCAACATTGGCAACAGGATCATGGAGATCATAAATAACGTTTATTCCAAGTGCGCCGTCAATTACCTTTCTCCACTTAGCATAGAGATTGAATTCCTTTGTGAGCCAGGGACGATCGAGGTCGTCATTTGTCTTAGCGCCATTGCCCCATTTATCCATGGGATCTGTCATATGTGTTGTCTTATCATATGACTCTGTAACCGTTGTATCATTTAAAATGGTGTCTTCGTTAAATACCTTACCGAATCCGGAATCTGTGTACCAGCCAACGAACTCATATCCGTCCCTAAGTCCGTAAGGCACTTTAATGGTTGCACCGTAATCAACACGGTAGCTCATTGCTGCGCCGCCCCAGTCAAGAGAAGGATCTGTAACGCTTGTTCCTGCATTGGGATGAAGGAATACACGATACTGTACCTTTCTCCACTTTGCATATACAGTAATTCCGCCTATAGGCATCTTGGTAAAGGTGTACTTTTCTGTGCAGGCTGAATCTGAATACCAGCCTTCAAATACATATCCGGCTTCACTTGCAGGAAGAGTCGGAACGTAATTCTTGTACTCATCCACAATGGTGGCGCCTTGGTTTATTGAAGGAGTAGCATGAAGCAACCTGTCATTTCTGTTCTGAATGTGATTGCCTTCAGGGTCAATATACTCTCCGTCTTTGTAAGAAATGATATAGCCCAGACGATCATAGATATAGTTGATATGATGTACTGTTTCATTATTGGTCGTCCACTTATTTCGTGTTTTCCAGTCTCTGTCTCTTCTCTGGATAGCACTCGGATCGCAGTTATATCCCTGGAATGATGGCGGGTTCTGCTCATCGACATTAACATTGGATGATCTTGATACAACTACATGATCTTCATAGTAACTCTTGCCATCAAGCGTACGTATAGTCTTTCCACTGTAATCCTCACCGGGAACAGTCTCAAACCAGATGTGATATCTCCATTCATTCTTTTTGGCAAATCTTACGAATACATAGTTGCCATCCTTGTCATTTGTCTTTCCAAGAATGTTTTCGTCGAGAGTTGTAATAACACCCTTGACTGTACCTGAACCGTCATTTGTCGGGTTGGGCTTGAGTTTGGTTCCAACCATCATAACAAAGCTGACAGGTTCTCCACCGCCATTATCATGTACATTAACGCCATGAATCTTGTCGTAAGAAGGCCACTTGCTCTCAATGTTTTCTCCGTAATATGCCTCCATCACGAAATAGTGATAAGTACGAACACCAATACTCTCGGAATAGTCCGTATAATCTACAGTGGGATGAGAACTTTCATTATGCCAGGTTACAAGGTTGTTGTAATCACTTCCGCTACCTGAGTTGTAAGGGAATGAATACGCATAATTACTATCCCCGGGCTCTCTGTAATAGTAGAACTTGAACTTGTACTCAATTCTGTCAAAGTAAAGATTGAGAACAGCATCACCTTCCGGTGTTATCTTTGCATCTTTAACATTTTCCTGCAGACAGAAACCTGTAAACTGAATCTTTTGTCTCTTTGCACCGGTGCCGATATACGCGTAGTCTTCATCCCCGTTATTAGCAAACTCCCAGGGAATATTCTGCCCAACAGTGCCATTTTCATAAACATATGATGCCTTAATGTCATACCCTGACCTGGACAGATTCTGGGTATTGATTATAACCGTATACGGAGCTGTAGGATTAGCTTCCCACTTCGCAAAGATTGTGGTCTTTTCTTCGATTGTATGACCAAATTCGAACGGCTCTCCTGTGCCTTCAGCATTGAGATACCAGCCAAGGAATTTATATCCGTATCTCTTCATCTCGATCTCGGGATCCTTGGTGTTTTTACCGGTCTCAACGAACTGAGGCGGTATGTATGTGGCACCATTACCGTTCTCGTTAAAGACAAGCCAGTTACCCTCCGGAGCATTAACGGAGAATGTTACATCACCGGTTATTGTTATTACTGTTTCGTTGGCGTAACACTTATCCTTTTCGTATCCTTCAATGTTCTCGCTTCCCTTGTAAACAAGCCACCCCTGGAAATTATGCACATCATCCTTGGGAGTGTAAACCATGTTTACTTCATATTGAACCTTAAGCTCATCGCCTGTAGCTGTAGCAGGGAGTTCTACAATCTCTTTTCCAAGAGAAACATTATTCTCATCGAGATAGTTTACAGTGTATCCGTGTGTGAACATAGCATAGTAAGTGATCTTCTCTCCATCTGCGTAAGGAGGAAGCATTGCTTTCACATTGGTACGGATCTCATCTATGGTAAAGCTTTCACTTTCCAGTGTATAATCTTTGTCTGTTGTCCAGCCTGTGAAGGTCATTCCTGCGGGAACCTCGCCTGCGCCGGGATCATAAAGCACTGCAGCGTAGTTGTCTTCATCCTCAGTATCCTTCAGCTTAACGATCATCTCTGCGATCTGTGTGTCGCCGTTCTTGAACTCGACGAACAGTCTGGCGTCATCGCCGGTCTCAACGATTACGTAGATTGAGAAAGCATCAGATTCAAATGTCACGGTGTCACCTTTAACATCTGATCCCATAACATCAGCTTCGCCCTTGTCATCGATATGAACAACTTCGATACCCTCTGCCTCAGCGATATCATCGTGATAGAGCTTTACGTTGATTGCCTTCGCGGGCTCGATTTCTTTTCCCTTATAGTAAAAAGAGATATCAACAGCAGATACAGCCTTGGCCTGACCATCAACTGCATTCTCAGCAGTACTTAATACTTCGCTGTCGTTGACATCGGAAACCTTCATCTCAGTGCCCTCAGGGAATGCTCCCTCATCAGCACTTACAGATACCGTGATGGTTCCCGTGCTCTTTAAGAAGTTAACTGCGGGCATGTCAACTTCTTCCTCTTCCTCTTCTTCCTCTTCCTCGGCCTCAGCCTCGAAAGCAGCTATGAACTCAGCATCTTCCGTGAGTTCTGAAGGAACGTAGGTCTCTTCCTCAAATACCGGATTGCCGTCTTTATCTGTCCAGCCTGTGAAGATGTATCCCTCATCTGCTGTTGCAGTTGATCCTTTGAACACTACTTCCTCAGCAGTGATATCAACTACTTCTTCAGCTAATGAAACGGAGCCTCCCTCAAGAGCTGTGTAGGTTACTGTGATGGCGCCTTCGGGCTTTTCATCCTTAGGCTCCTCTTTCTCAGCATCCTCTGCGGACTCTGCAGGCTCTGCAGGCTCTTCGGCTTCAGGATCCACCGCTTCTTCAGTTTCTTCTGATTCCTCAGCTTCGGGATCTGCCTGTTCTTCGTCTTCTGCAGGTCCTTCGTCTTCGGAGGAAACTTCTTCAGCGTCCTGAACCTCCTCTTCAGATTCTTCCTCTTCTGCTTCATCGGCGTCTTCCGATTCTTCAGAAGCATCTTCCTGTGCAGGCTCTTCGGTAGCTTCGAAAAGAGCTGCTTCTGCATCTTCAGCATATGTTCTGAGTGTTGCGAAGTCACTGCCAAAAGTAGTGACTACCAGAGCAAATGCAAGTATGAATGCAAGAATTCTGTTCACTTTTCTAAACATCTGTAGTACCTCCCTGAATAATATGCACGTTTAGTAGTACTACAATAATATTAAAAAGGCAGTCATAATACCCATCATATACTCCTATTATTTTGTGTTCTTTATGATTGCATCTATTAAAACAATAAAAAAAGCCCATGGTTACTGGGCTTGCATAATTATAATCTTTTTGTGAATTTTCCATAAAATATCTGGTGCTCGAATTTGTTCAGAGTTTCCGTCAAAGTAAAAGAGCGCCTTACTTGGCGCTCTCCTTTGCAACAAACAGTGTCCCAACTTTTTTCTTTTCAATTATGTCATAAAGTTTCTCCGGGTTCTTGCCGTTGGTGACCAGCACATCTATCCCGTGGGATGTGGCAAGTTCGGCAGCTTCAAGCTTTGTTATCATGCCTCCTGTTCCCCTGTTGGAGCCTGATCCGGAAGCCAGGCTCTTGAGCTCCTCTGTAATCTCCTCGACGCGGCTTATTACCTGCGCGTTCTTGTCCTTCTTGGGGTTTCCGTTGTAGAGGCCGTCGATATCCGAGAAGATGATCAACTTGGAGGCGTTACAGAATATCGCAACCAGGGCCGAGAGCATGTCATTGTCGGAAAAGAGCTTTTTGTCGGATTCAATCTCTGTGTGGCTGACGGAGTCGTTCTCATTTACTATAGGTATAATGTGGTTCTCCAAAAGCGCATCAAAGGTATTCTTAAGGTTCTGGCTTCTGATGCTGTCTGAGAAGTCAGCGTTATCAAGAAGAATCTGTCCCACCATCCTGTTGTACTCGCTAAAGAGCTTATCATAGAGATGCATGAGTTCTGTCTGACCAACGGCTGCAGCAGCCTGTTTAAGCCTCAGTTCCTGCGGTTTCTGGGACAGCCTCATCTTATTGGCACCCACGGCAATGGCTCCCGATGAAACCAGCACCAGGTCGTAGCCAAGGTTTTCAACTCCCGCAAGAGCTCTGCAGAGGTGGTCTATCGCCCTGATATCGATATTGCCCTCATCATTTGTAATAGTAGAAGTACCTACTTTAACAACTATCCTCTTTTTACTTACTCCCATGATCCTGCCTCCTAGAAAAAATGACATACTCGTTAAAGTATGTCACTTAGTCTCATTATGATAATGGAGCTAGCCGGACTTGAACCGGTGACCTCTTGCATGCCATGCAAGCGTTCTCCCAACTGAACTATAGCCCCGACTGGAAATGTACATCTTTATGTATGATACTTTAGACAACCACTGTTGTCAAATGGTTTATGCCCTTACACTTCCTCCAGATAATTAACAAAGTCCTGCTCACTGAATATTTTAAGCACTTCGTTGTGGGACTGTTTCTTTTTCAGGTCCAGGTCAATGATCACGGCTGTGTCAGTATTCTGCAGTGTCTTGTCCTTACTCTTGGTCATACTGGTGATGATAAAGCCCGAATCTGTTATGAGACGGGTAAGCTTTGGTACACCTTTCGATTTGTCGACCTCTACGTAGACACTCATGTACTGGCTGTTTTCTTCAACTGCGTTGCTGACATGCTGAAGAACCATGTTTGCGAATGCCACCAGAAAGAAACAGCAAAATCCTGCCACAAGATCGCCTGCTCCCAGCGCCATACCCATGCAGGCAGTAACCCATAAAGTCGCAGCTGTGGAAAGGCCTTTGATCTGCTTTCTGCCCGTGACAATGATCGTGCCGGCACCAAGAAAGCCTATGCCGCTTACAACTCCCGCGGGGATTCTGCTGACATCGGCAGAAAGCCCGGGAAGAAGCGCCAGATAGACATTGAGTGCAGTAGAGACAGCGGAGCCAAGGCTGACCAGAGCAAAAGTCTTAATGCCTGCGCTGTGATGTGTGGCTATTCTCTCCCACCCCACAAGGCTGCCGCAGAGCGTGGCAATTATCAGTCTTATTGAAACGGCCACATCACTTGAGCCACAAAGAAAACTGTAAAAATCACTCATTATAAGATACTCCTTTCAAGAACACTTTATTGCTCCTCTTTCTGCCGTCTGTATTCAGTCACATCGGCAGAGAGTAATGTCCCCTTGGATTTCCTGCCTGCAAACACCTTATCCATAAGCGAATTTAAGCTGTCCGTGCGAAACATAATCAGAAGATCCTGGGTGGCATACTCGTTTTCCCAAAATCAATCCGAAACCGAAACTGTGCAGCGCGCTTCAAATCCTCCGTCCGCTGTACGCATGGTTATGATCGCCGTTCCCGGATTTTTGGCCGTGACAACTCCCTTTGCACTTACCGTCGCTACATTGGGATCGCTGCTCCTGAATGACACATTTTTACAAAAAGCAGTTTCAGTCAAAACAGGTGTCAGTGTTACTGTTTTCTTCACGGGCATATTGGTTATGACTGTTTCCCTGGTCCCCAGGGAACTGTTATCAACGGTCACACCATTCGGGATCTCTTTCACGGTCATCGCGACATCGCTTTCCATCATGCATCCCGTAACTTTTACATTTACCGTTACTTTCTTTTTGCTTCCGTCTGCAGTCATACCCGTTATCTTTGCCTTTCCGATCCCGACCGCAGATATTTTGAGAGTCTCTCCCAGGGCCGCATCCGTACTTGCCGATTCGGGTTCGATCACCTTAACGATATTCGGATTACTGCTTGTCCAGACAACATTCTGATGGGTTGCGTTATCCGGTCGAACGGAAGAAATATATATGACCTTGGTTTCATTCAGTTTTATATTTATGCTCGTCCTGTTTACGGTCATCCCGCTGACCGGTACATATGTTTCGATCGTACACTCAGCGAAATACCTGGCATCCGTATCATCAATGCCGTAAGGCTTTTCGGCTGTGGCCCGGACAGTCACTGTTCCCGCTCCATTAGCCGATACCACTCCCTTACTGCTTACGGTCGCTATTTTCGAGGTGTCATCAACATCATTTCCTTCAGTGTCCTTCGCGCTTATGATCGTCCAATTAACCGATGTATTGGCAGCTTTTGTGCCGTTACCGTTTACCGATGAGCGCAGCGTGGCTTTCTTTCCGACAACAAGCCTGCCGGGCGCCGAAGTAATAGCGACGCTTCCAACCGGATTGCCTACGGTTATCCTGCAGGTTGCACTCCTTGAGGGATTGCTTTTAGAAACGAATCTGACCCCGACAGTTCCCGGTCCGACCGCCTCAATATCATAGCTTCCGTCCCCATTGTCCGTCACATTAACGATACCTGTTTTATCAGTCACAGGTGTCTCCAGATCCTTTATATCAGCCGAATCAGGGATCACAGATGCACGGATCGTCTCTCTTGCACCCAGTCCCATGACAAGCGAGGTCTTACTCAGCTTAACGCTCTTGACAGACACGGGATCCTTTGTAATAGTCACGCTGCATACTGCAGTTTTAACGGTTACGCCGTCATCCGCCTTCACGGTAACCGTTGCGCGCTGCGAAGTCTTTCCGTCAAGGTTCTCCATGGCAGTTATCAGTCCGGACTCATCAATGCTTATATATTTGTCACCTGATGTAACGCTGTATGTCACATTATTCATAACCGCATCCGCAGGCTTAGGCGCTATTTCAAGCTTATACGTGTTACCGGCATGAACAGTAACAGAAGAAGAGTTAAGCGCTATCCCGTTCAATGCAGTATATGTACTGACGGCATAAGTACCGTATATGGTGCTGTCCGTTACGCTCTTTGCCGTTATCACGGCATTCCCGACTGAGACCGCCTTGACATTTCCGCTCTTGTCAACACTTGCAACAGAAGGATCGGATCTTCCCCACTCCACCTTTTTATTAACTGCATTATCAGGGGTGACATCAGCCATAAGTTTAAGTTTCTTCCCTACAGCTATCATGTCCTGTCCGTTTGGCGCACTGACGGTGATGGCTGCAACCTGTCTTACCACAGTCACGGTGCATGTCGCACTCTTTCCGCTTCCGTCCTTTGCGGTGGCCGTCACTTTAACGGTCGCCTTATCAACATCATCCGGAAGGTTGGCTTTAAGCTTCGCGGTCTTCCCGTCCATCACTTCTTCCACTCCAAGATATTCGGGATTGGATGAAATAAAGCTGACGCCCTGGTATTCCGGATCATCGTCCTTTACGGCAGGTGTTAACGTCACTCCCAGCATAAGAGTACCTTTTCCGCCGACAGACGCTGTTTTAGCCCCGAAGCTTACCGAAGAAACAGGCTCATATACCCTGATATCGCACGAACCCTCTATATCTTTATTATCCGGATCACGTTCCGGGGATACAGCCTTTATCGTCACTGTTCCCGGATTCAAAGCAGTCACGACTCCGGACTGGCTTATCGTTGCAACAAAAGAATCACTGACTGACCATGAAAGGGTCTTATCGCTCGGCTCGACGCCTCCCTCATTAAACGAAGGGATTACCTTATATGTCTTCCCTACTGCCAGCCTCTCCGCAGCAGATATCTTTACATCAGTCACATGTGTTTTGACTGTTACTGAGCAGGTCGCTTTTTTACCGCTTCCGTCTTTTGCCAGGCATGTGATCGTTGTGACGCCATTGGATAACGCGGTCACAACTCCGTCAGGATCGACTGTTGCAACACCTGTTTTACTGCTTGACCACTCCACTTCCTTGTTATTCGCATGCATCGGCAGAACGGTTTCAGTGATGGTTCTGCTCTCACCCGTATACATTATGAGGGACGAATCTGACAGTTTTATCGATGTCACCGGAGTCTTCCACTGCGCATACAGGCGTATGATGCCGCCGTTTTCAGTTGTCAGATCAATGACGGATTCCTTGTTTTTATATGATGTCCCTTTACCGTCAGGCTCGGTATTCCATCCGGTAAAAGTCGAACCCTGCCTGGTAAAGGTATTTATCGGCAGAGATATCCTGTCTCCGTATGCAACCGTCGTAGCATGCATCGCACCCGTACCGCCATTGGGATAGTATAAGATCCTGTACTGATTAGCCTTATAGACCGCGGTGAGAGTATAATCCGTATACCAGTCTTTCGACCACTGTTTCAGAGGCAGAGAACGGATTATTCCGTCAAAATTCGGCTCATACCACCCGATGGAAGAATATCCGGGCGGAGCTATGGGAAGGTCAAGCTGTATTTTTTCACCATCAATGAGTTTTAAAGGATTTGAAGCCGGATTCTTTCCGACACCGGCATCGTAAGTGATGGTATACGCCCTCTTCGTGACCGGTACTTTTACCGACGATCTGCTCTCTGAAGCCGCACTCGAAGCTTTGACTTCATATTCCAGATAACCCTTAGGTATCTCAAGCCCCGTGATATCATCAGAAAATTCGTACACCTCCTGTCCCTGTGTAACAGAGATCGAACCTATTTCAGAGGCCGTACTTCCGGATTCTCCCGGTATCTTTCTGTAGATTACATAGCCGCTTGCACCCGTGACGGTATCAATGGAGATACTTACAGTGTTTCCCGTTCTTTTTGCAGATATCACAGGGTTAGCAAGGATACACATATAGCTTCCCGTGCCGCTTACACCGTCCGCTTCTGCTGTCAGAAGGATCTCGCCGGTTCCTGATACGACCAGATTTCCGTTTGCATCAACTGCCGCGATCTCAGGATCCGAACTCGTCCATGTGATATTTCCGCTGCATTCCGCAGCTGCAGGATACGCCTCTGCTGTCAAAGGGTATGTGCTTCCGGCAGTCAGTATTCCTTCCTCGGGGGATGTAATGCTGAGCCCTGTCAGGTTTCTTGTGACGATAACCTCAAAGGATCTTGACAGTCCTCCGACTTTGGCAGTGGCGGTGATCGTTGTGCTTCCCTTTGCAACCGCTGTTACAACTCCATGAGAGTCGACAGTCGCGATACTTTTATCTGCAGATGACCATGTCACTCTTTTATCCGCCGCAGTCTCCGGAAGCGCTTCATAGCCTACCTCAAATGAATCTCCTTTATTGATCGTAAGGACGCCTGTTCCGGGTTCATCCGCAAAAATAATATCAGTTATTGTCTCGTCAGAACCGATCCCGATATCATTTGTAAAAGCCTTTATCCTGAGATTGCCTTTTTGAGATTCGCCGAAATCCTTCCAGGAACTGCCTTCGGCTTTAAAGCTCTGTCCCTTTTCGGCATTCGAATTTAACGTTGCAAAAGAATTAGTGCTTGTTCTTTTCTCATACTGGATTTCTCCACCATCCAGACTGACCACAACTGAGAACACATCATCTTTTTCCAACTCGACCGGATCTGAAAGCTCGACTCTGTGGTACCCTTCATACACAAATGCTCCGCTCTCGCTCGTAACCTTAGTGCCGCTCTCAGGATTATTAAGATCCTTGAGATCCTTATATATATCCACTGTATAGCTCACATTAGTCCCGAAAGAGGCTATGGCGACCGCTCCAAGTTCTTCAACACCGCCTGCCGGAGATGATACGGTAAATACGTTGGCACCTTTGATCACTGTAGACGTGGGGTTGCTCTGAACACTTCCGTCAAACTGGTAATTATTGGCATAATCATCTGCCCTTTCAAAATCAAACACCATGGCTTCGCTTGAAAGGCCCCTATCCATATATGACAACCAGAAGTATCCCTTGTATTGCTGCTTATCGCTGTAATATCCTGTAGTCCAGCTGTTTCTGACAAGCCATGCGCCGTCACATCCCGGATCCTTCGTGAAATTCTCGCGGGAATAACTGTCATCCCAGCCTACTATCATCGCACCATGATTCGGGGATCTTGACTCCTCACAATAATAGCTGTTGGTGGATTCGTTATACAGGTTTGCACTGGTTGCTCCGCTGGTACTGTTCATCACATAAAAACTGATACCTGCTGCTCCGTGTTCTTTAATGAGTTTCTTTACTTCACCCGGATTCGAACGCAGATTTAACCTGTACATATTCCGAAGATGATAGGCATCATCAAAAGCCAGAGACTCCGAAAGGGAACCTCCGCTGTTAATGCTTGCCGCCTCTGAATATGGCGCCTTTTCCTCCTCCACCGCACCAAGCCATCCAGCAAGCGCATTGGCTGCATTGCCGTAGTCTCCACCATGATTCCTGATGCTTCCGCTGCTTACGGTAACCACGCTCTGATCGCCTGCTGTACCGCCAAGGGGATCTACCACGGAATTGTAAGTAAAGTAGGCCAGATGAAGTTCTGACAGATCCGGAGCAGTATCGATTCCCTGCTTATAGAGCGAGAATTCGGCAAGTCCGATGGATGCCATCGCCCAGCATGTTGCATACGGGTTTTGATTGCGGAGCGGTATCGCGTTAAGAATATCTTCATCCACATACCTGGGTTCTATATATGAGCTCTTTAAGAGTTCAGTATTTTCTTCAACAGTATCCGGATCCCTGTAATCCTCAGACCTTTCATATCCTGTGGCAAACTCTTCATCATCGGTTTTTCCTGCGGATTCTGCTTTTTTATCAGCCGATGCATCAGGCAGTAAGCTTGTGCTTTCCTCTTCCTCAGTTTCCGTTTCGTAAAGGTCTTCAGCAACGGTTTCTTCCTCTGTATAGGCGGGATCATCATAGACGGAGCCTTCATCTTCACCTGCAGAGTATTCTTCATCATCGGCAGGGGCTTCCACAGAATATGCGTCCTCCGCATCCGAAGTTTCCTCCTGCTCCTGCATAGGCTCACTCGCATAACCCTCTCCAGGTCCTTCTTCAGATATGATATCCGTTTCTCCAAAGAGATCCGTCTGCGCAAACGCCGTCTCAACGTTTCCCAGTATAAATATAAGCGCCAGAATAACGGCTAAAAACCTGTTGTTCCATTTTCTCATATTTCACTCTCCAATCTGTCTCCTGCCCCTGTATATTTATATCGGCAGAATAACTCAAAGAGATGAGTGAAAAATAATGCTCATCTTTTTCCTTGTTTCGATGTCTTCAGATACCGCTATTTAAACAACACAGGG
>JAEEGH010005647.1_pt1 | contig 31258 bp, 31 predicted proteins | sample 9134181 | NCBI WGS metagenome assembly JAEEGH01 (sample SAMN16246544, study PRJNA631951) | gut metagenome | biome: gut microbiome; feature: rumen; material: DP-attached | host: Bos | place: Iran: Karaj | collected 2018-10
AGTTCATGCTTATAAAGAAGGGAATCCCTGTGGTGTGGGTGAAGTCCAACCACAGCATGCCCGACGAGATTCCAGGCTCCCAGAAGGTGGCCCTCTACTATGCCAACACAAACAAGGAGGACAGCAACAACGACCGGTGTATCCGCAATATGGAAGAACATTTCGGCATACACCTGGCCGATTACAGCTGGCGGCGATGAGGAAAATGCTGCACTTTTTCAAGAAAGCCCTGCTGGATATGATTTATCGGGTCAATTATAAGGTCATGACCCGAAAACCAGAGGGCGGGCTGGAGGATCTCCCCTTGGAGAAGTTCTTCCGTCTGGATATCCCAACCTATGACGGATCGGGTCAGGCTGTGCATCCCTCCCTGCTGGTGCAGGATGGCGGATCGCCCCGGTTTGTCCTCTCTTTTACCCCATACACGGACACCGATGACAGGGTGGAGAACCCTTCGGTGGTGATTTCTGACGACGGTATTCACTTCCAGGAGGAGAAGCCGGGGCTCAATCCCCTAGTTCCAGCCCCTGAGAAGGACCATAACGATGATCCCGACCTGTTCTGCAGCAACGGGAAGTATTGCATACTGTACCTTGAGACCATGCGTCCCGAGAAGCAGTCCCTTGTGCTGCTGGAGAGCTTAGACCGCATACATTGGGAGAAGAGGGTAATCCATGTGGAGAACCTTGCCGGGGGCTCAGGCTGTTTCATGCTTTCTCCAAAGTATATAGAGAAGGATGGCCTCTCCTGGCTGTTCTATGTGAACCGGGATGCTGTGGGTGGCTACCGGATTGAGTATGTGACAGGAAAGGATTTATATTCCCTGGACTTTACCCACCGGAATGCAGTGACTGTATCCGGGCTCAAGGCGCTGCCCTGGCATCTGGATATTATTCAGAGTGAGGGTAAGTACATGATGCTCCTTACCACCGCATCGGGGCCGGAGAAGAATGCCCGGTATACCCTGGGCCTTGCCAGGAGCAGCAATCTGACAGATTGGGAGCTGGATCCTGGATTCGCCCTGCCTGACTGCTACCGTTCATCAGGCTTTGAGAAGGATGGGGTGCTCTATCTTTATGTCTCCAAGATTTTCCTCCCAAGCTGTCGGCGGAAAAGGTGGAATATACTACTGTATAAAATAAAAAAATAAGGTATATTTTCAGTATGAAAGTGCTTGTCACCGGCGCTGCCGGATTTATAGGATATCATCTCTGCAGAAGGCTCTATGAGAGTGGCCATGATATTGTGGGCATCGACTCTATGAACGCCTACTATGATGTGGCCCTCAAGGAGATGCGTCTTGCATCCCTGAAGGAGCTGGGAAGCCGGTTCCGGTTCCATAAGCTGGATATCTGCGACAGGGGAGCCCTGTTTGCCCTTATAAAGGAGGGGCAGTTCGATGCAGTGTGCAGCCTGGCGGCTCAGGCTGGAGTCCGGTACTCCATCCAGAATCCCTACACCTATGTGGAGAACAATGTGGCAGGCTTCCTGAATATCCTGGAAGGATGTGTGCAGAACCAGGTTCCATATCTGGTATATGCCTCAAGCTCCAGCGTCTACGGCAGGTCCGGAAAACAGCCTTTTACCGAATCTGACCAGGTGGATACTCCGGTAAGTCTTTACGCTGCAACCAAAAAGGCAGATGAGCTTATGGCCCACGTCTATTCCCAGATGTACGGCCTTCCCACAGTTGGGCTCCGGTTCTTCACAGTATATGGCCCCTATGGCCGTCCTGACATGGCCTACTTCAAGTTTGCAGACAGGATAGAGCGGGGTCAGGAGATAGAGGTCTACAACAACGGCCAGATGAAGCGGGACTTCACCTATATTGATGATGTGACTGCCGGAATCGAGAAGGTGCTGACTGCATCCTATGCTGATAAGCCAAAATATCGCATTTATAATATCGGGCGGGGAAAGCCCGAGAATCTTATGGACTTTATCCACCTGATAGAGAAGGGGCTGGACAAGAAGGCCTCCCTTAAGCTTATGCCTCTCCAGAAGGGGGATGTGCTTGAGACCTTCGCCGACATCTCTGCCCTTAAGAGGGATTTCGGATACGAGCCTGAAACCGACCTTGAGGAGGGAATTGCAAAGTTCCTGGCCTGGTTCAAGGCTTATATGACAGGTGGTGACAATTGACAAAGAGAACAGCAGTCAAAGTGCTGCTTCTGATTGCCGCGATACTTGTGTTCCGCAGTGTTATATTCCCTGCCATATCCTGGAAGGCAGATGAGTTCTTCTATCTGACCGGAGCCCGGGAAATCAATGCCGGCCGTGTTCTCTACACCGATTTTGCAGATGTTAAGCCGGTAGGCATTTTCTATATTTATGCTTTGGCAGACAGGCTTGCAGGGCATGACTTGCAGATGGATTTCCTTGTCCTCCGTATATTCTCTGTTGCTGCTGTTCTTTTGATATCACTTATGTTGTGGTGCCTTGGAAAAATGCTTTATAATGAGAGGGCCGGTTATTTTGCTGCACTCCTTTTCGCAGTCTATTCCACCTGTGTCCGGGGCAGCGAGGTTCTGGCCGCCAATACAGAGCTTTTCTCCGTTCTTTTCATGATGGCCAGCATCTGCTTCTTTTGCCGGGGCAAGTTCCGTTTCGGCTACAGAGACCTGATTCCTGCCGCCCTCTTCCTGTCTCTCTCTTTCCTGGTCAATTCCAGATGCGGTATTGTGGTGCTGGCCTATGTGGTTTGCCTCTTCCTCTTCTCCGAGAACAAGATGTGTGCATTCCTTAAGACACTGGCCTCGGCCGTCGCATTCCTTCTGCCTATTGGGCTTATAGTCCTGTATTATTGGCAGATTGGACATCTGGACGACTACTTGAACTGGCAGTTTGTCTTCACCAAGTATTATGCAGGAGCTTATAGCTTTTTCATGCGGATATTCCGGGGAATCCTGGTTTACCGGTTCTTTGCTGGGCTTCTTCCTCTGCTGTTTTTTGCGGGATACTTGTTCTTGGGAGCTTCCAGCTCAAAAGAGGGGGGTCGCTTCAATCATGCAGGCCTGTTCCTCCTTATCCTTTTGGCAGCCCTGTGGTTGTCAGCTTTCTCTGGAGGCAAGCATGTGGAGCGCTACTACTTCCAGATGTTCATCCCCTTGGTCATGCTGGCTGGGGCTGGGCTTGATGCGTTCCTGGCGGCTCATGACAGTGTTGCGGCAAAGTGGCTTCTGGCCTTCATGCTTCTTTCGTCTCCCGTGATTTACCTGCATATGAATCTGCTCTCTATATGGCTGGACAAGAAGCCTATGACCTACCAGGCCTTTATGGATGAGCGGCAGCCGGCTGTGGACTATATTCAGAAGAATTCATCGCCAGATGATGCTATTCTTGTATGGCCTTTCGGAGATATCTTCTACTGTGCATCAGATCGGAAGCTGGCAACTCCTATTTATGACCCGTCGGGTCATCTCTTGGGTGGAAAATATCTGAACACCAAGGAGCGGGTTGATCAGTTCTATGGCATGTTCTTTGATAAACTGGAAAAATCCCGTCCTGTTGTGATTGTGGACAGCACCCCCTTCTTCGGCACCGAGGGGAGCGATATAAACGAGTACATGATTCCATATCTTGAGGAGCTCAGGGATTATGTGCGGACCAACTATGACAAGGTTGACATAGACAGCAAATATAATGTTTACAAGAGAAAGAATGGAAAATAAGCCTGAAGTTTCAGTAGTCATAACCACCTACAAGCGTCCCGGGAAGCTGGGGCGGGCCATAAAGAGCGTCCTTGACCAGTCCCTTAAGGATTGGGAGCTTATAATTGTGGATGACAACAATGGAGACAGCCCCTTCCGGACCGAGACCGAAGCTTTTATGGCCACCTACCTTGGGGACAGTCGCATCCGCTACATAAAGCACGAGAAGAACTCCGGAGCTCCTGCTGCCCGGAATACCGGTATAAAGGCGGCGGTGGGAACCTATATTGCCCTGCTGGATGATGATGACGAGTTTGAGTCCACCAAGCTTGAGAAGCAGCTGGCCCTGTTCAAGAGCTCTGATCTTAAGAACCTGGGGGTGGTCTACTGCAAGAACCGCTATCTGGACGAGACCGGCTCTGTGATCCGCTACAGCGTGGCAAAGGTTCGTGGGGATGTGTTCAAGTACCAGATGGTGCGGAATGTGGGAATAACCTCCACCCTGATGATAAAGAAGGCTGTGATTGAGCATGCAGGATATTTCCACAACATAGTGTGTGCTCAGGAGTACGAGCTTCTGCTCCGTATCTTTGCCCTGGGCTATACTGCCGACTTTGTGGATGAGTTCCTCTCCAATGTCTATATCCATGACGGAGAGCGGATAACTACAGGAGAGAAGGTGATCCAGGGGCGGCTCCATATTTTCCAGGAGAAGCAGGAGTACTTCCACCTGCTGACCCCCAGGGAGCAGAAGACTGTGGAGCATCTCCATTACCTGGCCATGTTCCGGGAATATATCCTTCTGAAGGACTATAAGCAGGCCCGTTCCTACTGGAAGAAGGCTGTGGCAACCAAGCCCCAGGACCCGCTGAACTATATCGAGGGGCTCTCCTTTGTGATTCCTGTGCCGGCTGTGAACAGCATAAAGACATGCCTGCACCGCATAAAGAACGGGGTAGGGAAATGAAGCATATAATTCTTGACGCCCTGGCAGTGGAGAACAGCAAGACCGGTGTGGGGCAGTATGTGCAGGAGCTTCTGGAGGAGCTTTTGGAGAAGGCCCCCAAGGATATGTTCTTCTCTGTGATGCTGCACCCTTCCCTGGAGATGAAGCACCCTTTGGTCAAGTTCGTGAGCCGGCGGAAGAATGCTGAGATCATGTGGTTCGACATACCGGCCATAGGTCTTAAGCGGGATATCAAGTTCTTCCTTAAGCGGCGGAAGCTGAAGTGCGACCTGTTCCACTGCCTCTACTCAAACCATCCCCTCTTCCTGAAAGGGGTGCAGATGGTGACAATCCACGATCTTAAGTATGTGCTCCACCCTGAGTTCATGGGGTCAAAGGGAAAACTTAAGTCTATATACCTTAAGAATTTGATGCGCCATGCCGCAAAGCATTGCGATAAGCTTATAACTGTGTCTGAGTCCACCAGGAACGACCTTCTCAAGGTGTTCCCCCATATGCCGGGGCTGCAGGAGAGGGCAAAGGTTGTCTACGAGGCAGCTACTGTCAGCATGAAGACTAACAGGGAAATGATTAAGAAGTTTGAGCTGGAGAGGCCCTACTTCCTCTATCTGGGAGAGCTCCGTCCCCACAAGAACGTGGGCCGGGTCATCCAGGCCTTCATGCAGTTCAAGGCCCAGGCCTCCCCTGATGCCGATATCCGCCTTATTGTGGCAGGAAAGCCCCACAAGAGCTTTGTGATGCCTGCCGATGCCCATCGTGAAGATATAATATTCACAGGATATGTTAAGGATGATGATGCCTACACCCTCTATTCAAATGCCCTGGCCTACTGCTTGCCATCGCTGTATGAAGGCTTCGGCCTGCCTATCCTGGAGGCTATGAAGTGCGGATGTCCGGTGATCACATCAGATTTCTCATCCACTGCCGAGGTGGCCGGAGATGCAGGTGTTCTGGTAGATCCCCTTTCGGTGGATGCCATTGCCGGAGCCATGAGCCAGATTTATACTGACGGAGCTTTCCGCCAGGAGCTGGTGGCAAAGGGCTATGAGCGGGAGAAGGAGTTCTCCTGGGCTAATGCTGCAGAGGAGACTCTGGGGATATATAAGGAGATATTGGATAAATGAGGCGGGTGGTAATAACATCCAATACAGCCTGGACTATATTCAACCACAGGGCCGGCCTTATAAAGACCTTGCAGGAGGCCGGGTACGAAGTGCATACAGTGGCCCCCGAGTCCAACTTCACCGATATAAAGAACCCGGGTACAGTGTTCCACCCGGTGAGGAATCTGGAGAGGAAGGGGAAGAACCCCTTTGCCGACCTGTTCCTTATCCGAGAGTACTATAAGATTTACAAATCGATTCAGCCAGAGATGGTCTTCGGCTACACTATAAAGGCCAACATCTACAGCGCCATAGCCTGCCGGCTGGCCGGGATTCCCATGACCTGCACCGTGAACGGGCTGGGCACTGCCTTCGACAACCCGGCCGGCTTCACCTACAGGATAGTGAAGCAGCTCTACCGGTTTGCCTTCCGCAGGGTGCGGGCAGTAGTGTTCCAAAACAAGGATGACCGGGCTTTCTTCGAGGAGCAGAAAATTATCGGGTCAAATTTAAAAGGTCAGATTGTAAGGTCTGTTAATGGGTCAGGTGTTGACCTTTTAAAGTTTACCTGCACACCACTGCCGGAGAAGCCGGCCTTCATGCTCATATCCCGTATGCTCAAGAACAAGGGGATAGGGGAGTTCATCCAGGCCAGCCGGCGTATAAAGTCGGCCCACCCCGAGGCTGAGTTCATCCTGCTGGGGCCGGCCGACAGCGACAACCCTGCCGGTGTCCACCTGTCCGAGCTGGAGGCTCTGGACAGTGCAGCCGGGGCATATTATGCGGGTGCTGCAAAGGATGTGCGCCCCTGGCTTGAGAAATGCTCCTGCATGGTGCTTCCCTCCTACTACAGGGAGGGGGTGCCCAAGATTCTTATAGAGGCTCTGGCCATGGGGCGCCCTGTCATAACTACAGACACCCCCGGCTGCCGCGAGACTGTGATTCCCGGCGCCAACGGCTGGTTTGTGGAGCCCCGCTCCGCCGGCTCCCTGCAGGGGGCTATAGAGGCGTTCCTGGCGTTGGGTCGGGATGAGCAGGCTTCGATGGGGGTAAGGAGCCGTCAGCTGGCAGAAGAGAAGTTTGATGAGAAGAAGGTGATTGCCACCTATATGGAGATATTGCAGCATGTCAATGATTAAAAAAGTGTTCTCCTTTATTGTATGGGGACTTGCCACTACAGCCTTAAATGTGGGCTTCTTCCTTCTGTTCCGTCATATGGGCGTCCCCCTTACGCCGGCGGTAATCCTGGCCTGGTTCCTTTCTGTCTCTTTCTCCTACTTTGCCAACAAGAAGATGGTGTTCCAGGACAGCTCCTCGGGCTTCAGGGCAATTCTGAAAAGCATGCTTCTTTTCTATGGCTCCCGGGCTTTCTCGGGGCTCATGGATGTAGTCCTCATGAATCTGTTTGTGAAGGTGTTCGGCTGGGACGAGCTGATTTCCAAGCTTATAAACGAGGTGCTGGTGAGCACCTTCAACTTCTTTTTCTGTTTTCTGGTTGTATTCCGGAAAAAATCTGATGAGAGATAATTCTGCCGGAGGAGTTTTTTATGGATAAAATTTCCTTAGTAGTTCCCTGCTTCAACGAGCAGGATAATATTGTTCCTTTCTATGACACAATCCTTAAAGTATTTGATGATATTCCCGCAGCCTTTGAACTTATGTTTGTGGACGACGGCTCATCAGATGAGACTTTTAAGCGAATACAGGAACTTCATGAAAAAGATGACCGGGTAAAGTGCATCTCCTTCTCCCGGAACTTCGGGAAGGAGGCAGCTCTTTTCGCTGGTATCCGCAATGTCACCGGGGATTGCACCGTGGTGATTGATGCCGATCTTCAGCACCCGCCTTTACTTATTAAAGAGATGTATAAGCTCTGGAAGGAAGGCTATCAGGTGGTGGAGGGAATCAAGCGGGACAGGGGCAAGGAGAGCGTAATCCACGGTCTGTTCACAAAACTCTTCTACCGCATGATAAGCAGTGCTGTCAAGATCGATATGGCCAACTCCAGCGACTACAAGCTCTTGGACCGGAAAGTCACAGAAGAGCTTGCAAAGCTTAAGGAGCGCAACACCTTCTTCCGGGCTCTCTCCTTTTGGGTAGGCTTTAAAAAGACATCAGTCTATTATGAGGTGGCAGACAGGGTTTCCGGACACTCCAAGTGGTCCACCCGGTCCCTTATGAAATATGCGGTTAAGAATGTGATCTGCTTCAGCTATCTGCCCCTTCATATAATCAGCATCGTAGGAATAATATTTGTCCTTATTGCTCTGGGGATCGGTATAGATGCTATTCTTTCCTACTTCAGGAACAATGCGGCCAGCGGTTTCCCCACCATCGTATTCCTTATGCTCATCGGTTTCGGCGGTTGCCTTATAAGCCTTGGAATAATCGGAGTCTACATTGCCCAGATTTACGACGAGGTTAAAAAGCGGCCTCAGTACATCATAGGGAGAAGAATTGGATAATACTTTTTTTGACTTTCATGCCGACGACTTTGCTGTCTCCCTCTCTGCCAGCCAGGATATAAGCAGGCTGGGAGAAAATAGGGTCATAGACAGCATAAGCATTATCCCTAATATGAGTGCCTTTGGCCCATCTGCCTCTCTTCTGAGATCCTTTCCACCGGAAGTCAAGCGGAGCATCCATCTGAACTTTATGGAGGGGAGGAGCTGTCTGCCTAAGGAAAAGGTGTCCGAACTGGTGGATGACAGCGGATGCTTCAAGATCAGCTGGGGTTCCCTCCTTTTATCAGGCTTTAAAAGGTCAAAACGTGTGACCCTTAAAACCCAGCTTTCAGAGGAGATTGTGGCCCAGGTGGAAAAGTGCATAGCTGCCGGAGTGGTGGACTCTAAAGCCCTCCGCCTGGACAGCCATCAGCACACCCACATGATCCCTCTGGTCCAGGAGGCTCTGTTTGAGGCCATAGACCGGCTGGAGGAACAGGGAAGAAAGGTTGTCTTTATCCGGAACACTCAGGATCCGGTTTCCTTTTATTTTAAATCCTTTAAGACATTGAAAGGTTTTTCCTTCCCGAATCTGCTTAAGTGCATTATACTGAATCATTTTTCCCGCAGCCTTAAAAAGAAGCTTGAATCCCGGGGCCTGCCTATAGGATATCTCTGCGGCGTTTTTTACAGCGGTCACATGGATGAACATAGGCTTTCTGTGGTGCTTCCTGCCTTTGAACGTCTGACAAGGGAAGAAAATTGCAGAGTTGAGGTGCTTTTCCATCCTGGAAGTGTGAAAAATGAAGAAATTGCTGAGGAGTTCAACAAATCAGGATTTGTGGATTTTCATCTTTCCAAAAACCGTCATATAGAGTTTAATGCTATCTGTAATCTGTCAGGAGTCAGAATATGAAAAAACTGTTAATTCTTTTATTTTTGATTATTCCCTGCTGTGTGTTCGCGCAGTTCACCATAAAGCCGGAGTTTGAGCTTTCCACCAACGACGAGAAGGCCAAGGACGATTTCTATAATCTCCGCGGCACCATGCGGTTCAAGTTCCAGGCCACAGACGACATAGAGCTTGTTTTCAAGCCCGAGCTGGACAAGTACGAGGTGGATATAGATGAGATCTCTGCCAAGTACACCTTCCTGGAGAACCACTCCATAAAGGGAGGAAAGTTCGAGAATATCCTTTCCCTGGACGATTATCTCGGTAACTATGAACGTATTTTTGCCCGGAAGAACATAGTGACCCGGGAGGTGAAGGACCAGGGCTATGTGAGCCATGCCATAGGCGGCAAGTATGAATACAGGGACAAGAGCAAGGATGGCTTCGGCGGCTTTGCCCATGTTGTATACATCCCATCCCAGTTCGAGCCTCAGCTGAATGTGGGCTTCTACTGGCAGGACCAGCGGGAGGAGCTTCTTATCGGCGGCTTCGCCTCCTACTATCCTTTCATAAACCATGAGAACTGGGGATCTGAGCACTGCAAATCCCACCGGGACAACTTTATAGGCGATCTGGTCTACTCCGATTACCGCAACAAGATTGTCTACGGCATAGAGTTGACCATGGGCTCCAACCTCGTCAACCCTGTAGGGCATATCAACTACGACCCGGACACCGAATATCCTGCCTTTGCCGGAGCTGACCTCCACTGTGGTATCAAGGTGAACATGACAGATTTCATAGAATGGCTCCCCGCACTCCGCGGCACCATGCTGATTCCAGAGATATCGGAGGCAAAGTGCAACGAGTTCGAGGTGATCTGGGGAAACCAGTTCTCTTATAAGGAGCATGTCAAGCTCCACCTGGATACAGGAATCGGCATAAAGACAAAGTATGACACCTATGGCGATGATGATCTTAAGACCAAGATGGACTGGAGGTGGGCAGTCTCCCTTGTCATCAAAGGCTAAGCTGATTCTGGCTCTTCTTACAGTCTTGCTCCTCACATCCTGTGGCGAATTCGGGGGATTCTCCGATTTCAAGAAAGCAGACACCGGCAGTATAACCAAGGTGGAGGCCTACTTCACCGAGGAGAACCTGGCCAAGTTCTACGACAGCGTCTCCCAGCCCGAGGAGGACTACGCCCAGTGCACTGTGACCATGAGCAAGCATACCTATCCGGGGGAGATGAAGGTCCGGGGATACACCTCCCGGGGCGAGCCGAAGAAGAACTTTACCCTGCGGATAAAGGTGGGGGGCGAAAAAGTCAAGTATGCCCTGATGCACGAGGCAGACACCTGGTTCAAGAACCGTATTGTCATGTATGCCTATAATAACTATGTATACAAAGGGGCCTCCCTCACAGCTGCTCCAGAAACTGAGCCTGTGGCACTTTTTGTGAACGACAAGTATATCGGCTACTATGTCAAGGTGGATATGTATGAGGAGAAGCAGCTCAACAACTACAAAAAAGGTAGCATCTCCGAACTCTTCAAAATATTGATCAATGGTTTTGATGGCGACCCGCTGCATGAGCGGACCGAAAAGAAATTTCCAAAGGACGAGAACTTCTCAACAATGGATCTCCTTATCACTAATCTTAACAGTATGAACGACATGGATTGGAACGCATGGGTTGAGAAGTATATCGATGTAGATGATTTTATCCGCTATATGGTGGTTCACGATTTCTTCGGAGTCTCAGATACTGCTTCTCACAATTATTATATTTATAATTACGGTAAGCTGGTGTTCCTGCCATGGGACCACGAGATGGGAATGAAACTGGAATATGACTGTTTCTTCGGCGATAACAAACTGGTGAAACGCATACTTAAGGTGCCATCTGTCAGAACTGCCTATATCCAGGCCATGAAGGATTTTGTGGCCGACACTGACTTCCTGGGCACCCTGAAGGATAAGGTGACGGGGTGGTATGATGAGTCATACCTGGCTATAAAGAATGACCCAATTTTCTACTATTCTGTCGAGGATGCCCGTAAATGCCGGGACATGATTATCAATTTCATAGACAACAGAGGAACAAGCGCCGCTTATAAGCGACATTTCCAATAAAAGGAGAATGCAATGAAAAGACTTTTTGTCGTTATTACACTATTTATACTTATAGCAGGTCCCCTTTTCAGCAAGCCTAAGGACTATTTCTCCCTGGATGCAGAGGTGCAGTTCAAGCTGGACGATTCAGACATCACCGGTGATAAGTATTATGTGGAATATCAGGTGGAGGGAGAACTGGAGGCAAAGATCAGGTTCAATGACCGTCTTTATGCCACCTTGGCTATAGATATTGACCGGAAGGACGTGGATCCCGAGGAAGCCTCTGTCTTCTATTGGATTGATGAATTCCAGAGCATTAAGGGAGGTCTTTTCGACAGCAGCCTGACTTTGAATGATTTCCTTAAGAAGAAAAGTGAGCTCTTTTTCTATGACTCCCCGGGCGTCAAGTATATAAAGGATTCGGGCTTCACCAATATTGATACAGGTATTGAATATTCAAACAGACATATTCTTGGGGATAAAACACAGCTTGATGCTGCCTTCTTCTTCAATTCTGCCCATAACGAAAGCCAGTTCTTCCTTACTGGTTACTACAACTTCACCGAGGGACTGGACTTTATTGCCTTCACTGTCTCATACCTGCCATTTGTTGTGCATAATGTGGCTTTCGAAGGGTCTTCAGAGTACAAGTACAACAACTTTATATTTGACCTGAAATATTATAGAAATGTTGACCGAGTTGTATGGGCTGCTGAAGCTAATATAGGTACCAACCTGATTGACCCTGTGGGCTATCTTCATCTCCCAGGAGAGGATGACAGCTGGTTTGCATCAGCTGATCTGGCGGTGGGATATAACTTCAACCTTTCTAAATTTGTCTACACTCCGGCATTCAGATGTGGTGTGTTGTGTCCAGATCTGAAGTATATAGACGAGAACCGGCGGCTTGAGCTTATGCTGGGCAACTGGTTCCACGGCAAATATGTGTTTGTCCACCTGGACGGAGGTCTCCGGTTCGACACCTACAAGAGCGGCAATCTTAAAACAAAGGTGGAGCCTATCTGGGGAATAAACGTTTGCGTAAAGTCCTGAGGGTTTTTCCTTTCTGTCTGATTATTTTTTCTCTTGCCGCCTGCGGTGAGTTCACAACCAAAGATGATGATGTGGATACCGGGGATGTGAGCGAGGTGCATATCTACCTCTCCCAGGATAAGATGCAGCGGCTGTACAGTTCTGTTGCCACAGACTCTTATACCGCTTGTACATTGGATAAGGATAAATGGCATGGGGAGGCAGAAATAAAGGTACGTGGTCTTTCTTCCAGGCTTAAGCCTAAAAAATCTTTTGCCCTTAAAATCGACGGCAAGAAATATATGCTGGAACGGGGACAGGAAAACGGTGGTCTATATAACCGGATAGCCATGCGGGCATATCAGCTGGCCGGGGTCTCTGCCTGCAACACCGAGTCGGTGGTTCTGTTCCTTAATGATGAATATCTTGGCTGCTATAATTTCATAACATACTATGATCCAGATTTCATGGACGGTGAGTTGTATAAATGCTGGTTCAAAAATAAACTCGACATGGACAGGAATCATCCTTTAATTTCACAGACCGAGAAAAAGTTTCCAAAGGACGGGGATGTGTCAAACATGGAGCACCTGATATGTGCCTGCTCCTCTTTCTCGGATGCAGACTGGCATGAATTTGTGCTTAAAAAGGTGGATATAGATAAGACAGCCTCATACCTTGTCGTCCATGATTTTCTAACCGTGATTGACACCGGCCGTACCAACTATTATATCCAGTTCGACGGCAAATATAGGATAATCCCCTGGGATAATGAACAGTGTATGCTGCCGGGCAGAAAAAGTTACACTCTATGCAATGACAATCAGCTTATAAGTCGTCTGGCAGCAGTACCAGAATTTAAGGCTGTATACAATCAGAAGATGCAGGAACTGTTTACAGGAGGAGGTGCCTCCTGCATTCTAAATCAGCTGAGGAATGAGGCTGGGGCTATGTTCGACAATATCTGTACAGCAATGGCAAGCGACCCAGAATATGCCACATCCAGAGTGGATTTTATGAAAATAAAAACCTATGTGCTGAACTATCTTGATAAGAACACAGGTCGCGCCTCCGATGGAGACAGTCTTATACTGCACTGATATGAAGAATACTTTTAAATGCCATATAATTCTGTTTGTTCTTTCCTCTTGTATTCTTGCAGTTCTTATCGGCTGCGGTGAGTTTACCGCCGAAGACAATGATGTTGATACTGGCAAAGCCCAGAAGCTTGAATTGTTCCTCTCTGATGAAAACCTTATGCGGTTGTATAGTTCAGTTTCTATTTCTGATTCTGTTTCCTGCTCCGTCATTTACGAGAAATGGCGGGGCGAGGGAAAGCTCAAGGTGCGAGGCTATACCTCCCGCATGCACCCGAAAAAGTCCTTCCAACTTAAGATTGATGGCAGAAAATATGTCTTGGAGCGTGGAGATGAGGTGGCCGGCATAAGCAACCGGATAGCCATGCGGGCCCAGCAGCTGGCGGGGTTGCCAGCCTGTGACACCCAGACCATAGGTCTTTTCCTTAACGATGAATACCTTGGCTGTTACAACCTTATCACCTACTATGATGAGGATATCCTTGGGGGCGAGCTTTATAAGTCCTATTTCAAGGATTATGACCACATGGAGAACAACCATCCCTTGCGATTTCTTTGCGAGAAGAAGTTCCCAGAGGATGATGATTTTTCCAATCTGGAGAACCTGTTAGCCGCTGTCACCACTTATTCACCTGTAAAATGGCGAGATTATGTACTTAAAAATGTGGATATAGAGAAGGTGGCTTCCTACCTGGCTGTACATGATTTTCTCCTGGTGGAGGATACTTTCATGACTAATCTTTATATTGCCTATAATAAAAAATTTTATCTTTTGCCATGGGACAATGAATCCTGTATGGGTTATAATGATAAGGGTTATGAAATGGGGGGCGACAACCAGTTGACCAGAAGGTTGGTTGCAGTACCCGAGGTAAAGGCTGCCTACAACCGCAGGATGAAGGAGCTTTTCATGGATGACGGCATCCTTGCAACCTTGCATGATGATGCAGAGAAGATGTTTGATGATGCTGATACTGCAATGAAGAATGACCCTAATTTTAGGGATGGCTATAAAAAATTTTTGACAGAAAAGGAAAGGTTTCTGAAGTTCCTCTCTCCGGAGGGGAGAGTTTCCCGCCTTACCGACCCTGTCTTATCTTAGGAGTGATTATGGAAGTTGAAACATTCCCTACAGCAGTACTTATTAACTGTCTAAAAGGACTTGGGCTTGCTGCCCTTCATAACTTCTGGCTTGCCGAAGTTTACAAGATCATGAACAAGTCCAAGCAGAACAACCATCTTATGATGCAGTCCATGGTCTTTATCTCTGTCATCCTGGCAGGTGCCATGATGGTCATCGGCAACAACCTGGCTGTAGCCTTCGGTCTTGTAGGTGCAGTCTCCATCATCCGGTTCAGGATAAGCGTAGGCAGCTTCCTTGACATGTCCTTCATCTTCCTCTCCATTGTGATAGGTATGGCCTGCGGTCTTGGTTTCTATTTCATAGCAACTATAATAGCTGTGTTCACCGGTATTCTTATGCTGTGCATCCACTTCTCCAGCTTCGGCAAGAAGTTCTTCAAGAACAGCATTGAACTGGAGATAACAATAGAGTTCCCCCGGACCCTGCTGGAAAAAATGCCGGACAAGGATCAGGTTATGCGCTCCATAAGCGAGTCTGATGACCAGGAGATGACATTTCTTGAGTACAAGAGCAAGGCTGATTCCGTAGAAGTATGCTTCAGGGCTGTTTGGAACGATATAACCCATGTTCAGAAGCTGGAGAAGAATCTTAAGGAGAAATTCCCCGGCGAAGCTATCTCAATAAAGGCTGTCAGGATTTAACTTTCTTCCTTACCAGGAAGATTCCCACCACATTGGTGACAGCCGACACCACATCCACCACCATCCCCACATAGTTGACGATAGAGATATCGTAGATCAGCCACATAAGCTGCATCACAGCTATCAGAACTTTCAGCAGAACCACATTCTCTGAGTCCAAGAACCAGGCGAAGAGGCACATTGCCACCACAGGCAGCCACCCGCATAGTCCCTCGGTTCCGAAGGCGGCGTATAATCCCACCTGCGCTGCTATGAAAATCAGCTTCCACTTCAGCGTATAATTCCACCGGATGCACACCAGGTTCCGGAAAATCGATATCGTATCCACGATAAATCCCGCTATTCCCCCCAGTATCAGCATTCCGACACCCATGAAAACTTCCTGGAGGATCTGGGCTATGAGGATATTCTTTTTAGTTCTGATCAGTCCCAGGAGCACGAGAATCACGGCTCCCAGGAAGAAAACTCCGTTTCCTAAAACTATCTGCGCGGTCATCGGCCTTTAGAAAGTCTTCTTAAGGTATTCCTTAAGGGCTTCTGCTGTGTTCTCCACAACCACAGAGTGCTTCTCCAGCTTGAGGAGCCGCTCCAGGTTCGGAGGGAGGGCAGGGCGTGCGCCGGTAGCCTCTTCCACTACCTCCAGGAACTTGCCCGGATGTGCAGTTGAGAGGGATATGATGGCTGTATCCTTCGGCTGGTACTTTTCCCTGTACCTGCAGGATGCCACATAGCCTACCGCTGTATGCGGATCTATGAACTTCTTCTTCTCTGCATAGAAGTCCTTGATAGCCTTCAGGGTGTCCTCGTTGGATACCCAGGCTCCCTTTATCATTTCTCCCATCTTCCTGTAATCATCATTGAAAATGTATCTTAAGCGCTCGAAGTTGCTGGGGTCTCCCACGTCCATGGCGTTGGAGTAGGTCTTGAAGCTTGGATGTGGCTCATACTTGCCGGACTCCAGGTACAGCGGGACCTCGTTGTTCAGGTTTGTTGCTGCGATGAACTCCTTCACAGGCATTCCCCAGCACCAGTCCAGCACGCCGGCGGTAAGGTTTCCGAAGTTGCCGCTTGGTACGCAGAATACGATGTTCTTGTATTTTGCCTTCAGCTGGTTGTAGGCATACATGTAGTAGAAGGACTGAGGGAACAGTCTTCCCAGGTTGATGGAGTTTGCTGATGTGAGGGGCAGGTACTTCATGTCAGGGCTGGTGAATATCTGCTTTACCATCCGCTGGCAGTCGTCGAAGGAGCCTTTCACCTCAAGGGCCCGGACATTCTTTCCCAGTGTGGTCAGCTGCTTCTCCTGCAGAGGGCTTACACGGCCTGATGGATAGAGGATCACCACATCGATGTTCTTCTTGTCAAAGAAGGCCTGGGCAACTGCGCTTCCAGTGTCTCCTGATGTTGCGGTGAGTATGATGGCCTTCCGGTTGTCGGACTGGAGGAATTCCTCCATGGATGCGGCCAGGAAGCAGGCACCGAAGTCCTTGAAAGCTGAGGATGGGCCGTGGAAAAGCTCCTCGATGAAGATATCGTCGTCTGTATCCACAATCTCGGGTTTGAAGTAGTAGGCCCGGTTTATGATCCGCGCCGCAGTCTCTTTGTCCATCTCATCCTTCATGACGGCTGCAGTCAGCTGGATTGCAGACTCGTTGAATGGTGTGTCAGCTGTCATTCCGGCATAAAGCTTGGAAAGATCCGGTGTGGAATCGGGTACGAAAAGGCCGCCCTCCGGGGAAAGGCCCTGGAAAACAGCTTCCTTGAATGTCACAACTCTATTTTTGTCTCTTGTGCTTATAAATTTCATATCTTTATGATATATCAACTTTTTTGTTTTTACTATACATTTTCTTGAAAGAACGTTAAAATTATGATGATGAAGAAAATTCCGGAGATAAACAGAGCCAGAGGTTACTTCCTCTATACTGCCGATGGAAAGCGCTATCTTGATATGGTGCTGGACAGGGGCCGTCTGATCATGGGACACCGGCAGAAGGGGTATGGCCAGGCCATGAAGAATGTGATCGACAAGGGGATTCTCCCGGGCTTCCCATCTCACTATGCCCACCGGCTCAAGCAGGCTGTGAGGAGACTTGTGGGGAGCGAATGCTTCGTCTATCTGTTTAAATCCGAAGAGAAGGCGTGGGAGGTTCTTGGGTCAATTACTCCTGACCCGATGAATGACCCGATAAAAGGGAGCCCTGTCTTCGGTGATGAGCTTCTTGAATTATCTGAGCTTCCGGTGGTTATTTCGCTTCCTGTTCCTTTCGCCTTTGCCCCCGGTGTGGTGGTTTCCAAGACCGAGCTGAAACTTGCCGACGAGCCGGTTTCCCCGGTGATTCTTGCCGGTGCGGTGCGGGCTGTCTACAACCTGATAGCTTTCCAGAAAGAGGTCAATTATTCCGATTGGGAGAAGGCTGGTCTTCTTGAAGCCTGCGGCGATAAATGGCGCATTGAGCTGCCATACATCTATCCACTGTGCGCCCGGGGGCAGTATTCTGCTGTGTGGGACACTTTCTTTGAGGCTGGAATCATCCTTTCCTACGATTACGATAAACCTTCAGTCCTGCCCCCGTATGGTGAATTATCAGAAGGAAGCAGGAAGAAGTTGCTGAAACTGCTCAGCGAGTGCTAAACTTTGTAACTATTTACATCGAAAATAGATTATAAGTGTATATAAGAACTATGAGATTACTAGTAATAATTCCGACTTATAATGAAATTGAAAATATCAAGAAGCTGCTGCCTGAGGTTTTTGCTGTTATCCCGGAAAATGCCGGAATCCTGGTGGTGGATGACGGATCTCCCGACGGGACTGCGGCTGCAGTTAAAGAGATGCAGACTCAGTTCCCTGATAAGCTTTTCATGCTGGAGCGGAGCGGGAAACAGGGGCTTGCCACCGCTTATATCACTGGGTTCAAGTGGGGCATGGAGCACGGTTTTGACGTGCTTTGCGAGATGGATGCCGATTTCTCCCATAAACCAGAATATCTACCCAAGTTGTATGAAGCGATTCAGACCTATGATGTGGCAATCGGATCCCGGAATATCAAGGGTGGAAGCGTGGAGAACTGGTCTTTCCTCCGGAATCTTATCTCCAAAGGAGGATCGCTCTATTCCCGTATTGTACTGGGTGTGAACGTGAAGGATCTGACCGGCGGCTATAATATGTGGCGTAAAGAAGCTCTTGATAAGATAGGGCTTGATTCCATAATCTCAAGAGGTTATAGCTTTCAGATAGAGATGAAGGCCAAGGCCGAGAAAAGGAGATGCTCCATCAAGGAAATCCCGATAGTATTCCCTGATAGGGTGTTGGGACAGTCGAAGATGAGTCAGGGTATTTTCCTTGAAGCTCTTGCTAATGTCTGGAAGGTGCGTAAATGTTTAAAAAATTCCTGAAGTTCGGCATAACTGGCGGTCTGGGCACCGTGACCAATCTGGTGCTCTTCTTTATTCTTGCTGACCACCTCCATTTTCCACCGAGCCCGGTCAGTGCTTTCTGTTTTTTAATAGCCGGGACTCAGAATTATCTTATAAACCATCTGTGGACTTTTAAGTTGGAGAGCAGAGGAACACCTCCCTCATTACATCTTTGGACAAAATTTATGATGTCCTCTCTGTTTGGCCTGGCAATAAATCTTATCACATTGAACCTTCTGCTCTATTTCTTTACCTGGCCGTACAAAACCATCCCACAGGCTTTGGGTATCCTGGCAGGAATGGGTGTAAATTTTCTTTTCTCGAATTATCTGGTTTTCAGAGGGCGCTAAGGCACTTACTGAATGCTGACTACCTTGTAGCCTTTATCCTCAACAGCTTTCTTGATCACTGCATTGTCCACATCCCCGGAGAGGGTGAGGATCGCAGTCCCTGCCTTGTGGCTCACCTCTGCGCCGGCCACGTTTCCTAAAGCCTCCAGAGTCTTCTTCACATTTGCCTCGCAGTGAGGGCACATCATTCCTTCAATCTTTACAGTTTTTTTCATATTGTTACTCCTTTTAACATTCAAATTATCCTGCCCCTTGAGGCCGTAAAGGTTCAGACGCAGGGCGTTCATGCACACCGTGAAGCTTGACAGGCTCATGGCTGCGGCACCTATCATAGGGTTCATCTTCCAGCCGAAAAGCCCTGCTGCAAGAGGAATGCAGATCAGGTTGTAGAAGAAGGCCCAGAACAGGTTCTCGTGGATGTTCCTCAGTGTCTTGCGGCTTAGCTCCACCGCCCTGGCCACATCCATCAGAGTGCTGTTCATAAGGACGATATCTGCGCTGTCCACGGCCACATCAGCTCCTGCTCCGATGGCGATTCCTATGTCAGCACGGGTAAGGGCAGGGGCATCGTTTATCCCGTCTCCCACCATAGCCACTTTCCCACTTTCCTGAAGTTCCCGTATCGCCTTCTCCTTCCCCTCGGGAAGCACTCCGGCAATAACCTCGTCAACTCCCACCTGGTCTCCGATAGCCTTTGCTGTCCTTGCGTTGTCGCCGGTCAGCATAATCACCTTAAGCCCTATATTCTGCATCCGCCGGATTGCCTCAGGGGAATCTTCTTTTATCACATCTGCCACAGCGATAATGCCCAGCAGCCTGCCTTCCTCCTCGAAGAACAGCGGCGTCTTGCCTGCCTTGGCCAGGGCTTCACCCGCCTGGGCCATCGTCTTGCCAGCCCATGTGCTGTCCTGTGCTGCCGCCACGTCTACCGGTGCCAGAGTGCCTATGTAGGCGCCGCTGCCCCCGTGCATAGCCCGGCCTGCAACCACTGCGCTGACCCCGCTGCCGGAGAGGGCGCTGAATCCAGTTACATCCGGCAGCGCTGCCCCTTGTGCCCCAGCTTCGGCCACAATAGCCTTTGCCAGCGGGTGCTCGCTCTTCGCCTCCAGGGCATAAGCTTTCTCAAGAAGCTCTGCTCCGCTCACTCCGGCGGCCGGGATTATATCTGTAACCCTAGGTTCGCCACGGGTTATGGTTCCAGTCTTATCCAATGCCACAATCTGCACCCGGCCTGCTGTCTCCAGGGCCTCGCTGGTCTTGAACAATATGCCGTTCCTGGCGCCGATTCCATTGCCCACCATGATTGCCACCGGTGTAGCCAGTCCCAGGGCACAGGGGCAGGAGATAACCAGCACCGAGATTCCCCGGGCCAGTGCAAAGGCCCAGTCCTCACCGGCGATTACCCAACCGACGGTGACCGCCGCCGCAATCAGGATTACGGCCGGCACAAAGACGCCCGATACCTTGTCTGCTATCCGGGCAATGGGCGCCTTTGTGGCCGCAGCGTCCGACACCATCTTTATTATCTGGCTCAGGGTGGTGTCTTCCCCAACCCGGGTGGCCTGGCACTTTAAGTAGCCCGACTGGTTGATGGTGGCGGCGCTGACCCGGTCACCCTGCTTCTTGTCCACAGGAATGGACTCGCCGGTGAGGGCGGCTTCGTTCACTGCGCTCTCGCCCTCCAGAACTATGCCATCCACAGGGATGCTCATGCCGGGGCGCACTGCGAATATGTCGCCCCTCCTTACTTCTGCGGCAGGAACCTCCACTTCTATTCCATCCTGGATGAGAAGAGCTGTCTTTGGGGCCAGCCTCATAAGGCTCTTGAGAGCGTTTGTGGTGCGCCCCTTGGACATGGCTTCCAGCATCTTGCCCACTGTGATGAGGGCGGGGATCATGGCTGCTGATTCAAAGTAGAGCTGCTTGTGGTAGAGCTCTGATATGTCAGGGTCTATATCGGCTGCAGTGACAAGGCTGCACATCTTGAACAGCACTGCAAGGCTCCAGCCGAAGGAGACCGCAGAGCCCATGGCTACCAGGGTGTCCATGTTGGGTGCACCGTGGCGCAGTGAACCGAAGCCGCTGGTGAAGAACTTCCTGTTTATGAACATCACTATGAGGGCCAGCAGCATCTGGATCATAGCGATAGTTATGTAGTTGTGGTTGAGAAATGAAGGAAGGGGCAGGTGCAGCATATGGTGCCCCATGGTTATGTACATCAGCACCATCAGGAAGAAGGCAGAAAGAATAAGCCGCCGTTTCATAGCCGGGGTCTCCCGGTCCTTCAGGGCTTCCTCGTCGGGATTTATCAGGTCAGCTTTTTGGGTCACATTTAAAGGGTCATTCTTCTGCCAGGCACCATAGCCTGCATTCTCCACCGCCTTGATGATATCTTCAGGCGAGGCAGTTCCCTCCACCCCCATGGAGTTGGTCAGCAGGCTGACGGCGCAGTTTTCCACCCCAGGCACTTTGGAGACAGCTTTCTCAACTCTTGCCTGGCATGCGGCGCAGCTCATCCCTGTAACAATATATTGTTCCATACAAACCCTTATTTAATTTTCATTCTTCCCTGGCCCTTTGGGTCTTTATACTCATCAGGAATTTTCCCCAGCTTCTGAATATATGCGGCAAGGACCTCGCAGTCAGTCTCGCTCTCTACAGGCAGGAGCTCGGCATGGGCAAAGCTGTGGCCTCCTCCGTTGTTCTTAAGGAAGAAATCAAGACCTGCCACCAGATATTCCTTGTCCAAGTCTATGGGTGCTCCGTTCACCCTCACATCCTTTATCCGGTAGGCGCCGGCCACTCCTGTGAAAAGTCCTTTGCTGTCAACCTGTGTTGATGTGGGGATTGAGGTATCCACGGTGAATGTCATACCAGACACATGGATCAAGCCCCCTGATTTTGCCGGCAGGTCACGGACTCCGAACTCAAGCTCATCCAAAATAGTCTTTCCCTTGACTTTCGCTACACAGATCTGGTTACCGAAGGGGAGCACCGAAAGGGCATCCCTGTACCTTATTGTTCCAGGTTCTATGTTAGTGCGGAGACCTCCGCCGTTTACCAACCCGATATCGGCATTGAAAGTTATCCTGAAAGCGTCACTGACCAGATTTGCCAGATTGGATTCATTGGTCCGGACAATCCAGCTGCCATCTTTATTCTTTGCGGGGAGGGAAAAATCGGCAGTTCCCAGAGGGGTCTCAAGCTTTGCGGCGTGCTGCTTCCTGATGTCGGCGATAAGATTGGTCACCTTTGCATCGGGCTCCACATCAAGGTTTTCCAGCAGCTCTACAGTGATCTCTCCGGTGGGGAGTATGATGGCTTTTCCCAGATGAGAGAACTTGGTTCCTGTCTGGACTATGGTTATCTCCTTGCCAGTCTTGTCCTTTGCCTTGATGCCGGGGATCACTGAGTGGGTGTGTCCGTCAATCAGCAGGTCAGCTCCCTCTATATTGGCAATCAGCTCTGGTGAACTCCATTCTTTTCTTGAGTTCTTCTCCCCCAGGTGGGCCATCAGAATCACATAATCGGATCCATCTTTCCGGGCCTGGTCAATGGCCTCCTGCACATCCTGATACATGGTCTGCCGCTTGTCGTCCCATCCGAAGCTGTAGATCTGTTTTCCGCTCTTATCCTTGAATGTGGCCACAGAAACCTGGATCATAGTCTCAGGAGTATCGACACCCACATAGGCAACTTTCTTCTTTCCGTATTTGATGATTTTATAAGGAGGACACACCAGCTTTCCGGTCTCCAGACTCCTGAAGTTGGCACAGATATAGCCGCAGTCAAGGGAGGTGGAGAACTTGGTGAACTGGCTCATACCGTAATCGAACTCGTGGTTGCCGGGGATGGCCACATCGTAGCCTGTCATGTTCATTATGCCTATGATGTCTTCGCCCTTGGAGAGTGATCCGATTGTATCCCCCTGGACTGCGTCGCCGTTATCCACCAGTGTGACGTATGGGTTCTGCTCCAGAAGCTGCTTCTTGTAGGCCGCCACCTTTGCGTATCCGATATTGGCGTCCACACCGCAGTGGACATCGTTTGTAAATAGGATGACAATGTCCTGTTCTTTTTCCGGTGTGTTAGCCCGGGTGCATGATGTGCTTATGATGGAAACTGCCAGAAGAAAGGTAAGAAGAAGCTTTTTCATATTTTTAATTTAATAATTATTTAGAATTTTTTCCACCCCTGAGAAAGTGACAATTTTCTTTACAAATAGAAAAAGAGATATATTATATAAATGGGAGATAGTTATGAAAGATGTAAAAATACTAGGAATGGATTTTGATGAATTTAAGAAGGCTCTTAATCCTGACGATGATAGAAATTTTAAAATATATGCAAAACCTGCGCGTCTCATTCCAATTGGAAAAGACGATGAAATGGCAATGACTTCCGTATTTCTTTCTGCACTAAGTTTGATAAAAGAATATAGAGACATTGTTTCTGAAAAAATCGATTTTTTAAAAAAAGGTTCATTGTATTGTTATACAGAAGTGTCTTTCCCTACAGTTAATCCAGTTGATATGGATAAAGAAAAAAGCCGATTTGATGGGCTTGCTATTGTTGTAGGAGGAAATAAAATAAAAGATGCTTGCATATTTGAAATGAAGTATGGGAATGCAAAAATAGAGGGAGAACAAATTGAAAAATATATAAAAATGGCTTTACAACTTGGGATTGATAAAATTGTGAGCATCTCAAACCAATTTGTTACAAATCCTACTGATTATCCTGTTTCTGTAAAAGTAGATAAAAAATGGAAAGGACAATTATATCATTTATCTTGGAGTTATGTTGTTTATTTTGCTGATATTTTATTACAAAAGAATGGAACAGATATTGCTGATGTTGATCAACATAATATTATGAATGAAGTTAAAGAATATCTTAATCATTGTGGTGGAGTAAATGATTTTGATTCAATGAAAACATTTTCAAAAGGAGTTTGGGGCGATGTCGTAAGAGATTTAGCTTCAGTGGGTGTATTAAAAAAGGACTTTGAAGAAGACCGCAAAGAAATTGTTAGAAGTTGGATACAGGAAGAGAAAGATTTATCATTAAAACTAAGTAAACGCCTAAGTGGAAAGAAAGCGACCGCTGTAAAAATTAAAACAAAATATAAACAATTATCAGAACGAATTGAAAATGAGACAAAACAGTTAAAAGATACTAGGAGTCTATTTTCTATTTTTGATATTGAAGATGCGGTTTCTCCTTTGAAAATTATGGTTAATTTTAATTCAAAGCAAATTATTACCTCCATGATGATAAGTGTGCCTAGTGACAAAACATCAAAAGGTAAAATAGGCTTTATTAGAAAGTATATTAAGAAGGCACAAGAAAGAAATTATGAGGGGAAATTTAACAGAATTCAAGATAACTCTGAATGTGTTATCATTCCAAAAGTAAAAACCAAAAATAAGGATGTGGAAAAATATTCAATTAAGAAAATTCTAGATGATGCTATAGAAATTCCTAAATATGATTTCAATACTGTTGAAATTATAATGACTTACGAACTTGAAAAAAATATTTATTCCCAAAATAAATTTATAAAAGAACTTGAGGACAATGTATTGGATTATTATTCAGTGTTGATGCAATATTTTGAAAAATGGACACCTTCTACTCCAAAAACAGATGACAAAACGTCTATAAAAGAAAAAAAAGAGTCTTTTGATGAAATATTAGATGAACAGAAGGATAACAAAAGCTCAATTTGATGCTTAACCTGAGGGATGGCCTTATGTCCAGTGCTATTAAAGATTTAATTGCCCTTGGTATTTTAGTCGGTTTATTCTGTTTGATTTTAGTTTTTATTAGAAATCTTTTTAAAAAATAATCACATCTCTACCCACGGGTACTCTGCTTCGGTGTCGAAGTGGAAGATAGAGTCGTGCTCGGGGGAGTCCACTAGGATGGCTCTGTTGCCGTTCTTTTCATAGAAGCAGGGGTTGGGCCTGATCTCGGTGTGGCCTACCACCTGGCCTTTGTACTTGCCCTCTGCGGTCCACATGTCGGAAAGGAGGCTCCGGGGCCGTACCCAGGTGGGCGGACTGTAGGGGCTTTCCCCATAGGAGTTGGTGCAGTAGGGGCCGAAGTCGAATATCTTATAGTGGTCAGCATGGAAGATGCCGTTGATCCGCTCCAGTATACTCATGCTGTTCCACTTGGGAAGAGAGTAGGGGGCTGGTGCGTCGGTCTCTTTGTTGATTCCATAAATCGAGAGCCAGGTCTTGGTGATTCCGGCGTGGGAGAATAGCCAGCCGTCGAACTCTGCCACCATGTCAAAAAGCTCAATATTATAGTTTATGATGGACCATATCTTTGTGGCATAATCCCACTGATGATCTGACACCCAGGGATCCGAGAGATAGGCCAGGTCGTGGTTTCCCATCAGCACTGTCACCTTGTCAGGGTTGGCTTTCTTGAAGTCGAAGATGGCCTGCAGATTTTTCATCTGGTCGGGCTGCCGGTTATCCCATGAGTCCACATAATCCCCCAGGAAAACGATGCGGTCATCTTTCGACCCTTTCGCCTCCTCCCAGTGGTGAGTCCCGTGCACATCCGGTATGACTGTTATCCTCATAAGATGATTATAGCACGCTTTCTGCTTGTCGGATATAAATTTACAGTTTATACTTCTGTCATGGCAGATATTTCAAAAGATGTTGAGAACCGTGACAGAGTGATTGTCCGGACAAGTGTTGTTGGCATTGTGGCAAACATTTTCCTTGCGGCGTTCAAGGCTGCTGTGGGAATAATCTCCAATTCCATCGCTGTGGTGCTGGATGCGGTGAACAACCTGTCGGATGCCCTTTCTTCCGTAATCACAATAGTGGGTACCAAACTGGCCGGGAAGCTCCCTGACAAGAAGCATCCTCTTGGCTATGGCCGCATCGAGTACTTAAGTGCCATGATAGTCTCTGCCATCGTGCTCTACGCCGGTATCACTGCCTTGGTGGAGTCTGTGAAGAAGATTATCCATCCCGAGAAGGCTGATTACTCTGCTGTGGCTTTGATAATCATCGCCTCTGCAGTTGTGGTCAAGCTGGCTCTGGGCCGCTATGTGAAGGCTAAGGGAAAAGCTGTCAATTCCAGCGCTCTGGTTGCCTCCGGGTCCGATGCCCTGTTTGATGCCATCCTCTCTGCATCGGTCCTTGCCTCTGCTGTCTTCTATCTGGTCACCGGAATTTCCCTGGAGGCCTATGTGGGTGTCCTGATTTCCTTCTTTATAATCAAGGCCGGCTATGAGATGATGACCGAGACTCTTGACGATATCTTGGGAAAGCGGGCTGACCAGGAGACCAGCATCCAGGTGAAGAAGCTTCTGGTGGAGGAACCCGAGGTGAGGGGTGCCTTCGACCTGATAATCAACAACTATGGACCAAATAAGAATTATGCCTCTGTCCATCTTGAGTTGCCTGACACCATGACTGTGGACCAGGTTGATGAGCTGACCCGCCGGGTGCAGGTGAAGGTGTACAAGGAGACTGGAATCATTCTGACCGGTGTAGGTGTTTATTCCTTCAATACAAAGGATGAGGAGGCGGCGAGGATCCGCAATACTATACTTGAGACTGTCATGTCCCACGACTGGGCACTGCAGCTCCATGGCTTCTATGTGGACACCAAGGTCAGGAAAATGCGGTTTGATGTGGTGATGAGCTTTGAGATAACCCCGAAGGAGGGGCTTAAGATCATATATGACGAGGTTGGCAAACTCTATCCAGAGTACGCAGTGCAGATTGCTGCAGATGTGGATGTTTCAGACTGAAAGGAGAAAAATATGCTGGATATCAATACAAAAGCGCCGGATTTCAAGCTGCCGGACCAGGATGGGAAGATGCACACACTGTCCGAATATAAGGGGCAGAAGGTGATCCTTTACTTCTATCCGAAGGACAATACATCGGGATGCACCAAGCAGGCCTGCGGATTCTCGGAGCTGTATCCTCAGTTCAGGGAGAAGGGGGCTGTGGTGCTGGGGGTGAGCAAGGACAGCGTGGAGAGCCACAAGAAGTTCCAGCAGAAATTCAACCTGAAGTTCACACTGCTTTCTGATACTGAACTTGAAGCTATCAAGGCCTATGATGTGTGGAAAGAGAAGAATATGTACGGCAAGAAGAGCTTCGGAGTGGTGCGCACCACCTACCTCATCGACGAGAAGGGCATTATCATAAAGGCTGCGGAGAAGGTGAAGGCTGCCGAAAACCCGGCCGAGACACTGGAGCTGATTTAAAAGGTCATTTTTTACATTTGTTGGTTGCTTTTGGGTCAGACTGTGATATAATAAGGTCAAATGTATCAGACCCCATTCAAAATCAAAGCTGAAGCTATCCAGCTTATCTCGGACATTGCCGAGCTGCAGGCTCTCTGTGGCGGCAAAGGGGAGAAGTGCGCCTCTTACAGGTCGCTCCTCAGGGAATATCTGCCCGATAAGTTCAGGCAGGGGTACGGAACCGGCCGGCTCCCCTTCCTGATGCAGGATTTACTGGGCTGGCTGGACAAGGCCCCGGACCATATTCTGATCAAAGGGTGCGAGCTTTTATACGAGCTTGAGACAAACCAGCCCTTTGATGATGACAACGGGGAGATCGGCCGGCGGTGCCTGCTTTCTCTGCTGGGTACCTGGAACCCTGTGTTCCGGAGCCTGCCCCTGGAGGATGAGGTGGCAGCCAGCCAGAGCCAGTACCGCTATGCCCTGCGGACTGCGGGGGATGCCGGAGACTCCGGTGTGTTCATCACCTTTATGCTGCACCTGATACTGGCGGCGCTGGAGAAGTGCGGCAAGGGGGCCGGGGGAGCCCAGGCTGTGGCAGGAGTGAAGGCTGCCAGAATTAAAGGGTCAGGTGGTGACCTTATAAATGACCTTTTAAATGCACTTGCGGAGACACCGGCTGCCACCTACGACGAGCTGGCTGCCAAGCTGGGAGTGTCCCCGGCCACTGTTAAGCGGCGGCTGGCTGACCTGAAGAAGGCTGGAACCATAACCCGGGAAGGCTCAAAGAAAGCAGGCACCTGGAAAGTGAACTGAGGAGAGTACCATGAAATATACTGATGCGGAAACATTGCTTAAGAAGTATGTGAGCGGCGAGACACTGCTGCGTCACTGCAAGACTGTCTCTGTGGCTATGAAATACTTTGCCCAGAAAGCAGGGGAGAGCGACCCGGAGTTCTGGGAGTGCGTGGGACTGCTCCACGACATTGACTTTGAGAAATACCCGGACCAGCACTGCATCAAATGCAAAGAAATCTTCGAGGATGAGAAAGCAAACTTCCCTGACATCACCGACGAGCTTGTCCACGCAGTGCAGAGCCACGGCTGGAAGCTGTGCTGCGATGTGGAGCCCACATCCTACATGGAAAAAGTGCTCTATACAGTGGACGAGCTGACCGGCCTTATCTTCGCCTGCGCCATGGCAAGGCCTTCCAAGAGCGTGACCGACATGGAGGTCAAGTCTGTGACCAAGAAGTTCAAGACTCTGGCTTTTGCCGCAGGCTGCAACCGTGAGGTTATAAAAGAAGGGGCTGCCATGATGGGTAAGGAACTGAACGATGTGATCCAGGACTGTATCCTGGCAATGAGGACAGAGCACGAGGCGTGCGGGTGCTGATATGGTAATAGATTTCAATCACATGAAAGAGGAGATTCTCCACCACTTCAAGGGGGGAGAAAAATATATGATGGCAAAGATGATGGATGACGGCACAAACAAGATTCTGGTGAGCCGTCTGATTCCTGGGGCATCCATCGGAAAGCATACCCACGAGACCTCCAGCGAGATCATCTACATCCTTGAGGGACACGGCACTTCCTATGTTGATGACGAGGAGACCAAGGTGGGACCCGGCTGCTGCCAGTACTGCCCCAAGGGACATTCCCACCAGCTTATAAATACCGGCACCAAGGACTTGGTCTTCTTTGCCGTAGTGCCGGCACAATAATTTAATTTAACTCCACTTCCAGTCTGCAACCTCTGGCAGGTCAACGCCGTACTTGGCGATGTACTGCTTGTGCTCCACCAGCTTGTCCTTCATCTGCTGGATCAGGTATGCGCCACGGTTACCCAGCTGTGGCAGGTTGTAGATGACAGTCTGCACCAGATTGAACCGGTCGATGCCGTTGAGCACTCTCATGTCGAATGGAGTGGTGATGGTTCCTTCCTCGATATAGCCCCGTACATGGAGATTCTTGTTGGTCCGCTTGTAGGTGAGCTCGTGGATCAGTGACGGATAGCCATGGAATGCGAAGATGATAGGCTTGTCGGTGGTGAAGAGAGCATCGTATTCCCTCTGTGACAATCCATGAGGATGCTGGGTGTCGGACTGGAGCCGCATAAGGTCCACCACGTTGATGACCCTTATCTTGAGCTCGGGGAATGCATCCCGGAGTATAGTCACAGCCGCCAGTGTCTCCAGGGTAGGAGTGTCTCCTGCGCAGGCCATGATTACATCGGGCTCTGCCCCCTGGTCGGTGGAAGCCCACTGCCAGATGCCGATTCCCTGGTTGCAGTGTTTCACTGCCTGCTCCATGGTGAGCCACTGGGGCCGCGGGTGCTTGGATGCAACCATGACGTTGACATAGTTGCGGCTCCGGATGCAGTGGTCGTAGCAGGAGAGGAGGCAGTTGGCGTCTGGCGGCAGGTAGAGCCGCACCACGTCGGCCTTCTTGTTGGCCACATGGTCAAGGAAGCCTGGGTCCTGATGGGTGAATCCGTTGTGGTCCTGCTGCCATACATTGGAAGCGAGGATATAGGTGAGGGATGCGATCTTCTCTCTCCAAGGGAGCTGGTTGCATACCTTGAGCCACTTTGCATGCTGGGAGAACATGGAGTCTACGATCCTTATGAAGGCCTCGTAGCTGGTGAAGAAGCCGTGGCGACCGGTAAGGAGGTAGCCTTCCAGCATTCCCTGGCACACATGCTCAGAGAGCATTGAGTCCATCACTCTTCCTTCCGGTGACAGGTGGTCGTCCTCCGGCAGAATCTCGCCGCACCATGATCGGTTGTCCACGTCGAACAGCGGATTGAGTCGGTTGGATGAGGTCTCGTCCGGCCCGAAGGAGCGGAAGTTCCTGGCCTCTTTGTTAAGCTTGTATATATCCCTTACAAAGGTGCCCAGCACTTTCATGTCCTGTGCCTCCACGCTGCCAGGGAACGGCAGGTCTACGCCGTATTCACGGAAGTCCGGCATCCTCAGGTCCTTAAGGAGCTTGCCTCCGTTGGCATGGAGGTTTGCACCCATCCTCAGATTTCCCTTAGGCGGGAAGTCCTGCAGCGCCTTTACAGGCACGCCGTTCTTGTCGAAGAGCTCCTGAGGCTTATAGCTCTTGAGCCACTTCTCGATAATCTTGATATGTTCAGGGCTGTCGGGCTGAACCGGCACCTGATGTGCTCTCCAGTAGTCCTCCACCTTGAGGCCGTCTACCTCCTTAGGTCCTGTCCATCCCTTTGGAGCACGGAGTATGATCATAGGCCAGCGGGGCCTCTTGGTCTCGCCCTTTTCCCTTGCTGCTTTCTGGAAGCCCTGAATCTGCTGGATGCAGAGGTCCAGGGTGTCGGCAAACTTCCGGTGCATCTTTGCCGGGTCGCTTCCTTCCACAAAGTATGGAGTCCAGCCGCAGCCCTTGAAGAAGGCCTCGAGCTCGGCATGGGAGATGCGGGCCAGCACTGTGGGGTTTGCAATCTTGTATCCGTTCAGGTGCAGGATAGGAAGCACTGCTCCGTCGTTCTTCACAGAGAGGAATTTATTCAGCTGCCAGCTTGTTGCAAGAGGTCCGGTCTCGGCCTCGCCGTCGCCAACCACGCAGGCTGCGATAAGGGTAGGGTTGTCCAGCACTGCTCCGAAAGCGTGGGCCAGGGAATAGCCCAGCTCGCCTCCCTCGTTGATGGAGCCCGGGGTCTCAGGTGCCACATGGCTAGGGATTCCGCCCGGGAAGCTGAACTGCTTGAAGAGGCGCTGCATTCCCTCCTTGTCCTGTGTGATGTTTGGATATACCTCCTGGTAGCTGCCGTCCAGCCAGTCCTGGGCCACCATGGCGTTTCCGCCGTGTCCCGGGCCGGAGAGGTAGATCATGTCCAGCTCCTTCTCCCTGATCACCCGGTTCAGGTGGGAATAGATGAAGTTCTGGCCGGGGCAGGTTCCCCAGTGTCCCACAATTTTTTTCTTTATATGCTCCGGCTTCAGAGGGCTCTCCAGAAGCGGGTTGTCCAAAAGGTAGAGCTGGCAGGCTGTCAGGTAGTTGCTGGCGCGCCACCAGGCATCGATTACTTTAAGCTCTTTGTCTGTTGCATGTTTGATTCTCATATAGTCTCCTGACTGAAAAGGGTACCATAAATAGGGGTGTCTGTCAAATTTTAAAGAAGATAAGACTATTCCTTGTCTGCCC
>JAEEGH010005650.1_pt1 | contig 31242 bp, 22 predicted proteins | sample 9134181 | NCBI WGS metagenome assembly JAEEGH01 (sample SAMN16246544, study PRJNA631951) | gut metagenome | biome: gut microbiome; feature: rumen; material: DP-attached | host: Bos | place: Iran: Karaj | collected 2018-10
TTCCCGATAGGGTTTGCGAAGAAATTGCAGGAGAAGGAAAAATGAAAAAGTTGCTTCTTCTAGTACCGGTTGCGCTTGCTACCTGGTTCTGCTCTTCTGCAACTGACGATATTGCGAAGGGCCCTGGCAGCGAGACCACTAACGGACTTGCGCTCGTTGACGGCAAGCCCGCATCCTACGCGTCTGTCGCATTGCGTAAGGTGGACTTCAAGGCGGCCCAGGCCGTGGAAGAAAATGCGCTTGTCGTGGCCGATGCGTATGCCGACGAGAATGGCCTGTTTGACGTGAAGGTACCGGCCGATGGCAAGTACCGCCTGACCGTGGTTCACGATGGTGTCGCGTTCTCGAAGATTGTTTCCCGTAGCGACTTCGGCGAAAATGGCGCCGTGAACGATACCGTGAACCTGGTGGCGACAGCCCTGATGGCGGGTGTCGTGGATGTGCCCGAGGGCAGTTCCAACGTGTGGGTTGGCGTGCACGGTACCGACGTGCTCGTGAAGAGCGATTCCAATGGCTGGTTCGCGCTCCCGTCGCTCCCGGCGAACGATTCTCTGCGCCTGTATTTCGTGGACGGCGACTACAAGGAATCCCTGGGTGAAGAATCCCTGTACCTGAAACCCCGCGAATCCGTGCTGAAGGACTACCGCGCCCCGAACCCCGACGAAGGGAAAATCGTGGTGCTCCAGAAGAATGGTTCCCCTGCCGCATACGCGACGGTCGCCCTCCGTGCAGCCGACGCGAAGGCCGAGACGTTTGCAGTCCAGAATGCGATGGTGGATTCCGATGTCCGCACCGATGCGAACGGCAGGTTTACCATGGAATGGCCCGAGAAGGGGGAATACCGCCTGACGGTCGTTTCTGACGGGTTTGCGTTCTCGAAGGTGTTCGATGCGGAAGACCTCCCGGAACTCGATACCGTCAAGCTTTCGGCGACCGCGTCTGTTTCGAGTAAAGTAACGCTCCGCACGGTGGATGAGTTCCTCTGGGTGGGTGTCTACGGGCTCGATGTGCTTGTGAAGACGAACGACGTGGGCGCCTACGTGCTCCCGAGCGTGCCTGCGGGCGATTCGCTCCCGATATACTTCGTGACTGCCGACAGCCTGAACAGCCTCTATGCGGAATGGAACACCGTGGCGGAATCCAACAGCACGCAGTTCCTGAACCCGGTGAAGGTGTTGCAGGATTTCGAGAATGGTGGCGAAGGCTGGTACCTGAATACGGATAGCCTCAAGAAGGGTACCGAAATCAAGCCTGCGAACAGCGTGAAGGAAGGAATCGTGTACGATTCGACCCGCAAGTCGAAGGTGTTCCACGGCACATACAAGCTCGCCAACGACGATTACGCCTGGGCGCTTGTGGGTACCGCGTTTGAGCACAACATGAAGTTCTCCGAAATCGATTCCGTGGTGTTCTACGCGAAGGGCAACGGCAACATAAGGCTTTCGCTCGAGAACTACATCGACCAGAGCAAGAACCTGAAGGCCGCCACCGAATGGATCCCGCTTTCCAAGGACTGGCAGCGCATCAGCGTGAACCCGGCGGAACTCTGCGTGGGTGCCGCGACGACGGAATCTTGCTTCACTTCGTGGAGCGGCGTCAAGAGCTGGGTCAAGCAGTTCCACATCTTTGTGCAGGACGGCTCCGAGTTCTACATCGACGACGTGATCCTCTACGGCGCACTGTTCTAGAGCACGTGAAAATGACAGAAAAGCCCCCGTCGGGGGCTTTTTTAATTGTTATTTAGCCTCTGCCGCCATTGTTTGTAAACGCGAATTTAAGTATCTTTGGGCTATGGAAAATCTTGAAAAGGAATCTGCCGTCGCGCAGGAATATCTCGCACGCGTTGCGAAAGAAGCGGAAGCGAAGTTTGATGAGCATCTTCCGCCCGAAAATGTGACTCCGTGCCGTCTGCACGAGGCTATGCGCTATTCGATGTTTGCTGGTGGCAAACGCCTGCGCCCCGCCTTGGTCAAGGCGACTTTCGATATGTTCGGTGGCAAAGGCGACAAGGTGTGGCTCGCGACATCTGCACTCGAGATGCTCCACACGTTCAGCCTTATCCACGACGACCTCCCTTGCGTTGATAACGACGATTACCGCCGTGGCAAGCTTACGAACCACAAGAAGTTTGGCGAATCGACTGCCGTGATGGCGGGCGATGCCCTCTGCGTACTCGCCTTTGAACTGATGGGCCGTGCGGGCGATGCCCGTGCAATCGAGGTGCTTGCCCACCTGCTGGGTACCTACGGCATGATCGGTGGCGAGATGACCGATATCGAGTGCGAGGGCAAGACGGTTGACCTCGAGACGGTCGACTACATCCACTACCACAAGACTGCAGCCCTTATCGAGGCCGCGCTCCAGGTGGGTGCGATGCTCGCCGGTGCCGACGACAAGTCGATTGCCGCTATCCGTAACTACGGCCGTTCCATCGGGCTTGCGTTCCAGATTGTGGACGACATCCTGGATATCGTCTCCACGACGGAGGAACTGGGCAAGGATGCCGGTTCCGATATCGAGAAGGGCAAGGCGACTTACCCCTCCATCGTCGGTCTCGAAAAATCCCGCGAACGTGCCCACGAACTCTACGAGGAATCACTCAAGGCGCTTGAAGGCCTCGAGGGCGATACCTCCATCCTCCGCTCTATTGCCGCATTCATCATTACCCGGGTCAAGTAATGGAACTTAAGGACGTAAAGTCTCCCCAGGACATTAAGCACTGTTCCGTCGAGGAACTGAACTGCCTTGCGAAGCAGGTGCGCGATACGATTATCGGGCAGGTTTCCAAGCACGGCGGTCACCTGGCTTCGAGCCTGGGGGTGGTGGAACTCACGCTTGCGCTGCACTACGTGTTCAACGCTCCCGAAGACAAGATTGTCTGGGACGTGGGTCACCAGGCGTACGTGCACAAGCTATTGACGGGCCGTTACGACCGGTTCGAGACGCTCCGCCAGCAGGGCGGCATCTCGGGCTTTTTGAAGCGTAACGAGAGCGAGTACGACTGCTTTGGCGCGGGTCATGCGACTACGTCTATCTCTGCGGCTCTTGGCTTTGCAGTAGCGCGTAACCACTTTAACCGCAAGAACAACGTGGTGGCTGTCATCGGTGACGGTTCCATGACCGGCGGTATGGCTTTCGAGGCCCTGAACAACGCGGGCATCTCGAAGCAGAACATGACTATCATCCTGAACGACAACAGGATGAGCATCGCCCCGAACGTGGGCGGGTTCAGCAAGTACCTGAACCGCGTGATTTCGGACCCGGTCTACAACAAGATGCGTTCTGACCTGGACCGCCTGATGAAACGTGTGCCCGGTATTCTCGGTCGCCGTTTCCGCGACCTCTTCTTGCAGGTGGAATCTGCCGCGAAGAATGCGGTGAAGCCCGGCGCCTTCTTTGAGGACCTGGGTATACGCTACTTTGGCCCTATCGACGGTCACGACATCAACGAGCTTATCATGATTCTCGAGCGCGTGAAGTCGCAGCCCGGTCCGTGCATTGTGCACGTGCTTACCGAGAAGGGCCGCGGTCTCGATGCCGCCGAGAAGAACCCGACCAAGTTCCACGGTACGGGGCCCTTTGATCCCGAGAGCGGACTCCCGCTTGCCCCGGGCAAGCCGAACCCTTCGCTCACGAGTGTTTTCGGCAAGACGCTCCTGGAACTTGCGCGCAAGGACAACCGCATCATGGGCATTACGGCCGCGATGCCTACGGGCTGCGGTCTGGATATCGTGGCGAAGGAACTGCCCGACCGCGTGATAGACGTGGGCATTGCGGAAGAACACGCAGTGACGTTTGCCGCTGGCCTTGCCTGCGATGGCGTCGTGCCCGTGGTCGCAATCTACTCGAGCTTCATGCAGCGCGCCTACGACCAGATTATGCACGATATCGCGCTCCAGAACCTGCATGTGGTGCTGGTGCTCGACCGCGCTGGCCTTGTGGGTGCCGACGGCCCTACGCACCATGGTGCATACGACCTTTCGTTCCTGCGCACCGTGCCCGGGCTTACGCTCATGGCGCCCAGTAACGAGAACGAACTTAGGGATATGATAACTGCCTCCATCGACATGGAAGGCCCTGTCGCTATCCGCTATCCCCGCGGGACGGCTCTTGCCGAAACGCTCAATCCCCCTGCAGGCCCCTTCGACGCGAAACTCCCGAAGGTGCTCGAACAGGGCAAGGATATCCTGCTCCTCGGGGCAGGCTTCATGACAAACGAACTCAAGAAGACTGCGAAGGTCCTTAAAGAAAACGGCTACAATCCCACGCTTGTGGATGCACGAATCATAAAGCCGCTCGATACGGAAACCTACCGCAGCCTGTTCGAAACCCACAAGGTCATTGTCACTCTGGAAGACAATACCCTTATCGGCGGATATGGTTCCGCCGTGATGGAACTCATGGCCGATCTCGGAATTACGGACAAGAAGTTGTTCCGCTTCGGGCTGCCGGACCGTTTTGTGGAACAGGGCGAAATCCAGAACCTGTACAAACTCTTGAAAATAGACGGTGAATCCGTCGCCAAGCAATTGATGGAAAGACTATGAGCGAAGAAAACAAGCGCACAGTGAGATCGACTCTTACCCGCAAGTTCGGGGTGAGCGAGAAGAAGGACGAACGCCGCCCGCGCAAGGACGACGGTGAAGGCAAGAAGTTCGGTGACCGTCCTACCTTTGGTGGCCGTAGCGATGGTGAACGCGCCGGGTTCCGTTCGGACCGCCCGCGTGGCCTGCGTGAAGACGGCAGCAAGCGCGAGGAATTTGGCAGGCGTGGCGAAGGCGATGGACGCTTCGACCGTGAACGCCGCCCGCGCCGCTTTGGCGACCGCCCCTTCGGCCGTCGCGAAGGTGGACGTTTCGGGGACCGTTTTGGCAAGCGTGGCGACCGCCCGTTCCGCAGTTTTGACGGTGCGGAGAACGCTCCGGTTTACCGCCAGCGCCCCGAACAGAAGGAGGCCGTTGTTGACGAGAATATCGACGAGGCCGCACTCGAAGCCCGCGCCGCCCAGGCAGAAACAGCTCCGGAAAGCGCCGGCAACCCGCCTTGGTTCCGCAAGCTCCTCGCCATCACGACCGAGAAGGGCCGTGAACGCGAAGGCCGATTCCTGGGCGAAGGCGTGCACGTTGTAGACGAACTTGTCACCAAGCACAGGGAAATCGTCATTGCCATCTATGTGGCCGAGGACTTCGAGAACGAAGCCCTCATCGAGAAGATTAACGATGCCGACATTACCATCCACGTGCTGGAAGCCGACAAGATGAAGCAGATTTCCTCCACGGTCACGACGCAGGGAATCATCGCGCATTGCCGTATCGCGAACACGAAGCCCGTTTACGAGGCGAGCCGCAGCGTGATTACGCTCGTGGATGCAGTGCAGGATCCGGGTAACCTCGGTACGCTCTTCCGCACGAGCCTCGGGTTCGGTTCCGACGGCATGGTGCTTGGCCGCGGTACGGTGAGCCCGTTCAACCCGAAGGTGGTGCGCGGTTCCTCGGGAACGTTCCTGCGCGTGCCCTTCGAGTTCGATATCGACCTCATCGACCATATCAACTTCCTGCGCAGCAAGGGCTACACGATTATCGCGACCGACCTGCATGCAAAGCAGACGCTCCGCGACATTCCCGCACGCAAGCTCCGCAAGATGGCTTTCCTCGTGGGTAACGAGGGTGCGGGCACCAACCCGTACTTCATCGAGATTGCCGACGAGACGGTGAAGATCCCGATGAGCAGCGAGCTCGAATCCCTCAACGTTTCCGTGGCTCACGGCATCCTCAGTTACGAGGCCGCCCAGATCCAGGAGGAACTCAAGTAATGGCGAATTTCCATACACGTCTCGAGCAGCGCATTGCGCAGTGCGGTAACCCGGTGTGCCTCGGCATGGACCCGGTGCTCAAGCTTATCGACCCGTGCTGCCCGCAGGGTAGTGCCGAAGAGAAAATCAAGCGCTTCTATTCCGAAATTCTGGAAGAGGCGCTCCGGCGTGGCGTTACGCCCGCGGTGGTGAAGCCGAACAGCGCCTACTACGAATGCGTGAGCGTGCAGGCGATGCTTGTGCTGCAGCAGTTGATTGCCGACTACAGGAGTGCGGGCATTCCCGTGGTTCTCGACGCGAAGCGCGGCGATATCGGCAAGTCGAGTGCGGCATACGCGAACGCGGCCTACGATGTGTATGGTGCAGACGCGGTTACGGTTTCGCCCTGGATGGGGTCCGATTCCGTTGGCCCGTTCATCCGCGAGAATTCCGAGAACGGCGCGTACGTGCTGCTCCGTACGAGCAACAAGGGTGCGCACGATTTCCAGGACATGAACGTTGTCCGTAGCGATGACCCGCGCGACAATGCGCAGGCGTTCTACTCCGTTGCCGACAAGATTATGGAATGGGACGGCAGTCTCGGTTACCTGGGTGCGGTCGTGGGCGCGACTCACCCCGAGGAACTCGAGCAGATTACCGCCTACACGGTCGCGAAGAAGCACGAAATCCCGTTCCTGATTCCGGGCGTGTCTATCCCCGGTGTCCCCGGTGGGCAGGGTGGCGATGCGAAGACGGTTCTTACCGCAATCGCGAACGGTGGCGGCAAGCGCAAGTTCCACGTGCTCAACAGTTCCAGCGGTCTCAACTTTGCATGGCAGCGTAGCGGCAAGCCCGAAAACTTCGCGGTCGACTGCATCGATGCGCTCGAAAAACTCGCCGAGGCCTGCAATTTTTAGAATGTGTAATGTGGAATGAGGGATGTGTAATGATTGATTTTCCATTTCACACTTCACATTTCACATTGTTTTATCTCTGAGTATTTATGCGGTTCCTTGTTCCCATAGTTCTTGCGGTTGCGCTTATCGCGGTGGCCTTCAATTTTGCGAAGCCGCTCCCCGATAAGTTTACCGAGGATTCCTTCTTGCCGAAGGCGTCTTCGGTGAAGTATCTCGCGGCCGGGAATGATGCCTCCTTTGCGGGGCTCCTGTGGATCAAGGGACTCACCTCGCTGGGCGAGAGCTTCCTTTCGGGCAAGGAGTACAACCACTTGAGCCATGTGGCGAACCTCTGCACCGAACTCGATAGCCTGTTCTATACGCCTTATTACTTTGTCGGTAGCATTACCCCGATAGATACGCAGGACACTACGGACTTTATCGTGATGCGCCGTGCCCTCAGGAATTTCCCGGACCACTGGCGCCTTGCCGTTGGGTTTGCGCTCCGCCTGTCGAAGGGGCCGTACCCCGACCCGCATGCCGCTGCCGACGTGATGCGCCCGTACTTCGACAGTCCCGATACGACGATTCCGCAGCACATTCGCCTGATGTACCGCACGTTCGAGCTTGATGCCGAACAGACGGAGACTGCGCTCGAGATGATCATGAACGACGTGATGCAGCCCCGCTTCAAGAAGTTCCGCGAAAGCTTCTACAACAAGACGTTCCGCGTGCTGGGCTACAGGGGCATTGGTTCCAAGGCGGGTTCCGATTCTACGGTGTACAACGACGTGAAGAACACCATCGATGCTTTTGCCGACGGCAAGGTTCACCCGCGCTATGCATTCGCGCACCTGCTCTCGCTGAAGAAGGTCGAGAAGAAGGAAGAGGAAACTGCCGCAGTAGAACCCGCCGCAGAAAATGCAAAAGAAAAACCCGTGGACGGTGCCACGGGTACAGCGGAAACTCCCGCCAATTAATCCTTATCGTGTTATTGCTATGCGGGTGCTGAACAGCATCTTGCCGTTGCTTGTCGCCCTCACGTAGTACGTGCCCTTCGATTTCGCGAGGCTCCTTACGGGTACGCTGCCCGACTTTGCGAAGGTTTTGTCGTACACGTTTTTCCCGCGCATGTCGAATACGGTCAGGCGCATGCTTGCGTTGTCCAGCACGAATTCCAGGTTGCCGTTCCTGTAGTTCACGCTCCCGAATCCTTCGGGCTTTGCCTTCCGGGCAATCGCTGTCGTTCCGCCGGATTCGCTCGAGCCCATGTTCCAGTCGCTCGGGACGCGTGCCGCGATTCCCCTGCCCGCCGTGCTCATGTAGACGACTCCGTAGGTGTTCATGTCGCCCATCACGAACTCGCCGTTCGCGAGCCCGCCGTATTCGTGCCCGTCGTCGTTCACGCGGGTCCATGTCTTGCCGGCATCGTCACTCCCGAACACGCCTAAGGTTTCACCCACCTTGCCGAACGCGTAGATCGCGGGGTAGCCGCCTGCAGCCTTAGGCTTCCCATAACCTACGGCCTCGCAGTAGCCTATGCCCTCTGCGGGTGTCCAACTCTTGCCGCCGTCGGTGGAGTGGAGCAGCTTGCCTGTCACGGGGTCGCCGGTCTCGTTCCTTTCGGCGATAGGGAGCCAGAGGTCGCCTTCGTATCCCGGGATGGCGCGGAACTTCTTGTCGTTGCTCTTGCCGGGTTCGCTCACCTTCGTGAAAGTGCCGCCCTTGTCTTCGCTCCTGAAGAATTCTCCCGTTGTTCGGTTGTATGCATAGAACACGCTTGCATTTTCGGGGTCGCCCACGACGAATGACGCGTTGTCGATTCCCGATACGGTTTCCCATCCGGAATTTACCTGGCGGTAAACGGTGGTGGTTCCGCTACCCGGTACCCACACGATTGTGCTCCCGTCGGTAGAAATTGCGACCGTGCCTTCCTTGTAGTTTTTGTCGAGGCTTCCGTAGGTGGCCACGCTCCAGGTGCGCCCGGAATCCTTCGAGACCTGCACCGGGTCGATGGGCACGTCGTTGTACTGCCCTTCGTAGGCGCGGGTGGCGCTCACCTTCACGAGCGTTCCCGATTTCGGGGCGTAGGCGAGTGCCCACGTGGAACCGAGGGAGGTGTTGGTGCCCGAGACGGAGGTGAGGTGCCTGTGGGCGGGGAACTTCGAGATGTCCTCGTGCCTGAATCCGTCATAGTCGGCGATGACGGAAACTAGCGGGCCTCCGGGAATGCTTACCACCTCGTAGGGGACGGTCTCCTCGATGCCGTGTGCGTTGAAGTGCCATACCTGGCCCTGGACCGCCTCGTCGCTCGAATAGTAGTAGTTTGTCGTGGAATCGAACGTTCCCGCAGGTATCACCTCGTAGTCGTCCATGTTGTCGCAGCGGAAGATGCCGTTGCCGGAACTCACGAATACGCGCTTGGGGTTGAACGGGTCGATTGCCGCGCTGCCCGACCAGTGGATGGAACCTCCCTGCATCCAGCCGATTCCGTTCTCGTCCATCTGCTTGACGGTGGGGTAGTAGCCGCCTTCCATCCAGTAGTACTTGAAGCTTGCGACCCATGTCTTGCCGCCGTCCGTGGTGCGGAAGATGTTGGAACCCCACTGGTCGCTCCACTTGCCGTTTTCGCCGTCGGTAGCGATGTACCAGAATTGCGGGCCGCGGTAGCCTTCTGTGGTGACGACCATCTCGTTCGGGTCTTCCGGATTGATGGATATGCCGCCGTAGGGTGCGATATAGGAGTAGTTTTCCATGTCGGCGTAGTCGGCGTTGTCGTATTCCGATGCGCCCGTGTTGCCGTCGTCGATGTAGTCTTCCGGCGATACGTCGGTCCAGGTGAGCGTCGCGATATCGCACTGCAGCACCGCACCGCGGCCGAACCCGTCGTATATCATGCCCCAGCCTTCGTCCCAGCCCATGGAATGCGGGCCCGCGCCGTCGGCGAACGTGACGGTGAGCGTGCCGCCGTCCTTCGAGACTACCGCACGCTGCGGCATCAGGCGGACCTTCGCGCCACCCGCGGTTGTGCGGAGCGCGTCGGGAATCGGGAGCGGTTTCCATGTCTTGCCCGCGTCGGTCGAGGTGAACACGTTCTCGAACGTGGATTTTGCCGTGCTCCCTTCGCGCAGGAATCCGGCGTAGAGCGTGCTGGAACTGCCCGGCGCGAACTGCACGAAGCTGAACCCGGAGCCGTTCCAGGTGGTATCGCTCCCGGCGGCCGCGGTCCAGGAATCCACGTGGCTCCAGGTGGAACCGTTGTCGCTTGATTTCCAGAGTCCGGACCTTCTCGAACCGTAGAACATGATGTCGGTATTGTTCGGGTCGATGGCGAGCGCTTCGCCGTTCCCGCGGCCCATGCCGTTGCCGTGGACGCCGAAATCCATCACCACGCCGCCCTTCGCGCCCGTGGAATCCCAGGTGTAGTGCACTTCCCAGCTCTTGCCGTAGTCCGTAGAACGCAGGAGGGCGCTGCGGGCGTTGCTGAAGTAGCTCGTGCCCGCCATCATGTACACCTTGCCTTCGTCCTTCGGGTCAACCGCGATGGCCTCGATCCCGAGCAGGCCGAGTTCGCTCACGTCGACCCAGTCCATCATGGATTCCCAGCGCTTGGTTTCCTCGTTCCAGCGGTATGCGCCGCCCACGTCGGTGCGCGCGTAGAACACGTTCTTTTCGACGGGCGAGGCGATAACGGCGCTTACGAACCCGCCGCCGCCCATGCTCACGTTGCTCCAGCTGAAATCGCCCTCGCCGGTCGCTGCGTGGACGGCGAGAAATGCACCCGCGATGGCGAGAAATGCGCCTGCGGGCCTGAAAAAGTTACCCATAATCACCTCACATAAACGGGACTGGACGTCCCGTAGTGAGGAATATATATTATGTCTCCTGGAACCGTATCGCCCGTGCGCCCCTGCACGAAAAAGCCGTTGTGCGGTTTTCTACGATACTAAACATCCCGAAATAAACATCTTGCAACCCGCGATAAACATCCCGCGCCCCGCAATAAACGTCTTGAAACCCGAATAACTAGTAACTAATGACCAATGACCAATAACTAATGACTAAAAATCATTCCCCGCAGCGCTTCGCGTTGTTCGGGAGTCCCATCAGTTCGAATGCGTTCTTGCAGCGGAGTTTCAGGTCGGCCGCTTCGTCTGCCGGAGTGCTCTTGAGCTGTGAACGGAGATAGAGGATTGTCGCCGTCATGTATGGCACGTTATTTTGTATAGACTTCTTTTCGGCTTCACGGTATAGCGAATCCGCTTCGCCCCTGCCCGAGACGTCTGCCATGCGGGCTGCGGTATAGGCATAAAAACCGCCCTTCTTGTCCGAGCGCTTCCCGACCATCTTCAGCGATTCGTCGGCGTCGTCGGTCCTGCGTTTTGCCGCCTGGGCGATTGCGCATTCCGAGAAGAATGCCGCCTGCAACGGCTTGTCTGCCTTTTTAATGGAATCGGCATCCGCCGAGGCGCACATCTTGGCGGTCTCGTCGAACTTTTCCTGCGCGTTTGCAAGCGCGGCCTTGCCCTGGAGGAGCATCAGGTTGGTGTTCTTGTCGAGAATTTCCTCGCGGACCTGTGCGAGCAACGAGTCGGCGAACGCGAAGTCCAGACTCATGGTGCGTATCTGTGCCATCGCCATGAGCACGCGTGCCTCGGAACGCAGGTCCGATTCCTTGCGGCTTGCAAGCAGCGCGCGTTCCAGCTGGCCGTAACTCTTCGCAATCTTGCCCGCGTCGAGCGAACGCTGGGCGCGGTACGAAAGCACGCCCGATTCCGATGCGCTTGCGATTGTCGCGAGCGAAAGGAGCAGCGCTATGCCGAACTTGCGCATTACCATAGCGTCTCCACCATGAAGGGCACGGAATCCTTGCTAGGCATGGACCTGCGGATAATCCACATGTTCGAGATGCCGCTCATCAGGTCGTCTGCGTTCTGGAGCGTCTGCTCCGTAGATTCCATAAAGTCCGAAAGTCCGGTGGTCACCAGGCCCACTTCCTTCAGGAGGCCGTCGACCTTGCCCATGGTTCCATCGACCTTGCCCATGAGACCTTCGACGTTACCCATGAGGTTGTCGACCTTGCCGGGCAGCGGCTTGAGTTCGGTCATCATGCCGGAAACATCGTCCGTGATGTCGTTGACCTTGTGCAAGAGCCCGGGCACGTTGCTGTGGAGCGTGTCGAGGAGGCTAGACGTCTTGAATAGCGCGTTCTTGCCTGTGAGCGTAATGTCGTTGAGTCGGCGCAACTGCGTGTTCAGGTTGTCGTACAGTGCACGTGAGCCGAAGAGGGCTCCGACCGTAGTTCCCGTATCCATCGCCATGGCGACGAGCGTATCCGCCGCATCGATAAGCAGGTTCACGCGCCCGAGCAGTTCGTTGGCGGTTTCAAGCACGGTTTCGATATCCTGCGCCTTTCCCGGGGGCAGGAAGTCTCCATCCTCGAGGACGCGGCCCACGCCCTTGCGGGATTCGATGGTCACCACGCGCGCCGAGATCAGGTTCTGGTCGCGGATGGCGTAAACTGTAGCGCTGTCGGTAATCCAGCTCTGGAACTGCTTGCGGAGGGTGAATTCCAGGTACACGCCGTTGTCCTTGATTTCCATGTCCGAAATCTGGCCAACGTCGACACCGCTAATCTGGACGCGGGTACCGGGCCTGAGGCCGAGCGCCTTTTCAAAAGTACTGTGCAGGTGGTATTCCTCCACGCCGATCATGCCGCTTGTGAACAGCTTGGTGTAGAGGACTAGTGCAAAAACCATGATAGCGACCGTAAAGAATACGCCTACCAGGAGGCCGGAAACCTCCATCCAGTTGATTTGCTTTACGGGTTTGAATTTCATGTCGATAAATATATAAATATTCGTTTATTGTGTATACGGGAAAATTTTTGTTTTGTATTTTGAGGAAAAAAAGAGGATTTTATGGATTTTTTTGAATTCCTGGACAATTCGGTGACTCCTGCGCATACGGTCGCGGGTCTGGTTTCCGCCTTTCGGGCGGCCGGGTTCCGCCTCTACGAACCCATGATGCCGGCAAGGATTGAACCCGGCAAGGGCTACTGCATTGTGCGGGATTCGTCGCTAGTTGCGGTCCGGACCCCCAGGAACGCGAACGGGTTTTCCGGGTTCCGCATCGCGCTTGCCCATACGGATTTCCCGACCCTGAAGATTACGCCGCATCCTGACCGGATTTCCTGTGGCGTGCAGACGCTCCACCCCGAAATATACGGCAGCCCGATTTTCACGAGCTGGCTGGACCGCGACCTGGGATACGCGGGCGTTCTCGCCTATGCGGAAAGCGGCGAGGTGCGACTCAAGACTTTCCGTGGCGACAAGCTGTTCCGCATACCGCAGTTGGCAGTCCACCTGAATCGTGGCGTGAACCAGGACGGCCTGAAGGTCAATCCCCAGACGGACCTTGATGCCCTGTGGAGCGTGGTTACGGGCGAAAAGTTCGAGGACACCCTGCGGGCGGAAATCCCGGAAGGCGCGAAGTTGCTCGACTTTGACGTGCAGTTGTTCGATGTGCAGAAGGCGGCCCGTGGCGGGTTCCACGACGAGTGGATTTATTCGGGAAGGCTCGACAACCTCTCGAGCTGCCACGCGATTGCCGAGGCGTTTATCGCTTCGGAACCGCTCGAAAACGACTTTGCCGTTGCCTGCTTCTTCAATAACGAGGAAGTCGGTTCCACGACCCGCGAAGGTGCGGGCGGGAACTTCCTGAAGAGCGTGCTGGATTCTATCGTCCCGAAAGTCGATGCGCTCCTGGCGTCCAATTCGCTTGCGCTTTCCATCGACATGGCGCATGCGGTGCACCCGAACTTTCCGCAGAAGCACGAGCAGAACCATGCCCCGATTCTGGGTGGCGGAATCGTATTGAAGACAAATTCGCAAAAGCGCTACGCGAGCGATGTGTATTCCAATGCGCGTTTCAAGCTGCTTTGCGAACAAGCGAACATCAACTGCCAGACCTTCGTGATGCGTAACGACATGCCCTGCGGCTCAACGGTCGGGCCTACGGTATCTGCGGCTCTCGGAATTCCGACGGTCGATATCGGCGAGCCCATGCTCAGCATGCACAGCATCCGCGAGATGACTGCGGCGAAGGACCATGCCGATATGATCAGTCTTCTGAAGGAGTTCTACCGCGAAAAAGCTTGAAGCCTTCCTGATTATATTACATTTACTCCAAGGAGTTGATGTACGTATTTATGAAGGGTTTCATTAAATTTTTAAGGTCTATTGAGGTTCCGCAGGCGAGGTGGAACCGGGCTACGCTGGCCTTCTTGATATGGGGAAGCCTTTGCCTTTTGGCAAACCTGTTCTGCACGAACGCGAATGCCTTTGGCGGCGATCAGGGCTACTGGGCGGACTGGGTCAAGAAACTTGCCGAAGGCGGTTTCGAGAAGTTCAACGGCAACTATCCGCCGCTCTACGTTTTTTGGCTGTGGGTCGTGTCGAAGGTCTACGTGCTTTTCGATATCCCTATCGACAAGACGTTCATGCTCAAGTTCCTGTGCCTGTGGCCGGTATACTTTGCGCACCTTGCCCTTGTGGATATAGCAAGCAGGCTTGTCTCGAAAATAAAGCTTGAACCCGCGAAGGCGAATCTCGTGCTGGCGTTCGTGGCGCTCAACCCGGCGCTGTTGCTCGACGGCCCCATCTGGGGGCAGGTCGACATGTTCCCGTGCATATTCGGCATTGCCGCGCTCTACTGCGTCAATTTCAGGAGCAAGATGAAGTATGCGGCGCTGTTCTATGCGCTCGCGCTCCTCGCGAAGTTCCAGATGATTCTCCTGCTGCCTATCTTCGGTGGCATATTCATCCGCAAGTACAAGATTTCTTGGCGCGGGCTCCCGGCGATGGCGGTTGCAATCGTGCTCGTGCTGTTGCCGTTCTTCATTGCGGGCAACCTTTCGGGCATGCTCTCGCGTGCATACGTGAACACCACGAGCCAGTACCCGTACGCGACATACAATGCGGCGAACCTCTGGATGCTTACGGTAGGGAACCTGAGCGCCGATGCGACGCCGTTCTTCAACCTGCCCAAGGAGGGAATCTGGTCCCTGCTTTCGCCGGCGTGGATTGGCAAGATTCTGTTCGTGATTGTCTCGCTTTACATTCTCAAGAGTTCGCTGTTCGCGCGGAACTTGCGCACGACTTTCAAGCTTGCGACCTTCAGCTCGTTTGCGTTCTTCTTGCTGTTGCCCGGCATGCACGAACGCTACCTGATATACGCGATTCCGTTTGCGTGCATGTGGCTCGTGCTCGACCTGCGCAAGTCCTGGTTCTGGGTGGCCTGCATTACGCTCCTTTGCGCGATGAACATCGAGATGGTCAACGGGCTCAAGGGTGGCGATCTCTGGCCCTGGATTTCTGCGTTCGGCGTGATTGTCTTTGCCGCCGCCTCGGTGCACGCGCTGTTCCCGAAATTCTTCCCGCTGCTCGCGTATGCGATAAGCCGGCTGTCGCTCCCGCGGTTTACGCCCTACGTGGTTCTCGGGCTCATCCTTGTCGTGGAACTTTCCTGCGAGGTGCGCGAATCCCGGCCCATCGAGGTGGAACTCCTGCCGAACCAGATGTATCTCACCGACTTGAAGATAGACCGCTACACGCAGGAATACGGCTCGCCCCGCATCAACCGGAGCGTGGAAGGCAAGACCCTGATGGTGAAGAACCGCCAGTTTGAACACGGTATCGGCTCGCACGCATCGTCCAGCTTGCACTTCACGTTGCCCGCAAATGCGGAATATCTGGATTTCTATGTGGGCGTGGACGATGAAGTGTCCGGCGGCGGCTCGGTAAGGTTTATCGTGAAGTCTGACGAGGGCGAACTCTGGTCCAGCGGGCTTGTTCGCGGGAACAACGCCCCGGTGCCGGGCCGCGCGAAGGTTGCGGGCCTCGACCACATCGTGCTCGTTATCGATGCGGATGGCGACAACGCCTACGATCACGCGGATTGGCTCAGCCTGATTTTGACATTGAAGAAGTAGCATGGTTCGCGTCGACAAGATTCGCATCGGTTTCTGGCTAATCCTTGCCCTCGGCATCTTCGCGCGGGTATTCCTGTTCGGCGACGTTCCGGGCGATATCAACCAGGACGAGGCCTTTGCGGGCTACAACGCCTTCACGCTCATGCACAGCGCGGCGGATTCCTACGGGTACCGCCTGCCTGTGTACCTCACGGCGTGGGGCTCCGGCATGAACGCGCTCGAATCATACCTGATGATTCCCTTTGTCGCTATCTTCGGGCTCAAGGTTTGGGTGATTCGCCTCCCGATGCTCATCGTGGGCATACTCTCGCTTGTCGCCGTCTATCACCTGGTAAGGCGCTTTTCTTCGGGCAAGCTCGCGCTGGCCGCCATGTTCCTTGTGGCGATTTCGCCCTGGCACATCATGCTTTCGCGCTGGGCGCTGGAATCGAATCTCGCCCCCGGGTTTGTACTGTTCGGGATTCTCTTCTTCGTGAAGGGTCTCGAGAAGCCCAAGTTGCTGGTGGCATCGGCGCTGTGCTTCGGGCTTTCGCTCTATGCGTACGCGACGGTATGGTCGGTGGTGCCGTTTATCGTTATTGCGTGTGTGGCCTACGCGCTCTGGGCACACTCGCTCCGGCATACGCGCTACGTGTGGATTTCGCTCGGCGTGCTGGTGGCGCTTGCCTGCCCGCTGGTGCTTTTCCTGCTCGTGAACAAGGGCGTGATTCCTGAAATTAAACTGCCCTTCCTCAGCATCCCGAAGCTCGTGTACTTCCGCGACAGCGAGATTTCCTTTGCCCATATTCCGCGCAATCTTGCAAACCTGGCGAACATTCTCGTAAAGCAGAATGATTACCTCCCGTGGAATTCCTTCGGGCGACACGGACTCTACTACCCGGCGACGCTCGCGTTCTTCCTCGTGGGCTTTTGCGTGTTTGTCTGGAATGCTATCCAGGACATTCGCAGGCGCAGGCTCGGGCTTTCTACGTTCGTGCTGGTGTGGCTTTTTGCGGGCCTTGCCATCGGGGCACTCATCCAGGTGAACGTGAACCGCGTGAATCTCCTCTTCTTGCCGCTCCTTATCGTATCGGCGTTCGGGATTGTTTTTGCGTTTGAGCGTATCCACGTGCGTGCACTTGTGGTTCCGCTGTTCGCCTACCTCATTTGCTTCGCCACCTTCGAGAAGGAATACTTTACCACCTACCGCGACCGTATCGGAAACTACTTCTGCGAGGGCATCGAAGATGCGATGAACCTTGTACTCTCGAAATCGGCCGGCAAGAGCGTGGTTGTTGACCCGGACGTGAGTTACCCGCGCGTGCTTTTCTACGGAAAGGTTCCGCTTGATTCGTACCTCTCGACGGTCAAGTATACGAATTTCCCGAGTGCGTTCCTGTACGTGCGCTCGTTTGACAAGTATATCTTTACCGACAAGATAATTCCCGAGCATAGGCAGAATTTTGTTTACCTGCTCGAAAACAGCGGGGCGCGCATGAAGACCCTGCAGGATTTGGGCTACAACGTGGAATGCTTCGGGAAGTATGTCGTGGGGTACTAAAAAAAGGAGGATAAAATGAATGGGTTACGGATTCGCATGGTTTGCCTGCTGGTAGGGTTCTTCCTGTCGGTTTGCTGCGATGCGGATGTCATGATTGTCGTTGAGGAAAAACTCTACGAGGATTCGCAGGTAAAGGACGCTGTCGCGCTCTACGCGAAGGATATTGGGAATGCGCGGGGCGTGAGTGTCGCGATAAAGACCTTCGCTTCGCCGAAGAACGGCGGGACTGCGGAGGCGCTCAAGGAGCTCCTGGTGAAAAACCGCGAGGGCTTGCAGGGCGCGATATTCGTGGGCGACCTGCCGCGTGCCCTGTTCGAGTTCCCGCAGTGGAACAACGATGGTTTTAGGTACCAGCGCTGGGTTACGGACTTCTACTTCATGGACATGGACGGCGTGTGGCTCGATACGGCATCGGGCTGGTTCGGCATGACCGATGGCAAGATTACGGAAGAGGTTGTCCTTAAGCCGGCTTTCAATATTGGTTCGGCTTCGCCTCTTCCGGGAACCGTCCCTGTGGATAGTTTCTCTATTCGGTATGAGGGCTTTATCAAGCCGCCCCAGACGGGGCTTTGCTCGCTTGAGGTGATTAGCGATAACGGACGCAGGGTGTTCATTGGCGATACGCTGGTGGTGGATGCCTGGCTTCCGGATTGGAGTAGATCCTACTACGGTGCTGTAAATCTGGTCAAGGATAGTTTGTATGCATTCAGATTGGAGTACGAGGAAGAATATGGCGGTGCCGACTTGTCCCTGTACTGGAAATGGGAAGGCGGCATGTGGGAAGAAGTTCCCAAGGACGTTTGGTTCCACGGTAATCCCGTAGAATCCGGGCTGCTGGCGACTTTCTACGGAAACATTGGCCTGAAGGATTCTGTCGAGCATCCGGGTGAACCTACGGGCTGGAAAAGCGGTGCCGGCAACGGTGTTTACGATGCGCATTATTCTGCCAGGCGCGATTCCGTTTCGGATTCGCTTGAAATCTGGGTGTCGCGCATAGACCCCAACACGGCAGGCCTGCTCGGTAGCCCGAAGGATTTGCTGCTGAAGTGGTTCGATAAGGTGCACGCCAGTTACGGGAAGAAGACGTTCTCGAACAAGGCGGCGTATTTCATGGTGCCGGGAACGGACCTGACGGTGGAATCCAACTACAAGTTTGTCCGCGGGCTGTCCGCCCTCTACGGTGAAAGCGCGGTGGATATCATCGAGTCGGATTCGCTCAAGTATGTGCAGAGCATCGCGCAGGATTACGACTGGTCTATCTATGTGGGCCATAGCAACCATCTGGGGCTGGGCCTCGGGTTCAATGCGCGCGATGTGCGCTACCCGATGGATGTGGGCCCGAGAATCTTCCACTTCGCGTCGTGCGGCCCCCTGCTTGCCTATGACGATGTCTATGGCAATACGTACAGCGTTTCTGTCGCATCTGCGCACCTGTTCGGGACGCGCGGCGGCGGCCTCGTGAGTGTCGGTTCCACCAAGACGAGTGGCGATAACCAACTGGACGACCTGATGTACGAATATGCTGCCGAAGGGGTTTGGATTGGCGAGGCGTTCCGTCGTTGGCTCAACGAACGTATCAAGCGCAACAGGTACTGGCCGCGCGAAAACATATACGACTGGTTCTATGGCGAATCGATGGTTGGCGACCCGATGCAGGTTTTCGGGACGCAGTCGACGGTGGCGCTCCCTCACAAGAAGGTGTGGCGAGCTCCGCTCAAGAAGCAACGCTCCTACGACGCGTCAGGAAGGCTTGTTCAGGGCCGTTTCCCCGAATACAAGGTGCGGTTCTTCCGGTAACGATGCGAACCACCCTCCGGGGTGGTTTTTGCATGCCCAGTTTTGTATATTATAGTCGATTCCGGAGCGACCGCAGGGAGCGATAGAATCTATAGAAGAGATTAGTATATGCGTTTATTTGTGTTGTTTGTATGCTTGCTGTCGGTAGCGCTTTTTGCGCGGCCAATAAACGACGGCAATAAACTGTTCAAGAACGGCGACTATGCTGGCGCCCTAGAAAAGTATATGAAGGCCCGCGAGGCAGAACCCGCGAACCCGCTCCTGTTCTACAACATTGGTACGTGCCAGTACAGGCTCGGCAATTACGAAGAGGCCAAGAAGGAACTCGAGAGCGCCATGCGCATGCCCGACAAGAAGATGGCCGCGAAGGCTGCCTACAACCTCGCGAACACGCATTTCCGCATGGGCGAGAAGGCTGCCGAGGGTAGCGAACGCATTGCGGCCTGGCGCGAATCCGTCGCCTATTTGAAGAAAGCCATCGACCTCGACAACAATTTCGAGAACGCGAAGAAGAACGTGGAAATTGTCCAGCGCAAGCTGAAGGAAGAACTCGACAAGCAGAAAGAGAACAAGGACCAGAATCAGGACCAGAACAACGACCAGAAACAGCCGCCGCTTTCCGACAAGGCGAAGGAAGTCCTGGCGCGCGCTTTGCAACTTTGCAAGGACGGCAAGTACGCTGAGGCGAAGGAAATGCTCGAGAACCTGATTGCCGAAGACGAGACTGCGGGTCAGCTGAGCGGCCATGTGCAGCGCATTGACGACGTCATCGAAATCAAGGCGGGCCGCAAGCCCAAGGCGAAGATTGACGCCAGCAACACCGACAACGACCTGGAGGTGATCTGATGCGTTTGATTAGAAGAGAGACCAGTGTCATCCTGAGCGGAGCCGATAGGCGGAGTCGAAGGATCTCCATTGCATTGTACTTGGTATTGATTTTTGCTGCAGCAGCATTTGCCGCCCCGAAGTCGGCGAGCGCCTACTATAGCGATGCGGCCTTCCAGTACATCGAGAACCGTTTGCCCTCTGCCGAAATCACCTGCAACGAGGGCCTGCAATACTACCCGAACGACCAGAAGCTGCAAATGCTCCTTGACCGCATCAAGGAAGCCAAGGACGAGCAGAAGAACGAGAACAAGAAGAACGACAAGAACCAGGATAACAACCAGGACCAGAATCAGGATCAAAATAAAGATCAGAATCAGGACCAGAATAAGGACCAGCAGAACCAGGACCAGAACGGAGGCAATGGTCAGTCCAGCGGGTCTGAGAGTTCTTCGAGCCAGGGCGATGACCAGAATCAGAATCAGAATGGTGGCGGCCAGTCCAGCAGCAGCCAGGGTGGTGAAAGTTCCGACAGCAATGGCGGGCAGCAGCCCGAGCCGCAACAGCCCGAAGAGAATTCTAGCGACAGCCAGGGTGGTGAAGACGAGCAGGAACAGCCCGTGCAGATGGGCGAGATGAGCCCCGAAGAGGCGGCACAGCTCCTGAAGGACTTTGACGAACAGAACGGCGAACGCAAGCCCTGGAAACCTATCCGCGGGCAGGCTAGACCTGCAAAAGACTGGTAAGCCGAGAGTCGCGACGGCAAGCTTGCTTGCCGGCATGACCGAGGCGCCGAGTCTTGCGCGAAGCGCAAAGACTGGTAAGGGTATCAAGCGGGAGCCCACTGGTGGGCTCACATTTGATGCCCGCAAGGTCTTGCGCTCGAAGAGCGCCAAGACTGGTAAGGTCAACCGAAATCAACCTCAGTATGTCATCCTCGACCTGGTTGGGGATCTTTTTTATATTGTTCTGTATGAGATTCCGTTCACTTGTTTTTTTGTGTGCGCTTTTGACTGCGTTCCTCGTCGCCTGCGGTGACGATTCCTCATCGGCGAGTGCCGCCGATACTCCCTCGAGCGAAAGTTCGCTGGTGTCGAGTTCTGCCAAAAAGGAATCTAGCTCAAGTTCCGCTGAGGTCCAGTCCTCAAGTTCCGAGGATGTTTCTCTGGCGACTTCCTCGTCTGCTACTACCGAAGTTCCCGCATCGAGCGATACTCCTGAATCCAGTTCCGGTGATGTTTCCAGTTCCAGCGTTTTGCCTGCATCCAGCAGCAGCGAAACGGTGCCGGTATCCAGCAGCAGCGAAATTGTCCCGGCATCTTCTTCCGAAGAAGGCGACGACGGAAAGTGCACCGACTGCGATAGCTACACTGCGGCAGACCCCGAACTTACCGAAAACGGCGGCAAGGGTTCCGTGACTACCTACGGGAGCATCACGGCAAAAGAAACGAGCCTAGGTGGCGCCTGCAATTACGGACAAACGAACATCCAGTACTATGCGGCGATTCACGTGAATGTTTCTCCGGGCGATGACAAGGGCCCGTGGGATGGTGGCGCGGCCTGCGGCGGCTGTGTGCATGTGAAGGCGCGGACGCCCGAAGGCTGGAAAGAGGTGACCGTGCGCATTACGGACCGCTGCCCTGACGCAAACTGTGGTGTAGACTTGGGTGGTGCCCCTGCGGCCGATATCATGGGCAATCGCGTGGGCCGCTACTACGGTGAATGGGAATTCGTAAGCTGCGAAGGCGTCGATGGCGTCTGGGGCGATTCAACGTCCATCTGGATCAAGGAAGGTGCGAGCGAATTCTGGAGCATTATCCAGGTGCGCAACCCGAAGGACATGGTCAAGGGTATCGCCATTTACGGTATAGATACTCGCGACTTCTACGAGCTTGAGATGGTCGTGGGTACCGAGAACTTCTGGACGGTACCGAAGAACGTTCTGCAGACCGACAACCGCTACCGTGTGGTGGTGAAGTACCGCACCGGTACCGACGACGAATGGAAAATAAAAGGCTCCGACCTCGCTATGCCCGAGGCGAACCTGTACCTATACGAATATAGGGAATAGTCTATCGCCCGCGACGGCGAGAACTGAATTGCACGGGGGAGTCGTTTCGCCTCTTGTCTCCAGAGGGGCGGTTGTTTCCTCCGTTTCCGCGCGGGTTGTTGCCGCGGTTCCTGACAAAGTCGCGATTGTCGCGGTTGCTGTGGAATTCGCGACGGTCTTCGCGGCGCATTTCGTTACCCGAATTCCTGTTATTCGAATTCCCGCTGCTCGCGTTCCCGAACTGCGCGGCGCGCCTTTCCCTGCGGGCGGAATTTTCCCAGCGGCCCTTCTCGCCTGACTTTTTCGGCACGATTGTGGTGGAGCGCGCTTCCCGCTTTTGCAGTTCGCGTTCGCGGTATTCCGCATTGCTTTCGCGTTCCTTGCTGGGGAAAAACTCCTTGCCTTCCGCCTTCGCGCTCCTGCTCAGCAATAAACGCCCGACTTTCCCGAGTTTCAGGCGTTCCAAAGTCGCGCGGATTTGCGGGCGGTTCTCCGGAATGTACCAGAAGAAGAACTGCCTCTGGCTCCGCTTCTGCTCGGGTGTCTTTGCCACGTAAAGCGGTTTCCCGTCCGGCGTCATCTCGGAATAGAACATCTCGGTCGCGATCGTCATCGGCGTGGGGGTAAAGTCCTGCACCTGTTCCAGCTGGAACCCGAGCTGCTTTGTCTCGAGGGCAAGTTCCGCCATGTCGGCCTCGGTACATCCGGGGTGACTGCTGATAAAGTAAGGTATAATCTGCTGGCGTTTGCCGATGCGCTTGCATTCGTCGTCGAAGAATTCCTTGAACTTGTGGAACAGCGTAAAGCTCGGCTTGCGCATGAGCTTGAGCACTTCGTCGCTCGTGTGTTCCGGCGCCACCTTCAGGCGTCCGCTCACGTGATAGTCGATGAGCTCGCGGGCGTATTCCTCGTGGTCGCGGCGCAGTTCTTCCGAATCAGTTTCCTGCAACAGCATGTCGTAACGCACTCCGCTCCCGATAAACAGGTGTTTCACCTTCGGGTGGTTGCGCACTTCACGGTAAAGGCTCAGAATCTCGGCATGGTGCGTGTCCATGTTGTCGCAAATCTTGGGCGTGAGGCAACTCGGTCGTGCGCATTTCTGGCATCGGCTTTGGTCGCGTCCGCGCATGTTGTACATGTTCGCGCTCGGGCCGCCCAAATCGGTGATGGTGCCGGCGAATCCGTCCATCTTCGTAATCAAATCCACTTCGCGCAGAATGCTTTCGCGGCTACGGCTTGCGATAAACTTTCCCTGGTGCGCGTTGATGGCACAAAAACTGCAACCGCCAAAACATCCGCGGTGCGTGTTGATGCTGAACTTTATCATGTCGAACGCGGGCACGTTGCCGCGCTTCTTGTAACGCGGATGCGGTTCGCGCGCGTACGGGTATTCAAAGCTCTCATCCAACTCGCCGTATTCCAGGGGCGGGTATGCGGGGTTAATCACGACAGTCTGTTCTGCGACATCCTGCAATACGCGGCGCTGGAACCACTTGTTGCATTCGATATCCACCTTGCGGCAGTTCTCTATCTGGTTCCGCTTGCTCTCGAGGCATTCCTCGTAGCTGGCGAGCCGCAGGTCTTCCCACTGGTTGCTCTTCGGGACGTTCCCCTTGGGCGCCAAGTATGCGGTTTGCGGTATGGAATGCAGGCTCGAGAACGGCACGCCTTTTTTCAAGAGTCGCACCATCTCCTTCAGGGGCTTTTCGCCCATGCCGTAAACGAGAAGGTCGGCCTGCGTATCGAACAGGATGCTCGGTTTGAGCCTGTCGCTCCAGTAGTCGTAATGCGTCACGCGGCGCAGGCTCGATTCCAGCCCGCCAATCATCAGCGGCACGTCGGGGTAGAGCAGCTTTAAAATCTTTGCGTAGGTGTACGTCGCGTAATCCGGGCGGAAACCCGCCTTGTTGCCCGGCGTGAAAGCGTCGTCGCTCCTCAGGCGTTTTGCGGCGGTGTAGTGGTTCACCATGCTGTCCATGCCGCTGCTGATTGCGAAGAACATTCGCGGGCGTCCGAGTTTCTTGAAATCGCGCAGGTCGTCGCGCCAGTTGGGCTGCGGCAAAATTGCAACGCGCAAGCCCTCGTGCTCGAAGAGCCTTGCCACCACGGCATGCCCGAAGCACGGGTGGTCCACGTAGGCATCTGCGCTGATGATAATCACGTCCACGTAATCCCAGCCGAGTTCGTCTAGGTCTTCCTTGCAGATGGGGAGGAATCGCGGATCGTACATGGGGCAAAAGATAGTTAATCTTGTGCCGTGGGCAAGGGCGTTACCCCCTCCATATGAAACACTGTGTTTCATAAAACTGTAAAATAACGGAAAAACGAACAAAAAATATGCTAATTTCTTGAAAAATTCATTGATTTTGTTTCATCATTAGGGTAGATTTGTAACAGGGTAAGCCATGAGACCGATAACAGAGTATTCAGACTACCGTAAGTATATGCGGGATTATTACGAGGAACGCAAGAAGGGTTCCTATTTCTCGTGGCGCGAGTTCGCGAAACTTGCGGGGTTCACGTCGTCGGGGTACCTCAAGCTGGTGTGCGACGGCAAGACTCGTCTGAGCCGCGGAGGGGCGGCGAAGGTTGCCGGTGCCATGGGCCTTACCGGGTTCGGTGCGCAGTATTTTTGCCTGCTGGTAGAATACTGCGACGCGCCGGATCAAAACGTTCGTCTCGAGATTTTCTCCCGGATGCGTGCCCTGATGGAGGAGAACGGGGTTCGCATCCTGGGAGCCGAGGCGTTCGACTATTTCAAGTCGTGGATAAACCCGGTGGTGCGCGAGCTGGCGCCTATCATGCCGGGCGCGAAGCCTTCCGAAATTGCAAAGATGTGCGTGCCCGAGGTGACCGCGGGCGATGTGCGCAATGCGCTTACGCTCATGGTGCAGGCGGGCCTTTTGCAGTTGAGGCCGGACGGCTCTTACGTACAGACTAACAAGGGGCTTTCGGGCGACCCCGCGCTTGTCGCGGGAGCGATGCACGCCATGCAGAAACAGTTGACGCTGCTTGCCGCCGATGCCCTCGATGGCGTCGCCCGTGAAGACCGCAACATTTCGGGCCTTACTTTCGGTGTGGACGAGAAGACCTTGTGGCACCTTTCCGAGGAGCTGGACCTTTTTCGCCAGAAAGTCAAGGATATTCTTTCTAAAGTTGAAAACTATGACCGCGTATATAGATTAAATTTGCATTTATTCCCGCTGAGCAAGGCAAAGGAAGGCAAAGATGAAAATCAGGGCTAGTTTTGTACAAAGTATCGTTACGCCGTGTGTGGCCTTGCTCGCTTTGCTTTCGGGCTGTGCTGGCTTTACCGAGGATGTTGCCGGGAATGCGATGGCGGATTCGGAAGACGTCACTCACGATGCCGGAACGAAGGACGGTAATGGCTTGCCGGATATAAGTGCACCGCAGGGTACATCTGACCCTGTCGAACCGACTCCGAGTGAAGATATTCATCCCACGACTCCGAATGGGAGTGCTTATGACATTGTTGTCGCTGCAAGGTTCGAGTCGGCGAAAATTCGGAGCACGGGCAAGCTCTTGCGGAGTGCTGCCGGTGACTCGATAACCATTGTCCTCGAAATAAACGGCGGTTGCGTCAAGGAAGGCGAATCGTTCGCATACGACCAGAACTTCTATTTCGCGGATTTGAAGACGTTTGCCTACAGTTTCCGTGGCGATACGCTATTGCTCTCGAAAATCCGTGAACCGGACCCGTATGAAGCAGACCAGGAGAGATACGAGGAATCGTTCATCTTTGTGGGCGGTACAGCGGGTAAGCTCGATGGAATCTGGAAAAATACGCAGTGCCGCTACCGTGAAGAAAAAATATACTGCATGAACGATGGCTATGATCAGTATTTCAAGTTCGATGGCGATAAGGTGGAATACCGCATTACGGACCGCGAAGGTTACGACTACATGCAGACGGTATTCGTGGACCAGCTGTTCGATTTCCTCGGCAGCGGAGGTTCCATCCAGCTTGAAACTCCCTACTACTATTCAAGCACGGAATTCGGGCAGGAACGCTCCGGCATCGTCATTCTGGAAAAGACGAATACTTCGGTGAAGTTTACCCAGGCGGAAAGGACGTTTGACCTGAGCGTAGATTACGCCCGCTATAAAGACAGCTTGCACGTTACGCTCAAGTCGGGCGACGTGAGCTGTGTGGGAACGGTCCGCGAAATGGAGAATGTCTTGCCCGAGGTGTGCGTGACCGACAATGCGGATTACCTGCACAAGTCAAGTTCGGGCGCGTATACGTACATGCGGATGAATTCCCGCGAATTCGAAGCCTGCATCGACGGTATTCTCGGGCGCAATCAGAACGATTGACGCACTGCGCGCTAGGCGCAAAGGAAACTGTTAGGAGAAATTATGGTCTGGAGAAAAATTGCAGGAGGCGTGGTGGCGTTGGCCCTTTGCCTGCCTCTGCTCGTACATGCTGCCGGAAAGCCGGATGGCAAACCGCTTGATGTCGGTGTCCGTCTGGGGGCGCAGATTTCGAATCTCATTACCGATGCGAATTGGGGGCCGTATCCCGACATCTCGGGGCCGGGCGGAGTGCTTTCGGTTGATTTCTCGCATGGGTTTACGGATAACTTTTACCTGCATACGGCACTTGGGCTGGATTTTCGTGCATACTATACGCATGTCGAGATGGGCATCGCCTGCGATGGTGATTGCGGCGGGGCGTGGGACGGCGACGAAATATATTCATACCTCTACCTGGAGGTCCCCGTGATGGCGCAGTGGCGCACGTCGGTACTGTTTTTTGAGGCGGGACCGGTTGTAGACGTGATGCTGCTCTCCGACAAGGAGTATGTTATACCCGAGAGGTATCGCGGCCAAAGCGACGGTTGTTACGATGATAAGCGCTTCGGTGCGGGTGTCGTCGCGGGAGTCGGACACGTATTCGATTTCGGGCTTTCGATAGATGCGCGCGTGTTGTTCCAGTTTACCGACTTGGTCGAGGGGGACAAGAAATGCCTCACGATGCATTCCGAGGAAGTCGAGATGCGCTTTGACCCCGAGACGGAAGAGACAACAACTGGGGTTCTCTGGGAATCCGACGAGTACATGGGCGGTAGCTACTACAAGCTGCTGAAATACCAGATTGGTATTGGCTACTGGTTCTAGGGTGTAGCGCCTTCGCTTTTCTTGGCTTCGCGCTCTTCGGCTTCGCGTTTTGAATACGCACACCCGCAGTAGTTTTGACGGTAGAGGTTGTATTCGGCGGAAAGTTCGATGGAACGCTTGTTGCCGCCCTTGCGCTTGAAGTCGCTGGGGAGCGCCTTGACGCCGTAGATTGCCCCTTGTTCCTTTGCGACCACGTTCAGTACCTGCTCGTCCTTCTTGGGGCTGATGGTGAGCGTGGTGGTAAAGTAGTCGAATCCCAATTCCTTCGCGAGCCTTGCCGTTTCGCCGAGTCGCAGTTCAAAACACTTGCGGCAGCGCTTGCCGCCTTCTTTCTCGTCTTCGAGCCCGCGGGCAATCTCGTAGAATTTCTTGGGGTCGTACTCCCCCTCGATAAATTCCACCGGATACTTTGTCTTGAACGTGGAGACGAACCGCTTGATTTCGGCGACGCGGTGGGCGTATTCCTCGGCGGGGGCGATATTCGGGTTGTAGTAGAAAATCGTTATCTTGAAGAACTGCGAGAGGTACTCGATGCAGTAGGTGCTGCAGGGCCCGCAGCAGGCGTGCATCAGGAGCGTGGGCACGTTGCCCTTGCGCTGGTTCCACCGGATGATGTAGCTCAGGTCTCGCTGGTAGTTGTGATACGCTTCAGGCATCTCGCTAGTCCCAGTTGAGTGTGCCGAACGCGGTTATCCAGAAGCAGATAGTTGCCCCGATGGCAAAGAGCCCCATGACAGTCTTTTCCTTGTGGCTCGTGCTGAAGAGCACCGTGGCGGTATAGAACGTGAGGTAGACTGCGAAGAAGAACGCGAGGATGCGCGTAATCTCGAACGGGAAAAGCATCGGGAGAACCTTGCCCGCGCTGAGCAGCGTGTACATCGCGAGCAGCTGCATGCAGATGGGGATGATGAACGCCTTGCGCACTTCCTTGGGTACCACCTTGTTGCGGCCGTTCATGGCGTACATGCCGAGCGGAGCACCGAATGCGAGTGCGATATTCAGTGCGATGGATGGCAGGAACAGAACTGCCCCGATGATGGTCGCGATAATCATACAAGCCAAAATCTAGAAAAAAGAGAGCCTCCCTTTCAGGAGGCTCCGGTTTTTAGTCTTTCACGCAACGGAGATTTGCAAAATACAATTTTCCATCATGCGAATCGCCATAATAAATCATATCGAAATTGCTAATACCAATAATATTATAGGCTAGATTGTATCGAACACTAATGTAATTTACGCGTTCATAATCAGCAGTCATATTCGTTGTCGCTAACAGGCAATCTGTGGCTTTTGAAACCACCGTTCCATCACCAAAATCCATTGGAGCAGCGGAATGAATGAACGAAAAACCATATTTATCGTAGCCCTTACTAGAGTCCAAAATATCTAGTGGATTATCGGCGAATAATGCCACAAGGTATTCTGCTTCCGCCTTTGTTGGAATATGCCACCCACTAGGGCATATTCCTTGCACCTTCGTTGTAGGCGTAATATTGGTGCAAGCAACACCCCTGCCACAACCTTTGCCAACTCCATCAATGTACTTGCCTGCGCTATCCAAAACAGCACTTATCAAATAAAAGCGACCATATTTTTCACAATCATCGGCGAAACAATAAGAAGATGAATCGAGACCGTTTTGATAGGTTGGATAAACATAACGGTAGTTGAGATTTTCTGCCATCCAGATACTTTCGCCAATTCGTACTGTTTTATACGTTTTTTCTCCAGATCGGCCTGTGTTTAGGGTTCCCTTCACAACATCCCAGTGAGAATTATGGCATTTATAATCCGTAATTGTCGTGCTCTTATCTTCGTTTTCATTATAAACAGTACAGCCCTTATTTAGAAGAATTTCAGTCTCTGTAGCCTTTCTTGGCTGTTTGTTATCACAGACATAATACTTAGAGGCGTCGACTTCACCAGGAACAAGTTGACCTGCTGTATAATCTCCTTCATTGTCTGTAAAATGAATACTAAACGCCCCATTACTAGTATTGCTACAACCATCGCCAAAACCTATGCTGTGCATTGAGTAGGTGTCCGCGTCAAATGCAGATCCTTCTACCCAACCCGTTTCCTCACATCTGAAAATAGTGCCATCCGATCCTTTGGAAAGATTTCCGTAACGATCTGTCGTACACCCATAAAGGCCATTTGTGCACTCATTGTTTTTTGCAGTTCGCCAAAGACTTGCGGGATATTCATAGACATAGAACTTGTTTGATTCTGCCTGTTTGCAGGCTCCACTATAATGTAAGACTTCCCATCCATAAGTATCCACCTCTGTATCGGTTGCCAACCGCCATGCAGAAACAACTTTATAACCATTTACTGTTGTATCCGTCGTGGCGCACATATAATACTTGCCATTCGAAGCTTGTGACAGGGTTCCTGTGCTTGTTCCCGTCTTTAATTTAGCCTTTGTATCGGTGCACCCGCCTAGATTCATCGAGCCATCAAGCGAAGTTCCTATACGATATTTACCATTTTCATATACATATATGTAGTCTGTGACATTGCCTTTTTTTACGCTATCTGCAGAAGGCTTTGCTGAGCCATACCCAAATCTAACCGTATCCTTTTCTATATCAATAGCCTTTCGCCATGTAAATGGAACAAAAAAGGTGTCAACATAAGTACCGTTTTCCATAGTACACTTGTACCAACTTTCCGTTGTTCCTGCGTCACTTTGCCTGACATTTTGATTCTGATCGTCAGTACATCCTCCAAGGCCAATCTTTTCCAAGTCTGTTGCAGGTCTCCAAGAACCATTATCAAATACGTACTTCAGCCCGGAAAGCTCACTTATCCGCAATGTTCCATTAGTGGCAGTGGGCCACTGGTATGTATCCCTTTCATAAGCAGTTGCCTCACGCCAAGCATTGATGACTTGCACGTCACCAAACTTTACGACCCTGTCGTTGGAGCAACGATAATAGCCATTTATAGTTCCTGCGGCGGATGTGACTTGGCTAACAGTTCCAAGCTTATTCGCCGTACATGCGCCAAGTCCTTCAAAATTGTCTTCGGCCGTGCCGCGACGCCATGCTCCTACACCCACATTATTTACTTCATACACATATACGTGGGATTTGTCAATATTGCCTGTCCTTACGGAATCAGATCCTGTTGGTGCTGCCCAACCTAGCGTATCAGCCTCCTCGGCTGTAGAAACACGCCAGGTGTTGTTGACGGTTACGCCATCAGGCTGGAGTTTCCTTTCTTTTGTACAGGTGTAGTACTGTCCGTTTATGTAATAAGCCTTGTTTGCCATACCGTTAAGGCACGCCTTTTCAAGCAGGTAGTCATTCTCGGTACCGCGGCGCCAACCATAGTTCTCGTACACAAAGATGCGTCCCTTGTTGATATGACCCTGCTTGATGGAATCCGCAGCAGTCTCGGGAATGCCGAACTGCGCCGTATCGGCCTCGGCTTCCTTCGCGAGCCTCCAGGACGTCGGGATAGTGTAGCCGCCTAGCTTGCTGCCGTCAGTCACGCAGATATACCACGTAGTGTCAGTCTCGTCGGCAGCATAGGTGGTGTAGTTCCTGACGGATTCAACGCAGCTGAAGTCAAGATCCATATCGAGGTCGGTGCCGCGGCGCCACTTGCCTTCCTTCACGTACACGAATCCGGTATTAATTTTGCCGTTCGCAACAGCACCATCGCCCGATTCGGCAAGCGCAGCGGTATCCTTCTCGATATCGGTCGCGAATCGCCATGCATAAGAATCGCCGGAAGCCGCACAAATCAGGCGCACCAGGCTGCTGTCACCCGCGGTGTAAACAGAATCATTCGCGGCATAGTAGGCGGACTTTGCATTCTTCGTAGCAAAGAGAGCGCCAGCATTGTTCGAGGAGCATCCATCTACGCCGAGTTCCTGCATCCAGAAGTTGCGGAAGTGGCCCTCGAACGCAGGTGGCTCGCCGTCACGCAGCTTCCAGCCCTTGATGTTCGCGCGGATTGCGGCAAGTCCGCCATCGATATCCTTCTTCATCGCCCAGTCGGCAATTCCCGCACGCTGCTGCCTGTTGTCCCATTCGCCGTTGTCGCCGAGGTCCACGCTCAGTGCCGCAAGGAGCGCGGTGAGTTCGGACTCGTTGCGGTCGCCCTGGAGGAGCGCGGAAATTGCGAGCAAGGCCGCGTTGCCGTCGCCTTCCTCGAGGATGTTGTAGTCTTCCGCGAAGCCCTTGAAATCCTTGTTGT
>JAEEGH010005653.1_pt1 | contig 31226 bp, 24 predicted proteins | sample 9134181 | NCBI WGS metagenome assembly JAEEGH01 (sample SAMN16246544, study PRJNA631951) | gut metagenome | biome: gut microbiome; feature: rumen; material: DP-attached | host: Bos | place: Iran: Karaj | collected 2018-10
ACTTGACAAGTTAGCGTCCTCTAACTATAATGTGAATTGAGTTAGAGAACACTAACTTTTCTTTTTGCTCAACGGTTAGAGATAACTAACTAAATATATATGATATGGGAGATATGTAAAATGACACAAACAGTTTTAATGGGACTTCTGATACCGTTTCTTGGGACCTCGGCCGGAGCAGGCTGTGTATTCTTTTTGAAGAATAACCTCAAGGAAAATGTACAGAAGGCACTTTCCGGATTTGCGGCAGGCGTCATGGTGGCCGCATCCATATGGAGTCTTATAGTTCCGGCGATAGAGCAGTGCTCTGATAAAGGAAGGCTGGCATTTCTTCCGGCGTTCATCGGATTCTGGATAGGAATCCTGTTCCTGCTCCTGCTTGATCACGTGATTCCTCACCTTCATGTGATACCCGATCAGGCGGAAGGGCCGAAGAGCAAACTGACCAGGACCGTAATGCTCGTATTTGCCGTAACGCTTCATAACATTCCCGAAGGAATGGCTGTAGGCGTTGTCTATGCCGGATTGATCAGCGGATCCGGGGGTATCACTGCCGGTGCCGCGCTTGCTCTTGCCCTGGGAATCGCAATACAGAATTTCCCGGAAGGCGCGATCATATCGATGCCTCTATATGCGGAAGGCAAGAACAAGGCAAAATCATTTTGGCTGGGTGTTCTGTCGGGGGCGGTTGAACCTGTCTTCGGAGGCCTTACCGTACTGCTTGTCGGGCTGGTCGTTCCTGCGATGCCTTACCTGCTTTCCTTTGCAGCAGGTGCTATGCTCTATGTGGTTGTCGAGGAACTTGTCCCCGAGATGTCTGCGGGAAAGCATTCGAACGTCGGAGTCATTGCGTTTGCGGTAGGATTCAGCATTATGATGGCACTTGATGTTGCTCTCGGATAAAGCGGATCCTGAAATAAGAAAACGGCTGAGGAATCTACCTCAGCCGTTTATCGTAAGTTATGTGTTTCCGAAAAGATATTACGGGAAATGCAGGTATTGTGTCTGCCCAACCGCTATGATCAGCGTTTGCTGTTTTTCTTTATATGCGCCTTGATGGCGTTGAAGGTCTTTTCGCTGATATAATGCTCGACCCTGCAGGCATCTTCTGTGGCGGTCTTCTTATCGACACCGATGCTCATCAGAAGATCGGAGAGAACGGTATGACGCTCATATATCCTTTTTGCGATCTTTTCTCCGGACTTGGTCAGCTTGATAAGGCCGTCTTTATCCCTGGTTATATATCCGTCTTTTATCAGAAGCCCCATAGCGCGGCTTACCGAGGGCTTCGAGAAGTTCATATGTTCTCCGATGTCAATGGCCCTGACCTCGTCGGATTCAAGTGAGAGAACATATATTGTTTCGAGATACATTTCGCCTGATTCCTGTAATGCCATAGTAATCTCCCTGAAAAATCTGAAAATTATGTTTTGGTTTCTTTTAACAGTATACCATTACATTGATCTTAACTCTACAGCAAGTGCAAGATTAAAGAAAAAACAGTCTTGACAAGTTAGATATCACTAACTATAATGATTGACGGTTAGATTGTGCTAACCAATTTTATTAACGAAGAGTTAGAATCTGCTAACCTGAAACGGAGATGAAAATGATCATGAATTTAAATGATGCCAAGCTCGGAACGGAATATGTGATCAAGAAGATCGATACGGGTGGCGATGAGGAAATGGAGAGCTTTCTTTTTACCCTGGGATGTTACAGCGGCGAGAACATCACAGTAGTGGATAAAAAGAAGAATCTTGTGGTTTCCATCAAAGATGCCAGATACAACATTGATCCCGAACTTGCTGCAGCTATAGAGATCTAAGATCATTTTATATATTTGGAGGGATAGAAAAAATGAGGATTGCACTGACAGGAAATCCCAACAGCGGAAAGACGACTATGTATAATGCGCTGACGGGAAGAAATGAGAAGATCGGTAACTGGGCAGGAGTTACGGTCGACAGAAAGGAGAGCCGTATAAGGGATAAGTTCAACGACAGCGGCAAGGAACTGATCGCGGTCGATCTTCCCGGTGCATATTCCATGTCACCGTTTACTTCTGAAGAAAGCATCACCAGCAGCTATGTTAAGAATGAGCATCCCGATGCCATAATCAATATTGTTGATGCCACCAATCTCAGCAGAAGCCTTTTCTTCACCACACAGCTTCTCGAACTTGGGATCCCCGTTGTTGTCGCATTGAACAAGAGCGATATAAACGAGAAAAAGGGCAACAAGATCAACGAAGTCCTTCTTGCCGAAAAGCTCGGATGTCCTGTGATCGATACGGTATCCACTTCCGAAAAAGGAATCAAGGAGGCTGTTGCGCTAGCCGCAAGTCTTGAGGGAAAGGGACAAAAGGCTCCTTATCATCAGGGAGATATAGATCTTTCAAGCAAGGAAGTCGTTGAAGCAGCCGACAGAAAGAGATTCGATTTTGTAAACGGAGTAGTTAAGGATGTTGAAGTAAGAAAGACTCTGACCAGGGATAAGAATAAGGGTGATGCGATCGACAAGGTCGTTACCAATCCCATAATCGGAATCATTATCTTCGCGGCAATAATGTTTGTTGTATTCTATATCAGCCAGACTACCGTGGGAACATGGCTTGCAGATATCCTTGTCGGATGGATCGAGACCTTCCAGGAATGGGCCGGCGAGCAGCTTGGCGATGCAAATCCGCTGCTCTATGCACTTCTGATCGACGGTATTATCGGAGGCGTAGGAGCTGTTGTCGGATTCCTTCCTCTCGTTATGGTAATGTACTTCCTTATCGCACTCCTTGAGGACTGCGGATATATGGCAAGAGCTACCGTTGTTCTTGATCCGATATTCAAAAAGGTCGGTCTGTCCGGAAAATCCGTTATTCCGATGATCATCGGAACCGGCTGCGGAATCCCCGCCATCATGGCTTGCAGAACCATCAAGAATGAGAGAGAACGCAGAAGCACCGCAATGCTTGCAACTTTTATGCCCTGCGGAGCAAAACTTCCCGTTATCGCACTCTTTGCGGGAGCGTTCTTCCCTGAGTCAACCTGGGTAAGTTTCGTATGCTATGCACTCGGCGTTATCCTTGTTCTTCTCGGAGCACTTCTTATCAAGGCCATCACCGGTGCAAGGTACCGCAAGAGCTTCTTTATAATCGAACTTCCGGAATATAAGGTTCCCAGCCTCGGATTTGCACTTAAGAGCATGCTCGAGCGCGGTAAGGCATATATCGTAAAAGCGGGAACCATCATCCTTGTATGTAACACAGTTGTACAGATCATGCAGTCCTTCAACTGGCACTTTGAAGCGGTTGAGGAAGGAATGGAGGATACTTCCATCCTTGCAGGTGTTGCAGGACCCTTCGCACTTCTTCTTGTTCCCATTGTCGGAATCGTATCATGGCAGCTTGCTGCTGCGGCTATAACCGGCTTCATCGCAAAAGAGAACGTTGTCGGCACCATCGCTACATGCTTTGCCATCACCAATTTCATCGATACGGAAGAGCTTGAGCTTATCGGTGAGGGAAATGCCGTCGCTGCCGTAATGGGTATTACCAAGGTTGCGGCACTTGCATACCTTATGTTCAACCTCTATACACCTCCATGCTTTGCGGCACTCGGAGCAATGAACTCTGAAATGAAATCCGCAAAGTGGCTCTGGGGCGCCATAGGTCTTCAGCTTGCAACCGGATTTACCGTAGGATTCCTTGTCTACCAGATCGGAACACTTATTGTTACAGGTTCCATCGGTGCAGGTTTTGCGGGCGGGCTTATCGCTGTGATTTGCTTTGCGGCCATCATTGCTGTTATCATTAGAAGCAACAATAAGAAGATCGCTGCTGAGTATAAGCTCGGCTGATGAGAAACGAGGCGGATAATGAACCCGGTACTTGCCAATATAATAATCATATTGATACTTGTGATCGCATTATCCGCAGCGTGCTTTTATATCTATAAGGAAAAGAAGAACGGAAGACATTGTATCGGATGCCCCATGTCGGGAAGCTGTCCGAAGAAAAGGACTGACTGTTCTAAAAAGGGATCCGTTTAAAGCATAAAACCCAATGTTGAATCAAGGGACGATCCGCTCAAATCATACCTCCTAAAATCAACTTTTTTGTTACTCACATTTTGATTTGAAACGGCCGGGATCGTCCCTTTGTTTCATAACAAGTTAGCAATAGCTAACCGAAACTGCCGGGCAGATAATAAAGGTGAATTCATGACATCGAACGTAGCCGATCTGATTATAATTCTTATACTGTTATTCGTATTGATTTTCTCCGTAAAAGGCGCGATCTCTCATTTTAGGGGCGAGGGATCGTGCTGCGGGGGAGGAGGATCCGAAGTCAGGACCAAACCCGGAAAACTCGCCCGGGTGATAGCAATAAAAACATTGAAGATAGACGGAATGCACTGCAAGCATTGTTATACGAGGGTAGCTAACGCACTTAATTCAATGGACGGAGTAAATGCCACCGTATACGGGAAAAAGGGAAAAGCAGTCGTCAAACTTGGGAAAGATATCACTGATGAGGAGCTCATCAGTGTGATAAGCGATCTGGATTACAGTGTTGTATCTGTTGAGACGAAAGACTTGAATTGAGGTGCGTGATGAAGATGACATCATCTCTGGAAGACTATCTGAAAACAATCCTGATACTTCAAAAAAAGAACAGACCGGTAAGATCTGTTGATATTGCAAGATCAATGAATGTTTCTAAACCAAGCGTCAGCTATGCAATGAAAAAACTTGTAAGTGACGGAATGATAGTTTTTGACGATGATGGAATGGTTTCACTCACGGAATCCGGACGGACCGCAGCGGAAAATGTTTACAACAAGCATGAACTCATCGGAAAGGTTCTTATGCGGATTGGAGTGAGTAAGCAGACGGCACTTAAGGATGCCTGCCTTATCGAGCATGTGATAAGCGACGAGACATATAAACGTCTTCTGGAGTTTCATTCTGACTATACAGGATAAGAGCTTCTTTGCATTTGTGTCAAAGGAAGCTTACGGCCACTTTTTGCCCTGTTTTGCAACAGCTTCCATTTTAGCTCTAAGGATCTTCTTGTCTTCGAGATAGTAATGTTTTATCACATTCATATCATCATCGAATTCATAAACCAAAGGAACTGAATTCGGGATGTTTACGCTAACTATCTCGTCATCGGTAAGATTATCCAAATGTTTCACAAGTGCTCTGAGGGTGTTGCTGTGTGCGGTAATGATCACACGTTTGCCTGCTGCGATATCCTTTTTGATGTTTTCTTCATAGTAAGGAATAACACGTTTCATAATGTCTTTCAGGCTTTCGTATTGCCGTATAGGATATGGCTGCTCCCCTGCGTGTTCGTAAGATACAGGTTCACATTCGTCTTCATAGAAAAGGTTTGGTGGCTTGACGTCATAGAAACGTCTCCATATCTTAACCTGGTAATCACCGTATTTCACCGCTGTTTCGGATTTGTTCATTCCCTGAAGATCGCCGTAATGTCTTTCGTTAAGCATCCATGATTTGATCACAGGAAGCCATGCTCTGTCCATGACATCCAGTGTTATGGACAGTGAATGTATGGCTCTTTTAAGATACGAAGTGTAACATATATCAAAATCATACCCTTCATTCATAAGTGTCTGACCTGCAAGCCCGGCTTCTTTCCGGCCTTTTTCGCTGAGATCCGAATCTGCCCATCCGGTATACAGGTTCATTTTATTCCATTCACTTTCGCCGTCTCTTAACAAAACAAGTTTCCTGATCATATTGTTTTATGTGATTCCTCTTGAAACAAATTGGTTACCTATCGCTAACTATAATTATCTGCCTTAATATCCTGTATATGTCAAGGAGATTTTATAAAAATACGGTTAATAATATAATCGTTACTTGACGTCAAAATGACGTTATTATATAATCATTTCAGTTAGCAACCGCTAACCGCTGAATAAATCATGTGAGTTCCTCTTTTTCATATCCGAACCTATGACGGATATAAAAAGAGGAATTCCGATTTTAAGAAGAAAAGGAGTAATTGAAATAATGAGTTATCTTGAAATTGAAAAAGTTATCGGAAGGGAGATCCTGGATTCAAGAGGAAATCCCACCGTTGAAGCTGAGATCACGCTTGCTGACGGAACGGTAGCTACCGGAACTGCTCCGAGCGGTGCATCAACCGGAGAGTTTGAAGCTCTTGAACTCAGGGACGGAGATAAATCCAGATATCTTGGCAAGGGAGTCACCAAGGCTGTAAACAATATCAATACGGTTATAGCCGATGCGATAATCGGACTTGAAGCTTCCGATACCTATGCCGTAGATGCTGCTATGATCAAGGCTGACGGAACCAAGGATAAGTCCAAACTTGGTGCAAATGCTATCCTTGCGGTATCAATCGCAACAGCAAGAGCAGCAGCTAAGTCTCTTGATATTCCCCTCTACAGATTTCTTGGCGGAGTGTCCGGAAACAGACTTCCTGTTCCCATGATGAACATTCTGAACGGCGGAGCTCACGCTGACAGCGCCGTTGATACTCAGGAGTTTATGATCATGCCTGTTGGAGCTCCATCCTTCAAGGAGGCTCTTCGCTGGTGTGCGGAGGTATTCCATAATCTCAAGAAACTCATTAAGGATATGGGTGATGTAACCGCAGTCGGTGATGAAGGAGGTTTTGCACCCAATCAGCTTAAGAGTGATGAAGAAGCGATCGAGAAAATTCTCGAAGCGATCAAAGCTGCCGGATTCGAACCCGGCAAGGATTTTATGATCGCAATGGATGCCGCAGCTTCAGAATGGAAGAGTGAAAAAGGTAAGGGCTTCTATAAGCAGCCCAAGTCCGGCAGGGAATTTACATCCGACGAACTTATAGCACATTGGGAGAGCCTTGTAGATAAGTATCCCATAATCTCAATTGAGGACGGACTTGATGAAGAGGATTGGGAAGGCTGGCAGAAGATGACTGCAAAGATAGGCGGAAAGGTTCAGCTTGTCGGTGATGATCTTTTCGTTACCAATACCGAGCGCCTTGGCAAGGGAATTTCTCTTGGCGCAGGAAATTCGATACTGATCAAGCTTAATCAGATCGGATCCGTATCCGAAACTCTTGAAGCGATCAAGATGGCACATAATGCCGGATATACCGCTATTTCTTCACACCGCTCAGGCGAGACTGCAGATACAACGATCGCCGATCTTGCCGTAGCTCTCAATACATGTCAGATCAAGACCGGAGCACCCAGCCGTTCGGAGAGAGTGGCCAAGTACAATCAGCTTCTCAGAATCGAGGAGCAGCTCGGTGACAGTGCGGTTTATCCCGGAATGGCAGCATTCCACGTTAAAAAGTAAGCTTTCTGTTTTTGTCGAACGGAGGGACGGTTCCTTCGTTTTCCTTTCAAATTATATATTTTTCCAAGAGTGAATCATCTCACAAAAAAACGAGGGAACCGTCCCCTCGTTTTTTTGTCATAGATCCGGGGATCTTTTGAACCAAAAAATAAAAAAATCATTAAGTGTATTGACATGACAGGAAAAAGAATGTATATGTTATTACGTTGTAATATTACAGTGTAATAAATATTGATCCGGAGATATATGATCATGTCGTACGATTATGAACAAACACATGAAAATATCTTAAACAGTGCTCGGGTACAGTTCAGGGAAAAAGGATATCTTGATGCATCGATCCGCAAGATATGCAGCGACGCCGGGGTCACAAACGGTGCATTTTACTCACATTTTGTCAGCAAAGAAGATTTATTCCGAAGCATCGTAGAACCTTGCCTTGACGGACTTAATGATATTTATTCCGAAGAGAAGAAAAGCTACCTCAAGATAAGCAGCTCCGATGATGTGGTGGATTCCTTCAGAAATGCGTACGTATCGCTTGAAAAGATGATCAGATATGTGTGCGAACACAGGAATGATTTTATCCTGTTGCTGGAATCAAGCAGAGGTACCGTATATGAAGATTTCCAGGAAGGCATAATCGAAGCAGAAGCGGACAGTATGAAGAAGTTCTTTAAGTTAAGCAGGAAATATATCAGGAACAAAGAGAACATTTCCGAGAATATCATTAAGATGGGTTCCGCTTTTTTGATATCAACAGTTTTTGAAAGCCTTAAGAAGGGAATGAATGCCGAGGAGATAATCCATGAAACAAAACTTGTAAGTGATTACTGCGCGGCGGGATATAAATGCGTGCTGGGAATCTGAAATAAAGGCCCTGTATAAGGGCCTAAAATAATAAACAACAGTTAGCTAGCACTAACTAAAAAGAGGAGGTTCATTATGAATAAGAACAAAAAAACTCTGACCGGTAAGGATCTTATTACCGTGGGAATCTATACAGCCGTATACATTGCGGTTGTATTCTGTGTCGGGGCATTTAATGCAATCCCCATTTTTTATCCGATCTTTTTGTTTTTGGGCCCGATAATCACCGGTATTCCGATGATGCTTTATTACACCAAGATCGAGAAGTTCGGAATGATCACGATCATGGGTATTATTTGCGCAGTATTTTTCTATATTTCGGGATATACGTGGATATGCCTTTCGATAATGATACCGACTTCACTTCTTGCCGATGTGATCCTTAAGGTCGGCGGATTTAAGAAATTCGGTGCTATGGCACTCAGCTTTATGGTTATGTCACTCGGAATCATGGCAGGTCCCGCCAATCTCTGGTTTGCAGGCGAAGGATACTGGGACAATATCAGAGAATCTATGGGAGATCAGTATGCCGAGCAGCTTGCAAAGTATATGCCTATGTGGATGCTCCCTGCAGGTATTGTTTTCATTCTTGCCGGAGGCTTCCTTGGTGCATTGCTCGGAAGAAAAATGATGAACAAGCATTTCAAAAAGGCAGGAATTGTATAATGTTTGATCACATTAAGCCCAAAAACTTTCATTTGGATCCGAGAACAAAGCTTCTTCTTATTGTTGTTATAGCAACACTCGAGCTGGCGGATGTGAACATATGGTTTACCGTTGCGGTCGGAACTGTTCCCGCATTATTGTTTATTTCCAACAGACAGTTTCTCGGTGCCGTAAAATATTATGCTCTGTTTCTTTTGGCGGCATTCATTCATGTTCATCGTGTTGAAGTCCAGATAAATATGTTCATGAATATGTTTGTTGTTCTGCTGGGGGCGCTTGTTCTTAAGCTCTCCCCGGCATTTGCCTGTGCCGATTACATTATTAAATCCACAGGTGTAAGTGAGATGATCGCTGCATTTAATAAAATGAAGGTGAGCAGGAAGTTTCTGATTCCCTTATCCGTTATGTTCCGATTTGCACCCACCATATCTCAGGAAAGACATTCGATACATGATGCGGCGGCGATGCGCGGCATTGTGATAACACGCAGGAAATTTTGGAAAAATCCGTTGCAGGCGATCGAATACAGGCTGGTACCTCTTATGATATCCATTGCCAATATCGGAGATGACCTTTCGGCTGCAGCACTTTCAAGAGGACTTGATAACCCCGTAAGACATTCGAATTACACGGATGTCAGGTTTACCCGCAGGGATTTTCTTGTAGTGACTTCTGTTTTTGTTTTTTTAACGTCGGTGTTTCTCATTTCGACAAATGTATGAAATGTAGGTGTAATGACAGGTGATTATAAATGATCGAATTTAAAAATGTATCTTTTGAATATGAGGACGGTACCGGGATAATCACGGACCTGAATCTTAATATAAATGATGGAGAAGTTGTTCTTCTCTGCGGTGAGTCGGGGTGCGGAAAATCTACGCTTATAAGAATGATCAACGGACTGATACCAAATTATTATTCCGGAAATCTTTCCGGTGAGATCGTTGTGGACGGACTTAATACGGCAGAAGCGGAATTGTATAAACTTGCCGAACATGTCGCATCGGTATTCCAGAATCCGAAGACGCAGTTTTATAATGTCGATTCAACCGAGGAGATGGTGTTCAGCCTCGAAAATCGTGGTGTGGACAGAAGCGAGATGGATTCCAGACTTCAAAAGACTGTTAAGAAACTCAGGATGGAGAATCTTCTCGGAAGAAATCTGTTTAAGATGTCCGGAGGAGAAAAACAGAAGGTTGCATGTGCCTGTGCAGATACTTCCGATGCCGATATCATTGTTCTTGACGAACCTTCATCTAACCTTGATCTTCATACCATACGTGAACTTTCCGATATAATCAGACTCTGGAAAAATGAAGGAAAGACAGTTATCATCGCCGAACACAGATTGTACTATGTTCTTCCTGTTGCTGACAGGGTTCTCTATCTTCGAGACGGTGTGATCCATACCGAGTGCACTCCCGATGAACTCATATCGCTTGGCAGGAATAAGCTTGAGGCGATGGGACTCAGAAGCTCTGAGATCATGAATCTTAAAGTGGACGATAAAAAGTTTGACAGCGGTGAAAAAATTACGCTCGCAAATTTCCATTATACTTATCCCGGAAGATTGCAGGAGTCTCTTAGCATTCCGGAGATCAGCATTTCAAGAAATGCAGTCATAGGAATTGTCGGAGACAACGGAGCAGGAAAGAGCACTTTTGCAAGAGCACTTTGCGGGCTGGAAAGGCATTCAAACGGAAGCATAGAGATCGATGGTGAGATATACGCAAGAAGAAAAAGATTAAAAAAGGCTTTTATGGTGATGCAGGATGTCGGACATCAGCTTTTTACCGATGAAGTATATGAGGAAATGCTGTTCAGTCTCGAAAGGAAGGATGAAACTTCTGAAGAGAGAATAGAGGCGGTATTAAATGAACTGAATCTGTCCGATAAATATGAAAGGCATCCCCAGTCTCTTTCTGGCGGCGAAAAACAGCGTGTTGCGATAGGAAGTGCAATTGTCTCGGAAAGGGAACTCATCGTGTTTGACGAGCCCACAAGCGGACTCGATCACAGACACATGAAGGCGGTATCCTCACTTATCAAAGCTCTTAAGGAAAAAGGAAAAACTGTATTCATCGTTACACATGATCCGGAACTGATCATAGAATGCTGTGATGAACTCATCTACATGCAGGATGGCAAAGTGCTTGAGTACGGTAAACTCACTCAGGACATGTATGACAGATGGTTATATCGAACGAATACTCTCAAAGAGAAAAGGATCATAAACGATGACAGTATGACGGCTGTAAAGCGTTTGTGGCAGCTTGCATACAAAGAGCATGCAAGACTGATTGCATCAATAATCTGTGCTGTCATCGGTGTTCTTGGAAATATTGTTCCTTATGTTGCTGCAGCCCGAATTATTGAAACACTTCTCACGGGTATAAGGGATATTTATGTCTATATTAACTGGTGTGTTATCGGTATTGGCGGATTTGTGGTTAAAACCGTCTTTTACGGAATAGGATTGTCACTCAGTCATAAATCGGCCTTCAACACGCTTGCGGATATCCGTAAGGCAATGTTTGATAAGCTTCCTAAAATGCCGCTTGGAACCATTATTGATTCCTCAAGCGGCAAGCTTAAACAGATAATAGTCGACGAAGTGGAAAATATGGAGCGCCCTCTTGCACATATGATCCCCGAGATGACGGCAAATGTTCTCGGTGCGATAACCATATGGCTGTATCTGATGTTTGTTGACTGGAGAATGGGGTTTGTAGCACTCATATCCGTGCCGGTCGGGCTTCTTTTTGCGGTAACCGTGCTTATAGGATATGCGAAGGATTACGAAGGATCTGTAAGAACGATCCAGAAGATGAATAATTCCATTGTTGAGTATATACACGGAATAGAAGTTATCAAAGCTTATAACCAGAGCGAGAATTCTTATTCGAAGTTCAGAGACAGAGTAATGGCTACGGCACAGTATTATTTTGACTGGATGAAGCGAATTCAGTATAAATGGTCCCTCACATATTCTGTAGCTCCGGCAACTCTCGTCACAGTTCTGCCAATAGGCTGGCTTATGTACAGAAACGGAACTCTTGACATGGGTAAATTCATAACATCGATAATGCTTTCCATGTGTATTGTCGGACCGATAATCCAGGCGCTGGATTTCGCGGATACATTTACCAAGGTGAAAACCATACTGGGCACCGTGGATGAGATATTAAACGGTAACGAGCAGATTCACGGAACTGAACCGGTCAGCTTAAACGGACACGGAATAAGACTTTCCAATGTATCCTATTCATATCATGAAGGCACTCAGGTCCTTCACGATATATCCCTGGATATCAGAGATAAGAGTATGACTGCGCTCGTGGGTCCCTCCGGAAGCGGAAAATCAACTATAGCAAAACTGATAGCCGGTTTCTGGGATGTTGAAGACGGCAGTATCACCATGGGAGGCGTTAATCTTAATGATATACCTCTTGAGCAATTGTATGATCAGGTTGCGTATGTTTCGCAGGATATATACCTGTTTAATGATACTGTTATGAATAATATCCGTATGGGGCGGATGGATGCTACCGATGAGGAGGTTGTGTCGATCGCCGAAAGATCCGGATGCAGACACTTTATAGAAGAACTGTCAGAGGGATTTGATACTGTTGTCGGTCAGGGCGGAACCCATCTTTCGGGAGGCGAGAGACAGCGTATAGCCATCGCCAGAGCGATGCTAAAGGATGCGCCCATAATCATTCTTGATGAAGCTACGGCGTACATAGATCCTGAGAATGAAGCCGTGATACAGAAAGCGATAGGAAATCTGATAAAAGACAAAACTGTTATAGTGATCGCACACAGGCTTTCAACCATAAAGGATGCAGACCGGATAGTACTGGTAGATGAAGGAACGGTCAAGGCATCCGGAACACATAAAGAACTGCTTAATAAGAGCGAATTGTATCGGATCATGTGGAACGCTCATACAGGCAGGGAAAAGGACGGCGCGGCATGATAGAAGCATTACACAGGATATTCTTATTTTCCGGAGCTGAAAAAAAGAATATTTACAGGTCGATAATCGTGAGTTTTTTCAGAGCATGTTTTTCAATGCTCAGGATAGGAGCGATATATTACATTATTGTTGCATTGGTAGAAGGAGACACTTCGAAGCAGCCGGCATACTATGCCTTTGCACTTATGCTGGTAAGCATTCTCGGAAATGCCATTACAAGGAATGTTTCACTTCTTCAGCAGACTCATGCCGGGTTCTTCATGAGTGCGAATAAGCGAATGGATATCGCAGATAAGCTTAAGCGTGTACCGATGGGTTTTTTTAACGATAATAATGTCGGAGAGATAACCGGAATCACTACAACCGTAATGGGAACAATAGAAAACCTCGGAGCAACGGTTCTTGTGCTTGTGCTCGGTGGATTGATAAACACGGTCATTTTCTTTCTTATGATCCCTTTTCTTGATGTTAGGATTGCCGGAGTTGTTCTTTCCGGGATCGTGATATATCTGGTGTTCACATCCTCAATGGAACACAGGACAAGAACACTTTCTCCTCGCAGAGAAAAGAGTAAGACAATGATAGTTTCTGAAGTTCTTGAGAACCTGCAGGGTATGAGCGTTGTCAAATCCTTTAATCTGGCCGGAAGAGGAGATGACAGACTCAGGAAAACGATCGAAGAATATAGAGACAGCAATATGTCGCTTGAGAAGATGTTTATCCCGACAACGATCATTCAGAATGTCATTCTCGGAATATTTAAGATGCTTATAATATTCCTCTCGGTGTATTTCTATATGGACGGATCGATGGATCTGATAACGACTCTGATCCTGATTGTTGTTGCTTATCAGGTGTTCGCAGAGATAGAGCAGACTGATTCGGGATTGTCAATGCTTAGAGTTGTCACCGGTTCCATCGATCAGGTGAAGAAAATAGATGATATACCGAAAATGGATTATATCGGAGAATCACATAAGCCGGATACGATCGATATAAATATACGAAATGTAAGTTTTTCATACGGAGACAGAGAAATACTGCATAACGTTTCGCTGAACATACCGGCCGGAACCATGACTGCATTTGTCGGCCCCTCCGGTGCCGGAAAAACCACACTTGCACTTCTCATCTCAAGATTCTGGGATGTTAATTCCGGCAGTATAAATATAGGCGGAAGAGATATCAGGGAATATACCCTTGAATCTCTTATGTCACAGATCAGCATAGTTTTTCAAAATGTGTATCTTTTTGCCGATACGATTGAAAATAATATAAGATTCGGTTGCCCGGACGCGGGAAGAGATGAGGTTATCAAAGCTGCGAAGATGGCATGCTGTCATGATTTCATAGAATCGCTTCCTCTGGGATATGATACCGTGATCGGAGAAGGGGGAGCTACACTTTCCGGAGGAGAGAAACAGAGAATCTCGATAGCAAGGGCAATACTTAAGGATGCTCCCATTATCATTCTGGATGAAGCTACGGCAAATGTGGACCCGGAAAATGAAGACAAGCTTAAAGCGGCATTTGATGCGCTCACCTTGAATAAGACGGTAATAATGATAGCGCACAGGCTTGAAACGATAAAAAATGCCGATCAGATAGCTGTTATCAGTGACGGTTCCGTTTCCACGGGAAAGCACAGTGAACTGATGAAGGAAAATGCAATCTATGGAAGATTTGTTCATATGAGAGAGCAGGCGGCAGACTGGGCGATATAAAAAGATATTGATAATTAAATAATATAATGGTACTATGTCTTGGGTTAGTATAAGCTAACTGCTCGGCCTGAACCACTTTTTTTACTCCGCCCATAGCGGAGTAAAAAAATGATAATGGGTTAGACTATGCTAACTTATAGCTCAACAGAACAAAGCGCCGATCCGGCGGGAAAAGGAGAAAGATTATTATGATGAAACTTGTGCTTATGAGACACGGTGAGAGTGAATGGAACAAGCTCAACCTGTTCACCGGCTGGATGGATGTGGATCTCAGCGATAAAGGTCGAGAGGAGGCTGCGAATGCCGGAAAGATCCTTAAAAAGGAAGGTTATGACTTCGATGTCTGCTATACCTCGTATCTGAAGAGGGCGATTCACACCCTTAATATCGCACTTGATGAGATGGACAGGGCATGGCTTCCCGTAAAGAAGTCCTGGAAGCTTAATGAGCGCCATTACGGTGCACTTCAGGGTCTGAATAAGTCTGAAACGGCTGCGAAGTACGGAGAAGACCAGGTTAAGATCTGGAGAAGGTCATTTGATGTAAAGCCCCCCGAGCTTGATGATAATGATGACAGAAGTGCCACCAAGCAGGCGATGTACAGAGATGTGGACAAGAGCCTTCTTCCGAAGAACGAAAGCCTTGAGACCACTATCGAGAGAGTTGTTCCATATTTTGAAGAAACCATAAAAGAGGATATGAAAAACGGCAAGAGAGTGCTGATCGCCGCACACGGCAATTCACTCAGATCTCTTGTCAAGTATTTCGATAATATTTCCTCCGAAGATATCGTGGGAGTAAATATTCCCACTGCGGTTCCTCTTGTTTATGAATTCGACGATGATTTCAAGGTTATCAGACATTATTACCTCGGAGATCAGGAAGAACTGAAGGCAAAGATGGAAGCTGTAGCAAATCAGGGCAAGAAGAATTAACTCATAGAATTAACCATCTATATATTGACATTTAGGTTTACTCGGAATAGACTGATTGTAGTTTATTCCGAGTAAACCATTTTTGGAGGTTATTTTATGGAAATAGAACTTGGTGAGATCCAGGCGGAATTTGCCGAGATCATATGGAAGAACGAACCGGTTTCTTCGGGTGAGCTTGTTGCAATATGCGAGAAGGAGCTTAACTGGAAGAAGTCGACCACATATACGGTCCTGAGAAAACTCTGCGAGAAGGGACTTTTCAAAAACGAAAACGGCACTGTTACATCGCTCGTTTCAAAAGAGCAGTTCAATGCGAGCAAGAGTGAGAAATTTGTCGATGAGACATTTAACGGATCGCTTCCCGCATTCATAGCCGCATTCACTTCAAGAAAGAAACTTACGAAGTCCGAGCTTGATCAGATACAGAAGATGATCGACGAACATAAAAAGAGGAAATGATATGAGCGATGTATTTATAAAAATATTAAATATGTCACTGAGCGCGTCATGGCTCATTCTTGCAGTCATGGTCCTGCGTCTTCTTTTAAAGAAGGCACCCAGACAGAGCATGTGTCTTCTGTGGGGGCTTGTTGCGTTGAAACTGATCATTCCTTTTTCACCGGAAAGTGTTCTCAGCCTTATCCCGAGTAATGAAGTGATCCCGGATACTATCACAATGGAATCACATCCCCATATCAATTCCGGGATCGTATATATCGATACTGCGGTCAATCCTGTAATGGAATCCAATCTTTCTCCTCAGATCGGTGACAGCGTCAATCCCATGCAGGTAGTTGCCCATATAGCAGGGATCATATGGTGCATCGGAGTTATCTGCTGCCTTGCCTATGCGTTGATCAGCTTTATCCGTCTTAAGATGAAAGTGCGTGCATCGAAGAAGATCGGCAGAAACATTTATGCCTGCGATGAAGTTGTATCTCCTTTTATTCTCGGAATCTTTCGGCCCGTGATCTATATTCCTTCGGGTATGGGCAGGGAGACAACAGATTATGTTATTGCGCACGAGAATGCGCATCTGAAGAGAGGAGACCATTTCTGGAAACCGCTCGGCTTTATCATTCTTTCAGTATACTGGTTCAATCCTCTCTGCTGGGTTGCATATATCCTTTTATGCAGGGACATTGAATATGCATGTGATGAAAAGGTCATCCGTGACAAAGACAATGAGTATGTCAATTCGTATTCCCAGGCTCTTCTCGACTGCAATGCACAGAGGAAGATTATCGCAGCATGTCCTCTTGCATTCGGTGAAACGGATGTAAAAGGAAGGATCAGGGGAATCCTGAATTACAAAAAGCCCGCATTCTGGGTGATCCTTATCTCACTTATCGCATGTGTTATCTGTGCGATCTGCTTTATGACAAAGCCCAAGCAGGAAGAGCCCGAAACCGCCATTGCGGAAGCAGATACTGAGTCTGCGCCTGATGAAGGTGATACAGATCCGGGAGATTCGGATTCGGAAATATTTAAACTTACAAATGCAGATCGGAATAGTGTACAAAAATGGTATGAGGCTCCCGGTGATATCGTTTATTTTCCTGACGGAGAATATAAAGTGAATTTTATTGATATGACCGGTGAAAACGAATATTACGGAATACTCTTTTATAATATGTATGATGTGGAGTATAAAGATGATCCGGATATAGATTACGAATTTGCATGCAGCAGGTTCATATCTGCTTATGTTCAAAGTAATCTGCTGAGAGAATCAATGAAGGATAAGGTTTCAATTACATCCGGAAACGGAGATACTTCATATCACTGCGATCTTAACGGAGACGGAAATAACGAGACGATTGTGGTGGATTACAGCAAGGTTATGAAGGAAGGCTATGAGGAAACCGGAGCAATAGATATCAGGGACAGCAGCGGAAATATTATCTGGAGTGATATTTTCGGAAATATGGATGCCAGATACATAGAGTACAATATTTCAATAAAAGATGACAAATTATATTTTGTAAAATATTACTCGCCGAATATCGAAGAAGAAGAATATGATCCGAAATTTGAAATATATGGTATCGGAAGCGGTAATACCGTTGAGCTGATCGAGGTGATAGAGGGAGACGGAACTGAAAAAGGAATGAATGAGTGTTTTAAAAGGGCAGAGATATATTACATGGATACATTTCAGGTGCTCGCGTCATTTAGCGCATATATAAGTGCGAACTAAGAATCATAAATGAAATCCGGGTCCGCGTACTGCGGGCCCGTTTTTCTTGTATTTACTGCGTTTTCCGGGATTTCCCGGCAATTTAATTATTTTTTTAGAAATAAATTAGCACTCACCTCTTGACAGTGCTAACAGTACGTGTTATATTGCATCTAGAACAAGGAAAACAAAGCGTTCAGGTAACTCAAGGGTGACCATAACGGCACATCAGAACGCTTGATACAAAGGAGGAATGACTTATGATGATGTTCCCTAGCATTTATAACAACGATCTTTTTGATGATCTTTTTGATTTCCCTGTATGGAACGACAGAGACATGAAGAAAGCCGAGAAGAAGCTCTACGGCCATCATGCCGGCAACCTTATGAAGACCGATATCAAGGAGAAGGATAAGGAGTATGAGCTCCACATCGATCTCCCGGGCTTCGACAAGGACGAGATCCAGGTTTCACTTGATAACGGATATCTTACCATCCAGGCTTCCAAGGGCCTTGACAAGGATGAGGACGAAAAGGACGGCAAGTGGATCCACAAGGAGCGTTATGCAGGCAGCTGCATGAGACAGTTCTATGTCGGTGACGGACTTGTCCAGGATGACATCAAGGCTGAGTTCAAGGGCGGTATCCTTAAGTTGACCGTACCCAAGAAGGAAGCACTTCCCGACAAGACACAGAATAAGTACATAGCCATTGAGGGATAATTCCCCTGACAATATTCTCCTGTGAGTAGATTCGCCGGAAAGGCCGGAGCTTAATGCTCCGGCCTTTTCTATTGTGAAACAGGGGGTGAACGGAGGAACCGTCCCCTCGTTCACCCGCCCTCGTTCCACTTTTACGGCACTTATGGTAAAATAGCCGTATGTCCGGTGATAATCTTAAAAGCAAAATATCTGCGCTTTTCTGGTCCTTTTTTCCCGAAGAGACCCATATAGCATATTTCCATCGTAAGACATTTGCCACGATGCGTCATTGGCATCTGAGAAAGTATTATTCCAATGATCCGGACGGCTTTGTGCGCATTCTGGACAGAGAGTACGAGAAACCCCGAAGGCTCCCGGATATGCCTTCCTTTACAGCATTCATCATCGGAGATGAAGAAAATGACGACTTCCGTAAGACTTATGAATCCGTAAATGCGCAAGTCTGCAGGGCAGCGTCTGTTATAAGCCTCTGTGGCAGGAGCATTGCGGAAGCGGATAAGAAGATAAGAGAATCCGGAAGTGAATATATCGCGATCATCCGAAGCGGTAATCTCTTGGAAAAGAGAGCATTCTATGAATGCGGCAAACTGCTCATAAACGGAGAAAAGCCGGGACTTATCTATTCAGACGAAGACACCCGTAAGGGCGACGGAACAAGGATCGCTCCGGTATTTAAACCCGACTATGCTCCGGACCTTCTTATGTCCATGGATTATTACGGAGGTTTCGTATTCATTTCCAAAAAGGCATACGAAAATGCGGGCGGCCTTAAAGCGGGCGAAGAGGGAGATGCCTTCTATGACCTGTGGCTCAGGATATCCGAGAATGAGAAGGTATCCCATATAGACCGTATTCTTTTCCACAGGACGGAAAACTATAAAGCACCGGGACCCGATGCGGAGTCCGTCAAGAGAGCTCTTGCAAGAAGAGGCCTTAAGGGAAACGTCAGCGTATTAAACGACAGATGCATCATCGATCATGAGACGGTGGGACTTGTCAGCATCGTTATCCCTTCGAAGGATAATCCGGCGATGCTCAGGGACTGCCTGGGTTCCATTGATGAACAGACTCTCTACAGAGATTACGAGATCATAATTGTAGATAACGGAAGCTCCGATGAAAACAGGGCGGAGATAGAAACGCTCTGTGAGAAATATAAAGCGTGTTACATATATGAAAAGAAGGATTTCAATTTCTCATATATGTGCAACCTCGGTGCGAAGGACGCGAAGGGCGATGTCATCGTTTTCTTAAATGACGATATCAAGATAACCGAACCAAAATGGCTGGGCTCCATGGCAGGTCAGGCAAGGCTTCCGTATTCCGGTGCGGTGGGATGTCTTCTCATATATCCCGACAACAATATGATCCAGCATGCGGGAACGAAGGATTCCGAGGACGGCCCCAACCACATCTACCAGGGTTATTACCTTGACGATCCGGAAGTGTTCGATGCGGTCTATCCTAATGATGTAAACGGTGTTACCGCAGCATGTCTTGCGATTCGAAAGGAAGTATTCGAAAAGACCGGATGCTTTGATGAGAACATGAGTGTCTGTTACAATGATGTCGCACTCTGCTTTGACCTTATCAATTTAGGATACGTTAACTGCGTAAGAGGAGATGTCTGCCTTATTCATAAAGAATCCGTAAGCCGCGGATCGGATGATGTGAGCGAAGTAAAATACAGAAGGATGCTGAAGGAGCACGAGTATCTCTACGACCATCATGCATTAAAGAACTCGCCCCATCCTTTTTACAATATCAATCAGACCTACAGACATTCGGACAAAAAGCCCGATTACTCCAAGTGGCTCTATGATGTGACAACTTCCGTAAGGGAGATGACTGCGGATGAGATAAGCAGATGGCAGCAGGCGCCCGTAAGGGAAGATTACAAGATCTGCTTTGACGAATGCGATTCCTTCAAATGCATCCATCTTTTCGGCTGGGCGTATGCGGAAAACTATACGAAGAATTACACTCAGCGCAGAAAGATGGTCATATATAATGATAAGCATCACTATATCGCCGAACTCGGCGACTGGTACAGACCGGATGTCTACAGCCTCAACATGACCAAGGATACCGAGTACTGCGGATTCAGGGCTAAGTTTGACAAGAAGCTCATTGAAGAAGGAACCTACAGTCTGTGTCTTTGGAGCGGCATAGGTAAGAAAGATACGGAGAATAAACTCATAAGATGAACGAAGAGAAGATCGGAAATGTGATAATGGATCTGTCCTTTTACAAGGGCAGCGATACTTATTCGGACGGAGAGAGTGTCGAAGACCGCATTCTTGAGATCGTAAAGAGCGGATGTGATATTGATAAGAGACTGTCCGAAGGAAATGACTGGGCGGAGCTTTATCATCTGTCCGATATAAGAAAGAACATCCTTGCGTGGGAGGATTTTGATAAGAATTCCTCCGCACTTGAGATCGGTTCCGGATGCGGTGCCGTTACCGGCGTGCTCTGCGAAAAATGCGGGAATGTCACGAGCGTGGATCTTTCCAAAAAGCGCTCGACCATAAATGCATACAGAAACAGTAAGTACAATAATCTGAAGATACTTGTAGGTAATTTCGAGGATATTGAATTTACCGAAAAGTACGATGTGATAACTCTTATCGGAGTTTTCGAGTATTCGATCTATTACATTTCATCAGACGATCCGTTCACCGACATGCTGAAGAAATGCCGCAGTCTGTTAAAGGAAGGCGGCAAGCTCTACATTGCCATCGAGAATAAATACGGCATGAAGTATTTTGCCGGTGCGACGGAGGATCATACAGGGAAGGCATACGAAGGAATAGAGGGCTATCACAGAGTCGAGAGAGTAAGGACCTTCTCGGGATATGCACTCAATGCGATGCTCAAGAAAGCGGGCTTTACCGGAGTTACTTTCAGATATCCCGTTCCAGATTACAAGCTTCCCTTTGAGATCTATTCCGATGAAAAGCTTCCCGCTCCCGGAGATATCGTGAGCAGGTCTCCCAATTACGACAGGGAGAGAATGGATTCTTTCGATGAGGTGAAGGTTCTCGACCAGATCTGCGCAGACGGACTCTTTCCCGACTTCGCAAATTCATTTATCATCACCGCAAGAAACGGCGGGGAAGACGCCGAACCCGGATGCCTTTACGCCAAGTTCAATACACTCAGGGCGCCTGAATACAGAGTGGGTACACGTATCGTCTGTGAGGGAGGCAGGTTATACGCGGTCAAGTCACCTTCATGTGATGAGGCGCTATCCCATATCGATGCTATTGAAAAGAATGCTTCCGCTACGGAAGAGATATTCGATTCGATAAAGGTTGCGGGACTTACAAGAAAAGGAAACGATCTTTACTTTGATTTCGTTCCCGGTGTTCCTTTTGATGAAGACTGCCTTGATTATTCCTCCGCATCAGTGGAAGACATCTGCCGCGATCTCAAGGATCATCTTGATATCCTGCTTAATGATGTGAAGGATGAGAACAGATGCAGCTTCGAAATATCGGACGGATTCAAAGAGGTATTCGGAGATATTGAGATACCGCCGAAGACTCCGTCATTCAGGAAGTCCGATGCGGATATGATCTTCAGTAATTTCCTTAAAACGGATGACGGTATCGTCTGCATAGATCCGGAGTGGTTCTTTGATTTCCCCGTTCCCATAGATTATCTGAGGTACAGGGTTTACAGATGCGTATTTGAGACACATACGAATATCGCGTGGAAGATCAAGACAAGACAGGAATTTGCGAACCTCTGCGGAATAGATATGTACATGGTCGATACGTATGACCGTATGGAGAATGCATTCCAGAAGAAGATTGCGGGAAGCGGCCTGTCTGCGGAAAAGATCGCAAATTACAGAAAGCCCTTCAGAAGACTCGATGAATTCACTTCGGAGAGGGAAGGACTGATAGCAAAGATCGAAACACTCGATGCCGAGAACAGGGATCTTAAGAGAATCACAAAAGAGCAGCAGGAGTACATCGAAAAGCTCAAGCGTGTGATCAGGAATCCGTTGTACGGAGTAAAGTGGGTCATCGACAAAAAAATAAAAAACAGTGAACAGGAATAAACAAAAATGCGGTTCCGTACGGAACCGCATTTTTTAGATTCGTGAAGTTATTACATGCAGGTATATCCGCCGTCTACGGGGATCATTACTCCGGTAACGTAGGAACTTGCGGGAGAAGAAAGGAAGAGAGCAGCAGAGTCGAGTTCTCCTTCTTTTCCGTATCTTTCAAGAGGGATCATGGTTCTTGCGTTAGCCTGGAAGAAATCACTGTTGAGAGTCTCGGTGGTGAGGTCGGTGTAGAAGTATCCGGGGCAGATAGCGTTAACCGTGATGCCCTTTGCACCCCACTCTGCAGCGAGTGCTCTGGTAAGGTTTACGACACCGCCCTTGGCTGCGTGATAAGGAGCACTTCCCGCGATCTTGTTTCCTACGAGGCCGTACATGGAAGAGATGTTGATGATACGTCCGTACTGTGCGGGGATCATGGCCTTCTTTGCTACGGAACGTGATACCCTGAAGGTTCCGAAGAGGTCGATGTCCATCTCGTTGTGGAACTGCTCGTCGGTGATCTCCTCGGCGGGAGCAACTGCTCCGGTACCTGCGTTGTTGATAAGGATGTCGATACGGCCGAATACTTTCAGAACTTCATCGATGGCGGAATCAACATTCTCGGTGCTTGTAATATCGCACTGTACGCCGATCGCCTTGACTCCGTATTCCTTCTCGAGCATGGCTGCCACTTCGTCGATCTTGTCCTTGCGGCGGGCGAGCGCGGCGATGTTTGCTCCCTGGCTTGCAAGAGCCTTTGCCATCTGAACTCCGAGTCCGGTGGAGCATCCGGTTACTACTGCGACCTGTCCTGTAAGATCAAAATAATTCATGATGCATTTCCTTTCGTTTATAAAATAACAATCCTGTTAAAAAAATATCAATCAAGAGCATTATCCCCCCTTAGGGGGATCCCGTCAAGGGATTATCTTAACCATTTTCTTGATATATTTTATGGTGCGGTCACCATTCTCCCCAGATGTCGGAGCCTTCATATTCGCCCCATTCATTCCAGAAACTTTCGCCCCAGCCTGACCAGTCGAAGTCCCTTCCGCTGTCCACATCGCAGAACTTTTCAAGCCATTCGATGTAATCCTCGTCGAAACCGCTTCTGTCAAGGACGTACTCAAGTTCGTAATACAGATCGGCATCGTTATACGGAAGAGTGACCGATATTCCGGTAAGACTTAAATTATCGTCAGTGGCACCGACATAGAGGAGCGCCTTATCAACTGCCTTGATCAGTCTTTCGGAATCATCCGACTCGATAATATATGCAAGTCCCATAAGATCCGTGATGCAGTAATCCGACATATACACGTCGTCATCGGATATGTTTTCCAAAGTATCCCAGAGATCGCTCTCGCCGAAAAAGAGATCGTACAGATCACTCATTTTCAGAGTGGGATTTGCACGCCTTGAAGACAGTCCCTCACCCTTTCCGGTCTCTTCGAGTTCCTGGCTGAAATTGGTGGCAAGGAGAGCGTCTTCATTTTCGTAAGCGAAATCGACCCAGATATCCCAGAGCTTTTCCATCTTGCTTTCATCAACAAGTGCAAGGATGGATCTGTCTCCGTTGAATCTGTCGTTCTCATTTTTCCTGATCATGTCGTCGATCAGTATCTTGCCCAGATCGTAGGTGGAGATGGAGGTGTTGTCATAAAGAGCTTCAAGCCATCCGGTGTAATACCAGCCGAGACAGCTTTCGAAATCCTCGGAAAGGATCATATAATCGCAGTAATCCCTGAGCGCATATGTGACCTCGAGGCATGACATGATGCAGCAGTCCATTCCGATGAAATCAAAATGGACATTGCAGTTTTTAAGAGCCTTTCTCATCTCGTCGATGCTGAGGTTCTCCCAGTCATCCTGGAATTCGTCCCATCCGAAGCCGTAAGCGGGGCCGCCGCCGTGATCCCAGAGAATGAGGATGTTTCTTGAAGCGGGGTATTCATGCCCACAGTACTGTATGAATTCATACAGGGTATCCGCTTTGGTGCAGTCGAGCTGTCCGAGATCGTCCCGTACGAGCTCAAGCCCATCCTCGCCTATGACGTAGGTCTGCGATCTGTTTGAAGCGATACCGAGCTTTTCGGACCAGTATTTGGTACCCATGGTCTGGATGACTACATTTACGTTCTCGTTGTAGCCCGCCCTTATCATTTCCATGATATCCGCTGTTGCGACTCCGGCCTCTGTCTCGAGGGTCGAACCGTTCATATACACCATAACGGTGACGGTGCCGGGTTCCGCATCGGGATTCTCATATTCATAGTCATCCCAGTCAAATGAATCTTCATGTTCCTCGGAATCGGGCCATGTCCAGATGTCGACATCTTCATCTTCGATATCATCTTCGTAATAAAGGGAATCCTCGAGAATATCCTCGGTAGCCTCCACGGCTTCGTAAAAGAGACCGGGAAGACCGAAATATGAAGCTTTGCAGCCGGATAAGGTAAGGCATGCGACCGCAGTGAGCGCTGTTATCTTAAGTCCTGTTTTCTTCACTGTAAAAACCTCCGTAAATCCTATATATGATACCATGAAAGATCCCTTTATGACATAAAAGGAATATTAAGGATTGATTAATGTAAGAGCCTGTTTTCGCAGAGTGGGGGAGCATGGGGGATAAATCATCAGTTGACCTCACGTCAATAAAAAGGCTATAATTATTTACGTATCGGTGTTAGTTTCATGTTTTGTTTAGAAAAGAGGTACGCTTATGGCTAAAAGAATGAACAATACCGAAGAAAGAAAAAAGCAGATCCTGGACATCGCGGAGGATCTGTTCCTTAAGCACGGATATTACGGTGTAAATCTTGACGACATCGCTAAGGAAGCCCAGGTTGTAAGGGGAACCGTGCTCCATTATTTCGAATCCAAGGAAAAGCTCTTCAAATGCGTCCTGGACAGAAAATCCCAGAAATCAGCAGACCTTCTGATCGCATTGATGGTCAACAAAGAGCAGCCCGTTATCGAGATCCTCAAGACATTTGTCTACTTCTGTATGAGACAGTTCAAGGAGGATAAGGAGGATACGGACCGGTGCTTCGGAGATGAGACTCTCCGTTACCAGCTGGACTGTGTAAGGATCAGTACCTATTACAAGCTTCTCGATTCCTTCGAAGCACTTCTCGAAAGAGGAAATGAGGAAGGGGTCCTCAGGATCGTCAATCCGAGAGCGAGAGCGGCAACGGTACTGTTCGCGGTTTTCGGTCTCACCGGTGAGAGCATCTCCACCATCGAGGTCACCGCAGAGCTCTATGACCTGATCGGAAACATGCTCGGGATCGATCTTAAGAATTCATGATCAAAACAGGCTGCCCGGATCGGGCAGCCTGTTTTTTTATGCAAGCACTATATTTCTTATTCTTCTTGTAAGCCCGAAGGTTCCCGCATCCTTCTTCTGTGTCATGAGAAGGATCGTCATCTTTTCGGAAGGGATATTGGCAACGTAGCATCCGAGCCATCCGTCCCATCCGTACTCACCCTTCTTCGCGATCGTAACAGCCTTTTCCGGCTCGTCCATGATCCTCATGAAATGAGAATATGTAAATCCCTGCAGGCCGTCCCAGTTGAAGTCCTTCTGCTGTTCGGGAGTAAGGCGTCCGCTCGAAAGGAATTCCACGCTGTTTTCTGAGAGAATCCTTTTGCCGTTTCCTTTACCTCCGTTCAGGAGCATCGTAGCGAACTTCTCATAATCATCGATGCTGGAGATGAGACCCGCACCGCCCGATTCGAAGGCGGGTCTGTGGTAAGGGGGATTTTCGATTCCGAGGTTTTCTCCCGTGTATTCGATCATACTGCCGTCAGGCTGACTTTCGTATACCTTGGCAAGGCGGTTCTTCTTTTTAGCGGGAACGTAGAAATCCGTATCGTTCATTCCGAGGGGCTCGAAGATCTCCTTTTTAAGGAAGTCGCCGTATTTCATACCGGAAACCTTCTCAACTACGGCGCCCATGATATCCGCACCGGTTCCGTACTGCCAGTGTGAACCGGGCTGGAAAGCAAGAGGGATCCTGCCCGTCCTCTCCGCATATTCAAGTGTTGTGACATTTCCGCCGGGAGTTTCCGAAAGTCCCTTGATGATATCGTCGAAAATTCCCGCAGCCTGCAGCGCAGCACCCTCGGGTCCGGGATATGCCAGACCGCTCGTCATGTTGTATATATCGAAAAGAGAAAGGTCCTTAACTGCTCTCGAGGGCTTTCCGTTTTCGAGAACCTTCATGTTCTCAAATGTGGGGAAGATGTACTTTATCCCGTCGTTAAGATCGATGAGACCTCTTTCGACAAGGATCATAACGGCTGCGGCGGTGACCGGTTTGGTCATCGAATACAGCCTGAAAAGAGTATTCCTTTCAAGGGGCTTTTTGTTTGGGATATCCGCATAACCCGTCTTAAGGAAGCATTCTTCCTTTCCGTTTTTCTTCACAAGAAGGATCGATCCCGCTGTCTCACCGCATGCGGCCGACCTTTCCATGGCGTTTTTAAGGAGCTTTTTTCTGGAAGTTTCCATTTTCTTTCCTTTCGGAGGCTTTTTTTAACCTGTTAACGGCCTTAAGTATCTGCCTGATATTAATACTATCACATCAGAAAAGAATTATTTCGGTTTAATCTTATTAAACTATTTTTTTAACCTTTGGTTTGCTATACTAATGCTTGCAGTCCCCTGTACGGGGTAAATCAATTTTTTAAGAGGAAAAAATTATGCAGTTTGGACATTTTGATGATGAAGCCTACGAATATGTCGTAGACAGGCCGGATACTCCCACCTCGTGGAGTAACTATCTCGGTACCACTGAGTACGGTGCGATCATTACCAATAATGCGGGCGGATACGGCTTCTACCGTTCGGGCGCGCAGGGAAGATTCATGCGTCTTCGTTTTAATTCGGTTCCCATGGATCAGCCCGGAAGATATTTTTATTTAAGAGATAACGATACCAAGGATTACTGGTCGGCATCATGGCAGCCCGTAGGCAAGCCACTCGATCAGTACAAGACCGTATGCCGTCACGGTACTGCATATTCAATATTCAGCTCCGATTATTCGGGCATCCACACCGATGCAACTTACTTCGTTCCCCTCGGACAGAAGTTCGAGTACTGGAGACTTGATGTTGAGAACAAGTCCGACAAGCCCAGAAATCTTTCCGCATTCACATACTGCGAGTTTGCAAGCCAGTGGAACACCACCCAGGATCTTGTAAACCTTCAGTATTCACTCTTCATCATGGAAGCCGACAAGAAGGCTGATAACATCCTCGGCTATTCGATCCATGACAATATGTACAAGCAGCATCCCGAGTATGAACTCGGCGGCATCATCCAGCAGGAGTGGTTCGCAGTCTGCGAAGCACCCATGACCCACTATGATACCAACAGGGAAAAGTTCATCGGAACCTACGGATCGTACAAGGAGCCCAGAGCCGTCATCGAGGGACAGTGCTCCGATTCCTGGACCTACGGCGATACCGCATGCGGATCCATCCAGTCCGATATGGTCCTTGCGCCCGGTGAAAAGAAGACCGTTCTCATCCTTCTCGGAATCGGAAACGCAAACGCAGTAGGTGAGAAGATCGTTGCAGAGTACGGCTCGGTAAAGAGATTCGACGAAGAATTCGAAAAGCTCAAAGAGGACTGGCACTCAAAACTTACTTCATTCAAGGCCAAGACTCCCGATGCGGATATCGACCACACCGTAAATGTATGGGGACTTTACAACAACCTCATCACATTCTCATGGTCAAGAGCGGCATCGCTTGTTTACAACGGAGAAAGAGACGGACTCGGATACCGTGATTCCGTTCAGGATACTCTCGGTGTCAACGCAGCAATCCCCGAGCTTTCCAAAGAGCGTCTCAAGCTGATGCTTTCCGGACAGACCTTCTGCGGAGGTGCAATGCCTCTTATCAAGCTCGGTCACAATCCCGGACATATGCAGTGTCCCGATGAAAAAGAATTCAGATCCGACGACTGCCAGTGGTTCTTCAATGCGATCCCCGCATATATCGCAGAGACCGGCGACATCGATTTCTATAATGAAGTTGTTCCTTACGCTGATCACGGTGAGGATACCGTTTACGGTCACCTCAAGAAAGCACTTCTCTTCAATATTGAAAGAAGCGGTGCGGACGGACTTCCTTCCGGACTTGCGGCTGACTGGAACGACTGTCTCCAGACCGGTTATCACGGCGAGAGCGTAATGGTAACCTTCCAGTTAAGAGCAGGCCTTACCACTTATGCGGACATTTCCAAGCTCCTCGGAAAAGAAGACGAGGCAGCATGGGCACTTAAACAGAGAGACATCCTTGACGAAGCGATCCAGAAGAAGGCGTGGGACGGCAAGTGGTGGATCTGGGCTGTAGGCGAAGACGGAACCGTTTACGGAACCGATAAGTACGATGAAGGTAAGGTTTATCTCAACACCCAGGTATGGGCTGTCATGTCCGGTGCATGCAAGGGCGACCAGGAGAAGCTCTGCCTCGAAGCTGTTCACGACCAGCTCTTCTCCAAGTATGGACTTAAGCTTTGTGCACCTCCCATCGTTTACACTCCCCAGACCGTTATGGGATGCGTAGTATTCCCTACCGGAATCAAGGAGAACGGCGGTATCTTCAACCATACACAGGGTTGGGGTGTTATGGCTGAGACCTTCGCAGGCAACGGAAACAGAGCTTACGAATATCTCAAGGCAGCGCTTCCCGCTACATATAACGACAAGGCTGAGATCCGTCAGTCAGAGCCTTACGTTCAGGGACAGACCACTTACTCCGATGAGTCACCCCGTCCAGGAAACTGCCGTACCTCATGGCTTTCCGGTGCGGTTGCATGGACATACTATTCACTTACCCAGTATGTTCTCGGAATCCGTCCCCAGTACGACGGAATGCTCATCGATCCCTGTATCCCCGATTCGTGGGACGGATACACCGTCGACAGAGTATTCAGAGGAAAGAACCTTCACATCGAGGTTAAGAACCCCGAGCATGTCTGCAAGGGTGTAGCTTACATCACCGTTAACGGAGAGAAGATCGAATCTGCGGTCATACCCGTATCAATGCTCAAGGACGGCGATAACAATATCGAAGCCGTTATGGGCAAAGCAGCATGTGAAGTTCCTTTTGAAAGACTTTAATAATTTCGGAAAGAAGAATCAGAAATGAAAAAATTGTTGGGAAAGATCGGAGCGATCGTCCTGGCTGTCCTCGTGGCAGCCTCGGTCGTTCCGGCGATCCCGGCTCAGGCGGCCGGTGATCAGGAAGAGACTGTATCATTCTTTATTTCTTTTGTCGGATCGGGACTTGAAGCAGGCGACGGAGGCCTTGTTTATACGGACCCTTTCGGGAATGCAAACAGTGAGGGAATGGTCGCTGTAAACGCTTCGGCAAAAGCAGGTGACACGGTTGTCATATCTCTCGAACTTCCTGAGATGCCGTCACACATCACATCTGTAGTACCCGTAATGTACACAGGTGATGACAACATTGTGTTCGGAAACGTGGATGCGGATGTTTCGCTCAAGGTTAACGGAGAAGATGTGGAGATCACTCCGGACCCCGAAGCTCCCAAGGCCTGGGCAAATCCCACAGGCTCTCTTATGCATTCATGGATGCTCTACGGCGGATATGATGAGAACGGGTTAAGCACTTTACCCGTTAACGCATTTGCCGGAGCGACCAGGATAGAATATACCATCACTCTTAAATCATTTACCGTGGCCCACAGACTCGGGCCCGCATACGAAGGTGAATCGATCGTTTATATCGATTTTTCCGGAGATGTTGCGGGAGGCGAGACGCACGAATATCACGGCCCCGGATTCGAAGGCAACAGTGAGAACATCACTTCGGTCACTTCGACCGCAAAAGTCGGTGACACGATCACTGTTTCTCTTGCTTTCCCCAATGCGATCACACATGTTCATAATGTATCTCCGGTGATAGTTCCTTCTGCTGAAGGTACTTCCTTTGCGGAGATGGATGTATCCGTCGCACTCCGTATAGACGGATCGGATACGCCCATCGATTATCTTGCAGGATCTCCCGCGTGGGCAGAGGCGGCAGGTAATGATGAAACCGCATGGAGACTCTGCGGCGGATGCAACGAGTCGGGAACGGCTTATGTCGATCCTTCACTTTTTGCAGGTGCCACGAAGATCGAATACATCATTACGGTAAATTCAATCTTTGAAGAATACCGTGAGCCCGAACCCGAAGTGATCGAAGAGATGCCTCCCGAGCAGGAGCCTGACCTTATCGGTTACGATCAGCCGGTTCAGGAACAGCCCGCCGATATAGTGATCGAAGAAGAGAATACTTCAAACGGACTTGTTATCGGAATCATAATTGCGATCGCAGCATTTGCGATGATCGTTTGCGGAATCCTTCTTTCGAGGGAGAGACCTCCGAAGGAAGAAGACCTTAAGGATGAAATGGACAAGACCGGTTACGGCGATGACGATGAGATTGACGACAAGGCTTTTGACAAAGCCCTCGATGATATAGCGGAAGAAGAGAAGGCGGAAGCGGAAAAAGAAAAGACCGGTGATCCCGAAAAGCCGGAAGAAGATATCGCCGATCTTTCCGAAGAGATGAAGAGGATCGACGAAGTGATCGCCAAGGGTCCCTTCAAGGATGACTGGGCTTCACTTTCCAAGGTTAAGGTTCCCGAATGGTTTGCTGCAGACAGATTCGGAATTTTCGTTCACTGGGGAGCATTTACTTCCGAGGAGGTTTCCAATGAATGGTATCC
>JAEEGH010005657.1_pt1 | contig 31205 bp, 33 predicted proteins | sample 9134181 | NCBI WGS metagenome assembly JAEEGH01 (sample SAMN16246544, study PRJNA631951) | gut metagenome | biome: gut microbiome; feature: rumen; material: DP-attached | host: Bos | place: Iran: Karaj | collected 2018-10
GTCGCTGCCCCAGCAGTATTCGTCCAGCAGCGTGCAGAAGCGCAGGGGGTATAATTTCTTTTCTTCCATTTTCCAGTTTTTATGACGCAAAAATACGGAAAAAACAGTATATTGCGAATAATATGAAAGGGATCAACATATTTCTTGCCGACGGTTTCGAAGATGTCGAAGCTCTCGCGACCAACGACGTCCTGCGCAGGGGCGGTCTGGACGTCAATATAATATCTATTTATGACGAGACCTCCGTGGTCAGTTCTCATGGTATCAATGTCGAGGCCGGTTTCACCCTCGACGAGGTCGATCTGGAATCGGCTCCCGACGGCCCCGGCGACATCATGATCTTCCCGGGAGGCATGCCCGGCACGCGCAACCTTGCCTCCTGCGAGCCGCTTATGGAAGCAATGCGCAGGCATTATGCCTCCGGCGGCTCACTGGCTGCCATCTGCGCCGCTCCCGGCCTGGTGCTCAGCCAGCTGGATAGTCTAAAGGGCATCGAATTCACCTGCTTTGACGGCTTCCAGGACGCTCCCGAGGCCAAGGGTGCCGTGTTCACTCCCAAGCCGGCGGTGCGCAGCGGACGCATAATCACGGGCCGCAGCGCCGGACACGCCGTCGCTTTTGGTCTGGAAATCCTTGGCCTCCTCAGCCCCGGGAAAGTGGAAGAAGTCAGAAAAGCGATGTACTTATGGACAGTATAAGAATCGACAAATATCTTTGGGCCATACGCGGCTACAAGACGCGCAGCGAGGCTACGGACGCATGCGGAGGCAACAAGGTCCGCGTGGGCGGAGCCGTGGCAAAGCCCAGCAAGGCCGTCAAGATCGGAGACGAGATCGAGGTTCACAAAGGTCCCGCAGTGCTCACCTACAAGGTGCTCCAGCTTGCTGAGAACCGCATGGGCGCTCAGCTGGTGCCCGAATATGCCGAGGACCTGACCCCCGAATCCGAGCGGGCTAAATTCCACGCCCCGAAGGAGACCATAGTGCTCAAGCGCGACAAGGGGGCCGGCCGTCCCACGAAAAAGGACCGCCGCGTGCTGGATGCATTGATGGATATGCTGGATTAACGGTTCCTCGCGGCGAACAGCGCCACTCCGAGCCCTGTGAGCGCCACTCCCGCAACGGTCAGGAGCACGTCCGTGAATTTTACGACCACGGGATAAGCGGTCACTATGAAGCTGCCTGGCATCTTCACGAATCCGAAGTGCTGCTGCAGCAGCGCCAGCGCTATGCCGGCAATAAGGCCTGCTACCAGCCCGCTCAGCGAAATCAGCCACCCCTCCAGTACGAAGATACGACGTACCAGCGTGTCCGTGGCGCCCATTGCCCGCAGGGTTTCGATGTCGTCCTCCTTCTCTATGATGAGCATCGAAAGGGAACCGTAGATGTTGAGGGCCACGATGAGCACCACGAATATGAGGATAAGGAACACCGCCGCCTTTTCGTACTTCATCATCTTGAAGAGCGTGGGCTCCTGCTCGTATCGGTCAAGGAGTTGGCACCGGGCAGCGTAGTCACGCTTGAAGCGCTTCACGGCCCGGGGGCTGTTGTCCTTGAGGTGGATTTCCACTCCGCTGACGAGGTCCTCGCCCCCGCCCAGCAGGGAGCGCACGATATGCAGGGGCACGATGACGAGTTCGGCGTCCTTGTCGCTGCTGATGGTCAGGATGCCCGACGGGAACACCCTGGCGCTGCGGGCGGAGGACGTGGGATCGCTTATCGATATCCCGGCTTCACGGTCCGGGTAGTACAGCATAAGGGGATCGGTGAAACGGGGGTGCAGGCCCAGTTTCGAAGCCACGCCTGAACCGACTGCAGCAAGGGCAAGGTCGCCCCTGCGGAGCTGGAAAACGCCTTCGGTGACGTGCTTTCCTATGTCGCTGAAACTGGCAAAATCGTCTTCCACACCCTTGACCCTTGCTATGCACTGCTTTCCGGCATAGGTCAGGAATACATTGTCTTCAAGGGTAAACTGCAGGCTTTCAACCCTTTGGTCTTCGCAGAGGCGGTCGATGAGGGCGGAGTCCGGGACGAACTTGGCCACTCCTCCGGGACCCGTCATCAGCAGGTCGGGGGAGATGTCGCCGAGGTTCTTGCGGATAATGTCGTCAAAGCCGTTATAGACGCTGAGGATGAGGATAAGGGCAGCTGTGCCTATAGCCATCCCGATGGCGCTGATCGCTGAAATGACGTTGATTACGTTGTGGGATTTCTTTGCGAACAGGTACCGGCGCGCTATGAACAGCGGAAAATTCATTTGCGTAGGAGTTCGTCGATGTGTTCGGCGTAGTCCAGGGTGGTGTCGAGCAGGAAGTCGATCTCCGGCACGATGCGGAGCTGGGAGGCAACCTGGCGGCCGAGTTCTCCGCGCAGGGCTTTTTTATTCTCCTCGAGTATCTGCATCACGGAAGCCTGTTTCGCGGAGGGGAAAATGCTCACGAAGACCTTCGCTATGCTCAGGTCGGGACTGATGCGCACTTCGCTGACGGTGACCATGGCACCTCCGAAGACGGCCATTCCCTTGCTGCGTATGATTTCGGCAAGGTCGCGCTGGATCTCCCGCGCCACCTTGAGCTGGCGGGTGCCTGCAGGTTTGTTATCCATTGATCTTGATTATGTAGTAATCCTTCTTGCCCTTCTGGGCGAGTATGTATTTGCCGTCGATAATGTCGGCTTCGGAGAGGGAGCCGCCGAAATCGGTGAACTTCTCCTTGTTGATGCTGAATCCGTTGCCCTGTATCATCTTGCGCGCCTCTCCCTTGGATGGGAAGATGGAGGTATCGACTGCGAGGGCTTCAAGTATGCCGACAGGAAGCTTGGAACGGTCCATTTCGAAAGTGGGCACTCCGTCGAACACTTCCAGGAAAGTCTTCTCGTCGAGTTTGCGGAGGTCGTCGGAAGTGGCCTTCCCGAAGAGGATTCCGGATGCGCGGACTGCGTTGTCGTATTCTGCCTGGCCGTGCACCATCACGGTGACTTCGCGGGCGAGGAGCTGCTGGAGGGTGCGGCGCTCGGGAGCGGCCCTGTGCTCTTCGATGGCAGCTTCTATGGTCTCGCGGTCGAGCAGGGTGAAAATCTTTATGTAGCGCTCGGCGTCGCTGTCGCTGACGTTGAGCCAGAACTGGTAGAACTGGTAGGGGCTCGTGCGGGCCGGGTCGAGCCAGATGTTGCCCTTCTCGGTCTTGCCGAATTTGCCGCCGTCGGCCTTGGTGATGAGGGGACAGGTCAGGCCGAACGCCTCTCCCGCGCCGGTGCGGCGGATGAGTTCGGTGCCGGTGGTGATGTTGCCCCACTGGTCGGCGCCGCCGAGCTGGAGGCGGACGTTGTGGTGGCGGTAGAGATACAGGAAATCGTAGCCCTGGAGCAGCTGGTAGGTGAATTCGGTGAATGACATGCCCTCGGAGGAGTCGCGGCTGAGGCGCTTCTTCACGGAGTCCTTGCTCATCATGTAGTTGACAGTGATGAGCTTGCCGATGTCGCGGGTGAAGTTGATGAAGGTGTAGTCCTTCATCCAGTCATAGTTGTTGACGAGTTCGGCCTTGTTGGGGGCGTCGGACTCGAAGTCGAGGAACTTGCTGAGCTGGGCCTTGATGCAGGCCACGTTGTGGGCGAGGGTGGCTTCGTCCAGAAGGTTGCGCTCCTGGCTCTTCATCGAAGGGTCGCCGATCATGCCGGTGGCTCCGCCGACGAGGGCGTAGGGCTTGTTGCCGCAAGCCTGGAAGTGCTTGAGTATCATTATGCTGACGAGGTGCCCGATGTGGAGCGAGTCTCCCGTGGGATCGATCCCCACATATGCGGACATGGGACCTTTTTTCATCTCTTCTTCGGTGCCCGGCATAATGTCGTGGATCATTCCTCTCCACTTAAGCTCTTGTACAAAATTTTTCATATCACATATCTTATAATTAATCTGCAAATTTGGGCAATTATTACTAAATTTGCAATCTGTGATTGAAAAATTACAGCCTGCAGGCTATAAAAGAATATTTAAATATGAGAAAGAAAATTGTTGCGGGAAACTGGAAAATGAACACCACCGTTCCCGAGGGCGTTGAGCTCGCCAAGGCTGTCGTCGCCGCTTCCGGCGAAGTGCCTGCCGATGTCAAATTGATTATCGCTACTCCTTTCACCCACCTCTATCCCATCGCCGAGGTGGTCAAGGGCACGCGCGTAGGCCTTTCCGCAGAGAACTGCGCCGACAAGGAGAAGGGTGCCTACACCGGTGAGATTTCTGCCGCGATGCTCGCATCCGTGGGATGCCAGTACACTATACTCGGCCACTCCGAGCGCCGTCAGTACTATGGCGAGACCGATGAGAAGCTCATTGAAAAGACCCGCCTGGCCCTCGCAAACGGCCTGGATGTCATCCTTTGCGTGGGTGAGAATCTTGAGGAGCGCGAGGCTGGCCGCCACTTCGAGGTCTGTGAGGCCCAGATCAAAAATGTCCTCTACAACTTCACCGAGGAGGATATGAAGCACATCATCGTGGCCTATGAGCCCGTCTGGGCTATCGGCACAGGCAAGACCGCCACTGCAGAGCAGGCCGAGGAAATCCACGCCTTCATCCGCAAGACCATCGCTGCCAAGTTCGGCGCGCAGGTCGCTGAAGACACGACAATCCTCTACGGCGGATCCTGCAAGCCTTCCAATGCTCCGGAACTGTTTGCCCAGAAAGATATTGACGGTGGATTGATCGGCGGCGCAGCCCTTAAGGCAGCCGATTTCATCGGTATCGCTGTGTCATTCTAACACCCGCACGACGGCGGCCGTTCTCCTGCCGGCGTCGCAAAGCCAGATAAGGTCACCCTTGATGCGTTTCGCTTCGAGGGTGATTTTTTTTCTGCTCTTTTCCCCGTCGGTGCTGCTCCAATAGACGTCGGCCACGGCCGTGTCTCCCTCGGCCTGTGGAATGACGTCCAGCTCGACCACGAAATAATCGAGCATGGTGTCAGTGTGGGAGCGGAAACTGCCGCGCTGCCGGTTGAAAGACAACTGGCAGAACGTGTCGTCGTGAACGAAGACCCGGACCCCGTCCAGTTCGAGGCGCACGGTCTCGTCTTTGACAAAGGCGTCAAGGGCGGTGGTGCCGTTGGGACTGCAGGCGCAGGCTGCGGCAAAGGCGGCAAGGGCGGCAAACAATAGTCTGGCTTTCATCGTACGACGATTTTTTTTGTGATTATTTCCACGGAGCCGTCCCGGTAGCGTATTTCGGCCCTGAGGGTGCCGTCGGACTCAAAATGCCAGAATCCGTCGGTGCTGCGTCTGATGGGGTCTCCGTTGAAGAACCAGTCCACCGACACTGCTCCTTCCGCATTGTAGATGCGCATCGGGAAGGAACTCCCGGAGACGAAGCTTCCGTCCGGCCTTCGTTCGTTTTGGTTGAAATACATGAACGGACGCAAACCGCTTTTGTAGCTCTTGGTGGTGAAGCGCCGTATGGTCGAGTATCTTTTCCCGTCTTCGCAATTTGCCACGATCTGCACTTCATAGTCTGTGGCCGGCTGAAGGTTCTCGAGGACAACGCCGAAGCGGCCGTCTTCCTGTAGGGGAGTAGCGCTGCTTTTCAAGGCGGACGGCCGCTTGTCTGTCGCGGGATGCCAGAATGCCTCGAGGCTCGTGATATTGAGCGCGTTGTCCGTGATTCCGCTGAAGATGGCAGCATCCTGGAACACCTGGCTGGAGAACAGGATGATCGGGGAAATCAGGCGGAATTCCACGTAGCCGTATTCCGTTATCCTGATATTGTCTATGGCTTGTTCGGAAAGCTCCCCGCTCCAGTAATGGAAAGACGGGTCGGTCTCCGAACTGAATGAGTCATGTCCGGGTTGAGGGAAAAACACCTTGCTTATATCCCTGGTGCCCGGCGTGGCTTCAATGACGCGGGCGCACAAATGTTCCGGCCTGCAGTTCACCTGGTTGTGCTCCCAACGCTCCCTGGCAGTCAGGTTGCGCATGAAATAGTCGGAATACCAGGAGTTGTTGGAGGATTTGTCGATGTGGTAGATCACCAGTCCTTCTCCGCCGATTCCTGCATCCCAGCCTTCGGGCTTCCTGTATTCCAGCAGGAAATACTCGTCTTCGTTGTTGCTGTCTATGCGCAGGTATTCCTTGCTGCTCCCGACCGGGTGGAGTTTGAGATAGCCGTATCCGATTGTGACCGGCTTGCCGATGCCGAGGATTTCCAGTTCTATGGCGCTGAAATTCGGAGGCGTCGGCTGATTCTTGGACATGATTCCGTTGTCCATGAGGGAGAGGACGCCCCACAGGCCGGCGGTGGTGCCGCCGCTGCCCGCCCCGTCTGTGTCGTAGAGGTCCGGCAGTCCCAGGCTATGGGCGAATTCATGGCAGAATACGGCCATGGAGGAGGTCTCGGCGCACACGGTGAAGCTGTCCACCGTCTTGCCCCCGGCCTGGATTGTGCCTCCGCGTTCCGAGAGGTAGCCCTGCTGGGGCCACAGGTGGTCGGCGCCTGCGCCGTCTGATTCAGAACCGCCTGCTGCAATGATGCAGACGTTGTCTATGATGCCGTCCGAGTCGTTGTCGTAGGTGCTCCAGTCGACCTGCAGGGCGGAGCAGGCTTCGCGCACCAGATCCCCCAGCCTTTCGTCCCTGCGGACGGACGAATTAGCGCCGTACCAGGCATAATTCCTGGAGAGGCGCACCACGGGGGCGATATCGAAATTTATTGTCGGTCCGTAGGTGAACTGGTCGTTAAGATAGTCTCTGGATCTCTCGATTTTCACGACCACTCCGGTGTACCGGTCAGAGAAATAACTGTCGCTGAATTCCACCGGAATCACAATTCCTCGGTATCCCACAGCGCCTGCGGCGAGGGGGAGGAAAGCTAATATGGTGAAAATCAAGCGTTTCATAGTAGGAAACAGGTAGAGATGCAAAAGGCCGGTAACCTCGCGGCTCCCGACCTTTAAACGTGTACTAAAACCTAAACCTGCATAATAGATGCAAATGGTTTTAGAAACGTTGCATCAAAATGCAAAAAAAATTATTTTTTTGCTTCAGCAACGGAAACCTTGCGGAATTCCTTGAGATCCTTCATCAGCTCAAGAGCGGCTTTGCGGGCGCGTGAGCCAGCTGCTTTGTTACCTTTGACAACCTGAGCCTCAGCATTGACCTTGAATGCCTCAATGTTGGCGTTGATTTTTTCAACAAGTGCTTTCATAAAAAATACGTATTAAAATGTTTTGGTGTTAATGTCTAAAACCTGCGCAAGTTAGAAATATTTTTTGAAATAACAATTCTTTTTTCGAGAAAATAACTTATTGACTTGGTGCGTTTTCCGTGGTTTCAATCTTTGTGTTGAGCTCCGTCATGGCTTTTTGCGGGCCTGCGAATGCCCAGGTCTTGATGCCGGAAACCACTCTTGCTGCAATTCCAGGCAATTCCGGCAGTTGTTCTATGGAAAAAGTACTCAGGACATAATCGATCTGGCCCCCGGCCAGGTAATCGTGCCCTATCCCCACGCGAACCCGTGCGTAGTTCCTGGTTTCCAGCAGCCATTCTATGTTTTCGAGCCCGTTGTGACCTCCTGTGCTTCCGTTCATCCTCATACGGGTGGTGCCGAACGGAAGATTGAGGTCGTCGCAGACCACGATGAGGTTCTCAAGCGGAATTTCCAGCTCATGCATCCAGTAGCGGACGGCGTTGCCGCTCAGATTCATATATGTGGAGGGCTTGAGGAGATAAAACTTGCGCCCCTTTATGGTGTCGACCGCAAGGTCGCCGTAACGCCTGGTCTCAAATGAAATATTGGACGCCTGAGCCCAGGCGTCCAATACGATGAATCCGATGTTATGTCTGGTGCCGGAGTATTCGGCGCCTATGTTGCCCAAACCGGCTACCAGATAACTCTTATCGGCCACAATTAAGCCTCCTCGGTGGTGACCACGGTGTTGCGGGTGGTCTTGACACCGCAGATGATGGCGTCCTTGTCGGTGGTCACGGTGATGCCTTCGAGCTTCACGTCACCAGCCTTGATGCGCTTGTCCAGACCGAGCTTGGTGATGTCCACGGTCACTTCGTCGGGCAGGTTTGCCATGGTGGCGCAGATGCGGAGCTTGCGGGCGTTCTGGTAGAACTTACCACCCTGCTGCACACCGACTGCGTGTCCGCTGATGACGATGGGAACTTCGATGTTGATGGGCTTCTTCTCATCCACTGCGAGGAAATCCACGTGCAGGCAAGCGTCGGTGACGGGATGCCACTGGAGCTCATGGAGCACTGCGGTGTATTTCTTGGCGTCGTCGAGCACGAGGTCGATGATGTGGGCCTTGGGGGTCTCGGTGACGGCCTTTAGGGCCTTTGCGTCGATGGTGAAGAGGACGTTCTCTACTCCGTTGCCATAGAGGTTGCAAGGGACAAGTCCCTGTGCACGGAAGGCCTTGAGGGCCGCTTTGCCGGCCGCCTTGCGGGTCTGGCCTTTCAGTTCAAAATGCTGCATTGTTTAAAAAGTTAAAATGTGTTACTCATCCCGGATCGGGTCCGGGACCCATTGCACCAAAACCAAAGGGTTTTCTAAATGCGGGCGCAAAGATAAGCAGATTTTTTGATATTCAAACCATTAGCCTAGCAATTTTTCGCTGCGTGCGATGAAGTCCGCCAGGGCTTTGCCCTTGAGCATGCCTTTGCCGAGTAGGGCGAGGTCAACCACCTGCCGGAGCAGTTCGGAAGTGCCTTCGCGGTCGCTCCAGATGCGGGCGATAAGCGGGTTCTCCATATTCACCTTGACGTCGTAGGATTCGGGCATCGATCCGTAGAAGTTCATTCCTCCGCCCAGGGCGCTCATTTCGCGCCAGCGGCGCATGAATTCGCTCTGCGTAAGGACCACCGGTGCGTTTTCGGCTCCCAGGTTTTCCGGTTCCACGCGGTATTCGGCGCCTTCCGGAAGCACGCCCTTGAACAGCTCTTCGAGAGTTTTCTTGTCTTCGTCGCTCATTTCAGGCTTCACCCTGTCTTCCTTGGGAATGAGACTCTCGGGAGTGTCGCTGTCCACACGCGCGAACCTGGTGTCCTTCAGCTTCTGCTCAAGCATATTGACGAAATGGCTGTCCAGCTCGCAGTCCATCAGGAGCACGTCGTAGCCGAGGTTCTTTGCGGCTTCGATGCTGCCATACTGCGTCTCTGCATCGGTGGCATAGAGATATACCACCTTCTTGTCCTTGTCGGTCTGGGTGCCTTCGATGGCCTTCCGGTAGTCCTCGAAGCAGAAATACTTGCCGTCCGTGTTTTTGAAAAGGGCGAAGTTCAGGGCCCGCTCGCAGAACTTTTCGTCCGAGAGCATTCCATATTCTATGAACAGCTTGATGTTGTCCCACTTTTCTTCGAACTGGCTGCGCTGCTCCTTGAATATTTCTTCCAGCCGGTCTGCGACTTTCTTGGTGATGTATGTGCTGATTTTCTTCACGTTGGCATCGCTCTGCAGGTAGCTGCGGCTGACGTTCAGGGGAATGTCGGGGGAGTCGATGACGCCGTGGAGGAGGGTCAGGAAGTCGGGCACTATGTTGTCCACGTGGTCCGTGACGAACATCTGGTTGCAGTAGAGCTGTATCTTGTTGCGGTCGATCGCCATGCGCTCCTTGATCTTGGGGAAGTAGAGTATGCCGGTCAGGTTGAAGGGGTAGTCGACGTTGAGGTGGATCCAGAACATAGGGTCTTCGTCCAGAGGGTAGAGCGCCTTGTAGAACTTCAGGTAGTCTTCATCCTTCAGTTCGGAGGGGGCCTTGGTCCAGAGCGGTTCGATGCTGTTGATCACCTCGTCTTCGCCGGTCTCCACGCTCTTGCCGTCCTTCCATTCGGTCTTCTTGCCGAACACCACGGGCACGGGCATGAATTTGCAGTACTTGTCCAGCAGGCTGCGTATCTTTCCCTTCGTGCCGAATTCTTCGGCGCTTTCGTCGTCGAAATACAGGGTGATGACGGTGCCGCGATCCGCTTTCTTCGAGGCGCCCATCGTGAATTCGGGGGAGCCGTCGCAGGTCCAGAGCACGGCTTCGGCGCCTTCCTGCCAGCTCAGGGAGTCGATCGTGACTTTTTTCGCCACCATGAAGGCGGAATAGAATCCGAGGCCGAAATGGCCGATTATATTGGTCTGGTCCTTATACTTCTCGAGAAACTCTCCTGCGCTGGAAAACGCTATCTGGTTGATGTAGCGGTCCACCTCTTCGGCTGTCATGCCGATGCCGTTGTCGATTATCCTGAGGGTTTTCTTCTTCTCGTCCAGCTCCAGCTCCACCTTGAGCGGGCCGGTTTCGCCCTTGAAGGTGCCTGTGGACGCAAGGGCCTTGAGCTTCTGCTCGGCGTCGACTGCATTCGCCACAAGCTCGCGAAGGAAGATTTCGTGGTCGCTGTAGAGGAATTGTTTGATTACCGGAAATATGTTCTCGGTAGTTACTCCGATTTGTCCTTTTGTGTTCTTTGCCATAGTATAAATAATTAAGCCGGTCCTGTCCGGGCCGGCTTGATTATCTCAAATAGCATTCCAGTGACAAATTGTCATTATTTATAGAGGAATCGCTTGATGCTCATCTTCGGGGTCTTTTCGAAGGGGGTAAGCACGGTCTCTACCTTGGCAATCTGGCTGTAGCCGGGAAGCTGGCGGTTGGAGGCGATGCGTATCTTTTCGGGAATGTCGGAAACCGCTTCGTTGTCGAGCTTGTCGCGCTTGATTGCGTCGTTGTCGAGATAGACCAGGGCGACGATCTTGCCGGCGCGGTCCACGACCACGGATTCACCCACGTAGGGTTGGTTGTTGATAATGGCCTCGAGCTCTTCGGGATAGATGTTCTGTCCGTTGGCTGAGAGGATCATGCTCTTGGAGCGGCCCTTGATGAAGATGTTGCCGTCCTTGTCCATGATGCCGAGGTCGCCGGTGCGGAGGTAGCCGTCTTCCGTGAATGCGTTGGCGGAAGCTTCGGGGTTCTTGAAGTAGCCGATGGTGATGTTCTCGCCCTTGGCCTGGATCTCTCCTGCGATATGCTGGGGATCTTCTGAATCGATGCGCACGGTGGCCACGTCAACCGCCTTTCCGCATGAGCCGGGGACGAATTTTGTCCAGTGCTCATAGGCGAGCAGAGGGCAGGCTTCGGTCATCCCGTAGCCCACCAGGTAAGGGAATTTGATGCGCTTGAAGAGTTTTTCGACTTCGGGGTTCAGAGGCGCGCCGCCCATGATGAATTCCTGGACTTCGCCGCCGAATGCCGCCACGAGACCGTCCTTGACCTTCTTGTAGATGATGTTGTTGATTCCGGGCACTTTGAGGAGCACCTTGACTATGGGCTTGTCGAGGGTGGGCTTTACCTTTGATTTGTAGATCTTCTCCATCACGAGTGGCACGGTGATGAGCAGGTAGGGCTTCACGTCGGCGAACGCCTTGAGGAGCGTTGCGGGAGTCGGTGCCTTGCCCAGCCAGTAGATGGCCGTGCCGTTGCAGAGGGGATAGATGAACTCGATCACCAGGCCGTACATGTGGGCCATGGGGAGCATGGAGACCATCCTTTCGCCTGCGGGAACGTGGCGCTGGCTGTAGTCCACGTTGGCGCTGAAATTGTGGTAGGTCAGCATCACGCCCTTGGGGTCGCCGGTGGAACCTGAGGTGTAGCTGATTGTGGAGAGGTCTTCCCAGTTGTCGGTGGGGTAGACTACGTTTTCAGGGCCGTAGCCGTCCTGCCACTTGCTTTCGAAGAGTTCTTCCATCGTGCCGTATGTGGCCTTTGTCTGCTCGTCCTTCGCCCAGAGACAGCCCCAGTTGTCGATGTCGATGACGATGCGGAGACCGGGCATCTTGGAGAGGTCCATCTTCTCCCATTTGTCGGCATTGGTGAAAAGCGCGATGCTTTCGGAGTGGTCCACAAGGAAAGATGCGTTTTCAGGAGTGAAATCGGGCAGCAGGGGCACGATGACGGTTTCATAGGTGTTGACGGCAAGATAGGTCATGCCCCAACGGGCACCGTTGCGTGCGTAAAGAGCTATTTTTTCGCCTTTCTTGAAGCCGAGGGCGTCGAATGCGAGGTGGAATTTCTCGATTTGGGTGGCCATCTGGCCATAGGTGAAGGAATCGCCGCCTATGCTGTTGAGTGCGGCTTTGTCCCAATACTTGCGGGTTGCGTTCTGCAAGCGTTCCAGATAGTGGGGATAATTTGGCATTTTGAGTCTTTTTTGGTTTAGTGGCCGCAAAAGTAGGCCGGCCCCGGATTTTTTGCAATTACTTTAGTGGGTATGTGGTGAATAATTCCGATATTTGTGGCGAATTAATAATATTTGTGGTGAAAAATATGAGCAAAAAACCTATTGTCGCATTGATTTACGACTTTGACGGGACGCTTTCTCCCGGTAATATGCAGGAGTTCGGTTTCATCCAGGCCGTTGGCTCGACTCCAGAGGAATTTTGGAAGATGAGCGATTCGATCGCAATAGGGCAGGATGCGTCTAATGTATTGGCTTACATGAAGTTGATGTTCGATGAGGCGCATAAGCAGGGGATTCGTCTGCGCCGCGACCAGCTTCGCTGTTTCGGGGCTGGCATAGAGCTCTTCAACGGTGTGCGGGAGTGGTTTTCGCTTGTCAACGAGTACGGCAGGCAGCGAGGCGTGCGGGTGGAGCACTACATCAACTCCAGCGGTCTGAAAGAAATAATCGAAGGCAGCCCCATCGCCTCCGAATTCAAGCATATTTTCGCCGGTTCCTTCATTTATAATTCTGACGGGGAGGCGGAGTGGCCCGGCATTGCGGTGGATTACACTGCCAAGACCCAGTTCCTGTTCAAGATATCCAAGGGTATTTTCAGCTCACGCGACAACAAACGGGTCAATGCTTCCATCGCAGACGACAAGAAGCGTATTCCGTTCTCCCACATGATTTATTTCGGGGACGGTGAGACGGACGTTCCGTGTATGAAGATCGTCGGGATGTTCGGAGGCAACAGCATTGCCGTGTATAATCCGGCATCGGAAAAGAAAAAGGCCTCCGCTCTCAAGCTCAAGAGGCAGGGGAGGGTGGCTTTCGCCACCCCGGCCGTGTACACGGGCGATTCGCGCACGTTCAAGGTGGTGTGCGCCATCATCGATAAAATCAAGGCGGACTGTGAACTGGTCCGCCTGTCGAAGGCCGTCGATTAGCGGATCAGGTTCAGGAACTCGTTGCGGGTGCGGGCGGAACTCAGGAAGATTCCGCTGAACGCTGATGTGGTGGTGACGGCATTTGACTTCTGCACGCCGCGTATCTGCATGCAGGTGTGGTTGGCTTCGATGACCACGGCCACGCCGAGCGGATGCAACGCTTCCTGGATACAGTCGCGGATCTGCACGGTCAGGCGTTCCTGCACCTGCAGCCGGCGGGCGAAGGTTTCCACCACGCGGGCTATCTTGCTGAGGCCGGTGATTTTTCCGTTGGGGATGTAGGCGACGTGGCATTTGCCTATGAACGGCATCATGTGGTGCTCGCAGGTGCTGTAGAGTTCTATGTCCTTGACCAGCACCATCTGCTGGTACTTTTCGTCGAAAATGGCCTGCCTTATGATACTCTGCCCGTCCTCCTGATATCCTTTGGTCGTGAACTGCAGGGCCTTGGCCACGCGCTCGGGCGTTTTCACAAGTCCCTCACGTTCAGGATCTTCGCCCAGCAGGCGCAGGATTTCCCGCACGTGGGCGGCAATCGCTTCGGTGGTTTCGGGGGTGTAAAGCTCGTCTTTTGTGTAACTCATAATTGCAAAAGTACTCAAAAATATTTGCACTTGAGAATAATTTTATATATTTGCGGCCGAATACTAAAAGGACTAGGTATTATGTATTGGACACTTGAATTGGCCAGCAGCCTGGACGATGCTCCGTGGCCGGCAACTAAAGACGAACTTATAGACTACGCCAACCGCTCCGGCGCTCCCGAAGAGGTCATCGAAAACCTTCAGGAACTCGAAGAAGAGGGCGAGATATACGAAACCATCGAAGACATCTGGCCGGACTACCCGACCAAGGATGATTTTTTCTTTAACGAGGAAGAATATTAAGTCAATTAACTGACTGAAATACAGTTAATTAAATGAATAACACGGCAGAACTTAAGGGTTCTGTCGTGTTATTTTTGCGTATTAAAGCGTAACAAAAAGCGTAATAAGTTATGCCATTTTTGTGGTGACTATACCCTGTTGTTTCAATGGACCCCTATAAGCAAAAAAGGCCTGAAATGCTTATACCCTGTAGCTTTGGTGGACCCCGATAAGCACCTGGGGGGGTGTATCCGTTCCGGAGACACCGGAAGAATGCAGATGTAGGTTATGTTGGCGGGGGTGTAGCCGCTGGTGCGCATCAACCAGAATGAATTGCCCCTGTAGCTATCCACCGGTGACCACCAGGCGCCCCGGCTGAATCAGCACGGGAAATGTCGCCTTCACATTGCCGCTACGGGAGAGGATTCAGTGATTCCCGGACTCCGGGGTGTTACTGGCAAAATTGAAGGTTACGCCAGATTCGGCGACGAAGAAATCGATATCAGCAAAGCCGGTAAGGTCAGAGATTCCTGCTCCTATGTGGATCGTGGCGCCGGTGAGAGCGGCAACCTTTGCCGCAAGGACGGCCTCATCCGCCGGGATGGTCAGAAGGGCCTTGAGTTTTTCGACATCCATTGCATTGTCCCAGTTGAGGCCGGACTTGTTGCCGTTGCCCTCGAGCGTTGCATAATAGTTGCCGTCGGGCTCGAACTCGCCGAAAGCGTAGATCTTGTTGCGGACGGTTGTGATGTCCTTGTCAAGATAATATGCTCCGGAGATATCGTCACCCTTGTAGTACTTCAGCAGGAGGCCGCTTGCATGCCGGACGCCTGAGAGGATCGACATATAGTACCTGCCGCTGCCGTTAACGGACATCGTGATGGAGGAGACAGGGTCGCTCTGGGGGCCGAGAACGGGATTCTCTCCCGCGAAGGAGACGACCTGCTTCCCGGCAAGGGCGGCGCCGCTCACACTCTCGGCAACAACCTTCGAGATGTCTTCGCCAGGAATCTCGAAGCAGAGGAAGGCATTGACGTTGAAGAAACTGAGCATGTTGCCGTCAGCCTTTGCAGCGGCGATGTTGCCGGCCGAAAACGAACCGGGCTGCTCGCTCTCAATCTCAACCTCGATTTCATCCGTAGCTACGCTCAATTCGGCGTGGCGACCCTCTGGATAGGATGCAAAGATGATGGTCTCCCCGTCGGGGATGATAGCGCGGAACGTTGCCGTGCCAGAATCTCCACCGCTTATACAGTCGGCAGGGCAGTTTCCGCATTCCCAGAAGACGGTGATGCCGTCGTCGGAGGCCCACACAGTATTGCCATTATCATCACGGGAGGTCCTGGTGTCAGAGCAAGCAGCACGGAATTCCTGGATGTGATATCCGTCGGGGACAAGGATGTCAGCAGATTCAAGGGCATCTATCCCTTTCCTGTCACAGGAAACAAGTGCACCGGCAATGGCGGCACACATAATAAAACTGAATAAGTGTTTCATGGCCATCGCAGTTTAATTGTTCCAAATGTCTTCTTCTTCATAGTTTTCCGTCTTGGCTCGATTACTGGTCTGCAGGCACGCGGGAAAGCAAAGCCCGATCTCTTGTACCAGCACTGAAGGAGTCGTGTACTCACGGATCTCAGGGTGATTGAATTTTGACTGCTTCATAATAAAGGTTCTTTGGTGAATTCAATTTAGAAGTGCAACACACTTCAAAAGTCAAAAATAAATAATTGTTTACAATATTCCAACGGCGTCCTGTAACCGAGTGACTTACGGGGCCTGTGGTTTAGTTTCCATTCTATCTCAGCAAGCATCTCATCAGTCAGCTTGCTGAAGTCCGTGCCTTTCGGGATGTACTGGCGTATCAGCCCGTTCGTATTCTCGTTTGCGCCCCGCTCTCAAGAGTGGTATGGGCGTGCGAAGTAGAATTCGGCATCGAGCCCCTTCGCAATCTCCTTGTGGCGGGCGAATTCCTTTCCGTTGTCAGCCGTTATCGTGTGTATTTTGTCTTTATTAGGGTAGCAACGCTTCGATTGCCGTGCTGGCCAGCGGGAGTGCTGATGGATTCGTGCTACATGGTCAGCGACGTCACTGATTTCAACTATAGTCGACTTACGTGGCGTACGGAGGGCAATGAGCCATTGCCTCCAGCAAGTGAGGATGAGTATTGGTAAAGCCGATTAGAACTCCGTCTTCCCTCCGTCTTCTTTCATCTCGTCATACTTGGCGCGATTGAGGCGGAAGAGGGATGCTATGCGACCGGGACGTCCTTTGCGGGAGCGGGGAAGTTCCGGCTCCGGCATGGCAGCGCAGAAATCCATATCGGCCATCATCATCGGAGCAGGAGCCGCCTCGCAAAGCATTTCGGATTCCTCTGGTTCAGGAGCGTCAGCTTCCTCCAGGATTCCGGAGGCCATAATCTTCCGCTGGAAGTTGCGGCGGTCGAACTTGACCCCGAGGATGGCTTCGTACAGGCGCTGAAGGTCGGGGATGGTAAAGGTATCGTCAAGGAGATCAAATCCGATGGGCTCGAAATGGATGTCTCGACGAAGTCGCTCCATAGCTGCCTGGAAGATTTTGTCGTGGTCGAAAGCCAGCTCCGGGAGATTGTCCACAGGGAACCAGGCTGCTTCGTCAGCATCGTCTCCGCCGATGACTTCGGATGGTTTGACCAGCGCGTAGTAGGCAATGGTGATGACGCGCTCTCTGGGGTCACGGTCGGGATCAGAAAAAACGCCCAATTCACCGATGGCGGCAGCCTCCAGGCCTGTCTCCTCGCGTAGCTCGCGCAGAGCCCCATCCTTAGCGGTCTCGTTCAGTTGCAGGAAACCACCGGGTAAGGCCCAGCTGCCTTTGTACGGATCACCGCCACGACGGACCAGCAGGACTTTGAGCTGGCGGTCTTCATAGGTGAGGATGACGCAGTCCGTCGTCACGGCCATGTGCTCGTAGCGGTACTGATACGGGAATTCCGCACCGGGAACGTATGTATAATTCTTTCCCATTGCCCTGCAAAGATAGGCGTTTTCGGCCTATTTACAAAATTATGTGTCATTTTGACGCGAAAAATTTTGAGAATTCAGAATTAAGTTTTACTTTTGCGTCGCATTGACACAATTGATAATTAAAACACGACGCATTATGGAAAAAAAGAACGAAAAGACCAGGGTTTACAACGTAATTATCATGGACCGCAGCGGATCCATGTGGGATATCCAGAAGCCTGCCATTCAAGGCTACAACGAAGTGCTGGGCGGAGTTAAAGCAGCCGCAAAGAAGTTTGAGGAGACGCAGGAACACTATTTCACGCTTGTTCTGTTTGACAGTGCGTCTATCGACGAAGTCTATTGGAATGCGCATACCGGCGACGCGACTATCCTGACGGAGGAGACCTATGTCCCCGGTGCCTGCACACCGCTTTATGATGCGATGGGGCGCACACTGACCAAGCTTGAGAAGCAGCTGGAGGGCGACGACAATCACTCTGTGGTTGTGACCATCATCACCGATGGCTATGAAAACGACTCTCATGAGTACAATCTGGCTGGAATCAGGAAGATGATTGAGCATCTGAAGAAGCAGGGCTGGTCATTCGCTTATATGGGTACCGACCACGATGTGGAGGGGGTGACGGTGAGCCTCTCCATCACCAACGTCATTAAGTTTGAGAAAACAGCTGAAGAAACAGTCAAGACTTTCAAGCGCGAACGTCGCGCACGCGAACGTTATCTAAAGGAAGTGGATGATTTCAACCACGCCATGCCCTGCGCGACCATGGAAGCCCGCGTCGCTTTCAACGCCTCGCTGGCCGAGAATTTTTATAAAGAAGACGAAAAGGAGGGCTAATCAATGCTAGGAGCAATTATCGGAGACATCGCAGGTTCGGCCTACGAGTTCCACAACACGAACGACTATAACTGCAACCTGTTCCCAAAAGGGAGCAGCTACACAGACGATACCGTCATGACTATGGCGGTGGCTTCCTGGCTGCTCAAGGATCCGGAGCATACCCATAAGATGCTGGAAGAGGAAATGGTGCGGTTTGCGAACGAATACCCTTGCCCCAAGGGCGGCTATGGCGGAGGTTTCTGCCATTGGCTCTTTCACACCGAGAACCGAAAGCCCTATAACTCCTGGGGCAATGGGTCGGCAATGCGCGTGAGCGCTGTCGGCTGGTTCTTCGATACGTTGGAGGAAACGGAGCGGGTGGCGGAGATTTCTGCCTTGATCACCCATAACCATCCGGAAGGTATCAAAGGCGCGCAGGCAACTGCAGCCGCCATCTTCCTTGCCCGTACCGGGCATTCAAAGGAAGATATCCGGGACTACATCGAGCAGCGATTCGGCTACGACCTTCATAAGACTTATGGCGACTGGTATGGCCATTATGAATGGGACGAGTCCTGCCAGGGCACGGTGCCACAGGCGCTGATTTGCTTTCTTGAGTCCGAAGACTACGAGGATGCCATCCGTAAGGCGGTAGCGCTTGGCGGCGATTCTGATACGCTGGCCTGTATCACCGGCGGCATAGCCGAGGCTTATCATCAACTGATTCTCTCTGAAATGGCACACGAGGCATTCAAGAGACTGCCGGAAGACTTTATGCGAACCATTCGTGAGTTCGAGAACAGGTCGTTTTACGAGAGCCGGATTGCACTGGTGGATTGATAATTATCTGGAACACTTGCTGATATCCAGAATAATACCTATATTTGCCTGAAATGTTGCTAAAGCATACAAGTTTTGATATTTTTGACAACAAAACGGGCAGAATATGACGGTGTCAACATTCATAAGAGAGCGAGAGATCCGCGGACAGGTAACCTTCACCCTTGAAGAGGTCAAGGAGGCTACAGGATTGTCGGCCCGCTCTGTCGTTGTGGAACTCCAGCGGCAGGTGGCGCGCGTACGGATTATCATTCCGTATCGTGGATTCTACGTTATAATTCCCCCGCAGTATGCTTTGAAGGGAATTGTTCCGCCAACCTACTATATCCATGAGTTGATGAAGGCGGTGGGCAAGCCTTACTACGTCTGTCTTCTTTCGGCCGCGGCTTTCCATGGCGCTTCGCATCAGCGGGCCATGCAGACCCAGGTGATGACGGTTGCCCCTCGCATCAAGCCCTCAGGGATGAACAAGCAACTGGACTGGAGTTACCGCCAGCAGATTCCGTCGGAGCTGTTGCTTTCGCGAAACACGGAGATGGGCATTGTCCTGTATTCCAATGCAGAATTGACGGCTGTAGACCTGGTCCAGTTTGCCGGCCATGTGGGCGGATTCCAACGGGCTGCGACTGTGCTATCCGAGCTGATCGATGCAATGGATATATCCAGGATAGAACAAGTGTTTCCATATACGAGCACTGCAACACTTCAAAGGCTTGGTTATCTTTTAGATTTTGTTTTGGAAGAAAAGGACAAGGCCGATGAATTGTACGGCCTGCTAAAGGCCGCCTGTTCTAATATGAAAAAGGTCTTGCTAAGCAATTCAGCAATGGTTAATAACGACGCTGAATCCAACAGGTGGTATGTGAACGGCAATATTGAAATAGAGATTGACGAATTATGATAGACAGAGCATCCATAATGGCCTGGAACGAACGGGCACCCTGGACTGAGCCTGCGATGGTGGAGCAGGATTTGATTATCTGCAGAGCGCTGGTTTGTATCTTCAGCGATGATTTTCTGGCTGAAAATCTTGCCTTCCGTGGAGGAACAGCCTTGCATAAACTGTATCTCCAGCCTCAGGTCCGTTATAGTGAGGATATAGACCTTGTGCAGATTCACCCCGGACCCATCAAGCCCATCATGTTCCGGTTGGGAGAGGTGCTTTCCTGGATGCCTGACAAGGTGACCAAGCAGAAGCGTTACAACAATACGCTGCTCTTCAGGATGGAATCCGAAGTCCCTCCAGTGCAGCCAATTCGGCTGAAAGTCGAAATCAACTGTTATGAGCATTTCAACGTACTCGGCCTTCAGAAAATGCCTTTCTCTGTGGATAATCCTTGGTTCAAAGGACAGTGTGAGTTGACGACATATGCCTTGGATGAGCTTGTCGGCTCAAAACTGCGGGCACTGTATCAGCGGAAGAAGGGAAGGGATTTGCTGGATCTGCAAGTCGCCTTGAATAGCGGGATGATAGATGTTGACCGCGTGCTTGAATGCTATCGCCGATATATTGAGTTTGTCGTGGAAAAGCAGCCCACGTACAAGCAATTCGTCCAGAACATGGAATTGAAAATGCAGGACCCGGAGTTCCTTGGCGATTCCGATATCCTGCTGCGAGTTGGAGCTAAGCCATTCGAACCGGAGATTGCATACAAGCTCGTCAAGGAGCAGTTTATTGAGAGGATGCCCGGGAAGAGGGACTGATTTTTGCTTCTGCAGGATTCTCTCCATTAAGATTTCGCGATGGACTGTGTCTTATTATTAAAACAGTCATCGAATGAAGAGAATCACTTTGCTGCTCATGGCCCTTGGGCTGAGCGCCCCGGTGGGATTTGCACAGGGAAACAGGATCGTTTGCGACGAGACTTGCCGCATCGAATACCAGAAAACGGAGACATCGCTCCCGAAACAGGCGGAAACAGCCAAAACTGCCGCAAAACCCGCCGTAAAAACGACGGCGGTGAAACAGGAGCTGAATGCCGCCGACAAGGCCCAGCCCGCATCCGTTCCTGGCTATGCTGTAGTATCGCCCGTCGGACGGACCAGCGTGGAGATGATTACCCAGGCTCCGCGGCTTCAGTCGCTGGACGGGAAGACGATCGCCGTCGTCGGAGTCAGTTTCATGACGGGAGTCACGCATCCGGAGATCAAACGCCTCATTCGTGAGCATTACCCGTCGGCCAAGGTCTTGCTGCTGGATGAGATCGGCTTCTCCGGCCCCTACCCGGCTCCGGGGGTCACCCGGAAACAGAACGAGGAGTTCAAACGTAAACTTCAGGACATGAAAGTAGATGCCGTAATTTCCGGCAACGGCGGCTGCGGCCTGTGTACCCCCAAGGAGACAGGGTCCTGCATCACGGCCGAATACCTCGGCATCCCTTCCGTAATCATCGCGGGGCCCGGTTTTGCCGACCAGGCTCGCTACACCGCCCGCAACAACGGTGTGCCGGTCATGCGCGTGGCGGAGTACCCCGGCGCTTTCGCGGCCGATTCCGAGGAGACGCTGCTCAAGAACACCCGGGAGATTCTCTGGCCGCAGATTGTCGAGGCTCTCACCAAGCCTGTTACGGCTGATGAAATGGCCTTGGCGGAGAAGGCTGGGAGCGGAGACATCCGTGACGACGTATTCTATGGAACGCTGGAAGAGATAGACGCGTATTTCCGCCAACAGAACTGGACCGACGGCCTGCCCATCGTACCGCCGACCTTTGACAAGGTGACGGAATTCATGGGATATACCCCATACGGATATGATGAGACCGTGGCGGTCCTGCCCATCGCGCACAGGGACACCAAGGCCTGGCACGTGGCTGTCAATGCCGTCATGGCAGGCTGCAAGCCGGAATACATGCCCATCCTGATCGCGCTGACAAAGGGCCTTGGCGACGGCAATTTCCGCCGTACACTGGCCAGCACGCACGCCTGGGCACCCTATTGCTGGATCAACGGACCCATTGCCCGGGAACTGGGCATCGACTGCGGTCAGGGGCAGATCAACGAAGAGGCCAACGTGGCCATCGGCCGGTTCATGAACCTGGCGCTGATGAACCTCTGCGGCTATTATGTCAAGCAGGACCGTATGGGCACCTTCGGGTATCCGATGCCCTGGTGCCTGGTGGAGGATGAGGAGGCCTGCAAAAGGATCGGATGGCAACCCTATCACGTCCGGAAGGGTTTCTCCGAAGACGAAAGCGTCGTGACGCTGGGCTCCACGCTTCTGTGGGGCAATAACATGGCACCGTCGACGACGGACCCGCAGAAAGTGATGGAACTGCTTGCCTGGGATATCTCCGAGCGCTGCCAGTTCGCCCTTGGGAGCGGCAAGCAATTCACGTTCAGGACCATCCTGATGACGGAGCCGGTCGCCGCCATACTGGCAGGGAAATACCGTTCTCCGGAAGCATTGGAAAAGGCCCTTATCGGCGCCTCCCGCCGTCCGCTGAAGGAACGCGCCTTTGCGAATTACTATGCCAATCCGGGCAGCCGGAAAGACGGGGGCGAACACAACCTGCGGCAGTATACGGCTTACCTCGGCAGGACGGAAGGAGCGAAGATGACCGCCACGCCGGCCTGGTATGACAGTCCGGAGCGTGAACAAAACACAATCCCGACCATGAAACCCGGGATGACCGCCTTCCTCATCACCGGAGACAGTGCCCGGAACAAGGTGCAGACGATGCCCGGAGGGGGGTATGCATCCGTAAAGGTGGAGTTGCCTAAGAATTGGCGCGCATTATTGGAAGCGCTTGGTTATGACTAGGTTCCTGCGGACGATAGCCTTCATTATCGTCTTGGTGTCCCTTCCTTTCTTCTTGCACGGTCAAGCCATTGATTCCACTTTCACTTCATACGATTGGATCAGACCCAGCGTAGTCTCAGCCAAGACTAGCATACTGAAGGAGTTCAGGGATACCAGCGTCTTCAATCCGTCTTCCGTCATGCTTCACGACGGAGCTTCGCTGGATGCACTGCTGATGGAGATTCCGGGGCTCTCGATTGACGCCAGGGGCGGCGTGAGTGTCAACGGGAGGCCGGTGCGAGAGATTTTGATAGAGGGGCACAGGTACTTCGGAACGGATGTGGCAACCGGCCTGAGAAACATTCCCTCCCGTCTCGTCGGATCAATAAGAGCCTACGAAAGGGATTCCGACGTCGGACAGATAAGCGGTATCGACCAGGCGGACAAGGAAATGGTCATCGACATCTCCGTAAAACAGAATTACAAAAGACGCTTCAGCAATACTTTGAAGTCGGCTGGGGGATGGAATGACAAATATGAAGGGAAGTATAACGGAACGCTGATTTCCGAAAGGGGTATCTATTCTGCTGTCGCCGGCTCCGAGAACCTGGGAGCGTTGCAGAAATCATCGGGCACATCCATCCGTACCGGCCTTGGCGACAATTCTGACAAAAGACAGTCGGAGGCTGGCTTTACATCTTCCGTCCAGACCGGGAATATGGATATCAATGCCAGTGTCCTGTATAAGTCGACAGGCAAAAAGGCCGGGTTCAAAGGACACGACGACTATTATCGTACCAGCGGGTACCACTATACTGAGAATGGAGGACTGAATGACGAGCGGAACTACGACATTAAAGCGCAGAGCACGATTGAAATGAATACGCAGGGCAAATGGAGGATGATGTTAAAACCTCAAGTTAGTTACACGAGGACCGATTCCGCCGATTCGCTTTACGGCGAGTCGTTCCGGGAAGACTCTATGTCGCCGTATTACACGAGCCTGCGCAAGTCCGACTGCTGCGGGACAACTTTCAAGGCCGGATCTTCATTTATCATCTCCAGGAAGATGAACAGCAGGGGACGTTCGCTGACGCTTAATCTTGATGCCGGCTATCACGCGGACGACCAGCAGTTACGTGCCAGCACGGACGGCAGTTTCTTTATCAGGAACAGGTCATTCACTACGTGGAGAGACCGGGAAAGCCGGCTCAAAGACGACGGATGGAATGCTGCTGCGCAGATTCTTTTTAATGAATCATTTTCCAGGAAACACTCGATACAACTTTCCTACAAACAAACCTGGCAGGCGGAGAACTTCGACAGGAAAAATACTATTTTTGACGACGGGACCCCGGCGGCGGATGAAAGCCAGAGTGCAACAGGCAGGTATGATTACCTTTCCGGCGATTTGTCGGTATCATACAGGATGAAACTGGAACGGATGAATCTTACGGCAGGAGTGTCCGTCATACCGCTATTCTCAAAATTCAGTTTCCGGCAAATGGACGGGGGGACCGACACTACCAGTCTCAGGGTGTATGTGAGCCCGAGAATCATCTGGAACTGGAGCCCGGGAGAGCACAACTCGCTGAAATTCACCTATAAAGGATACGCCAGGAATCCATCCGTAAAGCAGATGCTCCCCATTGCCTCCAATACGAATCCCGTTTATATCCAGAATCCCAATCCGGGGCTAAGGCCATCGTTTACCCAGGAAATGACTCTGACCTGGAAGATGTCTGATGCGACTGGATCCAAAGGCTTCTCTCTGGGAGGGAATTTCAAACACGTCAAAGACGGCATTTCTTCGTTGATTGAGCCCAATCCTGAATCCAGCGGACGAATTGTCACTCCCGTGAATGTTGATGGCAACCTTTCCGCCGGACTGAATGCATCCTCTCATCTGGTGGCCGGAAACTTTATGTTCAGCGGTCACCTTGTATCAGACTACACACGAAAGCGTCTGTTCATCTTTAATGATGTGGAAAAAACCTCGCAGCCTGGTACTATGAAAACGGGACTCATCAGGCAGACATTCGTTGCGACATACCGTATCCCCCGCCTTGAACTCAATGCCCTGGCAGAAGGGGAGATGATGGACAACCGTCTGGACCTGCGACCCGACATGGACATGAAGCCCTGGATGCTGTCCGCCGGAGCCTCTCTTACCTGGCAGCCTGGAGGGGGTTGGATCCTCTCCTTTGACGCAAGAGGCTATTTGCACAGGGGATACGCATACGATTCCCTGAACAGGGACGAGCTGATAATAAACACGAAGATCAGCAAAAGCATCCTGAACGGGAAAATGGTTCTCCAGCTGGATGCAAGGGATGTATTGCGTAATCTGAAAAATGAGGTATTTACCATGACTTCCGACAGGCGGGGCTTCAAGATTTACGAAGGCAGCGCCTCGTTTGTTTTGGGACGACTGATGATAATATTATGAATAATCACTATTTTTGTGCTGATGGACGGACGGCACAAGTCTTTTGCGGATATCGTGCGGATGTATCAGCAGCCCCTGTACTGGTATATCCGCCGTGTGACGATTGTGCATGAAGACGCGGAAGACATCTTGCAGGAAACGTTCATGAAGGCTTACAGGCATTTTTGGCAGCTTCGCGACCCGGGATCCCTCAAACCGTGGCTGCTGCGTATCGCGACCAACGAACTGAACCGCTATTTCAGCAGGCGCCCGGCGCTATCGTCCCTGGATGAGCTGCCGGAGCATGCGTGGACTTTACTTCAGGAATCTCCAGGGACGGATGTACCAAAGGCCGCTTCCGGGGTTATTTCGGCCGCATTGCTGAAAATGAGTCCCCTGCAGCGGCAGGTGTTCAGTCTCCGCTATTATGAGGAAATGGATTATGAAGAGATCTGCAGGATAACCGGTTCGAACAAAAACACCTTGATGGTCAGCTACCACGAGGCCCGGAAAAAAATTGAAAAAGAGATTGATAATGGATAATATCGAACTGAAAATCCCGGAGGGGTATTTTGAAGAAAGCTTTGCCCGTACGATGGCGGGCGTCGCCAAGACACGGAAAAAGCGGAGGACAGTGATGGGAATAGCCGCTGCAGTGGCCGTCGTATTGGGAGTCACTTTTTCGTCCATCCGGACTGACCAAGCCCAGAAGGAGGAAGAATTCATGGCCTTTCAGGCCGAACTGGCAGATTTTGACATCTTTCTAGAGATCAATTAGACAGGGTATGAAAAAGTTTTTTATTGTATTGTGCTGCCTGTGTGGCTTCCTTGTCATTTCCGGCGCTCAGGTTCCGTCAGAGCGGATGAAGGCCATCCACATGGCCGCTGTCCGCATCGCCGACCGTATCGGTATCCAGGGATCCGCACGGACAGAGTTCATCCAACTCTATCAGGCATTCAAGAAAGAGAGCGCAGCCATCCTGTCTGTCAAGCCGGAAGCGACGGGGAATACGGAGACAGATATCGAGGCGAAAATCTACGCGGATTTCGAGAAAAGCGAAAAGATCCTTTCCCTCAGAAAGGCATACTACGAAAAGTTCCGGGCTTACCTGTCCCCCTCGCAGATTCAGTCTATGTACGATATTGAAAAAGAATTCAATGCCCGGAGGTGAGACATCAATCTTACCTCCGGGCATGACCCTTACTGCCGCCGATAAAGGTCAGCTGGCCCGCATAGGGAGAGTTTGCCAGATGATCCAGAATCGCCTTGGCGGGCAGTACTGGTGGATTGATCCTACCTGAAATCCTTGAAGAGCGCCTGCAGCTGCTCCGACATGGTGCCATGGTCTAGGGGATTCTTGTCGTACCTGCGGGGCCGTGAGCCATACCAGACCACTTTCCCCGTCGTGTTGTCGAATATCAGGCCATAGACACCGTTGAGAGAGTCATTTAGATCCGAGCCTATTTCGATTCTGTTGTACATGAGGGCGTCCATCACCTTCCTGCTGGTGTCGAGCGCCTGCTCAAAAGCGTATATGTCCGGATTCTTGATAAATCCCAAATCGCTGATCAGCAGTCCGTAGCGGCAGCCGCTCCTCGATACGGCATCACGAATGTCGTCCGGAATCACAAGATTCCTGGCGGTTCCGGCGCCAAGGTCGCTCAGCCTTCGCAGCCACTCGTCCGTCTGGGCCGAAGCCTTGGTGTGATGCTCCATCGGAACTGTCTTCTCGATCGGCAGTCCCATGGAAGTGACTATTTCAGCGACCAGCATCTGATTGGCCTTGGAGGCGTCGTCAAGATATTTGGTGGACCAGTCTCCGATAGCATCGGTGATGTATGCAAAAGGCTCGACGAGCGCTATCTGGCTTAAGTCGGACGCACGTTGCTGGGAGAAAAATCTGGAACTCGCACAGGATGAAAGAAGGAGAGGAAGAGAGACGAGAATGATGATGATGCTCTTTTTCATGGGTGTGTATTTTTTTGAATTGATTGCTCAATGTAATGTTCCCACGTCCGCTTGAAGTCGTCTACTGTTCGTCCGGGTTGTCTGTTTCAGATTTCTTGGCCCGGGCTTCCTCGATCATAGCCGACACCGTGGGATTTCCTTTGGTGAGTTTCTTGATGGTCAGTGCTTCGACCTTGTTCTCTGCGGCATCCAGGTGGCCGGCAGAAACCTGCAGGGCCTTCTTGATGCTCTCCAAGGTCTTGATGGACTTGTCGATGCCATCAATGGCCTCGTCGTATTTCTTCTTGGCGTTAATGACATTCTTGCCGAAGGCATCCCTGAAGGCGATGAGCTGATCCTCAAACCTGGTGAGGTCCATAGACTGGCTGCGAGCTGCAACGAGCTGCTTTTTGGCCTCGAGGGAGTTCTTGGCGGATTGCACGAGAAGGGTGATTATGGGGATGAACTGATCGGGGCGTACCATAAACATCTTCTCATATCCGGGGACGACATTGATGCCGGAGAAGAGGTCGTTGTCCAGTTCCAGCATAGACACAAGCACGGCATACTCGCAGCCTTTCTTCCTTCGGTCACTGTCGAGTTTGGCATAGAAGTCGGCATTGCGATGTCTGGTGGCGGACACGTCTCCTTCGTTCTTCATTTCAAACATTATGGAGAGGTACTCGACACCGTCCTCCTTGTCGCGGAAGATGAAGTCGCCCTTGGTCCCGGAGGTCTCGCCGTCGTCTTTCACGGACTCGTTATCCTTCTCGAAGGTGGCATTGGGCATAACCGGCAGGAGTATCTGGTTGTAAAGGGCATAGCAGTGCTGCTCAAGGTCCTCTCCCAAAAGTTTCACCGAGCGTTTGGCCTTGAAGTTTTTGTAGAGCTCGACTTCTTTCTCCAGCCCCTCTTTTTCGGCCTGAAACTTCTCGGCCATAGCCTGTTCGCGCTCGGCCACGCTCTGGCGCTCGGCTGCAGCTGCGCTGACAAGGCGGTTGATTTCAGCCTCTTTCTCCCTGAGTTGTTCTTCCTTTTTTGCTACGGCATCGGAGATGTCCTTTTGGGCCTTGAGACGAAGTGTTTCAATTTCCAGACCTTTGTTCTGCTCCCAGCCTTCCAGACGTTGCTGCAGAGCGGCGATTTCCCTGTCTTTGGCACTGATTGCTTCCTTATGACGGGCGGCTTCTTCGGCAGACTTCTGGGCTTCTTTAGCCATCTGAAGTTGCCGGACCTCAGTTACTCGGCGTTCGAGTTCGGCGTTGAACTCTTCGGTTCTTACCTGGCTGAGGATATCAGCGAAATCAGCGTCATTAACGGTGATGGCGGTTCCGCACTTGGGGCATTTGATCTCTTTCATACTATCCGATTATTGGTTACTCCTCTATTCTTACCGCTCCGGCCTTCAGTTCTTACGCAAAAATACAAAACTTTTTTCTTTTAATGATTTTAGCTATTTTTGTTTTGAAATACTGAAGCTTATATAATAAACGGCAGCACCAGGACAATATGGCAGACAACTACCTTGAAAGGCGCGAGGAAGAGCTCCGGTCATCGCCCGTGCGCACTGCGCTGCGCCGGACGCCCTCGCTTGACACCCTGCTTCTGAAGAACCGCAGCCACAGGGCCTTTGACAATACCGATCCTGTGGCAATGCTCCAGCTCCGGACCATCGCAGCGGTCAACACCAAGATTCCCTCGGGACGCAATGCCCAGACGCTCCGTTTCAAGCTGATCGATGCCCGGAACGGAGGCGCCGGCTTCTGCCGCATGCTGCATCTTGGTGGATATCTGCCCGAGCTGCACCTGCCTCTTCCGGGCACGGAGCCCCGGGCCTTCATCGTGGTCTGTGGCACCACGGAAGAGACGCCCACGGTGGACATAGACCTCGGAATCAGCCTGCAAAGCATGGCGCTCAAGGCGGTCGACATAGGACTTAACGCACTGATTGTGCGAGCCTTCGACAGAAAAGAAGTCCGTGAATACCTGGACCTGCCGTTCGAGCCCCTTGCCGTACTTGCGATAGGCAAAGGCACCGATAAGATTGAACTGGAGACGGTCCCTGCAGGCTCCGACCTTCGCTACTACCGCCACGACGGCATCCATTCTGTGCCCAAAATCCGCCTGGAAGACCTTATTCTTTAGACCCTGAAGAAGCCTGAAAGTAGTGCAAGTTATGAAGCAAAAGATCCTTATTCTTCTGATGTCCTTCGCGGCATTCATCTCAGTTGAGGCAAAAGACTACACGGTCCGCGGCCCCCAGGGCGGCATTTCCTTTAAGATCAGCGTGCCTGAAGGATTCAATCCCGAGACCGGCAAGTGCCCGATGGTCATACTGATGCACGGAATCTTCTCCAGCAAGGACTACAATCCTATGCCGGCGCTTGCCAAAGGTCTTGCGAAAGCCGGAATCGCCTCCATCCGCTTTGATTTCAACGGACACGGCAAGAGCGAAGGGCGGATGCAGGATATGACCGTAGAGAAAGAGATTTTGGATGCTTTGGCAATATGGGAATATGTCAAAACGCTTCCATATGTGACCGGTGTCGGCCTGCTGGGCCATTCGCAGGGCGGTGTGATTGCGTCGATGACAGCCGGGCGCCTGTCTGCTGGCGGCAGGGAAGTGCCGGAGGGCGTTGTCCTAATCGCTCCCGGCTCAGTCATCAAGGAGGCGTGCCAGGGCGGAAAGTTCTTCGATGCCAGCTTCGATCCAAAGAATCCGCCTGAATTTGTCCGTTGCTGGGGCTTTATGAAGCTGGGGCGCGAGTATCTTCTAAGCACCCAGGAACTGGATATCTTCGGCACTGCATCGGCTTATCAGGGGAGGGTGTGCATCCTCCACGGCGACAAGGATACCATCGTGCCGATGTGGTGCAGCGAGAAATTTATGGAGACGTATGGCGAACGGGCTGGCCTGACCGTTATAAAGGGTGAAAATCATTTGATCAATCGCCGGCGCGACGAAGTTGTCCGGAATGTCGTTTCCTTTTTCAAGTCCGTGTTCAGCGCCTTTTGTGGAGCATAGTACCTCCAAAAGGTTTAAGCTGTTTCATTTTGTGGTTTAAAAATAAGTCATTAACTTTGCAACGAGACAGTAACACCGTGATACGGATGGGTAATCGAGTCGCGCAAAAGTCCCCGCCCGCGAGGCCCTCGCTCTAGAAGTAATTCCGCCACGTAGTCTTGGGGCAAATTTAGCAGGAGGTCATCAGGCCTCCTGTTTTGTTTTCTTTGCTTCGATGGCCGTAATACAATACTGTACCTTCGATTTGTCGCTACGTTTAACCCCTACATACATTTTAACTGTTCCAATTCCTATGCAGTTATATGACATTCGCAGGAGGCTTTCGAACCCTTTTTGATTATTCTTTTTTTGATTGGCAGGCAACTTCTCAACAAGAACGGCATTAGTAAGGATGGCATCAAGTTGAAGCACGGCTAGTGTGGACAAATACGTCAGAGAAGCTTGCCCCGCAGTTTCTTCGATGGAGATATATCGAATATTGATATAGTCCTTTAAGTATATGTTGTACTTTCTGGCTTCAGGATTCTTTTTCTTCCAATCGTGATAAAACGCAAGAATAATCTTATGCCTGCGTCTCTTATCCTCTACCGATTCCCCAGTAGGTATGTCATCTTCCGTAAATAAAGCCTCATCTACTCCTTTTGGCTCCTCATAGTCTGGATCGTGTGGAACAATAGGAAGTGAATAGATATCTGGTTCCTCTACGTAGCCGATAAGTATCTCAAAAGGAACTCCCATCACAGAGGCTGCTTTGTAGATAGTATTAATATTGTTAGACTTGAACAAAGCTTTAACGTTTTGCTTACGTATTCCCATTCTTCTGGCAAATTCGGCCTTCTTCATTCCTGTCTTTTCCAGAATCTCTTCACCTTTTGCTTCAAAGTAGATTTGCGGCATAACTCCAGTTTTTTACAAAAGTAATTGAAATATATTACTCATGCAAATAAAAATTTCGGGAGACCTTGCGGCCTCCCGATAGAATTTGCCCCAGACTACGTGGCGGAATTACTTCGAAAGCGAGGATTAAGACGGCGGGGACTTCGCACTACCCTTTGTCCATCCGTATCACGGTTTACTGTCTTGTGGAGCATAGGAGAATCGAACTCCTGACCTTTTGAATGCCATTCAAACGCTCTACCAACTGAGCTAATACCCCGATTGTGGACTGCAAAGGTACTACTTTTTTTCGAGTCTGCAAGAGAATTCGCAAAAAATTGCTATTTTTGCGGTACTATACGACAAATGGGGATGTTTTGGTTTTGACAGCGCCGATGTCGGACGGTAAGCACGCCGGGCGTGGGGACCTTGCCCGTTAATCTCAGATCCCGAAACAATAGTTGGCAACAACAGATTCGCACTCGCTGCTTAATTTGCCAAGCAAATTAGCTTAATCCGCCTCGCC
>JAEEGH010005658.1_pt1 | contig 31201 bp, 23 predicted proteins | sample 9134181 | NCBI WGS metagenome assembly JAEEGH01 (sample SAMN16246544, study PRJNA631951) | gut metagenome | biome: gut microbiome; feature: rumen; material: DP-attached | host: Bos | place: Iran: Karaj | collected 2018-10
GAATGAATGAAGAAGCCCCCCGAGAGGCGGGCTTTTTTGTTGTCTCTCGACGCTCTGTCTCTACTAAGAATCAGACGACCTTGAAGCGGACACGGAAGGTCTTTTCGTGCTCGTCCCAATTGGTGCCAAGCATTTCGGAACGGCCTATCTGCGAGGTGGAGCGGACATGACGGACGATACAGGGCACAAAAAAACCGCTAACTTCATGTGAGTCAGCGGCCGAACTTTTCAAGGGTGGTCGAGGTGACAGGACTCGAACCTGCGACAGCCTGGTCCCAAACCAGGAACGCTACCAACTGCGCTACACCTCGTTGCAATACCAATGTTCCGGTTTTGCGGCTGCAAAGGTACACTTTTATATCGAGAAATGAGAAATGAAAAATGAGAAATGGACGCTACTTAGTGTTTTTTAACGTTTCCACTTCTCATTTCCCAATTTCTTTTTTTCTATCTTACTTGATGATGCCTTGTTCAACAAATATCTTCTTCAGCGCCACTACCGAGCGGTCAACCTGTTCTTCGGTATGGGTGGCCATCAGGGCATAGCGTACCAGCGTGTCCTGAGGAGCACATGCAGGCGGAATGACAGGATTGATGAACACACCAGCCTTAAAGGCAAGTGCCGTAACGAGGAACGTCTTATCCACATCGCGCACATAAAGCGGGATAATGGGGCTTTCGGTCTCACCAATCTCAAAACCTTCTTCACGGAAACGCTTGAGGGCATAGTTGGTGACGCGCCAAAGTGACTCGATGCGCTCGGGCTCCTTCTGGATGATGTGCAGAGCCTCCATAGCCGCTGCGGTGGCAGCAGGCGTGTTGGACGCAGAGAAGATGTAGGTGCGGCAGGTATGACGCAGGAAGTTGATGGTGTCCCAGTCGGAAGCAATAAAGCCTCCGATCGATGCGAGTGACTTGGAGAAGGTTCCCATGATGAGATCGACCTCGTCGGTCAGTCCGAAATGGTCGCACACTCCCCTGCCCTGACGTCCGAAGACACCAATGCCGTGGGCCTCGTCAACCATAATGGAACAGTTGTACTTATGCTTCAGCTCAACAATCTCGGGGAGCTTAGCCAAGTCGCCTTCCATGGAGAAGACACCGTCAACGACAATCAGCTTGATGGCTTCGTAAGGCAGCTTCTGCAGCACGCGCTCCAGGTCTTCCATGTCGTTATGCTTATAGTGCAGCTGCTTGGCAAACGAAAGACGACGGCCATCGACAATGCTTGCATGGTCGCGGTCGTCGCAGATGATGTAGTCGTCCTTGCCGACTACCATTGCCAGAACACCCTGGTTGACAGAGAATCCGGTGGAGAAGCAAAGACAGTCTTCTTTGCCGATGAACTCCGAGATTTCCTTCTCCAACTGTACGTGCAGGTCGAGCGTTCCATTCAGGAAACGGCTGCCGGCACAGCCCGAGCCGTACTTGTCAAGTGCTGCCTTTGCAGCATCAATAATACGCTGGTCGCCTGTCAAACCAGTATAAGCATTGGAGCCGAACATCAGAACTTTGTGGCCTCCCATCTCTACTTCCGTGCCCTGTTTTCCTTCGATAGCACGGAAATAGGGATAAACGTCAGCCTCCATAAACTTCTGTGGCTCACGATAATTCTTGTATCTTTCTTGTAATTGTCCCATATTTATTATGTATGTACAACACTTCTCTTTTGTTACAGGCTGCAAAGATACACAAATTTTATCAAATAGTGCATTTTTTTCGTAATATTTCGCACAAAACATAAAATTTATTACATTTATTAGACATATTTCAACTGAATTTCGTAACTTTGTGGCTGAGATGAGCAAGAAAAAAATAACATTCATACTCAATCCGATATCCGGTACGCATAACAAAAACATGATTCCGGAGTATATAGACGAGATTATCAGCAAGGATGATTTCGACTACGAGATTCGTACGACCGAATATGCCGGACATGCAGCAGAGATAGCCCACGACTGCGTGGAACAGCAGGTGGATGTCGTCGTGGCAGTAGGCGGCGACGGCACAGTAAACGAAGTGGCACGGTCGCTGACCCACTCACAGACCGCGCTGGGCATCATACCCTGCGGTTCCGGTAACGGACTGGCCCGCCACCTGTGCATACCACTGGATGTGAAAAAGGCTCTTCGCATCATCAACCACTGCCAGATAGAATCGTTTGACTATGGTGTCATCAACGACCTGCCGTTCTTCTGCACCTGCGGCATGGGGTTTGATGCGTTCATCTCGTTCAAGTTTGCCGAAGCTGGCAAGCGCGGTCCCATCACCTACGTGGAGAACGTGCTGAAAGAAGGACTGAAATACAAGCCCGAGACGTACGAGGTAGAGGACGAGACGGGCGCCAAGCGTTACAAGGCATTCCTCATAGCCTGTGCCAATGCGTCGCAGTACGGCAACAACGCCTACATTGCACCCCACGCCACGATGAAGGACGGCATGATGGACATTGTCATTCTGGAGCCTTTTACCGCCTTCGATGCCCCGCAAATCAGCTTCGACCTGTTCAGCAAGACACTGGAGAAGAACTCGAAAATCAAGACCTTCAAGAGCAAGCGCATACACATACACCGCACGGCACCCGGAGCCATACACTACGACGGCGACCCCATCATGACGGGCACCGACGTTGACGTGCACATAGAGGAACAGGGCATACGCATCGTGACCAACCCGGAGGTGACGGAGGACAGCAGTCAGCCCAACTTCCTGCTTAACGCCTTCAGCGACCTCTTTAATAATATAAATAATGTACGCGAGGACATCGTCTATCAGGGTCACCGCATACAGGTCATCAACAAGGTGCTGCTTCGGAAACTGACAAGATAAGGCGGTTGGGGTCTATGGATATGGTTCAATGGATATGCGTTTTTGCCATTCTTGCCGCCGCCGTGAGTTATGCCTCCTGGCGCATTTACAAGGTGCTGAAACGCGCTGAGAACCCTTGCGACAGCTGCGAAGGATGTCCGTTGAAAACACAGAAACCACGAAATACGGATTTCTGCAAGAAAAAATAACCGAAAAATTTGGCTATACCGAATAATTATATTACCTTTGCAACCGCAAAACAAAAAAGGGTACCTTGGCCGATCGGTTAGGTAACGGTCTGCAAAACCGTGTAGAGCAGTTCGACTCTGCTAGGTACCTCAACAAAAGGTGCTGTTGATTCATTTCATGCAGCACTTTTTTGTTTATAGCAGAACGAGGGAAACGTCAATAGCTTATCAAGGTATGTCCATCATCAGAATAGCATCACTCAACGAGGAGGGCGTGCAGGTATTCAGCACGCTGACCGAGGCACAGCTGCGCATGGCGCTGGAGCCCGAAAAGGGGGTGTTTATTGCCGAGAGCCCGAAAGTAATCAGGGTGGCACTGGATGCAGGCTTTGAACCGACGGCATTGCTGTGCGAGGAGAAACACATCACCGGCGATGCGGCTGACATCATCAGCAGATGCGGCGAGGTGCCCGTATATACAGGGACAAGGGAACTGCTATCCGAACTCACAGGTTACACGCTGACCCGTGGCGTGCTGTGTGCCATGCGACGGCCGAAGCTGCGCAGTGTTGCCGAGGTCTGCAAGGATGCCCGTCGGGTTGTCGTCATCAAGGGTGTGGTTGACACGACCAACATCGGGGCCATTTTCCGTTCGGCAGCGGCACTGGGCATTGATGCCGTACTGCTGACTCCAGACTCTTGCGACCCATTGAACCGACGCGCCGTCAGGGTGTCAATGGGAACCATCTTCCAGGTTCCCTGGACGTGGATGAGCGGGGACATCAGGGAGCTGAACGGCTATGGATTCCGAACGGCAGCAATGGCGCTGACCGACAACAGCATCGCACTGGATGACGACAGGCTGAAAAAAGAAGAGCGCTTGGCAATAGTCATGGGCACCGAGGGTGACGGACTCCCACAGCAGACGATTTCCGATGCCGACTATGTGGTACGCATTCCGATGGCACACAGCGTGGACTCACTAAACGTTGCAGCTGCAACTGCCGTTGCCTGCTGGGAATTGGGCAAGCACTAAAAAGGGGCAGGTGTTCACCAGAACCCTACCCCTCTCTGTTATATATACTTAGTAGTTTGTTTTTATTTCTTTTCTTCGTCCTCTTTCTTTGCGGGCTTTGCTTCTGGAGCAGGCTTATAGCGCTTGTTGAGTCCCTTGATAACCTCGTCGGTGATGTCATAACGTTTCTCGGCATAGAGAATGTTACTGGTGGCATCCGACTTGGAAAGAATCAGGTCGAACTTCTTGTCCTTGTTATAGATGGCGAGGAAGTGATCCAGCGAATCCTTCAGCGCCAAGGAGAAATCGGCAGCTTCCTTCTCAAGTTCTGAACCCAGACGAGCCTGCAGCTCCTGCAAGGACTGCTGGCTGCGCTGAATGGCGAGCTGTGCACTCTCTGCCTCCTCGCGGCTGCGGAAACCATTATTGTTCAGCTTCTGCTGGAAGTTGTTCATGGCAGCCTGAAGCTGATTGCCCTTCTGGTTCAGCGTGTTCGTGGCATTGGTACGCTTCTTCTCCAGAATCTTGGTGTAGTCAATGCAGAACTGGTACTGCGAAGCCAGCGAGTCAACCTCGACATAGGCAATCTTCATGCCTCCCTCAGGAGCAGCAGCGGGCTGTTCGTCCATCTTGGGTGCAGCGTTGTTGCACGCTGTAAGAGCAAATGCTGCAATAGCAGCCATCGATGTAAGAATGTTCTTTTTCATTTCTTTCTGTTTTATTTTTTTACTTTTTTACCTTTTTACTTTTTCCTCCACGGCCAGCCGGCTTTTGCGTCGCATCTCCCGGTCCTGGTCCATCACGCAATGAATACCACGTTCCTTCATGGCCTGACTGTCGTGTATGTGCTGCGATGAAAACTCACCATTACGCTTCAAAAGCACCTTCACCAAAAGAAAAATCATGGCGATTGCAATTATTAACGTTGGTATGAGCACTAATTCCATCTTTTTTATTAATTTTGCGGATGCAAAGGTAGTGTAAACCAAGCGAACAGCAAAATAAATTATGATTTATTAGAATAATAAACACCAAATATGATTATCAGAAATGAATAAAAGTGATTTGAAACCGCAAAGTGTCTTCGAACAGTTTGCAAGAATTAATGAAATTCCCCGTCCCTCAAAGCATGAGGAGAAGATGATTGAGTATCTGAAGAACTGGGGTGAGCGCAGAGCACTGGAAACAAAAGTTGATGAGACCGGCAACGTCATCATCCGCAAACCAGCAACCAAGGGTATGGAGAACCGGAAGACGGTTATCCTGCAAAGCCACATGGACATGGTATGCGACAAGTTGGTGGATGTGGAATTTGACTTCGACCACGATGCCATCCGTACTTATATCGACGGGGAATGGCTGACCGCTGAAGGCACGACGTTAGGAGCCGACGACGGCATCGGCTGTGCCATAGAGTTGGCACTTCTCGATGCTGACGATGTGGAGCATGGCCCCATTGAGTGCGTCTTCACACGCGACGAAGAGACGGGCCTGACTGGTGCCGAAGGCATGAAGTCGGACTTCATGACTGGCGACTACCTCATCAATCTGGACTCGGAAGACGAGGGAGAGATTTTCGTTTCTTGTGCCGGCGGACGTAACACGACGGCCCGTTTCGACATCAGCCGTCAGGCAGCTGCCGACGGGGCATTTTTCATGCGTGGCTCGCTGAAGGGTCTGAACGGCGGTCATTCTGGCGATGACATCAACAAGAAGCGCGCCAATGCCATCAAGATACTGAGCCGTTTCATCTATCAGGAGATGAAGCGCTACGAAGGTGTGCAACTGGCACAGTTCCATTCCGGAAAACTGCACAATGCCATTCCGCGCGACGGCTACTTCGTGATAGCCGTTCCTCATGCTGTCAAGGAGAATGTACGTGCCGACTGGAACATCTTTGCCGCCGAGGTACAGGACGAATTTCACGTGACTGACCAGACGATGGAGTTCTACATGGAAAGCTGCGATGCCGAACCCGTCATGACCGATGCCGACATGCGCCGCTTCGTGACAGCTCTGCAGGCTGTTGACAATGGTATCTACGCCATCTGCCAGGACGAGGCATTGGGTGGAATGGTCGAGACCTCCAGCAACATTGCCAGCGTGCATACCGACGAGAAGGTCATCAACATCCTTTCCAGCCAGCGTTCGAACGTCATGTCTAACCTCGACAATATGTGTGCCACCATTGCTGCCACCTTCGAACTGGCAGGTGCTCATGTGGTCAGCTCCGACGGCTATCCTGCCTGGAAGATGCGTCAGAACAGCGAGCTGCAGAAGATTGTGGTAGAGTCGTACAAGAAACTCTTTGGCAAGGACCCCAATGTACGAGGTATTCATGCCGGTTTGGAGTGCGGTCTGTTCTCCGAACGCTACCCTGCCCTCGACATGGTCAGCTTCGGTCCCACCCTGCGTGGTGTTCACACACCCGATGAGCGTCTGCACATTCCTACCGTACAAATGGTATGGGATCACCTGCTCGACATCCTGAGGAACATTCCGCAGAAGTAAGCACGGGAAACACACAAAAAGAAAAGAGCTTCAGAAATTCTGAAGCTCCTTTTTTTGTAGTCGGTAAGGGAATCGAACCCTTATGCCAAGATTGAGAATCTTGTATCCTAACCGTTAGATGAACCGACCAGTTAGTGAATGTAGCATTTGTGCATTTTTAAAGTCGAGCGGAAGCTGGGGGATTCGAACCCCCGGTACGGTAACCCGCACGGCAGTTTAGCAAACTGCTGGTTTCAGCCACTCACCCAAACTTCCTTACCCGGTATGTTACCGTAGCATCTTCTCTCAAATGCGGTGCAAAGGTAATGCTTTTCTTTGACACCTGCAAATTTTTTACTGAATATTTTTCGCTTTTTGTGAAAAATGTATGTTTTGACCCATAGAAAAGGGGCAAACCGCTGTTTGCCCCACACATACTTACTTAAAAACCACAGAATCTTTACAGATTCAGAGATTTCTTGATGGCCTCAATCTTCTCTTCAGCAGCCTTCATGCAGCGTTCGTAGCATCCGGCGCACTTGAACGAAGGATCTTTGACCTCAGTATAGAACTTAATCTTCGGCTCGGTACCAGAGGGACGTACGCTGACTTTCGTTCCGTCCTCACAGAACCACTGCAGCACATTCGATGTGTCAGGCATGTTGAGCTTAGTGATATTGCCCTGGGCATCCCTGGCTTCGAGTGTCTGGTAGTCCTTCCACAGGCAAACCTTTGAACCACCCAGATCTGTCGGCGGGTTATTACGGAAGTTGGTCATCATCTGCTTAATCTCGTCGGCACCCGTCTTACCCGGACGTACCACGTTGATGGTTACTTCGCGCGAGAAGCCATACTCAGCATAGATGTTCATCAGCAAATCATAGAGCGTCATGCCGTTGTCACGTGCCCAAGCTGCAATCTCACAAATCAGACAGATGGATGCGGGGGAGTCCTTATCCCTCACCTTGTCAAACGGCAGGAAGCCGAACGACTCCTCACCACCGCCGATGTACTTCTGCTTGCCCTCTGAGATACGAATCTCGTTGGCAATCCACTTGAAGCCCGTATAGCAGTCACGGTATTCCACGCCATTCTTCTTGGCAATCTCAGCAATCACCTCGGTGGTCACGATGGTCTTTACGAGGAACTCGTTGCCCTTCAGCTGGCCGAGTTTCTTCTTGTTGGCGATGATGTACCATGAGAACATCATACAGGTCTGGTTACCGTTCAGGATTTCCCACTCACCCTTTGCATTTCGGCAGACAATAGCCAGACGGTCGGCATCGGGGTCGGAGGCAATCACCAGGTCGGCATTCAGACGTGTACCCAACTTCATGCCGAGTGTCATAGCTTCGGCATTCTCGGGGTTGGGGCTGACAACAGTCGGGAAATTACCATCGATGACCATCTGCTCGGGTACCACGTGGATGTTCTGGAAACCCCAGGAGCGCAGTGCCTCAGGAACAATCACACGACCGGTTCCATGCATGGGAGAGTAAACGATGTTAAGGTCCTTCTGGCGCAGTATGACATCCTGATCGACCATAGCCTCCTTGACTGCCTGCAGGTAGTCCCAGTCCATCTCACCACCGATGATGTCAATGAGTTCCTTGTTGCCCTCGAACTTCACATCACCGATTTTCACCTTGTTCACCTCATCAATGATACCTTTGTCATGGGGAGCCAGCACCTGTGCGCCGTCATCCCAGTATGCCTTATAGCCGTTATACTCGCGAGGGTTGTGGCTGGCAGTAACGTTAACACCTGCCTGACAACCGAGCTGACGGATGGCGAACGAAATCTCAGGTGTAGGACGAAGGCTCTCGAAGAGATAGACCTTGATGCCGTTAGCCGAGAAGATATCAGCTACGGACTCGGCAAACATACGTCCGTTGTTACGACAGTCATGACCGACGACAACCGAGCACTGCTTGCCGGGGAAGGCCTTGAGAATATAGTTGGCAAAGCCCTGCGTAGCCATACCTACGATATACTTGTTCATGCGGTTGGTACCGGCACCCATGATACCACGGAGTCCACCCGTACCAAATTCCAAGTCGCGATAGAATGCATCAATGAGATCAGTCTTGTCGGGATTATCCAACATAGCCTGTACTTCCTTGCGTGTCTCCTCGTCAAAGGCCGGAGAAAGCCATTCTTTTGCACGTGCCTCGCACTGAGCAATAAGTTGAGCGTTATTTTCCATAATTTGATATGTTTTAGATTTGCTTTGTAATGTTCTACAAAGTTACGAAATAATATGGAAAATAATGCTTAAAGGTAGTGTTTTTTTATTTTTTTAGTAATTTGTCTATCTCATCGAACTGTTTTCCCATGTTCAGATTCAAGTAAATCTTATAAAGTGCCGGAGCCCACTTGTCCTGCTGACGGGGTGCCAGCTGACGATAGCGTTCCATGTAAGGACGAGCTTTCGTATAAAGGGCGGTAATCTTCTTGCGGTTGGCACGCCTGTTCATTTCCAAGGGCAGGACTTGATTCAGCAAGGCTGTACCGGCATTGAAGTACGGTTCGTTAAAGTCGGGATTCATCTTAATCAGCGAGTCACTGATGGCAAGGCACTCCTCGTTACGTCCCATATTCAGCAGCACCGTTGACTTGCCGAAAAGGAAGAGCTGGCTCTGTCCGTTATGCGTGAGTGCTTCTTCCGACAGTTCAAGAGCTTCGTCATAACGTTGTCTGCTGTTGTAGAAATCGAGCAATCGCGGATAGAAGTACACATGTTCCGGACTGCTTTCGAATCCTCTTTTCAAGGTTTTCACATAGAGTGTGTCGTCATCCAGCATACGGTACGCCTCCGACATGTACTGCAAGGTAAACAGCACATTAGCCGTATCGTTCATCGCCAAGTCAGCATATTTCAGGATATGCTGTGGAGAATTCTCCTTATATCCCGTGAAGGCAGCCCAATAGGCGGCATGCTTCATGAGTGTGTCCTGCTGAAGGTAGTGGTAGTCTGAAAACAGGGGCTGACGGGCGCAGTCCAGATAGGCATCAAAGAAATCGAACGCCAAGGGGAAACAACTCTTGGCCAGAAAGAAACGGCCGCCAAGATAGAGGTTCCTGCGTATGTCGTCAAGTTCCCGCGCATGTTTCTTACGGTATTCTGGCCTTACCCTACCCTTCTCGTCCGGTCTTGAATCAATAGAGTCAAAGCGCAGACAAACATCAAACAGACGCTTGGTCAGGTTAAAGATGGTAGCGGTATCAAATTTCTGTTTCAGGTAGAGCTTCTCATTACCTGCTTCATACTGTCGCTTGACTGATTCATACAACAGGGTGTGAATCTTTGGATTCTCCATGTTTGCGGAGTCCTTGGCCAGCAGGTCAACCATGAGCTTCTCTGCTTTGTCGAAGTTCTTGCCACTCTTGATGTAAGAACGGGCTTGCGCTATCTCTTTCTTCTGCGCAACAGCGCTGGTAAACGACAAAGAAAAAATGATAAATGATAAAACTAAGTTCTTCATACAAGCGTCATAGTTTATCATTTATCATTTTCTCCTTATATATACATGAGGCAAAAGGTGCCGCCTGTTTACATATTCTCCAGCTCCTGATACTTAGCCTCGTCGCCGAGGTTGTAGTAGATGTTACGGAGCAACACAGCCCAGCGTACGTTCTGCTGGTCGGGGTCAAGCTGGCGACACGTCTCGAAATCAACACGGGCATCGTTCAGCATCTCCTTCAGCTTGGCATCATCAGCAGGAGCCATAGCACCTGTGTTCTTGTTGGCGTGCTTGTCCTGGAACTCGCCGGCAAGGTTCAGCTTGCAAACGGCACGGTTGAAAACCACCTGCAGGTAGCTGGGATGATCGGGCGTGATGCTGCTGAAGTCGGCAATGGCCTCTGCATAGTTCTTGGCATTCATGGCAATCATACCCTTATAGACGATGGCCAGAGGTTTCTGCATGTGAGCATTACAAAGCGCTGTGAGCTCTTCTGTTTTTTCCTGCTGCAGCAGAGCATCGCCTAAAGCACCGAATACCTTGTCATTGTCAGGATACTGCGCCATCAGGGCCTTCATGTCGTTAAGATACTTGACAGAGTCGGCAGCGGTCTTCTGACTACGGTTCATGGCATAGAGCTTGAAGTCGAAAGCACCGTCACGAATCTGTTCAGAGGTATCGTTGAGTGCCTCATTCAGTGCAGCGGTAGCAGCAGCATAGTCCTCGTTGAGGATGGCGCAACGTCCTGCATAGTAAGAAGCCAGACCGAGGTTGGCATCTGTCTTGATGGCCTCAGAATCCTGGAAGAGTGAGCTCTTACCACTGTTCAGGTACATCATGAAATAGTCATAGCCCTTCTTGTTGTCCTGGTTGTTGGTAAACTCCACACCAGCGTTGATAACAGCGATACGAGCAGCATTCAGACGACCCTGGTTCTTTGAGTGGAAACGGGGCTTGATCTTACCCTTTGCGTTGGGCAGCTGGTCATATTTGTCACACTCCATAGCATTAGCCAGCGCATTGTAGGCTGCAATATTCATTGCGTTGCTGTCATAGGGCTGTTGGAGCATACGCTTGTTGTCTTCAGCGTCAAAGGCATCGACAGCCAGATCCACGAGTTTGTTGTAGGCAGCAGCCTTCTCTTCGTCGTTAGCCAGCTGACCGAGGTTGGCCTTCAGCAGTTGTTCTGCATCGGCATAGGTCTTAGCTTTCAGGATAGCCTTCAAGGCATCCGAGTCACCGGCAAATGCCGTAGCGGCAGCTACGAACATAATTGCCATCATCATTAACTTTTTCATAAGCATTTAATTGATTTGGTTTGACATTTATTTTGACTTATTCTTTTCCCGTTGGTTTAATTCTCAGCGTTTTCCGTATCCTCCGAAACCTCGGCATTCACTTGGTTTTCTGTGCCTTCTGACATCTCAGCACCCTCAAGTTCATCCGTTCCATCGATGTCCTCATACTCCTCTTCGTCCTGTGAAGTGGCCACCTTGCATACGCTGGCAATGGTATCATTCTTCTTGGTGAGGTTAATCAGACGAACGCCCTGGGTAGCACGTCCCATCGTACGAACGTCAGCCACTTTCAGACGAATCAGAATACCGCTCTTATTGATAATCATGAGGTCATTCTCGTCGGTCACCACCTTGATGGCCACCAGTCGGCCGGTCTTCTCGGTGATAGCCAGTGTCTTCACACCCTTGGTGCCACGCGACGTCTTGCGGTAGTCCTCAATATCGGTGCGCTTTCCGTAGCCGTTCTCACTGACCACCATAATGGTTTCCGTCTCCGGGTCATTCACACATACCATGCCGACTACCTCGTCGTCACCACCATCCAGTCGCATACCGATGACACCAGTAGCCACACGGCCCATGGTACGTACCTGGTCCTCATTGAAACGGACAGCACGACCATTGCGGTTGGCCATCAGGATCTCATTGTGTCCATTGGTCAGACGTACACCAACCACGTCGTCGCCCTCATTGATATTGATGGCAATCACACCGTTGGCACGTGGACGTGAGTAGGCCTCCAGACAAGTCTTCTTGATGATACCCTTCTTCGTGGCAAACATCACATAGTGAGAGTTCAGGAATTCCTCGTCGTTGAAGTTCTTGATGCGCAATACGGCATTGATGGCATCGTCAGGCTCAATGTTCAGCAGGTTCTGGATGGCACGTCCCTTCGAGTTCTTGTCACCCTCAGGAATCTCGTAGCACTTCTGCCAGTAGCAACGTCCCTTCTGGGTGAAGAAGAGCAGCGTGTTGTGCATCGTGGCAGGATAGATATACTCGGTGAAGTCGTTGTCGCGATGACGGGCGGCCTTCGCGCCTACTCCACCACGTCCCTGCTCGTGGAACTCGTCGAGCTTGGTGCGCTTGATATAGCCCATGTGGCTGATGGTGATGACCACAGGATCGTCAGGATAGAAGTCTTCGGCATTGAACTCGTGGTCGAAGGGGATGATCTCTGTACGACGGTCGTCGCCATACTTCTCCTTCACCTCCTGCAGATCCTGCTTCATGACCTCCTTACAACGCTCGGGATTGTCGAGAATCTCCTGCAACTCAGCAATGAGTTTCTGCAAATCCTCAAACTCCTGATGGAGCTGATCGACACGCAGGCCAGTGAGCTGAGCCAGACGCATATCGACGATGGCCTTCGACTGGAGTTCGTCGAGATTGAAGCGAACCTCCAAATTGCGCTGGGCATCGGTAGGTGTCTTACTATTTCTAATAATGTGTACCACCTCGTCGATATTGTTGACAGCGATGATCAAGCCCTCGAGGATATGGGCACGCTCCTGAGCCTTGCGCAGGTCGTACTTGGTGCGACGGATGGTCACATCGTGACGGTGCTCAACGAAGTACTTGACGCACTCCTTCAATGAGAGCAGACGCGGACGGCCCTTGACGAGAGCGATGTTATTCACAGAGAATGAGCTCTGCAGAGCCGTCATCTTAAAGAGCTTGTTGAGCAGCACGTTGGCATTGGCATCGCGCTTGCAGTCGACAACGATACGCATACCCTGACGACCAGACTCATCGTTGACATTGGCCACACCCTCAATCTTATGCTGGTTGGCAAGGTCGGCAATATAGGCCACGAGATCGGCCTTGTTGACGCCATAAGGAATCTCGGTGACGACAATCTTGTCGTGTGTGTCGCCAGCCTCGATCTCTGCCTTGGCACGCATCACGATACGGCCGCGACCAGTCTCGTAAGCATCGCGCACACCTGAGAGTCCATAGATATAGGCACCTGTTGGGAAGTCAGGACCCGGGATATACTGCATCAGTCCGTCGGTATCGATGTCGGGGTTGTCAATATAGGCACAGCAGCCATCAATCACCTCGCCCAGGTTGTGGGTGGGCATATTGGTAGCCATACCAACGGCAATACCGTTACCACCATTTACCAACAGATTTGGAATCTTGGTAGGCATGACGGTAGGCTCCTCGAGCGAGTCATCGAAGTTGGGCGCCATATCGACGGTCTCCTTATCGAGGTCGTCCATGATGTGCTCTCCCATCTTCGAGAGGCGGCACTCGGTGTAACGCATGGCTGCGGGTGAGTCGCCATCGACTGAGCCGAAGTTACCTTGGCCGTCGACGAGGGTGTAACGCATGTTCCAGTCCTGTGCCATACGGACGAGGGCACCATAGACGGAGCTGTCGCCATGGGGATGGTACTTACCGAGCACCTCACCGACGACGCGCGCACATTTCTTATATGGCTGCGTGGAAACGTTGTTAATGTTCATCATACCGTAAAGGATACGGCGGTGTACGGGCTTGAAGCCGTCGCGCACATCGGGAAGAGCACGGGCTACGATGACTGACATGGAGTAGTCGATGTAGCTGGACTTCATCTCTTCTTCGATGTTGATTTTGATAATTCTGTCGTTGTCGAATGTCTGATCCATTTCTTATATTTTATTACTTGATTTTTCCCGGATTTCGCGTTTAAGGGCATTTTTAAGCTCGCTGACGCGTTTTTAACCGTGCAAAGGTAGGTATTTTTTTGCATCCCACCAAACCTTTTAAGCTTATTTAGCCAAAAGTTTTTTGAGATTTTGGCATGATGTTTGCAGAATTATTTGTATCTTTGCACAATAAAGACAAAAGAATGACAAGTCAGTTTTCACCCAAAGTATCCGAAATCCTCGCCTATTCGCGTGAGGAGGCAGCTCGATTGGCCAGCCGGTCGGTAGGTCCGGAGCACCTGTTATTAGGTATGCTCAGAATGAAGGAAGGGCCTGTGATCGACGTATTCAACCGTTTGAACCTGAACCTGCCATCGATCAAGACAGAACTCGAGAACCGCGTCAGGGAAGACGAGATCCAACAGCCCATATACACCAGCGAGTTGGTGCTCAATGAGAAAGCCAGCAATATCCTGAAGCTTGCCGTGCTCGAAGCCCGTATCCAGCGGACGACAAAAGTAGACGAGCAGCACCTGCTGCTGGCCATCCTGCATGACGCAGCAAACAATAGTGCCAAACAAATTTTAGAATTGAACAACATGAATTACGAAGATGCGATGGCGATGCTTTTCGCCCCGCAAAATAGAGAAATCAGAAACGGTATCGGTCTCCCCGACGAAGAAGAGGAGGAATTCGAGGACACCGCGGGAGCAGGCGGGAAGCCGGGCTCAGCGGGGAAATCCAGAACCGCCACAACAGCCCAGAAGAAACCGGAGTCGAAGACCCCTGTGCTCGATACCTTCGGTACCGATCTGACACGTGCTGCCACAGAAGGTAAGCTCGACCCTTGTGTAGGCCGTGAGAAAGAAATACAGCGTGTGATTGAAATCCTCGGTCGCCGCAAAAAGAACAACCCCATCCTGATTGGTGAGCCAGGCGTGGGTAAGAGTGCCATCGTAGAAGGCCTCGCCCAGCAGATTGCCGCCCATCATACCAGTCCGATGCTCTTCGGCAAGCGGATCTACACCCTCGACATGACGGGTGTGGTGGCTGGCACGAAGTATCGCGGACAGTTTGAGGAGCGTCTGAAAGCCCTGATGAAGGAGATTGAGGCCAATCCCGAGGTGATTGTGTTCATCGACGAGATACACACGCTGATCGGAGCCGGTTCGACACCAGGCTCGATGGATGCCGCTAATATCCTGAAGCCAGCGCTGGCAAGGGGTACTATCCAATGCATCGGTGCCACCACACTCGACGAATATCGCAACTCCATCGAGAAGGACGGTGCTCTGGAGCGCCGATTCCAGAAGGTGATCGTAGAGCCCACCACGCAGGAGGAGACCTTGCAGATTCTCAGGAATATCAAGGACCGCTACGAGCATCACCACCATGTGAGCTATACCGACGAAGCACTGGTAGCGTGTGTCAAATTGACAGACCGCTACGTGACAGACCGCTTCATGCCCGATAAGGCTATCGATGCTTTGGACGAGACAGGCTCGCGCGTACATCTTTCTAATGCACAGCTCCCACCTGAGATTGCGGAGAAGGAGCAGGAGATTGAGCGTATGAAGGAGCGCAAGAACCTAGCGGTGAAAAATCAGAACTTCGAGTTGGCAGCCGGCTATCGCGACCGTCAGACTGTTCTGGAAACGGAGCTGAAGGAAATGAACGATCGCTGGCGCAAGGGCTTAGACGAGGAGCCTCAGGTGGTGGATGCCGATCAGGTGGCCGATGTGGTGTCGATCATGACGGGCGTGCCTGTGCAGCGTATGGCTGAGCAGGAAGGCATCCGACTGAAGGGTATGTCTGAGGAGCTGAAGGGTGCTGTGATCGGACAGGACAAGGCCATCGACAAGATGGTGCGCGCCATCCAGCGCAACCGTGTAGGTCTGAAAGACCCCAACCATCCCATCGGTGTGTTTATGTTCCTCGGACCTACGGGTGTGGGTAAGACCTATTTGGCCAAGAAACTCGCAGAATTCATGTTCGGCAGTAGCGAGGCCCTTATCCGCATTGACATGAGCGAATATACGGAGAGTTTCAACACCTCAAGGCTGATTGGTGCACCTCCGGGCTATGTGGGCTATGAGGAAGGTGGACAGCTGACGGAGCGTGTGCGTCGTCACCCCTACTCCATCGTGCTGCTCGACGAGATTGAGAAAGCCCACGCCAATGTGTATAATCTGTTGCTGCAGGTGCTCGACGAGGGTCGTCTGACGGATGGCAACGGACGCCTGGTGGACTTCCGCAACACGGTGATCATCATGACCTCAAACGCTGGTACACGCCAGCTGAAAGACTTCGGACGTGGTGTCGGTTTCAGTGCTGTTGGCAGCAACGGACTGATGCTCAACGAAGAGGATAAGGAACATGCGCGCAGCATTGTGCAGAAAGCCCTCTCGAAGCAGTTCTCGCCTGAATTCCTGAATCGTCTGGATGAAATCATCACCTTCGACCAGCTCGACCTGGAGGCTATCAAGAAGATTATCGACATAGAGCTGAAAGGCCTCTACCAGCGTATCGAACAGATTGGTTACAAAATCGATCTCTCTGAAGAAGCGAAGGAGTTTGTGGCATCGAAGGGCTACGATGTGCAGTTTGGCGCCCGCCCACTGAAGCGTGCTATTCAGAATCACATCGAAGACGGGGTGAGTGACCTGATTGTCAACGGCAACCTCGAACCAGGTGCCACGATTCACATTGCACTCCACGAAAATAAAAATGAGTTAGTTTTCAGCTAACTCATTTTTTTACTTCTACAAGTTCTCACATTCCTTAAGCCATAGCGAGTACGAGGCATCGCTTGGCATGCGCCAGTCGCCGCGAGGTGAAAGACTCACAGTACCCACCTTCGGACCATCGGGCAGACACGAACGCTTGAACTGTTGTGTGAAGAAGCGTCGACAGAAGGTGGTGAGCCACTTCTTTATGGTGGCATCATCGTAGGTGTTCGAGAAAGCTTTCTGTGCCAGCAGATAGATCTTCTTCGGACTGAAACCAAAGCGCATGAAATAATAGATGAAGAAGTCGTGGAGCTCATAGGGACCCACAAGGTCTTCTGTCTTCTGCTTGATCTTACCGTTCTGATCGGCAGGTATGAGCTCAGGCGAGATCGGGGTATCAACGATATCCAGCAGCGTCTCGGTAGCCATCTCGCCTGCCACATACGTTACCAGATAACGGATGAGCGTCTTGGGAACGCCCGCATTCACACCATACATCGACATGTGATCGCCATTATACGTAGCCCAACCCAAGGCCAGTTCCGAGAGGTCGCCTGTACCCACCACAAGACCGTTCACCTGATTGGCTATATCCATCAGAATCTGTGTACGTTCGCGTGCCTGACTATTCTCATAGGTAATATCATGCACTTTTGCATCATGACCGATATCCTCGAAATGCTGTGTGACGGCCTTGGCGATGCTGATCTCACGAATGGTGACACCCAAAGTCTGCATCAGCGTCATCGCATTATTATAGGTACGGTCGGTTGTACCGAAACCTGGCATTGTAATGCCGATGATACCCTTGCGGTCGAGTCCAAGTTTGTCGAATGCCTTCACTGTAACGAGCAGCGCCAGTGTGGAATCGAGTCCGCCACTGATACCGATCACGGCCTTCTCAGCATTGATATGATAAAGACGCTTGGCCAGACCAGCCACTTGGATATTCAGAATCTCCTCACAGGTAGTCTGCATATCGGCCTCTTTGGGAATGAAAGGATGAGGATCGATTTCACGGATAAGTTCGAAATCACGTGGTTCTACTGCCTTGGCGACGACCAGACGAGCAGAGGCCTGACGCTGGGCATTAATAAACGTGGTGTTATGCCTACGCTCGGAACGAAGACGCTCTACATCCACCTGAGCAATCTTAATCTGAGGCTGCAATGAGAAGCGGTCGCCCTCAACCAGCTGTCGTCCATTCTCGAAAACCATCGCAGCGCCGCCATATACCACATCCTGCGTCGATTCGCCGAAACCACAGCTGGCATAGACATAGGCACTGATGGTGCGGGCACTTTGCTGAGCCACCAGCGAGCGCAGATACTGATGCTTGCCCAAGAGATCGTCGCTAGCAGAAAGGTTCATGATGATATCGGCACCAGCAAGCGCCAGATTGTTGCTGGGCGGAATGGGTGCCCAGACATCTTCGCAGATCTCAATACCGAACTTCACGCCATCGCCTGTGACGAAAACCGACGGCTCAGGACTGATGCTAACAGGACTGCCTGCCAAATAAAAATCTACTGGCGAGAGATCCTGTGCAGAGGCAAACCAGCGTTTCTCGTAGAACTCGCCATAATTGGGCAAAAACGTCTTGGGTACAATGCCGAGGATAGAACCACGCTGAATGACGGCTGCACAATTATAGAGCAGGCCGTTGACCACCACGGGCAATCCCACGACAGAGATAATATCAAGTTTACGGGTAAAATCGAGCAAAAGCATCAGTCCCTCTTCTGCCTTGTCAAGCAACAACTGCTCGCGGAAAAGATCCTGACAGGAATAGCCCGTGATACACAGTTCTGGGAAAACGATCAACTCCACGCCCTTGCCTTCAGCCTGAGCGATAAGACTCTCGATCTGCTGGACGTTGTATTCCACATCGGCAACCTTGACGGCTGGCACACCTGCAGCCACTTTGATAAATCCGTATTTCATATCTTTACTTTTTGAACGTCATTTTCTATGATGGTATAAATCAGCGCCGGCTCTTCGAAGAAATCATTCTCCTCGAAGGTGTGGAGCTTGTAGAATTTAACCCCGTCGATACGCAATGGCACATTTACTGGCGGTTTCAGCAGGAAGTGCTTGTCGCGCTTATAGGCCAGCATCTGGATACAGAGATGCTCCAGCCCCTGCAGATCCTCGCGCCCGAACTCCTCGATGAAGGCCTTTGTATTGGGCTCCACCTCGCCAGTAGCACGCACACTATAAGCCGTACCCTCGGCAGAGAGTAACGTATAGCGCAGATAATAGTTGGAATCGTTCACCAGATACGACTCGAAACGCGTCTGCATCAACTCCTTCACATTCATCGGCACAAAGGCCAAATAGGCGCTGAGCTTGTCGCCGCCCTTGCGTTCCTCAGGCTTCGCACGAAAGGTGATAGGCCTGTCGGCAGGTTCCAGTTCCTTTTCCTCCTCCACCTTAGAGGCAACAGTCTGAGCCTGCTGTCGCAGTTTCACTTCCACCATATGTCCGGTGTCGTAATCTTCTTCGCCAATGACCACCACCTCCGTGATGCGCATAGGCACATCAAAACCGTCTTCGTCCTCGACGAGCACAATATCTTTTCCTTGAAAGCCGGATACACGTCCACCTCCGACTTCACTCAGAAACCTCACTTTATCTCCTATTTTCATCAGAAGCCCTCCCGCATTACTTTATCAACATCTATCTTGTTCTTATCATTCAGCAAGTCTGACTCCTGCGGAATGTCAGGAACGGTAATAACCGGCTCGTCCTCCATTTCTTCGAGCATCTCACGCGTCTCATCCATCGCCTTGGGTATATCGTCATGCACAAGCGAATCTGCCACAAAGTCAACAGGGCGATAGACGGGTCCGCTATTAAAATTACAACCAGTCATTGTCAGCAAGACCATAGCGATGACCAATAAATAGGTTCTCTTCATATTGTCGGTTTTTTATATTCTGTCTACTTGTTTCACGCCTCTCACCGCACGCAGTTTTTTTATCAGCGCTTCCAGGCGTGAGGTATCGTCAATCATCACTTCCAAATTACCACTGAACAGGCCATCGTGCGAATCAATGTTAATGGAGCGCAGCACGAGTTTCTCGTCTTTCGAGATGATGCTCGTCAGATTGTTCACAATGCCGATGTCGTCGTTGCCGATAATGCGCAAGGTGATGGAATACTGCGACGAGCCCTTCCCACTCCACTTGGCCTTGACGATGCGATAGCCATATCGGCGCCGTAATTCAGGCGCATTCGGACAGTCAGTACGATGGATTTTAATACCGCCGTTGATGGTCACGAAGCCAAAGACGGAGTCGCCATAGATAGGTGTGCAGCAACGAGCCAACTGATAGTCGATGCCTTTCAGATTGCGGTCGATGATGAGCACATCGTCGTTCATCGGCACATTTAATCCAGCTACTTTCGACTCGTCGAGCACAAACTCCTCAGCACTGCGGGCCACATTATCGCCAGTCACGACTTTCTCGCCCTCCTTCAGTTCAATGTATTTCTCGATGACATCGTTAGTATCGAGGATGCCGTCGGCTATCTGCTTGTAAAAGTCGCTGACCTCCTTAAAGCCCATCTTCTTCACCACATGGAACATGATGGAGTCTTCGATCTCGAGCTTACGGTTCTTGAACTTACGTTCAAGCATCTCCTTCGCAAAGAGTCCGTCCTTCACCTGTGTCTCCTTCAGCGCCAGACGGATCTTCGACTTGGCCCGCGAGGTCTTCACGATGTTCAGCCATTCCTGACGAGGCTTCTGATTAGCCGATGTGAGCACTTCTACCTGGTCGCCACTCTTCAACTGGTAACGGATGGGCACCACTTTGCCGTTGATGCGTCCGCCCGTACACGCATTGCCCACTTTCGAGTGAATATGATAAGCGAAATCGAGCACAGTAGCCCCCACAGGGAATTTCAACAGGTCGCCCTTAGGCGTGAAGACGAACACCTCGTCCTCATAGAGGTCCATCTTAAACTGGTCCATTGCCTCCAGACCGTCGGAGTGCTCCAGCATCGAGCGGATATTCGTGAGCCATTCGTCGAGACCCGACTCCCCTTTCACGCCCTTATAGCGCCAATGGGCTGCCACACCCCGTTCTGCAATCTCGTCCATACGTTCTGTTCGGATCTGTACTTCCACCCACTTCTGTTCAGGACCGAGCACGGTGATATGCAGACTTTCGTAGCCGTTCGACTTCGGCACGCTAAGCCAGTCACGCAGGCGTTTGGGATTCGGCTGGTACATATCCGTCACTATCGAGTACGCCTGCCAACACTGCATCTTCTCCATCTCCTCAGGACAGTCGATGATGATACGGATGGCAAAGAGATCATACACGCCTTCGAACGGACACTTTTGCTTCTGCATTTTCTGCCAGATGGAGTGTATCGACTTTGTACGGCCTTTGATATGGCACTTGATGCCAGCCGCTTTTATTTTCTCCTCGATAGGTTTGATGAAGCGGTCGATATAGGCATCGCGCGAGGCCTTCGTCTCGTTCAGTTTCTCGCGGATATGATAATAAGCCTCATTCTCCAGATATTTCAGCGACAAATCCTCCAACTCGCTCTTCAGCTTGTAGAGGCCAAGCTTGTGGGCCAACGGAGCATAGAGATAGGCAGCCTCCTGACTCACAGCTTCCATGAATGACCGTCCACCAATGAATACGGCTTGGGGATCTTCCGTCTTTTTCGATTTGAGCAAAGTCCGCATCAGATTCACACGGTCGGCAATCATTATCAGGATCACCCGCATGTCCTCAGCAAACGACAGCAACAGGTTGCGGAAGTTCTCGCTCTCCACCACAGGATTCTTCTTATAGAGCTGGCGGATGCGGTCGAGACCCTGCAAAATGCGCACTACCGACGAACCATACTGCGCCTCGACATCCGCCATCGAGAGTTTCCCCTCTTCAATGTCGGGTATCAGATGAACAGCTTGTATCGCATCACCCTTCAAACCGATCTCCTCTGTCAGGATCTCGGCCGTCTGAGCAGCCATTTTCTTCTTTTCGTCGTATGTAAAAGTGAATTCCTCCACCATATTTTCATAAATTTAACGGCAAAGTTACAAATTTCTTTCGATAAATTCGCTTTTTTCGAGAAAAGTTACTAATTTTGCCCTATATTTTTAACTAAACGCCTATTTTATGTTATCAGAAAAAGATTTAAAGCAGATTGCCCAGAAGGGCATCACAGTTGCTCAGATCGAGAATCAACTGAAGGAGTTCAAAACCGGTTTCCCCTTTCTGAAGTTGGAGGCTGCCGCCAGTATCGGACATGGTATCATCGCCCCCGATGCCGCTGCTCGTCAGCAATATGAGGAAGCATGGAAAGCCTATAAGGCCACAGGCAAACGCGTGGTAAAATTCGTGCCTGCCTCGGGTGCTGCCAGCCGTATGTTCAAAAATATGTTCGCCTTCGTCGATGCTGATTACGACGTGCCCACTACCGATTTCGAGAAGAAATATTTCGACTCTATTGAGAAATTCGCCTTCTATGACGCCCTCGATGCTGTTTGCCAGAAGAACGAGGGTAAGGGTATTAAGGGTCTCATTGCCGAAGGGAACTACAAGGCCGTTGCAGCGAATATGCTCAAAGCCGAAGGGCTGAACTATGGTCAATTACCCAAAGGTTTGCTTCTTTTCCACAAGTATCCAGAGGGTGCACGCACCCCGATGGAGGAACATCTTGTGGAGGGTGCCCTTTATGCCGCCTCTAACGGCGAAGCCCATGTGCACTTCACCGTCTCGCACGAGCATATGGCTCTCTTTCAGGCGAAAGTTGCTGAAAAAGCCGACAGCTATGCGAAGAAATACGGCATTAAGTATGATATCTCCTTCTCCGAGCAGAAGCCCTCGACCGATACAGTAGCCGCCAACCCCGACAATACCCCCTTCCGTAATGACGACGGCTCGCTGTTATTCCGTCCTGGAGGTCATGGCGCCCTTATCGAAAACCTCAATGAGATCGAGGCAGACGTCATCTTTATCAAGAATATCGACAATGTGGTGCCCGACCGTTTAAAGCCAGAAACCGTTGAGTGGAAGCAAGTCATTGCCGGTGTGCTCGTCACCCTGCAACAGAAGGCATTCGAATATCTGAAAGTTCTTGATGCCGGCGCCTCTGAGGCCCAGCTGGCAGAAATCGCCAAGTTCGTATCAGAATGTCTCTGCACCGATGCCAAGAACAACAAGGTAGATGCCAACTATCTGCGCTCGAAACTCAATCGTCCGATGCGCGTCTGTGGTGTCGTCAAAAACGTCGGTGAACCTGGTGGCGGCCCGTTCCTCACTTACAATCAGGACGGTACGGTTTCACTCCAGATCCTCGAGAGTTCACAGATAGACACCAACAATGAGGCCTATATGAAAATGTTCACCCAAGGTACGCATTTTAACCCCGTTGACCTCGTTTGTGCCGTCAAGGATTACAAGGGTCAGCCATTTGATTTGCCCGCCTTCGTCGATAAATCAACAGGTTTTATCTCTTCTAAATCAAAATCAGGTAAAGAATTGAGAGCCTTAGAGTTACCAGGCTTATGGAATGGCGCAATGAGCAATTGGTCGACCATCTTCGTTGAAGTCCCTCTTGGCACCTTCAACCCCGTTAAGACAGTCAATGATCTCCTTCGCGACCAGCATCAATAACATAAGAATCCCCGCTCATTTGGCGGGGATTTTCGTTATTAATTGATAACGGACATTAGTTAATTGATAATTATTTTGTATTTTTGCAGGCGAAAATGAAGAAAGTCGCAAAATATGTCGCCATCGCACTTGTCGCAGCCGTTAGCTGTGGCATCGGGTTATGGTTCTCTGAGTACTCGGAAAAACCTGAGGATTATGAAAACGATAAATTTCCGATTCCGCTGATCAAAGGCACACCCCTACTCGACTCCTTACATCTTCAGATGAAGAAAGACCGAAAGACGGAGATGGACTACTACCTAGACCGTCATAACGTTGAGGATGAGGGCTACGAAATGGTAGCCGCCTTCGCTGCTGGCAAACAACATCAGGAGACGATTGACACTCTCAGCGTCTATAATGTAGGTCGCTGGAAAGGTCAAAAGCGCGAAGGAACATCCATCAGTCGCGACACCCTCGGACGCCTCATAATCGGCAACTGGAGTGCTGACACTTTAAGAAGCGGCCTGCGTTTCGACTCTACCGGCATCTATCAGGGCGATCTCACAGGCATCATCGAAAAAGACGGGTTGGTAAATGCTCGCGCCGAGGGTCACGGATCATATATATCAACCGCAGGTCATTATTTCGAAGGGCACTGGGAAAACGACTTGCGCGAAGGATTCGGTTTACAATTGTTGGAGAACGATGTACTGACGGTGTTGAAAACAGGCTTATGGCAACAGGATGTGTTTAAAGGCGAGCGAATGAACTACACCTCGGAACGAATATACGGCATCGACATTTCGCGATACCAGCACGGCAAGGGGCGCAAATATTATCCCATCCATTGGCAGCAGTTACGCATCAGTCACCTCGGATCGAAGAGCAAAAAGAAAATCTCGGGTATAGTAGACTATCCTGTATCGTTCTGCTTCATCAAATCGACGGAAGGCATCAGCATCCGCAACAAATACTACGCCACAGACTATGCTGCTGCCCGCAAGCATGGCATCCAGGCTGGAGCCTATCACTTCTTCTCGACACGCACGAGCGGCTCGGCACAAGCCAGACACTTCATCATGAACACACTGTTTCGTAAGGGCGACCTGCCACCAGTACTCGACATCGAGCCCTCGGATGGTGACATCGCCAAGATGGGTGGCGGGAAGGTACTGTTCAGCAACATCAGGGCCTGGCTACAAGCGGTGGAGAAGTTTTGCGGTGTGAAGCCCATCCTATATATCAATCAGCGATTTGTGAACAAATGGCTACCTGAGGCTCCGGACATCAAGCGGGACTACAAAGTCTGGATTGCCCGCTATGGCGAGTATAAGCCCGATGTAAAACTGGTAATGTGGCAACTATCGCCCGACGGTCGTGTGAAAGGTATCACAGGCGAGGTGGATATCAATGTGTTTAACGGCTATCAGGGGCAGTTCGACGAATTCATAGAGAAGGAGACAATCAAATGAAAACGATATTGATATTAGTGGGAAAGACCACAGACAAGCATTTTCAAGCGGGCATTAGCGACTATTCTGAGCGCATCGCTCATTATATGCCTTTCGACATCGTGACCATTCCGGAACTGAGAAATACGAAGAGTCTCTCGGAAGATCAGCAGAAAACGATGGAGGGAGAACTAATTCTGAAACAGTTACAGCCATCAGATACATTGGTACTACTCGACGAACACGGCAAAGAGTTCAGGAGCATAGAACTGGCCAAATGGCTGGAACAGAAACAGCAGACTGCACGCCGACTAGTATTCGTCATTGGAGGTCCCTACGGATTCTCAGAGGCTATCTACAAACGGGCAAATGAACAGTTATCACTCTCAAAGTTAACCTTCTCACACCAGATGGTGAGACTTGTGTTTACGGAGCAGATATATCGCGCGTGTACTATTATTAAAGGAGAGCCATATCATCATGAATGATGCAAATGATAATCTTTGAAAATGAAGCTTATGATTAGAAAGATAAGGATATGGGCGATATTAGGGATGATGGGGATATCGGTAACGATAGCCGCCAAAAGCAGGATTCTGGAGCCGCAGATCAAATCGCTACAGGTGGTGGTGAATCAAGACTGGCTATCGCCCGCTATCATGCGGCTAGGGACAGACGACATACTTAATATCAGTTTCGACGAGCTCTCGCACGAGTATCACCATTACACCTATCGTGTAGAGCATTGTGAAGCCGACTGGACACCCTCGACGGCACTCTTTGAGAGTGACTGGCTGGAGGGATTCAATGGCAACCCTATCGATGACTATGCTCCCTCGATGAACACAACAGTAGCCTATACCCACTACCGGTTCCAGATACCTAACGACCGTATGCGTCTCAGAATAAGCGGCAACTATCGGATTCACATCTGTGATGACGAGGATGATGAGCGCGAGGTGATGACCATCGACTTCTGCGTGACCGAACAATCGATGCCGTTAACGATGCGTATCACCACAAATACCGACATCGACACCAACGTAAGCCACCAACAGGTGTCAATGACCCTGAACTACGGAGTGGAACGTGTGACCGATCCTGCCAACCAACTATGGGTGGTGGTAATGCAAAACGGACGCGAAGACAACAGAAAGCAAAATCCAAAACCAACCATCATTACTGGTAACAGCGCTGAGTGGCTACATGCTCGCGAACTGATTTTCGATGCTGGTAATGAATACCGGAAATATGAGGTGCTCGACGTGAGCCATCCCACAATGGGCATCGACCAAATGGTTTGGAATGGCGAACGATATGAGGCTTACCCTTTTATTGATGAAGCTCGAAGACACTATCTCTATGACGAGGATGCCAATGGTGCGTTCCTGATCCGCAACAGCGACAACTGGGAAATTGAGACAACCTGCGACTATGTGTGGGTGATGTATCGGATGAAGTGCCCTCACTTACCCGAGGGACAGATGGTGATTGACGGTTGGTGGACCACCGATGACGATCCGAAGACCTACACGATGACCTACGATGCAGCCAAGGGTATGTATACCGCTCGTATTCTGCAAAAACAAGGCTATTATTCGTATCAATACCTATGGCAGCAGCCCGATGGTGCTTTGCAGTTTGCACCCTCGGAAGGCAGCTACTATCAGACGGAGAACCGCTATCAGGCTCTCGTCTACTATCGTGGTGTCAACGATAAGACCTGGCGTCTGACAGCCTTCCGACAGTTAGACATCAACAAACAACATTAAATATTCATCATGGCCATCCGCCGATACTCTTCCGGGAGCACATGATGTTCACGGAAGAAGGAGGCTATAAAGTAATTAGGTGATGCGAACCCGCACTTCGCAGCAATGTCAGCAATATCGTCGCCCGAAGTAGTAAGCATCTCCTTTGCCTGATTCATCTTCACACGCTTGACCAATTCACGAGGATTCTTATAGATATTAGAACTGATGAGGGCATAGAATGACGTCAAGTCCATGCCAGCTTTCTCACTCAGCTTCTTCATCGATATCTGCGACAGACGCTGTTCATTGACAAAATCAAGTAGTTTGAGCATCGTCTGTATGAACTCTTCGCTCAAATAGTTACTTGAATCGACACCAACACCTGAAATCTCATCTGTCAGAGGTGCCAGCGTATCACCCTTTGTATGGATGCAACGCTCCGCAAACAACTTAATGCGACGGACAATGTTTTTCTCCTCACTGATACGTCGCGAACGCATATTGGAATTGCGCACATAAAAATAGACATTCACCAAGAAAAGCACCAGAAGGATTAATCCGAGCAAAACAAACAAACCCGTAGCACGCCACCAAGGCTCATTGATATGAATCACCCACTCACGAGGCTCCGTTTTCCAGTCGTCGATAGACATCGATGCCTGTAATTCTATCGTATATGTACCAGGCTTCAAAGAAGCGAGTGGCAAATGGAACTGTCCTCTGCTATCAACCATTCCTCCAGAATTATAAGGCGTCATGATCTTCCACGCATCATCTATCTCCTTGACGCGCACACGGTAATAGGTCTGCTGCGGACGGAAATGGTTAAGTGCAGAAAACGTCAGCGAGAGCGAATTCTGATCATAGTCGAAATTGAATTCCTTTATACGGATGAGAGCCTGATCAAGGATGACTTTATCATTGAACTTCTCGCCTGTGCGCACACGGTTACCGTTAATCATCAGACCCACCAGTTCGGGATAAAGCTCGAAGGTCATCGAGCGAAGCGTCATCATCTCATTCGGAGCAAAGACTACGACATGATCCAGCATTTGCATGACGATGGTGCTGTCAGGCAGACAAAGGGCTTTGCCGTTGACAAACGACTCCTCAGGAATATTGTCATACTGATTGTAGCTGAGGATATCAACCAGCTCACCTTTATCGTCAAGTTTCAGGCAGGAGATGCCATAGCTGGTTCCCACCCAGATGTTGTGATGCTTATCCTCGACAATAGAGTGGATCACATTGTTCTGTAAGCCGTCGCGTTGGGAATAGACACGTGGCGTATTGTCTGACTCCTTCTGATAAAAGTGCAGACCTGAGGAGGTTCCCACCCATATCCGGCCAAAAGAGTCTTTCAGAAGACAGTTGACTCTTTTACCCTTAAAAGTACGATACGACGGGGCATTGGCCAGCATCGCATCATATTTCATTGCTTCAGGCTGATCCCATGTATAAACTGTAAAGGGCGGATTGTTTGGTCTCGAATAGAGCAACCCCCATTTCTCGGTACCAATCCACATACCACCCTGACGGTCGAAGCAAAGTGCATTGATATTGGTATTCAAAATACGGCCATTCTGCATCTTCAGTTCATCAACCTGTCCAGCCCTATCCAATTCTGTATCATAAACCCAATAACCATATTCGCAGGGAATATAAAGCAGACTGTCCCTCTTTTCGAGGTTGTTCATATGATAGGGAGTTTCCATCAGTGTCTTCCACTCCCACTTACCGATATTAAAGGACATCAAGATGGCCCCCTTGCTACCATTGCGCACCTGGTAGAACATGTAATCATCCTTACAAAGCACCGACGAACGGTTGTAAGTGCGAATCTTGTCTTCATCGTATGCCTTGCAGGAATTGACAGTTGTACCTGTAGACAATTCAAGGATATCTACCACACCCGTGTCATAAAACAACAACAGGTATTTACCCTGATAGATGTCGAGATCCTGCAGATTCCATTTCTCGCGCACATTATAATACCGCTTGGATTCAGTCGAATACAAACCCTTATCGGTCAAAAGATAGAGAACGCCATCGGAATCAACGAAGAGATCCTTTACCGTTTCGTGAATACCGAACTCACGGAATACGTCCTCAATAGAACCTACAAACATCTCTGTGAGCAGATCGACACAGGACACAGTATGCGTATTCTTCAACCACAGATGGTGGTATTTGTCAACATAGACATGATAGTTGCCGGAATAGCTGGGCAGAGAGTACATATTCTCCTTCGAAGGATCAATATAGGTAAAACGATTACCATCGAAGAAATTAATCTGTCCCATAGTGGTAACAACCAGTCGTCCTGATGTTGCGCAACGAAGGGTCTGAGCACTGTTATCAGCCAGGCCATCCTTGGCATTATAAGCAAAGAAGACACGTCGACTAGGTACTGCCATCACTGACACCACACAAGCCAAAAGGCACGCCAACATGAACGATCGTCTTACCATATTTATATTTTGTGGGCAAAGTTACAAAGTTTTTTTTTAAAAACGACTCATAAATCCAAAAGATTTTCAATAAATCATTTGTGCCCGAACACAAAAAAATAATCATTATATGTCTTTTTGCCTTGATTTATATCAATTAAGTGACAAAAAGACAGGTTTTTCAAGAAATAATTGATAAAATGTTTGCTATTTCAGATTTTTGATGTAATTTTGCAACCGAAAATTAAAAATCAAAATCAATTTATATTAAACAACTAAAAAAAGGTTAAGATTATGAATGCAGCACAAGTTGTAGAGCAGTTGAAGCAGCGCTTCCCCAATGAGCCGGAGTATATCCAGGCAGTGTCTCAGGTTCTTCCCACCATCGAAGAGGAGTATAACAAACACCCCGAGTTTGAGAAGGCCAACCTGATCGAGCGTCTGTGTATCCCCGACAGAGTATGCGAGTTCCGTATTACATGGGTTGACGACCAGGGTAAGGTTCAGACCAACATGGGTTACCGTATCCAGCACAACAACGCCATTGGCCCGTACAAAGGCGGTCTTCGTTACCACAAGAGTGTGAACCTCGGTATCCTGAAGTTCCTCGCCTTTGAGCAGACCTTCAAGAACTCACTGACCACACTTCCTATGGGTGGTGCCAAGGGTGGTTCCGACTTCTCTCCCCGCGGCAAGAGCGACGCTGAAGTGATGCGTTTCTGCCAGGCATTCATGAATGAACTCTATCGCGTGATCGGTCCTGATGAGGACGTTCCCGCTGGTGATATCGGTGTTGGTGGCCGTGAGGTGGGCTATCTGTTCGGACAGTACAAGAAGCTCACTCATCAGTTCCAGGGTGTGCTCACAGGTAAGGGTATCCCCTTCGGTGGTTCACTGATCCGTCCTGAGGCTACCGGTTACGGTACCGTTTACTTCCTGACTTCTATGCTCGCTACCCGCAATATCGACATCAAGGGTAAGAAGGTGCTGATTTCTGGTGCTGGTAATGTGGCTCAGTATGCTGCTGAGAAGTGCCTGCAACTCGGTGCTATCCCCATGACGATGTCTGACTCCGACGGTTACATCTTCGATCCCGATGGTATCGATCGCGCTAAGCTCGACTATATCATGGAGCTGAAGAACGTGGAGCGTGGACGTATCAAGGAATATGTCCAGGAGTATCCCACAGCCAAATACTACGAGGGCAAGCGTCCTTGGTATGAGAAGGCCGACATCGCTCTGCCTTGCGCAACACAGAACGAGATCAACGGCGACGAGGCTAAGGCTCTGGTTGACAACGGTGTAATCGCTGTTGCCGAGGGTGCCAACATGCCTTCACTGCCTGAGGCTATCAAGATCTTCCAGGATGCTAAGATCCTCTACTCTCCAGGTAAGGCTTCTAACGCTGGTGGTGTATCTGTTTCTGGTCTCGAGATGTCGCAGAACTCCGAGCGTCTGAGCTGGACTGCCAAGGAGGTTGACGACTACCTGAAGCGCATCATGAACGACATTCACGAAAACTGCGTGAAGTACGGTACTGAGAAGGATGGTTACATCAACTATGTGAAGGGTGCTAACGTAGCCGGCTTCATGAAGGTTGCTAAGGCTATGATGGCTCAGGGTATCGTATAAACCCGATTTTCAAAAACAACCGACGCAAAATTCACGATAGAGGGCAGGTCTGCAAAAGATTTGCCCTCTTTTTGTTAATTTATTATAAAAGTAATCAGAATTCCCAACTCCCAACCCTCTACTCTCAACTAAAAGCAGTACCTTTGCAGCCGCTTTGTCCCCCAAAGGGGGAAATAGGGGCCGGAACAGGCGCTTGCTCCTATCGATTATTAACCCTTTAAAGATGGTCTGATAAACGTCTGTTCAGACCCAGCCCCGACAAAAAACGAGGGGCAACAAAGTATTTTATTATGTCAGAATTAACAAAGAACGTTAAGCCGCTCGACGATTTCAATTGGGATGAGTTCGAGAATGGCACGAGTGCCAACATCAGCAAGGAAGAACTTGACAAGGCTTACGACGAAACCCTGAACAAGGTAGCCGACCATCAGGTAGTTGACGGTAAGGTCATCTCAGTTGACAAGAAAGAAGTAGTTGTCAACATCGGTTACAAGAGCGATGGTATTATCCCCGCTTCAGAATTCCGCTACAACCCCGACCTGAAAATCGGTGACGTCGTAGAGGTTTATGTTGAGAGTGCAGAGGACAAGAAAGGTCAGCTGATTCTCTCTCACAAGAAAGCACGTCTGAGCAAGTCTTGGGATCGTGTTAACGCTGCCC
>JAEEGH010005659.1_pt1 | contig 31200 bp, 29 predicted proteins | sample 9134181 | NCBI WGS metagenome assembly JAEEGH01 (sample SAMN16246544, study PRJNA631951) | gut metagenome | biome: gut microbiome; feature: rumen; material: DP-attached | host: Bos | place: Iran: Karaj | collected 2018-10
CTGCGGTAAATCACGTCGTCCTGGATGCCCTTGCTGAGCTGCACGAAGTAGGCGCTGAAGCCGCCGATGCGCACGATCAGGTCGGAGTAATTCTCCGGATGGGCCTTGGCGTCCTTCAGCTGCTCCGTGTCCAGGATGTTGTACTGGATGTGGGAGCCCCCCGCCTTCATATAAGCGTTCGTGTAGGCGATCAGCTTGTCGATGCTTTCAGGGGAGCCCAGGAGAGAGGAATTGAACTTCTGGTTCAGCACGGCGGCACAGCAGACGCTGGAGTAGCCGGACTTCATGGCGCTGCGGAGCACGGCGGTGGGCCCGTTTTTGTCCGCGCCGCGCATGGGGCTCAGGGAGCCGTCGTTCAAAGGCTCCAGGGCAGGCCGTCCGTCCGGCAGAGCCCCGGCGCCCAGGCCGCCGAAATAATGCCAGGCCAGCCCCTCCCGGGAGATGATCATATTGCGGAAGGGGGCGTTGTTGAAGGAGTAGATGATCTCGGCGGAGCGGTCGGACACACGCCTGACCATCTCGTCGGCCTCCTCGATGTCGTTGCCGTACTTGGGCTGGCGGAGGCAGAGCTGCCGCACTTCCTCGCCCTTTTCCCCGGCGAAGTTGGAGTCCAGGGCGTCCATCAGCTCCGCCATGGTAAGGACCTTGTCCTCATATACCAGCTTCTTGATGGCCACGAAGGAGTCCGCCACGTCGATGATGGCACGGTCGGACACGCCGAACATGCTGTGGTCGGGATGGGCCTTGGTGAGGTCCTGGCCCAGATCCATGCTGGCCTCGATGCCCAGGATGCTCAGGAGGGGCGTGCGGATGAATTCCCAGCAGATGTCCCTGGCCGCAGCCCCCAGCCGCAGTCCCTTGTGGACCAGCGCCTTTTCCTGTTTGAAGAAGGCTTCATAGAGTTCTTCAAAGGACGCGAAGCTGCGGGGGTCGCCGGTCTCCAGGCCGGTGCGCACCCCGTTGATGTCCAGGCCGTTGTGGAGGGTCAGATGCAGGACGCCCGCCAGGTTGTAGGCCGCCACGCCCTCGGCGCCGTAGTGCTCCGCCCGGTTGGGCAGGCAGGGATAGACGCAGCCCAGGCCCCGCCACTCGCAGGCCTCCTCGTAGGGGATGCCCCAGTCCATGTATTTGCGGATCATGACCTCATCGCTCTGGAACAGGGGGATGCCGCCCCTGGTCTCCAGGTTGGTGCGGATAGCCTTGCGCATGATCCAGTCCGGGGTCTGGTTGTTCCACCGGAGGCCCACGGTGGGGCTGGAGAGCTTCAGCTTGGCCACCACATGGAGGATAAGGTAGCTCAGTTCGTTGGTCATATCCGTATGATCCTGGCCCAGACCGCCCACCATGACGTTGTTGATGCCGAAGTTGATCTGATGGGTCTCCTTGTTCATATCGTCGGAAACGAAGGTCTGGGTCCCCCAGCGGCCGATCATGTCCGCCAGGTCGGAGGCGATCTGCTCCAGCGGCACGCCGTTTTTCAGGTCATTCTTGAAATATCCGTAAAGATACTGGTCGGCGCGGGCCCAGTGGGAGTTATTCTGCATGGGGTTTTCGAACATCTTGGCCAGGGAGCACATCTCCATGAACTGAAGGGCCTCATGGAAGGTGCGGGGCGGGTTTTCCGGCACATAGTCGCAGGTCTCCGCGATCTTCAGGAGCCGCGCCTTCTCCGCAGGGTCGCTTTCCCCTTCGGCCATCTTGCGGGCCAGGGCCGCGTAGCGGCGGGAGTGATCGATGGTGGCCTGGAGGGTGATGATGGCGGCCTGCCAGAAATAGACTTTGTTCACGTCCGTGCCGCCGGAGGCGATATAGTCCTCAATGTGCTGCTCGCAGCGGCGGATATATTCCTTCAGTCCGGCGGGCAGGATGTTGGGCCAGTCCAGGGCGGAGGTAGACTGGCCGGTGATGCCGTTGCGCAGGCTGGGGTCCCGCAGCTTGGCTTCCTCCGCCTGGATCGCCCAGTCCCCCACCAGAGCATGCCAGGCGTCGTAGGTGCGCTTGGGCATGCAGCCCGGCTCGAAGAGGCGTGCTGCCTCCCGCAGGACCTCAAGTTCCTCCTTGTTCAGGATGGCGGAGGCGTCCAGAGTGACGCCGATGACCCCGTCGTCGTTCCAGATGTCGTGGATATAGTCCCCGCAGACGCTGATGGCCGTCTGGCAGCCGATGACGCCGGTGGTGGGGCGGCCCACGATCTCATCGAAGGGATGGATCTTGATGGGCACGTTGTCCATGACCTTCTTCAGCATCTTGGCGGTGCGGAGCTCCAGATCCTCGCCCTCGGTCTCCCGCCAGGACTGAACGGCCAGGCGTTCCCGATCCACGTACACGCGCCAGGGAGCCTCCTTCATCGCCTTGCGCCAGGCCAGGTTGCGTTCGCTGAGCTCCAGGGCGTCTATTTTTTCCAGAAGGGACTTGTCGATCTCGTACATATGCATTACCTCCGGAACGAAGTCGGGCTGCCTGTGCTTTCGGTTTCCAGCTGCCATACTTTAAGCATATCCCATTTCCTGCGCCCCGTCAACGGCCTCAGACACTCTGCGAGTCCTGTTTTGCGTCAAATCAGATGTCTGCCTGTGGAGCATAAGTGGATCCAGCGGGCCAAGGAGCTGCCCACGGACCCGACGGAGGTCAGCAAGGACGACCGGGACAAGATCCGCTACGTCCTGGCGGACATTTACAAGGATCCGGAGAAGACGACGGCGGCGAACCTGAAGGAGTTTTTGACCCCGGAATACGAGAGGGCCATCGTGACGGTGGGGCAGAACATGAGCGAGGCCGCGGAGAAGATCGACGAATCCTTCCGGGATCTGCCGGAGCACCAGCGGCGGGCCTGGCTCAACGACACGCGGACCTTCACCCTGGACAAAATGGCGGAGATGGTGAACACCGCGGTGTCGCTGGAAAAGGAACAGGAAAAGGAACAGGAGAAGGAGCTGCAGAGCGGGAGCGTCCAGTCCGTCCTGTGATGCGGATACGGAACAAGGGCGCGCTGCAAAACAGCGCCGTGTAGAAAAAGCACCGGTCGAATCCGAAAAGGATGCGGCCGGCGCTTTCGTTTTCTGACTTGTCAGTTGAAGCGAGGTTCCGAACCGGAAACCAAGTCCCGAACCGTTTGTCCGTCCGGGAGCTGCTGAAGGAACAATTCCTCTATGGTCTCTTCCGAAACTCCGTCAAAAACATCAAAGCAGACGCGGCACAAGCAGGCCGCTTTGGGGTTGAGACGCCACAGGCTGAGATAGTGGCACCCTTTGTTGCTCTCCGGCTGGATCAGGTATTTTTCGCCATGACGGGAAAACTCTGCAAAGCCGACTTCGAGGATCGTCCCGACGATCGTTTTCATGCTGCGCCTCCTTGCGCTGCCGGTTTTTTCCGGCTTCGACATACTATCTGCGATCGATGCTCCCGCCTTTTCCGGCGCGTATGAGCGTCACCCGATTTCTTTCCGCAGGCGTTCCAAAAATGCCGCGGCGGGCGAACGGAGCGGCCGGTTGTCGATGGACAGGCAGCCGAAGGCGACCCGGCCCTCGAAGCCCTCGATCAGCGCCCGGCAGGTCTCGGAAGCCCGCCGGTTTTCCCGAAGCCAATAGCTGCCGATGTTGCAGTAATCCGTGGAGCGCAGCATGTCCAGCATCAGGTGGTCGCTGTTGGTGCGCACGCATTTCCGCAGAGAGCATTTTCCGCTGCGAAAGGCCTCATGCTCCGTCAAAAGCTCCTCCAGGGAAAAGAAATCATCCTCCATCTGGACACAGGCAAGGCCATCCAGCTCCTCCGGCGTCACACGCTCCCGCCCATAAAAGGGACTGGCCGGGCCGCAGTGGAGCACCAGATCGCTTTGCAGCAGCGGCAGGTATTCCAGGTGCCGCCGCCGGGCCAAATGGGAAAAGGCAGCGCGCTTGTGGTCCGGCACGAAGAGAAAGCCCAGATCATACTGCCGGTGCTCCAGCAGCTCCATCATCTGCTCGATGCTGCACTCCGTATATTGCAGCGTCATGCCGCCCGAAGCGTCGGAACGGAAAAACTCCTCCGCCAGATAGGCGAGGCGGCTGCTGGGATTGGCTGCGATTCGCAGCGTTTCCCCGCCGGCGTCCGCGGCGGCGTCCCGGATCAGCGCGGCATTTTTCACGGCATTTTCCGCGTAAAAGCGGATACGTTCGCCGTCCTCGGTCAGCACGATGCCGCTTCCGGTGCGGCGAAACAGAGCCACGCCCAGTTCCCGTTCCAGCGCCCGGATGACCTGGCTGACATGGGGCTGCGTCGTATAGAGCGCCTCCGCCGCCCGCGTCAGGGAGCCGCGCTGGGCGCACTCCAGAAAGTATTCCAGCTGCCGCAGTTCCATCTACATTCCTCCCCCGCTCCTCACAATAGCACTTCCTTTCCTATTCCGCAAGCGAGAAATAACAGTTTATTATATCTCTGCATAAAATTCCCGGAATAGCCTGTCTGTATACGCAGAGATATAATGAAATCAAAGGAGGTGGAGAGATGGAGAAAGCCGTTCACGTAGACGAAGGCCCGATTGGGAAAACGCTGCTGGCCTTTGCGCTTCCGGTTTTGGTCACACAGCTGCTGCAGGAGCTTTACAACGCCGCGGACTGCGCCGTGCTGGGGCATTTCGGTGAGCCCGGCGCGCTGGCCGCCACCGGGATCGCCGGGCTGCTGCTGAGCGTGTTCATCAACTTTTTCATCGGCTTCTCCTCCGGCGTCAGCGCGGTGACTGCGAAGCTGTTCGGCGCGGGCGATATTGGGAAGCTGCGGCAGACGATGACGAGCGTCTTTCGACTGGTGTTCGCATTTGGCGTCCTGCTCTCCATCCTCGGTTTTGCCGCATCCGATGCTCTGCTGGGACTGCTGCGCTGCCCGGAATCGGTGCGCCCGCCGGCGGCAGCCTATCTTCGGATCGTCTGCTGCGGGATCGCCGCGCAGCTTTTCTACAATGTCGGCGCGGCGGTGCTGCGTTCGCTGGGCGACAGCCGCGGTCCGCTGCGCTGTTTCTTCTTCTCCTGTGCGCTGAACCTTGCGCTGGACGCGCTGCTGGTGATCGGGCTGGATCTCGGCGTCCGCGGCGCTGCGGCGGCCACGCTTGCCTCCCAATGGCTGCTGGCGGCGCTGCTTCTGCGCCGTCTCACGACGCTGGACAAGGGCTGCGCCCTGGGCCTGACAGGAAAAGGGCTCTCCCCGAAAGAGCTTTTCGATATTCTGAAGATCGGGCTGCCCGCAGGGATGCAGGCGCTTTTTATGAGCATCTCTTCCCTGCTGATCCAGACCTGCATCGACGCTTTCGGACCGGACGCCATGGCGGGAATGACGCTCTATGCCAAGCTGGAGGGCTGCCTGTATCTCCCCGCCTTCGCCTACGGCATCGCCCTGACCGGTTTTGTCGGGCAGAATTACGGCGCAGGACGCACGGACCGGATCATCGAGGCGGTAAAACGGAGCCTTCGCATGTGCTGGGCGGTCATTTTCCCGCTGAGCCTGCTGATTACGGCATCCGCGCCGCTTTTGCTTCGGCTCTTTACCGCGTCGCCGGGGATCCTGCACAACGCCAGGGAAGCGGTTCAGTTCAATCTGCCCTTCTATGTGGTCTACGCCATGAATCAGGTATGGCTCGGCGCGATCAAGGGCTACGGGAAAACCCTCTGGCCCATGCTCTGCACGCTCCTGTGCTATGCCGTCTTCCGCGTACTCTGGTGCACGCTGCTGATCCCGGTATTTCAGACGATGCGCGTGGTGTATCTGAGCTATGACGTGAGCTTTTTCCTGATGATGCTTCTGCTCCTGCCCGTATACCGCCGGCTGACTGCCGGCAGGAAAAGCTGTCTTTGCTAGTCAAAACGGGGCTGCCGTAATCATCAGCGGCTGCCCTTTACCGAGCAGGCCAAGGTGCTTTTCCCTGCGACGATCCGGCCAGGTGACGCCTGTTGGCTGTAAAAATCCCGAAGAAGCGCCCACAGGCTTGCCCGTCTGCGGTAAGCAAATAGGACCGGGCTGTGAATCAGGAGGGATGTCTCCCTGATCACAGCCCGATCCCGTGTCCGATGGAGCAACGGAAGATCAAACAAACGCACACGCCGGTTTGATCATCGGTTACCGGAGGAGTGAAGAAATGGTCGGTATGCATAAGCCGCCGCAACCGGCGGAAATGAGAAAAACCCAATGGTTCAGGAGGCCGGAAAGAACATAAGAACAACGCAGGCAGGCCCCGTTCGCCTGAACATCAAAATCAAGCCCTCAGCCTCCTTTGTCTCTGAACATTTGACAACCGCGGTCATTCGCCCCGCAGCCACAGCAGCGTGTCCCGCAGGGTCTCCGGGAGGGGTCTCGGCGCATAGCCGAAAGCCGCCGTCGCAGCCTGATGACTGAAAAGGCCGTTTGAAGCCAGAACCGCGATCGAATACGGAGTGAAGAAAGGCTTTTTGCTTTTCTTCACGCTGATGCGTTCATAAAAAGGCGCGATCCGCTTTGCAAGGCCGATGGGCAGGCAATGCACGGCCCGCTTCAGGCCGGTCTCCTTTTTCACCAGCTCCAGGATCTCGCGGATCGAGGCATAGTGCCCGGAGAGGATATAGCCGCTGCCCGGCTTTCCCCGCTCCGCGCAGGACACGATCCCCTTTGCCGCATCCCGGACATCCACAAAGTCATAGCCGCCGCGCACCGCAAAGGGCAGCTTTCCCGCGAGGAAGGACGACAGCATATGGGTGATGCTGCCTTCCCCGGCATCCCCGGGGCCGATGATGCCGGAGGGAAAGACCAGGCAGGCCGGCAGCCTGTTTCTGATCGCGTCTATGACCAGGCTTGTCGCCATCGCCTTGCTCTTTGCATAATGCCCGCTCACAAGGGAAGCGGATACGCTGACCGGCTCCGTCATCACCAGTCCCGGCGGCGCTTCCGTGATCGCGTGGACAGAGCTCACATAGACGAGCTTCCCTACGTTGTGCAAAAAACACTGGCTCAGGATATTGCGGGTCCCCTCAACATTCACCCTGTACAGGTCCTCCCCGGGCTGGGAAGAGATCGAAACGACCCCCGCGCAGTGGATCACGATGGTTTCCGAGTCCGAAAACGAAAAGAGGCGGGCAAGCGAAGGAGCGTCACACACGTCTCCGATGACCGGGGTCACGCCTTGCGGCAGCGCCGCGGCCAGGGGATCATCCGGCAGGACCAGCGCAAACACCTTCGCACCGCGCGCAAGGAGCTCCGCTGCTACGGCTCTTCCGAGAAAGCCCGTCGCTCCCGTGACGAGATACTTTTTCATCGCCGCTGCCTCCGAAGATTTAAGCACATAGGTGTTGATTAACTTTCGCTGATATCGTATTCTAACGGGGCAGGAAAATCAATCGTCACATCTTCCGGAACTGAAAAATAAGCAACAGACCGGAGCGGCCTGTTGCTTATTTGGAAAAACTTTGGAAATGAGGTCGGGGGCAAGCAACATGAAGAAGACGGACGCACGGGTGCGTTATACCCAGAGGATCCTGAAGGAATCGCTCTTGAAGGTCCTGAAGGAGAAACCGATCAACAAGATCACGGTGAAGGAGGTCTGCGACCTGGCTGAACTGAACCGCGCCACCTTCTATTCCCATTACAGCGACTGCTTTGCCCTCCTGGAGAGCATCGAGAACGAATTGGTGGACGCTTTCGGACAGGCTCTGGTCCTTGAGAGATCCTTCCATGTCTCATTCATGATCGAAGCGTTCTACGGCATTGTCGAAAATAACCGCGACGCCTGCGACGTGCTCATATTCGGCAACATGAGTTCCTCCGTGCTGCGGAGGATGATCTCCCTCGCCCGGGACAGAAGCCTTGCCCACTGGCGGCAGCAGCTGCCCAAAGCCACGGAGGACGATCTGGATCTGTTGTATACCCACCTTTCCAACGGGCTGCTGCATGTATTCGTGGAGGGCTATGCCAAATACGACAAGGAAACGATCACAGCCTTTGTGAACCGCATGCTGAGAAGCAGCCTTATGCTTTTCCGGTGAAAACAGGGCGCGAACGGAAACCGTCCCGGTTTCGCCGCTGAAGGATAGGGGGGCGGAACCCGTGTCGGCAGTCTTGGCGATCACCCTCCGGGGAACCTTCCGTCAATAGATATTCTCCATCGTGCTGAAAACGGCGTGGCCGGCGCGCAGGGTGAAGGGGAACTCGTGGACGTCGGTCTCGCCGGTCGGCATCCAGTCGCCCGAGGCGTCGTCATAGTCCTGGCGATGGATCGTCACGATGACCTTGCCGCCCTCGCCGCTCAAAAGCGCAGCATAATCCACAGAGGCGATGGAGAGATCGTCCCCCCGGCCCACGGAGGCCGCATAGAGCACGCCGTCAAACTCGCGGAGCACGCCATTTCCGGCAAGCTGTTCCTCTACGAAGCTCTCGTCCACGTACCCGGACAGCATCGCCTTCACGTCGGCAAGGGTCTGGACGTCCGGATCATCGACGCGGAAGTACCAGATATCGCCCTCTGTGCGGCTGTCGCTATAATCCACCGGCGCGCCGGCCTCCAGCCAGCTCCACAGGCGCTGCGCCTCATGGAAGTCACCGATCACCTTCGCTTCCAAAGGCAGATCCAGCAGCTGTTCCCCGTAGGCGTTCAGGAACCGGCTGATGGAGCTGTAAGGGATCTCAAACACCGGAATACCGACGGCATGGGGCGCGATGTCATATTCCTGGAAAAAGACCGTCATGCCCTCCGCGCCGAAACAGACTTCAAAGCTCTCCTTTGCCAGGATCCGGTCGAACCAGTCCTCATAATAGCCCTCCCGGATCTCGCTGGCGGCGATCTGTGCGGCGACTTCATAGGCGATGGTCTCCCGCAGCTCCGCCGGGCGGTCGGTCAGGTCCATCAGATCGAAGAACCTTCCGCTGCCGAGGTCATAATTCCAGGCACGCAGGCCGTAGTCCGGGTGCGCGCCGCCCAGATAGGCATAATCCCCCTCCAGGACGCTCAGCAGGGCGCCGTTCCGGTAGATCTCCGATACGGTGATCTCTCTGCCTACGGGGGGCATCTCGTCGCCGGACTCCTTCCGCATTTCGTAGATCGTGCGGCCTTCTTCCTCGATGTCGATGTCCCAGACGCCCAGGGCGGCCGCCGCGTCGTTGAAGGTCTGGCAGACGGCAAGCTGCTGCGCCGTCACGCCCCGACCGGGTTCCGTGTCGGCGTAGGCCTCGCCGCCGGCGTTCACAAGCGCCAGGACCGGCCGCTCAACGCTCTCCTTGGCGATCACCGTGCCGTCCTCCGCCGTATACTCCTGCTCGGAGCGCTCCACAAGCACGGTGAAGTCCCATTCCTCCGCCGCGGGCTCCGGGGCCGGTTCCTGCGTCGGCTCCGCAGTCGGCTCCGGCGCAGGCTGCTGGGTAGGCTGCTGCGTGGGCTGTTGGGTCGGTTGTTGTGTGGGCTGCTGGGTGGGCTGCTGCGGCTGTTCCTGCTTCGTGCAGCCGAAGACTCCCAGCACCAGCAGGAGCGCTAAGAGAACCGCAAAGAACCTTTTCATTTCATTTTCTCCTCTGAAACTATTTTATTATCGCTTCCCGGGGCCCGGAAGGACAAGCCTGCGCAGGCCCCGACCCCGGGATCAGCCCGGGGAGCAAAGCATCAGTCGTCGTAAACATATTCCAGCGACCCGTATTCGCTGGTGATCAGAAAACCGTAGTCAAATTCCCAGATGGTCATGAATCCTCCATAGGCGGTGACGGTATACCAGAGATCATAACCGTCCTTGTCCGGGATCAGGATGCCGTAGTCATAGACGTCCCCGGTGTCCGGGTCAAACACCGCCCAGATCCCGTCCGCGGAGATCGCCATATAATACGTGTACTCGGGAGATTCGTAACCGTTCCATTCGGTGGGTCCCGGCGTGCAGTATATGCCGGTCCGGGAATCGCTGAACCAGCCGATGCTGTCAAAGTCCGGCCCAACCCGCAGGATCATTTCCTCGTATCCATGTATGGAGCTGTTGTCCCAGTATTCATGGTCTTCCTGCCAGGCGAGGTCCAGATAATAGTGGAAGTCGCTTTCCGTCTGCTCTGCCAGCTCCCGGACGGTTTCCTCGTCGAAATACAGTCCGTATTCCGGCCAGGATTTGGATTCGACGGCGAACGTTCCGGACTGCGGGCCGTCGGGCTCCTCCGGATCATCCGGCCAATCGGGATCATAGGGCTCGTCGGGGTCTTCCGGCCAGTCGGGATCATAGGGATCGTCGGGGTCTTCCGGATCATAGGTCCAGGTGCCGTCGGTAAAATAGAGCCCCGGGTAAGCATTTTCATAGATGGCCTCATAGGGATCCGGGATCGGCTCATCCAGGTCCAGGAGCCGCCGCACTTCATCCCAGTCCAGGTCCTCCTCCCGGAAATCCTCGTACTGCCGCCAATCCTCCAGCCATTCCGGCGCGGGAGGATCGGATTCGGGCCGGACGCGGTAGTCCGGGATCCAATCCATATACAAGGCCTCGCAGACATAGGGGAAGAGGTCCTCCGGCAGCCGTGCGTCGGTGCCGAAGAGGCGAAAATCGAACAGCGCGTCGTCGATGTCCTCCATGAGCACGGCCAGGTCCAGCATCAGCTCCCCGGCGTCCACCCACTGCGCTTCGGTGTAGCCGTTGTAGGCCAGGACCTTCAGGATGACGCTGAGGATCATCTCCTCCTCAAGGGGATACAGGTCCACATAATCCTCGAGGCTGGTGTTCACAGCGCGGCAGTCCGCGTCGGAATAGTATTCCAGGGGGTCGTTGCCGTAGTCGGGCGCGGGGGGATAATCCTCCTTCGCCTTTTCCGTCACCTGCTTCTCCACGACCTCGTCGATCTTATTGGGCTCCGTCTTCGGCGCGGCCTTTTTGCGCGCCGGTTTTGCAGGGGCGGCGGTGGGCTGGGGTTCATAGGAAGGCTGGGGCTCCGGGGTCACCTCCGGGCCCGAGGTGGGCTGGGGTTCATAGGTCACCTCCGGCTCGCCGGTGGGCTGGGGCTCATAGGTGGGCTCGGGCTCCGGGACCGGCTTCTTCCCGCCGGAAAGGGGCTGCGGCTCGAAGAACTGATCCACCAGCTGGCAGATCAGCTCGTCATAGACCGCCTCATATACGGTGAAGGCGTCTCCCCCCTCGAAGCGCATCAGGGCTGCCGTGGAGCCGGACATGGCGCCGAGGTACATGCCATAGGAATTGTGCCAGTGGATATAATCGTCCCCCAGGACGATGTCCCCATCCCTGGCGACCACATGGAAGATCTGGAAGAGGTTGTCCTGCTGGGACTCCGGTATCTCAAACAGCTCCAGGGTCACGTCGCTGTTCCTGTAGTCGTCGTGGAAGGTGATCCGGTTTTCCTGCAAGGACATCTCCCGCAGCGTATCCGGGATCACCAGGAAGAGCTCGAATTCCGGATAGAAGCACTCCTGCAGGCCGTAGGGGGGCGCGCCGTATTCCGGCTTGGGCTTGGGCTTGCGGTTGCCGTTGACCCATTTGCTTCCCTCCAGGAAGCGGACGGACATCAGCTCCCGCAGCTCGTCGAAGACGAAGCTGTATTTGCGGGGGTAGCAGAGCTCCTCCGTCACCATGTATTTCTTCCCGAAACCGATGTAGGTATAGGTCACCATGCCGTCCTTGATATGCTCCGCGGTCAGCCAGTTATCCCCCCAGCCCAGGACGGTGTTGTTGGGGGTGTTTTTCATGAGGGATTCCAGCTCGTCGATGTCTTTATAGGGGTTGAATTCCAGCCGGGCGGAGCAGGTCACGCTGCTGCGCGCGTCGGAGAAAATGACGCTCTGGTCCTCAAAGGCGGTCTTTTTCGTCAGCTGGGCGGGGTAGAAAATGAGGCAGTCCGCCGCGTCCATATAATAGGCGGCTTTGTTGTGGTCGTAGTCGTCTCTTCCCCGCTCATAGGGCTCCTTGACCTTGGAGGCCTTGGCCACGGAACCGGCCACCGAAGCGGCCTTTTTCACGGCTTTGACGTCGGCTTTCCCGTCCTTTGCCCCGGTCTCCGCCTTCAACGTCTGGTCCCCCACGGTGATATAGACCGTGACGTTCCCGTCTGCGCTGACGGCGATATAGCTCACGCCGCCCACGGTGCCGGTGACGACGGAGGGAGCGCCCTCCTCACCGGAAGCTGGCTGCTTTTCCAGGGCTTCACGGACCTCCGCCGGGTCGGTGACGGTGATGGTCACATCCCCCTCTTCGTCCGTGTAAACATAGCCGCCCTCCGAGGGAGCGAGGCCCCCGTTATCAGAGAGATTGCGGAGGGTGTCGTTGATGTCCTCCGGCGAGGGCCCGTTGACCGGGTTCACGATCGCCCCGGGTTCCGTATTGGGCGCAGCCGTGGGCTGCTCTGTGGGCGCGGGCTCATCCGGCTCCAGGCCGCACCCGGCAAACAGGGCAAGGCAGAGGGAGAGGATGAGGAGCAGAGAAAGGATAATGCGCAAGGCCCCCTTGGGTCTATGTTTCGTATCGTTCGGCATGGCGGTCCTTCCTTTGAAAACAGATTGCCCTGTGAGGCAAGGCGGTTATTATTATATCAGCCGAATGACCCGCAGGCAACATCCTATGCTGCAATCATCCAAAATGTCTTTTCCTTTGCGGAATCTCCCTGTATAATAGGGAGGGACGTCTGCAAAGCCTGCGCTGCACGTGAGAGAACGACAGACAGGCGGTTTTACATACGGGAAAAACACGGGTTGAATACGGGAGGGACGGCATACCATGCAAAAGAAAGGCAGCAACTGGACGGCATATTACGATCCGGATACCGGGAAATACTACGCGGAGATCATGTACACCAGCCGCGAAGGACGCGAACAATATGACTACGAGATCACGCAGGATATGTACAACCGGCTGGGCACGTTCAAGGACGACATAGAAAACGAAAGGCTGATCAAGACAGCCAAAATGGCCTATTCCTTTGAAAACACGATGTACGGCACCCTCGGCCCGGAGCGAGTGGTCTGGGACGATGAAGCCCACGAGGCCATGAACCGGTATGAGCGGAAGCGGAGGAAAAAAGGCTGAGCGATCCCCGGCCTGCCGGGATCGGCAAAAGAGGCGTGTTGCAAAATGTAATTACCGCCCGTCATTCCGAGCCAGCGCGCACGCTGGCGTGGGAATCCGTCCTCTATCCGAGGGGAAACGGATTGCCACAGCCCCTTCGGGGCTTCGCAATGACGAGGGAGGGGCATTTTGCAACACGTCCTGTTGTGTAGCGATGCCGCTGTTACCAGCATTTACCAGAGCCTTTCCGCCCGGTTTTTGCTACCATATGGGCAGAAAGGAGGATCTTATGAAAAAACGAAACAGAATCCGGAAGGCCGCCGGGGGCGCGCTGTGCCTTGTCTGCCTGCTGTTCCTGCTGCCGGAGGGGGCTTCTGCCGCGGAGGAAAACCGCTTCCCCGCCTGCGCCTGGGACGAAGCCTCCCTGGTGGACGGCCTCCGCAGCGTAGGTGCGGAGTATTCCTTCGACTACCGCGCCGAGATCGCCCATGCCAACGGCTATCGGGAGTATCAAGGCACCGCAGCGCAGAACACCGCCCTGCTCTGGCTGCTGCGCAACGGGGCCCTCCGGCGGCCGGAGGGCGAGCCGGGGCCCCTGGAAACAAACCTGGGGCGGGTGCGCTTCCTTCATCAGGCCCGCCGGACCTGCAAGGCCACCGCCGCAGCCATGGCCCTGAACCTGCTGTCGGGCCGGGACGACTTCGGCACCGCCGACCTGGGCGGGAGCTGCTGCCGGGGGCTGGAGGGAGAAACCTATACCGGCTCCGACGGGCATACTTACCGCGCCGTCTACAAGACCGACGGTTATGAGGGCAGTCTGAGAGAGCTCACCGGCGCCATCGACGACGCTCTGGCGGCGGGGCTGCCCATCGCGGCGGCGGTACACAGCGTCAGAGGCGGCACGCAGCACCATTGGGTGCTGGTCCTGGGGCGCAGCGGCGAGGACTGGCTCATCGCGGACCCGGCCTGCGCGGGCAGCGGCAGCATCGAAGAGAATACCGTGACCCTGGCTTCCCGGGGCTATGCCTGGGGCCTGGCGGATTATGAAACGCCGCACTACGGCTATATCGCCTTCGTCAGAGGGTAGCAAAGCAGGGCCTCCTCATGTCGGGGAGGCCCTGCCGGTTTTCCTTATCCGATGAGATGCATGCCGCCGTCGTGCTCGATGACGTTGCCGGTCATCTGCACCGCCGCCGGGGAGGCCAGGAACACGCAGAGGGCGCCGATCTCGATGGGCATGCCGAAGCGGTGCATGGGCATGCCGTTTTCGATGGCCGCCAGAGCGGAGGGGGGCAGGTCCTTGTCCAGGTCGCTGTGGGTGGGGCCGGGGGCGATGGCGTTGACCCGGATGCCGTAGTCCCCCAGGTCGATGGCCAGGAACCTCGTCAGGTGGTTCAGAGCCGCCTTGGAAGCATTGTAGGGGGCCATGGGCTGGTCCCTGGTGTTGCCCACGCACTGGCCGCCGATGGAGGAAATATTGATGATGCTGCCGCCCTTGCCGCCCTCCACCATCTTGGGGGCGAAGCAATAGACGCAGTTGGCCGGGCCGTGGAGATTGGTGTTCAGCACCCGGTTCCACTCCCCCAGGTCCTTGTCGTCCAGGAAGTGGACCACGGTGGAGACACCGGCGTTGTTCACCAGCACCTCCAGGCTATGGAAACGCTTGAAAACTTCCGCCGCGGCAGCCTTCACGCTGTCCAGAGAGGAGGTGTCGCAGCTGACGGCAAAGACGTCGGTCCCGAAGGCGCGCAGCTCCTTGGCGGTCTCCTCCCCGGAGGCCACGTTCCGGCACAGGATGGCCACGTTGCAGCCGCTCTGGGCAAAGGCCTTGCTGATGCCGTAGCCGATGCCCCGGTTGCCGCCGGTGACCACCACGTTCATTCCCCGCACGTCGAATACGCCGGTCATGTTCTCAATAGGGGGCAGCTTCATAGTATCTCGTCCTTTCGTTTTTTATTTCTGATGATCCAGCACCCAAGCAAGCAGTTCCTCATATCCGATCCTCCCTGCTGCGACTGCCAGAACGATTTCCGTCAATTCCTCCTGCGAGTAGGTCAGTTCGATCCCGTTCAACGCCAGCAGGGTCAGCATGGCATGGGCTCCGACGCGCTTGTTCCCGTCAACGAAGGGATGATCCATCACCAGGCCAAACCCGAGCCTGGCGGCCTTCTGCTGAACAGTCGGATAAGGCGTAAAAGCGCCGAAGCCCTGAAAGGGCGCTGTCAGAGCGGATTCCAGCATGCCCTCGTCCCGCAGGCCCGGACTGCCGCCGGTTTCCCGGATCAGCGCATCATGGAGCAGCAGGATCTGGCGCTTGCTCAGTATTTTCATTTGGCAAGCTCCCGATAGGCATCCATATTCTTTTGTATCAGCCTGGAGGATACGGCCAGCACATCATCGTCCGACGCATCCTGCATCGCCTCCGCCTGGCTGAATTCGATGAGGAGATAGCGCGGGGCGTTGTTCTTCATAATGACGACCGTGCCCTTCTCGTCCACCATCCGCGCAACGCGGGAAAAATTCTGATTTGCCTCGGAAATGCTGACCATAGCGTCTGTATTCACCAGCATACTAGCTCACCTCCTGTTCATTATATGCGATTCAGAGGATAAATACAACCTTATTTTTTACCTAATCCACGAATCCTCCCATGCAGGAGGAATCGAATTGCAAACGGAAGCGGATTCTGCTATGCTGGAGGCATAAAAAGAACTGCAAGGAGGCGTGATCATGGAACCCCTGAAGATACTCGTACTCTCCAGCCCGGTGACGGACGCCCTGAACGGGGACGGAGCGGGAGCCCGGGTCTGCCGGGAACGCTTCCCCGAAATGGATTGGCGTTTCAAATCCTTCCTGGACTGCACGGAGGCCGACGTGCTGGACGCCGACGTCATCACCGGCCACCCCCGGGCCCAATGGCTGAAAAACGCGGGGAAGCTCCGCTGGCTGCACCTGCAGTCCGCCGGGGTCAACGGCTATGAAAAGCGGGAAACCTACGCCCGGGAGGACGTGATCGTGACCCGGGCCGCCGGGGTCCACGCCCCCGCCATGGCGGAGCACGCCCTGGGGATGGCTCTGAGCCTGACACGGAAGCTGCCGGAGCTGTATACCCACCAGCTGGCGGGCAAATGGGAGCCCGTCCACGCCCGGAAGGAACTCCACGACGCCCAGGTGCTGATGCTGGGCACCGGCTACCTGGCAAGCGCCATCACGCCCCTGGTGAAGGCCTTCGGCTGCCGCATCACCGGCCTGCGGCGGGACACGGGCAAGCCCCTGCCCCCGGACTACGACCGCATGCTGCCCCCGGAGAAGCTCCACGAAGCCCTCTCCCAGGCGGACTACATCTTCAGCACCCTGCCCTTCACGGAAAAGACCCGCCACCTGCTGGACAGGGCGGCCTTTGCCGCCGTGAAGCCCGGCGCGATCCTGGTGAACATCGGGCGGGGCGGCACCATCGACCACGAAGCCCTGCTGGAAGCCCTGGAGGACGGGCGTCTGGCCGGGGCAGGCCTGGACGTGACAGAGCCGGAACCCCTGCCGGAGGGACACCCCCTGTGGAAGGCCCCCAATGTCATCATCACGCCCCACTGCTCCGCCTGGTCCGACGCCACGGACAAGCGGCGCTACGACACCTTCCTGCGCAACCTGGACCTCTTCCTCAAGGGAGAACCCCTGCCGGGGCGCATCGACTTCGAAGCGGGGTACTGATTATTCAAATCGGACCCGCTTCGCTGGGCTCCGATTTGAGGGGGTTTGCACTGCGCTCCCCGCACTGTGTCCTTATTTGCCGGAATACGGCGCAGCGCCGCAAGCGGCACTGCTTGAAGATCCGGCAAAACGTCCTTCTCAAAAAATGAAGCATAGCTTCATTTTTTGAAGAGGAGGAGCAACGAAATGAATGAGCTTTGGCCTGACGGGCCGAAGCGAATGATATGGAGTTTGCTCCGACGAAGTCCGCTCCGTGAGAGGTATTTTACGCGAGGCACATGTCCCCGCGTAAAATGTTTGATTTCTTTCGCGCCTGCGGGCGCGAACTCTGCTGAGAGCTTTTATCTGGCCTGGGCTTGTCGCTGACAAGCCCAGACTTTTACTTTTCCGCTTCCAGGATGCCTTTCAGGTAATTCCGGAAATCTTCAGCCGCATCGGGGGGGCTCACGATGGCCGCCTCGCCGCCGAAGCCGCAGAGCCAGCCGTAGAACTGGGGGCTCACCGCCACCAGCACCGTGAAGGTGAAATGCTCCTCCCCGTCGGGCACCAGGATGACGTCCTGCCCGAAGCGGTCCAGCACCGCGCCGGCCAGGTGGCGGTGGAAGCGGAGGCGAAGCTCCTTCTCCTCCCCCCGGAACATGCCGAAGACCCGGGTGGTATAGCGGGCGATCTCCCCGGCCCGGAAGGTCTCGGACCCCTCCACCGGCTCCTCCGTCTCCCGCAGGTCGCTCATCCGGTCCACCCGGTAGTGCCGCAGCTGCCTGGTCTCGGCGCTGTAAGCCACCAGGTAATAATTCTCCTCCGCCCAGGTGAGGGCGAAGGGGCTGACCTGATAGGTCCCGCCGCCCCGGCGGTAGACCTTCTCCTTGCGCACGTCGTAATCGAAATAGCGGAAGCGGATCTGCTTCCCGTCGGCAATGGCGGCGTGGATGCCGTCCACATTGTAATAGATGCTCTCGTTCATGGTCTTGACCCGGTTGAGGACATAGACCTGGCGCTGGAGCTGCCGGGCCTCCCCCACGCTGGTGAGGGCTTCCAGCTTGTTTATGAGCTCCCCGCTCTTTTTCCGGGTGATGAAGCGGCTGGCCTGGACGCTGTCCACCAGGAGCTTCAGCTCCGCCAGCTCGAAACGGCGGTCCGCCAGCCAGTAGGCCCCACCGGCCTGCTGGATGTCATACCCGGCCTCCCGCAGCGCCTCCAGATCACTGTAAACGGACTTCCGCTCGGCGCGGATGTCATAACGCGCCAGCTCCTCCAGCATGTCCTGGAGGCGGACGGGATGCGCTTCGTCGCTCTTTTCCTCCAGGAAGCGCAGCAAATAGATCAGCTTCAGCTTCTGATTCGCGGATTTCGCCACGGCCCTCTCCCCCTTTGCTCGCCCCATTGTACCGCATTGACAGGGGCAGGGCAAGATACTATAATTCCAGTATGGACAAGGACAACACATTCTGCGCCTTCAGCGGCCACCGCTCCCTCCCCGCCGCGGCGGGGGAACAGCTGCCCCGGCTGCTGCGCCAAAAGATCGTCTCCCTGGCGGAGGAGGGCTATACCGGCTTCCTCTGCGGCGGCGCCATGGGCTTCGATACCCTGGCGGCGGAGGCGGTGATCTCCGTGCGCCGCCGCTACCCGGCCCTGACCCTCACCCTGGCCCTCCCCTGCCCGGAGCAGGACCGGGCCTGGCCGGAAAGCGCCCGGCTGCGCTTCCGGAGCATCCGGGAGGCGGCGGACGAGGCCATTTTGGTCTCGCCGGAGTATCATCGCTACTGCATGATGCAGCGCAACCGCTTCCTGGTGGACCACAGCCGCCTGCTGGTCTGCTATCTCACCGACGACAAGGGCGGCACCGCCGCCACCGTCCGCTATGCCCTGAAATGCGCAAGGCCGGTGGTGAACCTGGCCCTGGAAGTGAAATAAACAAATCCAATACATTCTGAACGGAGGAATACCTTATGGCGCAACCCTGGTACGCATCCATCCCCAAGCTGGGCTTCGGCCTCATGCGCCTGCCCACCCTCCCCGGCGGAGGACAGAAGGACATCGACTACGCCAAGGTGCAGGAGATGATCGACCTCTACATGTCCCGGGGCTTCAGCTGGTTCGACACCGCCTATGTCTACCATGAGGGCCACAGCGAGGAAGTGATCAAAAACTGCCTGCTGCCCAAGTACCCCAGGGACAGCTTCCAGGTGGTGGACAAGATCCCCCTGTGGGGCATCCGCTCCTATGAGGACTATGAGCCCATCCTGCGCACCCAGCTGGAACGCACCGGCCTGGAATACCTGGACGTCCTCTTCCTCCACGGCATCGGCACGGGGCAGCTGCAGACCATCGACGACACCCGGGGCTGGGATTTCCTGAAATCCGCCAAGGAGCGGGGCCTGACGAAGCACATCGGCTTCAGCTTCCACTCCCCCGCCGACACCCTGGAGCTGATCCTGGACAAGCACCCGGAGATCGAGGTGGTGCAGCTCCAGCTGAACTACCTGGACTGGGAGAGCCCCGACGTCCAGTCCCACGCCTGCTACGAGGCCTGCCGCCGCCATGGCGTGGGCATCACCGTCATGGAGCCGGTGAAGGGCGGCAGCCTGGCCGACCCCCATCCCGACGTGGCCGCCATCTTCAAGGCCGCCGATCCCCAGGCCAGCCTCGCCTCCTGGGCCGTCCGCTTCGCCGCCTCCCTGGATGGGATCGTCACCGTCCTCAGCGGCATGAGCACCCTGGAGCAGGTGGAGGACAACACCGCCACCATGCTGAACTTCAAGCCCATCACCCCCGAGGAGCGGAAGGTCATCAACCGGGCCGTGGCGAAGTTCAACGACATCCCCCTGATCCCCTGCACCGGCTGCCGCTACTGCGCGCCGGACTGCCCCCAGAAGATCAATATCCCCGCCATCATCAACACGCTGAACGAATACACCAAGTACCGCAACGCCGCCGGCATCAAGCGGACCTTCGGCAGGCTCACGGGCCAGGGCGGCAAGCCCTCCGACTGCATCGGCTGCCGCAGCTGCGAGGAGCACTGCCCCCAGCATCTGAAGATCACCCAGCATCTGAAAAAGGCCGCGGAGCTTTTTGAATGAGCGCATAATGAACCGCGGAGGGGCATTTTGCTCCTCCGCGGTTTTCATATACGGCGTTTCTTCGGTTATTACCAAAGGCCGCCGTTATAGAACTTGTGACTGCCGATGGTGGTGTAGTAATTGCAGTTGCGCTCGAACCACTTGTCGCTGGAAATGTCGGGATTCAGGAAATAGCAGCAATCCCCGACCACGTCCGCCCCTTCCAGGGCCATCTTCGCCGCGGCGACGGACTCCTCCGAGGGCTCCTGATAGATGGTGCCGTTGGCGGTGGGAGAGAACTGCACCCCGGCGCGGTTGTCGAAAATCACGCCGTAGATGGTGTTGGGCCAGAGGGAGCAGGCCTTGCGGTTCAGCACCACCTGGGCCACGGCGATCTGCCCCTCCAGGGGTTCGCAGCCCGCCTCGGAATAGACGATGTGGGAAAGCCAGTAGACGCTCTCCTCGTTGTAGAAGGCCCAGCCGGGGGTGATGGGCTCCACGCTGCCGGTGACCAGCACGCAGTCCCGCTCGCTGTCCCACTCCACCGTCACGCCGAAGGCCTTGGCCAGGGGGCGGATGGGGAGCATCAGGCTTCCTTCCTCGTTGCGGACGGTGCCGCCGTCCAGGTAAAGATATCTTCCGTTGGCTACGATGTAGGACCCGTCCTGCCGGATCTTGATCTCCACGCCGCTGGCAGATACCACGGCGCACTGGGTCTCGTCGCTCCAGCTGAACTGGGCTTCTTCATCCAGGGCCTGCACGAAGGCCCGCAGGGGCACATAGGTCAGGTCGTCGATCCGGCGGACCATGGGATCGCAGATGAGCTCCTGCCCGCGGATATAAACCGAGATGGTGGTGAACTTCGCGGATACGGGGATGATGAACAAGCTCGCCGCCAGCAGCAGGGCCACCAGGAATCGCAGCCGTTTCGCATTGATCCGAAACATGTCGTTAAACCTCGCACTCTGTCATTTTTGGCTTCCACAACATACACCTTTTCATTTCTGTTGTCAATCTGTAATCTTTGTCCCGGAAGCTCGTTACACTTTGTAACCATTATGCCCGGAAGGACCCGCCTTTTATACCAAAAACAAGGGATTGCAGTTTCTTCGGATAATCGCTATACTGGTTTCAATATCTAGTAAGGGGAAAAGAGGAAAAGTTATGCGGTCATTACGAAAACGTCATGGGCTGATTTTGGCCTCCGGAGCCCTGATCTTGCTCTTTCACCTGCTCTCCGGCCGCAAAAAGCTCATGGACGCCCTGGCGTCGGGGACGCTCCCCCTGCGGCAGGGCCTCAGCCGCCTCTGCGCCCTTTTCCCCTTTTCCGTGGCGGAGATCCTCTGCACCCTGGGGGTCCTGGCGGTGCTGGCCTGGCTCGTCTGGACCGTCGTCAGCGTGGTGAAGGTAAGGCCCCGGCTGCTCACGTTCTGGAAGCGCCTGAGCCTGCTCCTGGCCGTGGTCCTCCTCCTCTATCTGTTGCTGTGCCTGCTGCTGGGGGCCTCCTACCGGGGCAGCAGCTTCCAGGACCGCAGCGGCCTGCGGGCGACGCCCCAGAGCGTGGATACCCTGCGGGAGGTGACGGCGCTGTTCGCGGAAAGGCTGGCCGCCGCCTCCGGGGAAGTGCCCAGGAACGCCGACGGGGTTTTCGCCGTCGGCCAGGAGGAGATCTTCGCCGCCGCCGCGGATATTTACCGGGGGGCGGAGAGGCGCTTCCCGCTGCTGAAGCTGCGGGACGTGACGCCCAAGCGGGCCTTGTACTCCCGGCTCATGAGCTATTTCAACTACACCGGCTTCTACTTCCCCTATACCGGGGAGGCCACCCTGAACATCGACCCGCCGGACGCCCTGCTGCCCTCCACCATCGCCCATGAGATGGCCCACCAGCGGGGCGTGGCCTCGGAGCAGGAGGCGAATTTCGTGGCGGTGCTGGCCTGCACGGAGAGCGGCAACGCCGCCTACGAATACTCCGGCTGGCTCTTCGGCTACATCCACCTGGCCAACGCCCTCTACCGCTGGGACGCGGATACATATTTCGCCCTGGCCTCCCGGCTGCCGGAGGCGGTGTGGGCGGACCTGGAGGCCAACCGGGCCTACTGGGCCCGGTTCGAGACCAAGGCGGCGGAGGTCTCCGACAAGGTGTACGACACCATGCTGAAATCCTACGGGCAGAGCATGGGGGTGCAGAGCTACGGGGCGGTGGTGGATCTGCTGATCGCCTGGTATCTGGAAGGCGGCTTCCAAGGGGAAGGCCCAATTACCGATTGATTTACTAGGTAATTTTTCCTGAACCCCTTGACAGGGGCATTTCCCTTTGCTATCCTTTATATATCCACCAGGAAAGGAGCGCGGCCATGCTCGCAGTTTTTGGGATCCGCCGGATGATGATGGGCATGCCCATGGGCATGTGCATGATGCCTGCTGCCCGCCCGCGCCGGTCTCCCCTGTAAGCACAGCCAAAAGGAACCGTTGCCGGGAGGTCAGCCCCTCCCGGCTTTTGCTTTTGATAAAGGAGGAATCCCCATGCCTATCCGAATCCCATCCGATCTGCCTGCCGCCCAGACCCTGCGGGAGGAGAACATCTTCACCATGGATATCCGCCGGGCCGAGACCCAGGATATCCGACCCCTGCAGATCCTGGTGCTGAACCTGATGCCCACCAAGATCGTCACCGAGACCCAGCTGGCAAGGCTGCTGGGCAATACGCCCCTGCAGATCGAGATGCACCTCATGGCCGTGGGCCATGTGCCCAAGCACACCTCCCGGGAGCATATGGTGAGCTTCTACAAGACCTTCGACGAGGTGAAGGAGGAATACTTCGACGGCATGGTCATCACCGGCGCGCCGGTGGAGACCCTCCCCTTCACGGAGGTGGACTACTGGCCGGAGCTGTGCCGAATCATGGAGTGGTCCAAATCCCATGTTTACAGCACCTTCCATATCTGCTGGGGGGCCCAGGCGGGGCTGTATTACCACTATGGCATCGACAAGGTGCCTCTGCCCAAAAAGCTCTCCGGCGTCTACCCCCATCGGGTGACCCACAAGGGGTCCATCCTATTCCGGGGCTTCGACGACGTGTTCCTGGTCCCCCACTCCCGGAACACCACCGTCCGCCGGGAGGACATCGCCGCGGAAAGCAGGCTGAAGATCCTGGCGGAAAGCGAGGAGGCGGGGGTCTACGCCGTCTCCAACGACGGGGGGCGGCAGATCTTCATCACCGGCCACTCGGAATATGACCGGGATACCCTCCGAAACGAGTATCTCCGGGACAAGGCGGCGGGGCTGGACCCGGAAAAGCCGAAGAACTACTTCCCCCAGGACGACGACACGCAGGAGCCCGTCTGCACCTGGCGCAGCGGGGCAAACCTCCTCTACTGCAACTGGCTCAACTATTTCGTCTATCAGGAGACGCCCTATTCCATCCGGAACATCGAAGCGATATAAATACAGATAAGATAGGAACAAGGCGGGCATGATGCCCGCCTTGTTCCGCTGCTGCCCAAAAGCCGGTCCAGGAGACCGACAGATTCAGTTTTTTTCTGCGTCAAACATATAGCGCATCAGGTCCAGGCACTTGGCGGCATAGCCGCACTCGTTGTCGTACCAGGCGATGAGCTTCACGAATTTGTCCCCCAGCATCATGCCCGCCCGGGCGTCGAAGATGCTGGTGTGGGTGTTGCCGATGAAGTCGGCGCTCACCAGGTCCTCGTCCACATATTCGATGACCCCGGCCATTTCCTCCTGAGAGGCCCGAAGTACCTCGGCGCAGATCTCCTCATAGCTGGTGGAGGAAGCCAGCTGGCAGGTCAGGTCCACCACGCTCACGTCCGCCGCCGGGATGCGCATGGCCATACCGGTGAGCTTCCCGTTCAGGGCCGGGATCACCTTCCCCACCGCCTTGGCCGCGCCGGTGGAGGCGGGAATGATGTTGCCCACGATGCTGCGGCCGCTGCGCCGATCCTTACCGGAGGCGCTGTCCACCGTCTTCTGGGTGGCGGTGGCGGAATGGACCGTGGTCATCAGGCCCAGCTCGATGCCGAATTTATTCTGAATGACCTTCGCCAGAGGCGCCAGGCAGTTGGTGGTGCAGGAGGCGTTGGACACGATGTCCATCTCCGGGTCATGGGGCCGGTAGGTATCCAGGTTCACGCCGCAGACGAACATCTTCGCGTCGGAGCTGGGGGCGGAGATGACCACCTTCTTCGCGCCGGCCTTCAGATGGGCTTTCGCCTTTTCCACGGTGGTGAAAATGCCCGTGGATTCCAGGATATATTCCGCGCCCGCTTCCTTCCAGGGGATCTCCTCCGGGTTTCGGATCGCAAAGGTGGCCACCTTCCGGTCCCCCACCGTCAGATTCCCGTTCTCCGCCCGGCAGGGCTTGTGGAAACGACCATGGACCGAGTCGTATTCCAGCAGATAGGCCATATAATCCGCGTCCAGCTGGGGGTCGTTGATGGCCACGACCTCCACATCGTCCCTATCCTCCGCGATGCGCATGGTCAGCCGCCCGATGCGGCCGAACCCATTGATGCCGATCCTCACTTTTTCCATCCTGCATCCCTCCTTGGATTCGTCTCACTTGTTACATACATCTCATATGTGTAATATAACATGTTCTGCCTGTCCTGTCAATCCATTCTTTCACCGCCGCGCAGAAATATACGGAAAGGTTTGCAAATGCCGGCGGAGGCGTGTATAGTAAAAGCGCGGCGAACAGCTGTGCCGCAATCTGGGTTCAAGGAATGAGAGCATGGAACGTAATCCGATCCTGGACGCCGCCCTCTCCGCGGAGGACGGGCTCCCCCTCTATCTCCAGCTGGCCTCTCTCACCCGCCGCTGCATCTCCTCCGGGCTGCTGAAGCCGGGGGATCAGCTGCCCTCGGAGGCGGAGCTTTGCCGCCACTTCAACATCAGCCGCAGCACCGTGCGTCAGGCGCTGAAGGAGCTGGAGGAGCAGGGGCTGGTGCTGAGGCGGCAGGGGCTGGGCTCCTTCGTGGCGGAGCCGAAGCTGTATCGCCGCAGCGAGAACATCTATTCCTTCACCTCGGAGGCCACCGCCATGGGGCGCAAGCCCGGAAGCCGCCTCCTCTCCTTCGAGATCATCCGCCCCTCTGCGGACATCCGGCGGCTCATGGAGCTGCGGGACGAGAGCGTGGAGGTTTACCGCTTCACCCGCATCCGCCTGGTGGACGAAATGCCCCTGATGCTGGAGACCTCCTATTATCCCTGCTATATCTACCCCGGCCTGACGAGGGAGCTGGTGCAGACCCACTCCTTCTATTCCCTGCTCCTGGAGCGGGGCGTGGTGCCCGGCACGGCCACGGATATTTACGAGGCCATCCGCCTGGACCGGACGGAGGCGGACCTGCTGGCCACCAAAGCCGGGAGCGCGGGCTTCAACCACCAGCGCATCACCCGCAGCGAGGACGGCACCGTTTTTGAGCTCACCCAGAGCGTCATGCGCGGGGACCGGACGAAGCTGGAGGTCACGCTCCAGCGCAGCGGCGTCAGCTTCAGCCGCTCTTTTGAGAATTGTTGACACTTTTCCCATTTAGTGCTATAATTGCGGCAATTTCCGGGGAGCAAAGCTCCATGAACCGCGGATATGACAAATCGCCCCGGCTGGACGGTCGGGGCCGCTTTGTTTGTATCATATACCGTTTGAAAAGGAGAGATTTCCCATGAAGAAAACTCTGGCTCTTGTTTTGGCGCTGGTCCTGTGCCTGGGCCTGCTGGCTGCCTGCTCCGGCAACAAGGGCGGCGGCACCACGCCCACGGCGGCGCCTGCCCCCGGCGGCGCCACCGAGGCCCCCACGGCCAACACCGCGCCCATCAAGATCGGCTACCTCGGCCCCCTGACCGGCGGCGTCGCCCAGTACGGCATCGCCGTGCAGAACGGCGTGAAGCTCTATGTGGACCAGCTGAACGCTGCCGGCGGCATCAATGGACGGCAGATCGACCTCGTTTCCTATGACGAGGAAGGCGACGCCACCAAGGCCATCACCGGCTACAACTCCCTGCTGGACAGCGGCGTCGTGGCCATCGTGGGCGACGTGACCACCGGCCCCTGCACCGCCGTCGTTGCGGAAGCCTATCCCGACGGGACCCCCATGATCACCGCCTCCGCCACCGCCACCAGCATCACCTACAACGCGGACACCAACACCGTCTACACCAACATGTTCCGCTCCTGCTTCATCGACCCCTTCCAGGGCGAGACCATGGCCCGCTTCGCTGTGGACATCCTGAAGGCCAAGACCGCCGCCGTCCTCTATGACAACGGCGACACCTATTCCACCGGCGTGTATGAATACTTCGTCTCCAAGGCCAACGAGCTGGGCCTGGAACTGGTGGCCGAGGAAAGCTACGCCACCGGCGCGGTGGACTTCTCCGGCCAGCTGACCAACATCGCCGCCAAGAACCCCGACGTGCTCTTCCTGCCCATCTACTACAACGACGTGGCCCTGGTGGCTTCCCAGGCCGCCGACGCGGGCCTGAAGGCCACGATGCTGGGCGTGGACGGCTGGAGCAGCGTGCTGGACGCCGTGACCGACACCGCCCTGGTGGAAGGCGCATACTACTGCTCCGGCTACTCCGCCGCCGACACCGGCGCCCTGGTGCAGAAGTTCCTCAGCGACTACGCCGCCGCCTACAACGGCGCGACCCCCAATATGTTCGACGCCCAGGGCTATGACGCCGCCTGGATCCTCTGCGACGCCATCGCCAAGGCGGAAGCCTCCGGCAAGACCTACGGCTCCGACGAATACAAGGCGGAGATCATCGCCGCCATGAAGGCCACCGACAGCGACTACGTCACCGGCCATGTGAGCTACGACGACCACAACGACCCCCAGAAGACCGCCGCCATCATCAATATCGTGGGCGGCGAGGAGAAATTCTGGGGCAGCTATTGATTGCCTCCGCATTTCCCTTTATACTATACTAAGTAAGTCTTTCCGGCAGGGGTGGGCTTCGGCCCGCTCCTGCCGGAAAAGGCTAGACGGAACGAAGGGGTTTTCCTTATGATCGTACTCCAGCAGCTCATCAACGGGCTGCAGCTCGGGAGCATCTATTCCCTGATCGCCCTGGGATACAGCATGGTCTACGGCATCATCATGCTGCTGAACTTCGCCCATGGGGACATCATCATGGTGGGCGGCTATATCGCCCTGCTCATCATCGGGGCGGGCATCCACCCCGCCCTGGCCATCGTCGCCGCCATCGTGGGCTGCATGGTGCTGGCCTGCGTCATCGAGAAGGCGGCCTACGCCCCCCTGCGGAAAGCGCCCCGCATTTCCCTGCTGATCACGGCCATCGGCGTCTCCTTCTTCCTGGAGAACGTGGCCCAGCTGCTGCTTTCCGCCAATCCCCGCAGCTTCCCCAACACGGCCATCATCCCCACGGTCAGCTTCAGCCTGGGGAGCCTGAACATCTCCCTCACCACCCTGGTGACCCTGGCGGTGGCCATCGTGAGCATGGCCCTGCTGACGGTGCTGGTGAACCGCACGAAGATGGGCAAGGCGATGCGGGCCGTGTCCGAGGACATGGGGGCCGCCCAGCTCATGGGCATCAACGTCAACCGCACCATCACCTTCACCTTCGCCATCGGCGCCATCCTGGCCGGCATCGGCGCCATCCTCTACTGCTGCAAATATCCCCAGGTGAAGCCCACCACGGGCTACCTCCTGGGCATGAAGGCCTTCGTGGCCGCCGTCCTGGGCGGCATCGGCTCCATCCCCGGGGCCATGCTGGGAGGACTGGCCATCGGCATGGCAGAGGTCATCGTCAACGCCCTGGGCTATACCACCTGGGCGGACGCGGTGGTCTATGTGATCCTGATCATCGTGCTGCTGGTCAAGCCCACCGGCTTCCTGGGCCGGACCATGAGAGAGAAAGTCTGAGGTGTGACATGAAGAAACGCATCCAATTGAGCACACCTTCCAAATACCTCATCAACGCCATCCTGGTTGCGGTCCTGCTGGTGGGAGGCACCATGCTGTACAACAGCGGCCTGCTGAACCGGGCCAGCAAGGCCGTGCTGATCCAGTGCGGCATTTACAGCATCCTGGCCGTCTCCCTGAATATCTGCACCGGCTATCTGGGGCAGCTGCCCCTGGGCCACGCGGGCTTCATGGCCGTGGGCGCCTATGTGGGGGCCCTGTTCTGGAAGGCCACGGTATCCTGGCCCGCCGGGCTCACCATCGTTTTCGGCCTGATCGTCGCCGGGCTGGCCGCCGCGGTCTTCGGCATCATCATCGGCGTCCCCGCCCTGCGCCTCAAGGGGGACTATCTGGCCATCATCACCCTGGGCTTCGGAGAGATCATCCGCATCGCCATCATCAATCTGGACGGCATCACCGGCGGCACCCCCGGGCTTCTGAATGTGCCCAAACATTCCAGCTTCCTGCTCACCTTCGCCTGCCTGGCGGCCACCATCTTCATCACCCATAACGTGATCCATTCCCGCCACGGGCGGGCCATCCTCTCCATCCGGGGCAACGAGATCGCCGCCGAGAGCTGCGGCATCAATCTGACCTATTACAAGGTCTTTGCCTTCGCCCTCTCCGCTTTCCTGGCCGGCGTGGCCGGGGCGGTGTACGCGGGCTTCCAGGGCAGCCTCTTCCCCAAGAGCTTCGACTTCATGGCCTCCATCAACATCCTGGTCATGGTGGTGCTGGGCGGCATGGGCTCCATGACCGGCTCGGTGATCGCCGCCACGGTGCTGACCGCCCTGCCCAGCCTCATGCAGGCCCTCAGCAGCTACCGCATGGTGATCTATTCCCTGCTGCTGATCGTGGTCATGATCTTCAAGCCCTCCGGCCTGATGGGCACGAAGGACATCTCCGTGTCCCGCTTCATCCAGCGGCTGCTCTGCGGGGAACTGTTCAAATCCCGGAAAAAGGAGGACAAGGCTCATGAGTGAACGGCTGCACGCCCTGGGTCCCAAGGGCTTCGTCCCGGAGCGGGACCTGGACAAGACCCCGGTGCTGGAGACCCACCACCTGGGCATCGACTTCGGCGGCCTCACCGCCGTCAACGAATTTGAGATCACCATCGGGCGGACGGAGATCACCGGCCTCATCGGTCCCAACGGCGCGGGAAAGACCACGGTCTTCAACCTGCTCACCAACGTCTACAAGCCCACCCGGGGCAACATCCTCCTGGACGGGGTCAGCACCGCCGGAAAATCCACCGCCCAGCTCTGCCGCATGGGTATCGCCCGCACCTTCCAGAATATCCGGCTGTTCAAGGATATGAGCGTCATCGACAACATCCTGGTGGGGCTCCATCACGAGATGGACTACACCCTGCCGGAGGCCATCCTCCGCCTCCCCCGCTTCTGGCGGGGGGAGCAGATCGCGCGGAAGCGGGCCATGGAGCTGCTGGGCATCTTCCACATGGAGGACACGGCGGACACCCCCGCCGGCAGCCTGCCCTACGGGGCCCAGCGGCGGCTGGAGATCCTCCGGGCGCTGGCTACCAATCCCTCCATCCTTCTGCTGGACGAGCCCGCCGCGGGTATGAACCCCTCGGAGACGGCGGAGCTCATGGAGAATATCCGCCGCATCCGGGACACCTTCCAGATCGCGGTGCTGCTCATCGAGCACGACATGAGCCTGGTCATGGGCATCTGCGAGGGCATCGCCGTGCTGAATTTCGGCCAGATCATCGCCAAGGGCACGCCGGAACAGATCCGCAACGACCCCGCCGTGATCGAAGCCTATCTGGGCAAGCAGCAGGAGGTGTAAGACATGGCTGAAAGCGAACTGATGCTCCAGGCCGAGGACCTGAACGTCTATTATGGCAGCATCCACGCCATCCAGGGCGTGTCCTTCACCGTCAACAAGGGGGAGATCGTCACCCTCATCGGGGCCAACGGCGCGGGCAAATCCACCACGCTGAACACCATAAGCGGACTGCTGCGCTCCAAGACCGGCAGCCTCACCTTCAAGGGAGAGAGCATCTCCGGCATGGCCCCCCACGCCATCGTGCGCAAGGGCATCATCCATGTGCCGGAGGGACGGCGCATCTTCAGCAAGCTCACCGTGGAGGAAAACCTGGAGATGGGGGCTTACACCCGCCCCGGACGGGAGCTGGACGACGCCATCGCCGGGGTCTATGACCGCTTCCCCCGCCTGAAGGAAAGGCGGCGGCAGGTGGCGGGCACCCTTTCCGGCGGCGAACAGCAGATGCTGGCCATCGGCAGGGCCCTGGTCTCCCGCCCCAGCCTCCTCATGCTGGACGAGCCCAGCATGGGCCTGGCCCCCATCCTGGTGGAGCAGGTCTTTTCCATCATCCAGGAGATCCACCGCAGCGGCGTCACCGTCCTGCTGGTGGAGCAGAATGCCCGCATGGCCCTGTCCATCGCGGACCGGGGCTACGTGCTGGAGACGGGCCGGGTGGTCCTGACGGGCCCCGGCAAGGAACTGCTGGCCAACGACAGCGTGAGGAAAGCATATCTGGGAAGCTGAACCCGGCTGCGGGCCGGAGATCATAGGAGGGCAAGATCATGTACGAGAGCTATTTCGCCCGGGGCGGCAGCTGCCCCAAGCCCCTGTTCCCCTGCACCCCCCAGGAGGCCCTGCGCCCCGCCGTCTGCCTGGACGGAAGCGTGGTGCCGGGCAGCATCTTCGGCTGCGTGGAATGGATCGCCGCCGACCTCGCTACCGAGGGACTCGTCAAGCACGATTCCGACGAGCTGCACATGTTCGTGGGGGGCGACCCGGCGCACTATGAGGACCTTTTCGCCACCGTGGATTTCCAGATCGAGAACGATCACCTGGTTTTCAGCGAGACCAGCTTCGTCTTTGTCCCCAAGGGCTGCGCCCATAACATCCGGGCCGTGACGGGGCTGAAAAAGCCCATGCTCCACTACATCATGCATGTGAACGCCTCCTTCTACCGGGCGGAAAAGGCCGAAGCCGCGGCCCCCGCCGGGAAGTACGCGGACTATCGGGTGACGAAATACGCCCCCGTGGACGGGCGCATCCCCGACGCGCCGGAGGGCTTCCTCACCTTCCTGCTGTGGATCGACTCCAAGAAGCTGCCCGGCGCGCCCTATACGGAGTCCGTCTGGTTCCACACCACCAACGACACCGGCCCCGAGGAGCACACCCACGACGACCTGGACGAGTTCATCGCCTTCATCGGCAGCGACCCGGAGCACCCGGAGGAGCTGAATGGGGACGTGAGCTTCCTCATCGGCGGGGAGCAGATCCACACCCGGAAGAGCACCCTGGTCTTCGTGCCCCGGAAGGTGAAGCACAGCCCCCTTCTGGTCCACGAGCTGGAAAAGGACATCCTCCACTTCTCCGGCGGCAACAGCGGAGATTACAACAAGGACGTCAATTCCACCTTTTAGATGGAACAGTATGGGTCAGGCCCGGGTCAGCCCGGGCCTGATTCTTTCTCTTTCCAACGGTTGACAATTCCGGTGTTCGATGCTATCATGATAGCATATTATCCTATTG